>Ga0351873_10080_pt1 | contig 26918 bp, 10 predicted proteins | sample TotcelFGM3001N11_FD_206764 | JGI IMG/M metagenome (GOLD analysis project Ga0351873, IMG submission 206764) | Enriched cells from coal bed in the Powder River Basin, Montana, United States - Total cells FGM rep2 HSBNCT.FGM.300.1.N11 ... | reverse complement strand
CGGCCCTGGCAGCGGTCGCCGCCTGGAGTCAAATGCTCGACCGTTGGGCGGCCACGGCGGGGGTCACCGCCTCCAACAGGTTCGGCAGGTTCCAGAGGAATTGTCGGGCCTGTTCTCGGGCACGCTGCGCGGCGGGATCGTTCGGATCCAGCCAGTTCAAATCGAGACTGAATCCCAGCTGCCGGAGCGATCCCAATTGCGGTCCGAGGGCGTCCTGCAGTGGCTGGCTTCCGCGGCAGGCGACGGTCAATACCTGCTCGAGCCACAGCGTCTGCAACCGCGGATCCACACGCTGTTCGGCACGCACGATCTCGATCAGACGACAAAACTTCTGTTCCCAGTTGCTGTGGTCGAGTTGGGCCAGGATATCGAGTGCATTCTGGGCCAGCTTGCCTTCCGCGGCGGCGCCACTGTACTGCGGATCGATGTCCTTGTTGGGCACTTCCACCGTCTTGCGGGTACAGTTCAGGTCCGCCAAGTACTCGCCGATTCGAAGTTCGCCGCGCCGCAGGGGTGCGCCGGTCAGGTAATACCGCTGGCCGCTGTTGGTCTGCAGCACGAATTTTGCCGACAGGGCCGGATGCCGAAACAGTTCCAGCAGTTGCGTCTGGATCGGTTGCCCTTGGTCGTCGGTGCGAGCGGCCACCGCGGACAGGGACACACACCGCTGCCGCACGGCGGAGGCTGCGGGAAAGGCCTCACAGTCGGCCAGCCACGTGCGTGCGTTGCCGAGCAGTTCGGCAGCGGTCGTCGGCGTGATGCTGCGCATGTCCGTGGCCGCCCAACGGTCGAGCATTTGACTCCAGGCGGCGACCGCTGCCAGGGCCGGCAGATCCGACTGGATCACGCGGCGATAGGCGTCGCTGGGTGAACCGGCGGGAAACTCTGCCAGGTAGTCGTTCAGTCGCCGCGCGTAGGCAGGGCAGTCACCGACGGCTGCGGAGATCTGGCGTTCGAGATTCGCCCGCAGGACGGTCGCCTCGGCGACAGGGTCCGACGTCTCGGCAGCCGGCGCCGCGTTCGGTCCCGCATCAGCCGGTCGGGGTGTCGGGGGGCTGGTGGCCGCTGCATCCTGCGACGATTGCGGGGGGGCCGGAGACTCGGCTGCGGCGTCTGTCCCGGGCGACGCAGGGGCGAGTTCTGGCATGTCGCCTGTTTGGGCGGTCTCAGACGGTGGTGGGGATGCCGGCGTTGGGAATCTCTTCGCTTCCGTCGGAGAACCCGCGGCGATCTGCCGTTCGCCCACCGCAGGCGGTTGGCTTTGCTCTTCCAAATGCGCCCAGTAGCCGCCCCCTGCCGCGAGAGTCAGGAAGACCAAAACGGGAATCGCCAACCAGGGCCAGCGTCTTCGGGATGGAACCTGGAAGTAGCTGATCTCGCCGTCATCCTCAGCGGTGTTCGAACGGTTCCGCGAGATGGCTATTGCCTCGCCATCCTCCGCCTTCCAGAGCTGGCTCAGGGAGACTGTCGCCTCGTCGCTGCAGCGCTCCGGCTGGTTCCCGAATTGCGAGCCGGAAGCCCATTCGGGAATCTCGGTAAGCTCTAACCTGGGTTCCTGGTTCGCCAGCTGTGGAAGTCTGGGTGCGGACATTGGCGTACCTCTGAATTACCGGCCACGAAGCTGTTCGTCGATCGCTTTCAGCAGGGAATTAAACGCGAACGGGTTGGACATGTCCACGTTGTTGTCGCTGGCGATTCTGCCGACCTTCGACCAGTCGATATTGCGTCTGGACAGGCGGGAGAGAATCTCCTTGTTCTCCGCTTGGATTTTGTTGGCATCTTGTTCCACCTGCTCAATCTGCCCCAGAAAATTCTTCTTCAGTTCCTTTAATTCACTTGGCTGGTCAGGCAGTTGACGGATGATGTCCTTCGCCTCGCGGAACTTGCCCTTCCCCACCAACTTCTTCGATTCCTCCACGGCCGCTTCGATCCGCTTGTGGAGTTGCTTCTGCTGCTCCGCTTCGTCGATCTGGCCGAGTAGGTTGCGTTTCAGGTCCTCCAAATCGGCGGGCTCACTAGGCAGACGGTGGACGACATCCTTTGCCTCCCGAAATTTCCCCTCGCCCACGAGTTTCTTCGACTGCTCGATGGCGTGTTCGATCCGCTTGTGAAGCTCGGCAGATTTTCTGGCTTCCGCGACTTGTTCCAGGAGGGAGGCTTTTAGTTTCTGCAGGTCTTCGGGTTCATTTGGTAGTTCGCGGATCGTGCGCACTGCCTCGTCGAAATTGTTCTGCTTGACAAGTTCCTTGGAGCGTTTGACGGCCCGGTCGACCTGTTCGTGGATGCGAGCCGTCTGCTCTGCGTCGCGGACCAGCTTCAGACAGTCCTGCCGGAACTGCTTTTGGGGGCCCTCGACAGAAATGGCCTCGATCTGTTTGGTCAACCGAGCGAAAGCCTCCTGGCGTTGGGCTTCCTTGCCCTCCATGATCGCCTGCAGATTGGCGTGCAAGACGTTCTTCCAGAGTTGCCCGTTTTGAGCTTCCTCTTCAAAATCATCCGGTTCCATGTCCGGCAGGGTTTCACAGGCGATCTGCATCGCGCGGGCCGTGGCGTTCTGGTGGCAACAAGCCAACGCCAGAAACAAACGCAGATCCGGCGTGAGGCAGTCGAACAGATCGGCATCCCCGAAGCAGGCCAGCAGCCCCAGCCAATTCGGCTTCTTTCCCTCCAGAAACTTGCCGAGCCGGAACCGGAGCGGCAGGCTGCAGGCTTCCCGCACGGCGCGGCGGTACGGTGGCGGGTTGAGCTCCTCGTGTGCGAAAATCGCGGCCAGTTTGCGCGCATAGGGTCGGTGGGGAACGCGGGCGACCAAACCTGCCAGGGCGGTCACCGTCTCCGCATGGGCGTCGTGATTGTTTCTCAGGCCGAAGTGGAACTTGAACCACTGGGCAAACCGGGTCCACAGCCGTTCGGCGGGGTCGAATGGCAGGGCACTACCGCGGTGCCGGGACTTCGGCTTTCCGTCGGTACCCGCCGTCGACGGGCTGCCGTCCTCTTCCGCAGTTACCGGGTCGGGAGCGCGGTACAACTCTGGGTCGAATACGCAATGGGGCTGGGCATCGACGGTGCTGCTGCCCAGATCCAAGAACGGGTAGAACTCCGGATAGAAGACTTGGCACCAGAACTGAAGGACGGCCAATCGCCCCAGACGCCCGGCTTTCAACTCCTCGGCGCCCAACTGCGCCTGCTGGTCGCGGTGCGGACGATGCCAGGAATCGAGCCAGACCAGACCAGCGTGGGCCTCCAGCCAGCGGGCCAATAGCCCGGGTGTGCGCAGCCGTTCCGGAGTCTTCTGCGGTGATTCATTGAATTCCCGATCCGTGATGGTGGCCACCCGCACGTAGAAATGGCACAAATCGTCGTACGCAGCGGCAGCGTGATCACCGCGCATGATGCGCCACAGCAGGAGTTTCACGTACCGCCGCCAGTAGCGGCAGTAAGCTTCCATGTCGTGCTGTTCGCTGGTGATGGTAATCAGGTTGCGCAGGGCCTCCGGTTGGTCGCCATCGCACAGCAGGATGTTCTCCAAGGCGCGTCGCGCCTCGGACACCTGGCCAGCCTCATAGTGGCGGGTGGCCTCCTGTGCGCCGCGCTGGACCTCCGTCGTCAGGTTGCCGTTGCCATTCGTGGGTGCCGCGAACTCCTGCCACAGCTGATGGCTGCAGTACCGTTCGACCAGCTGCAAAAGCCGGGGGGGGGAACCGGCCAGTAATCGACCCTGGGCATCACCGCCCACCAGGTGCAGGATGCGCGTCAGATGCGGTGAAGCAGCGGCCAATTGGCGCAGCTCCTCCAGCACTATCTCGCGTTTGGCAGGCTCCACAACGCCGAGGTAAAGGAGTCCCACGGGAAAGAAGGCTGGTGCCGGCCGACCGTCCTCGTGGAGCAAGGTGCTCAGCGGATCGAGAAACCGGCAGGCCAGCGCGTTCAGACCTAGCGAAGCCGCATAGCGCCCTCCCAGGTACAGCAGTTCGGGGTCCTGCAGACCGCGGGCCAGGCACTCGGCCAGACGGGCGAGCAGTCGATGCCGGTCGTGCAGCTCGAAGCGTTCCGCCACCAGGTGGGACTGCGCCGGTTGGAAAGGCGGTCGGGCGCGGACCGGCGGGGCGGCCACGGCAACCTGCTTGGCCGCTCCTGCGGTCTTCGTCGGGGCGGCCGCCGGCGGCCGCCCCATCTTGTGCTCTTTTTGCTTGCTCATGGCCCTCACCCTCTGTGCCCCGTCTGGCGGCGGGCAATCAAGGTCTTCTCCATACTCGCTGGCGGGCACTCTGGTTGGCGAAGCGAATGCCAGGACTGCACAACGGCAACGATCCCTGCACGCGGAACCTGACCATCGGACCCGTCGGCCGATTCGCCAGCTGGCTGCAGCAAGGTCCGCGGCAGCCAACGTTGAACTCGCCAAAACGCTTGCTAGGCTTCCTCGGAATGAACATCGAACTGTATTGTTGCGGGCGACGGAAGGGGGCCGCCCTCGTCGGCTAGATCGAGTTTCAGCTCCAACCGCAAATCGCCCGGGACTTTGACGCGAACGGAGAAATCCAAGTCGACGCACCGGCCAGGCAGCAAGGGCTCACGCAAGTTTGCGGAAGCCTTCCGTGACTCGATGACCCCACCGGCTACAAGTTCTCCTTCGATGCGTTGGATGGGAATGACTCCGGAGTTCTCCAACTTGACTACCAAACGCCGGTAATTATTAACCTTCAGCGAACCCACGACGCCATCTAATTCCATCCGGCACGCCGTCGCCTTTACTACCGGATTTCGATAGACCTCGATTCTTCGTCCGAACAGAGAATAGAGAAATCTTCCTGTAGGATCCGGGAACAACTGTCGGATACCCACGGGATCTTCGGGGTGTTCGTAGCGGCGGACGGAGAGTTCTTCGAGCGTGAAGAGGCGTCCTTCCTCGGTCAATCCTACCGCCATCGGACAGTCCTCCTTTTGGAGGTCTGCAACGACAGCGATCTGCCGAATGGGGAAGTCGATCTGCAAGCCTTCTAGCTTGGTAAACGGCCGAAGGGAGAGCCATTCGAACCGGCCACCCTCACAGACGACCGCGGTCCATTGGGCTCCGCCCTGCTGGGGTCGCCGCGCGATGAATCGCAGCGGAGTCGGGAAGCCGATTTCGTCGGTCAATCGCCCCTGGACCAGCTTGACCAGCCGGCAAGTTCCAATCTGGGCCGCCAACGCGCTTTCGCTGTCCTCCTCGCACGCCCACAACCGGTGGATGTCGTCGTCCGCCGGCCAACTCCACAGCTCCTCGCCCGACGATGCGTACACGTGGACCCTACGAGCCTGATCGGCGACCGCCAAGCCGCCATCGGCCAGGGGGGCCAGTAACACCGGCAGGGCGGGCAATACGATGGGCTTGGCCCCGGTGTGCGGACGCCCTTCTGCGTCCCAGATGCGAATCTTCCCGTCCCACGCGGCCGCAAACAGCCGCCCCGTCGGTCCCGCAGCCAGGCAGTGGATCGGTGCATCATCGTGCTTCGCTTCGTAAAAAGGCCGTTCCCGAGTCTTGGCCTGTCCGTCGAACTGGTAGATCGTGCCGCTCCAATCCGCGAGAACTAGGCGTCCGCGCCAAATCTCCTGCAGATTTGGTTTCCAGGGCCGATTGGGCAGCATTTCGCGGCCTCGCAGGGTGTCGTGACCGGCATGGAAGATCTTGACTTGCTGCCCCTCCGTGACCCACAACTGTCCGACCGCATCCATCAGAGAGGGAGCGGATTCCAGGGGACGCACCGTAAATGTGCGGAGCGGGGGGGGCAGATTCGGCTTCGCCTTCCGCCTTCGTTCCGCTCCCCTTCCTCCCGTTTCCTCATTCCCGTCGTCATCGCCAAGTTCCAACGAGGCCTTGATTTTCTTACAGATGTCAGCAAACGCCTGTTCCCTTTCTCCGATCGACTGCATCGTGGAAATCGGCTTCTCGATGTCGTTCAAAGCCTGCTCACTGACGAAGTCTTTCAGGTCATTAGAACCGAAGTCGGCTGGTCCCAACGCGATCCATAGAACGCGAAGCGCGCCGGCATCCCGCGCCGCGCGAAGCAGCTTTAGTTCCTCTTTAATGATGAATGTGGAGGCGAGGAAATCCGGGCTAATGAGCAGGATCGCCCGGCGCGACTGGTCGATCGCACCTCGAATCTCCTCATACCATTTGTCCCCCGGCTTGATCTGCCGATCAACCCAGATTCTCACGCCGGACCGTTCGAGTGGTGAAAGGTGGACGAGAAAACGTTCCAACAAATCTTGGTCCTCATGGGCATAGCTGATGAAGACGGCATTTCGAGGATTCGGGGCCATGACGTTGGACTCCTGATGGACATCTCCCTCGTGCAACTACGTCGGCTTGCTCTGCGCGGGAGCGGTCGGGGGATTGATGTGACCGGACAATTGCTCGAGCCATTCCACGATCTTATCCGCGTTCCAGCCGATCATTTCCGGGGCCCGCTGTACCAATTTCTCGGCAGCCTCCGTGTCGCTGACGGCTTGGCTGAACTCTTCAAACTGCAGGGGCGGCAGGGCGGTTAAAGCCGCCTCGATGGCCGCTTTCAATTCGGCCATCGGCGTGCCCGCGCGTGCCCGCTGGTTGTTCTGGATGGCGATATCCAATACTTTACTCAGCAGTTCCTCGTGCGATTGGTCGTTACTCATTGTCGTGCTCCTGTCCAGACTTCGCGGGCCTGCCGTGCTCCCACCCGTGGGAACGCACGGCAAGTCAGCGGCTCCAGACTTCTCAAGGAATGGGGTGCCATTAGGTTTTTGCCGATGTCAGGTTCTGGGAACGAAGTCGCTTGGCGAGCAGGCTCAGGATCGTCTGCTCCGCCGAGTGCGATTCGTCCTCCAATTTCTTCAGACTCTTCAAGAGTTTGTCCAAGGTTTCCCGGTGGCGATGCAAGTCGGGATCACCGCTCAGATCTTCCGAGCTGACATGACTGAGCAGGTGTTGAAGTCGCTGTCGAAAGGCCGAGAGACCGACTTCTCCGTCCTCGAGCATGATGTCGCTGGGTTGATAGTTGCGATTCAGCCGGTACAGCTCCGCCAGACTATCTTGCCGGACAAGTTGATTCCGTAGCGTCGGAGGCACCGTCCCGTTGGCCAAATACACATCGAACAGATCCAGCACCTCGGCCTGCTTTTTCTGGTCCTCTTTCAACTTCTTCTGGGTCCTCATCACCAACTCGTTGAGTCGCGGCGATTGCACGCCCAAACGCATGGCCTTCTCGATTTTCGTCATGGCGGCCGGAAACTTGCCGGGCCCGCCCCAAATCAGATCGGTAACGCCCTGCAACACCAAGAGCATCGGGTCAGGGTGTTCGGGATCGCTGCTCAGCTTGTCCAACGCCGTGGTCTGGGCAACGAGGTAATCATACCACTTCGTGCCAGGGCGGCGCGCCTTGGCGTCTCGGCGCAGCTCGCGGCGGATTTCCTGACAGATCGCCAGCACCCGCAACGCACGTTCCCCCGCGTGTTGAAAAGAGGCAGGCACCTCCTCCGCACCAGACAACTCCTGCAATTGCGGCAGCAATTCGAGGAACTGCTCTCCGCCGAGTTCCTCGACATCCTCGTCCATCAGAGATCGACAGAGCCGTTCCCCCAGACCGGCCACAATTCGATGATGCACTACCAACGGCGAATCGGGAGCCTTGTCCAGCGTCTCCAGCAGCAACTTGAAGGCGTGCTGGGACCGGGTGCCTTGCCGGTCCTCGAGGCCCTTGATCCCAAAGTGGATGAACAGAGGTACCAGCTTGCTGTTGTCGGCGTCAGCCCCGCGTCGATTGAGGGAGCGCGCCAAAGCTTCGAACGCTTCCTGCTCCTTGTTCTCGGCTCCCAATAACTGCAACCCCTGGTTGAATTGCGCGGCTGCCCAATACTGGTCGGTGTCGTGCCCCAGGACTGTTGAAGTGCTGATGCGAGCCAACGCTTCGACCGCGGCCCCGAACTGCTTATTGTTGAAACGGATGTAGCCCAGCAACAGGGCCCCATAGTCGGTGACCCAGGTGTCCAGGTTCCGCGATTCGGCGATTTGAGTGGCGAAGTGCTGGGCCTCTTCGGTCCTCAGAAGCTTGTACAGGGCAAAGAGCCTGGCCACGGCGATGGGCACGGGCATGGATCCAGGTCCGCAGCCGGCCCAGAGCGTACGGTCGACCAATTCCACGACCTGCTCGAATTCCGCAGCCTCTGTGAGCCGAATGACCTGGCGGATCCTTTCGCCGTTCTGCAGGTAATCACGCACCTTGGCGATGAGTTCCGCGTTCAGGTCGGCGGCTTCGTGTTGCAGGTCGTCCAGGCGCGCCAGCAGTTCCAAGGTTGGGGCCGCCGCGTCGCTCCAGTCGGCCAGCACCATACCCAGACGGATCGAGTGGGGCGTCCGGTTCCCCAGAGCCGGCCAGAGTTCCTGGAGAAAGATCTCGCGCGCTGCGCGGAAGTCTCCCACGCCGAGATGCTGCCAGAAATCGTTGATGACCTGTCGGCGCCAACGGAGTTGAGCCATCACCCGCTCGATGAACGCCGCCCGCCCGGCCAGCGGCAGTACCTGTTGGGCCGCGTGCAGTTTATCAATGGTTTCGTCGCTGGCCACGGTATCCGTCCCCAAGAACGTCATCAGCCCACTGATCAGGTACACGTAGGGCTGGACGTGGGGCTGTTGTTCGAGTTCCGATCCCTGCGATTCCAGCGCACGCCGGACCGCACGCCAGCCGACGGCCAACTGGTCGGCCGTGTGGGTCGCCTGGGCGATTTCGGACTCGAGCCTCACCAGTCCGCACCAGCCCAACATCTGCTTGTTCTCCTGCGGCCCGCCAAAGCCGGAGTCGGCCGGCGGCGGGGCGCCGGTCAGCTGGACGGCCAGGTCGCTACAGACCGTATACTGGGCCAGTTGGGCCGCGACCAGGCACTCCAGTACCTGGCAGGTCCACGCCCAGGGCGGCCGGTCCGGGGCGGTTGCGTCTCCCGACCTGGATAACCCGTGTTCCCCTAGGCGTGCGCGGTTCAAGAGCATCCGGGCCTGTTGCGATTGGCCACCTGTAATGAGCCGGGCGACCAGGCAGACCAACATCCGAGGCAACTGCGAGAGCCCCGAGTGCCGCCCCAGTTCGCAGAGCTGTTCCCAGGCCACGTCGGCTTGATCGTCCTGGAGCGCCTGGCACAAGGCTCGGGTCCGCACGGCCAGCTCGAGCTGATCAGGCCGTTTCACGAACGGGTTCTGCGCCAACTCGGACCCCAGCAGCCGGCGGCTGGCGGCGAGGTCCCCCTGGCTCCACGCCAAGTAGAAATGCAGGAAGCCAAGCAGCTGGCGGTCATCTCCCTCGCCGATCTCCGGCAAAACCTCCACCGCTGCCGGGAACTCGCCCCGGCGGGTCAGGATCAACGCGACAGCCACGCGACCGGTCCGAGCCAGACTGGGGTCCAACGCCGCCAGCGGCTCCAGCGATGGCAGTACCCCGGCTGACGTCCCCGGCCGGACGAGTTCCATCGCTAGACGGCGGAGCGTACCGGCTATCTGGACGTGACGGCTACACTCGCGAATCTGCGCCTCGTTGGACGAATCGACCGGGATCCGCCGCAGGTCGAAAGCAGGATCGTAGGTCGGGTCGGCATTCCACAGCGTTATGTAGACGGCCGCTCGCACCAGGGGCGGAATAATGTCTCCCAACGGGTCGAGGACGGAACCTTTCAACTCGCGCAACCGGCGGGCGTCGCCCGTGGCCATCAGATCCAACGCCTCGTCAGTCGCTTTGACGCGCGTCACCAAGGCGGCTTCGATGGTTTTTAGATGACTCCTGGCGGGGCGACTGTCCACGCGGTCGATGGCGGCCGAGAACTGCACCAATCGCGGCATGTCAAAGGGGGTCTCGTTATCCACGGACGCGATCAAGCCGGCCAGCAGATGGCCCTTCCAGGCCACCTCCGGTGCAAAGTCCGCGAGTTGGCGAACGAGCGGCGTGAGCTGCTCGCGCAGCGTTTTCCACAACGCCCGGCTCTGAAGGACCGCCCGATCGTTCCCCGCCTCCATTGGATCCCGGGCCCCGTCCGGAGTGGCCCAGTCTCCAGTCCCCGCGAGAACAGTCAGGGCCAGGAGAAAAACAACTTGGGCCAGCATCGTCTCGTCGGGAATTGCCTCCGACGGTGCATTTTCGGCAGTACCGATGGACGACAGGACGTGCAGCTGCTGCAGCACTTCCCGCCCTTCAGCATAACGGCCGTTTTGCAGCAACGCGACGCCGCAGGCGAAGCGGAGAGCCGCGAGCCGCGCCGGTGAATCAGCGGGCAAGCCGGCGCGGGCCTGAGCCTGAAACCATTGCACCGTGGCGTCGCCGACGCGCGTTTCCAGAGCGGCAACCCCCCATGCTAGTGCTAGTTCGCAGCGAAGTTCACGGCCGGCCACCGCGACGGCTACGTCCAGGGCAGCCTGAGTGGGGCCAAGCTCGCCACGCAGCAGCGCCGTCCGGCCCCAGGCACGCGCCGCCGCCAGCACGACGCGATCGGCCAGTTCGGGCAGCAACTCGCGAATTTGCCGTTGCTCGCCACAGATCGAGTCAAACCGGCGCAGCACCAGAGAGGCCCATACCGATAGATGAAGGCACCCGGGACGCACTTCTGGCGGCAGATCCTGCAGCGGCGGCAACTCGCGCAGCACTTGCTCCGCTACCGTGGCGGGCGGGGGCGCGTCCAGTTGGTTCACGGTCAGCGCCGTGAGGATCGCCTCGGCTAATTGCTCCAGGGCCTCCCGCGGACGATCGGCAGCCGGCCCCGGAGGGCGGGGACCGACCCCACGCAACGCCTCGGCCAACCGCGTCTGCCGCGCGCCGTCCTGCAAGTGGCAGCGAACCTGCCCGATGAGCTCCGCGCTTAGCTCGGGCGTCTCGCCCTGGAGCACGTCCAGACGCCCGAGCAGGGTCTCCGCGGGTACCGCTCCGACACCCCACTCGGCCAGCATGGCCCCTAAACGGATCGCCGGCGGCAGGCGTTCGCCCAAGGCGGGGCACAGCTCCTGCCGGTAGACCCGGTAGGCCTGGCCGAATTCGCCCATGCCCAGGTAATTCCAGAAAGCCTCCAGCGTTTGCTTGCGCCAGTGGAGTTCTCCAACCACTCGTTCGACAAAGGCCGACCGCGTCGCGAACGGCAGCACCTGTTGCACGTGCTGGAGTTGAGCGACGGCTTCCTCGTCGACCCAAGTGTCGGTGCCGAGGAAGACCATCAGTCCGCTGATCAGGTGCAAGTAAGGCAGCATGTCTGGCTGGGATCCCAGACGCGGCCCCAGCACTTCCAACGCGCGCCGGACCGCGCGCCAGCCGATGGACACAGTGTCCGCCGTATGGGCTGCCAAGGCAAGCTCGGCCTCCAGCTTCAGCACACCGCACCAACCCAACATGCGCTGATTGGCGTCCGCGTCGCCGAAGCCTGAACGGCGCGGTGCCGGCGCCGTCAGCAGTTGCGCTGCCAGGTCGCTGCAGACGGTATACTGGGTCAATTGCGCCGCCACGAGGCATTCCAGAACCTGCCCCGTCCACAGCAGTGGTTGCAGGTCCAGCGAGTCGGCGGACGTCTCGCCGCTGGACGCTTCCTGAACCTGCCGGCAGGCGGCGGCCGACGTCTGCCTTTGGGCCTGGAGAAGTTCAAACTGTCGTCTCAGCTCCGTTAGTTCGGACGTTGCCTTGGCCTGTTGGGCCTTCAGCTCCTCCTCCTGCGTCTTGTACTGGTTTTTCGTGATCCGTTTTGCGCCGCGTTGTGCCCGTAGCGTCTGATGCAGTTGTCCGAACTTCTGTTCAAGGCCCGTGCGGTACTCCTGTTCCTTGTGAGCGATTTCGCTCGGCTCCGCGTCCGGGGGCGCGCCGAGCAACGCCAAGAAGCGAGCGCCTGCCCGCGTCAGCAGGGCGGACAAGGACGCGTCCTCCCTCCGGTTCCCGACCGGCGTCCGGGCGGGCGCCACGCCACGCACTCCGCTGAGCAAGATCCTCGCGTACGCCCCCTGGCCGCGTTCGAGGAACCGGGCCACGAGGCACACCAGCAGGCGGGGCAGGCGGGACGCATCGGCGCGACCGCCGCCCAGTTCCAGGAGCACTTCCCAGGCTGCCTCGGCCTGATTCTCGTCCAATGACCGCAGCAGCGCTCGCATGCGGGCCCCGACGGCAACTTCGCCCGACTGTGCCAGGAAGCGATTCTGCTCCATGCCTGCCGCTAAGAGTCGGCGCGCGGTGGCGAGATCACCTTGGTGCCACGCCAAATAGAAGTGGAGGAAGCGGAGCAATTCGCGATCCTCGCCGTCACCGATCTCGGGCAATGCCTCCCGGGTGGCCGAAAACTCGCGGCGGTGGAGCAGCACCAAAGCCACGGCCTCGCGCCCCTGTCGGACGGCGGCCGGACCGAACACCGCCAGCGGCTCGACCGATGGCAAACGCTCCTCCCGCTGCTCCGGTCGTTGGAGATCCCGCGCCAATTGTCGGGCCGTATGGTCGGCCTGCACATGCTGGAAGCATTGCTGGAGACGCACTTCGTTCCCCGGTTGAATGGGAATACGCTGCAGTCCGGGAACGGGATCGTAAGCCGGGTTCGCATGCCAGAGGGTCATTTCCACGGCGGCCCTCACGAACGGCGGAATGGAATTGCCCAGCGGGTCCAGCAGTGTCTCTTTCAACTGGGCCAGGGCCTCTGCATCGCGGCGATGGATCAGCGCGATGGCTTCATCCGTCGCCTTGTCCTTCGCCGCCAGGACCGCTTCCAAGTTCCTCAGCCTCGTCCGCGCGGACCCGCTCTCCACGCGGTCGATGGCTGCGGAAAACCGCTCCAGGCGGGGCAGGTCCAGGAATGCCTGACTGTCCAAGGAAGCGAGGAGACCGTCCAGAAGATGCCCACGCCACGCCCACGGAGAGTCGAATTCGCCGAGCCGATGCACCCACGGCAAGAGTTGCTCGCACAGCGTCCTCCACAGCGTCCGGTGCTGGACGAGCAATTCGCGGCGACGCTCCGGCGTTAACGCTTCGTCGCGGGAGGGAGTGGCGGCCCAGTCGCGGGTTCCCGCCAGCAGGGATAATGCCGTCAGGAAACACGCCTGCGACAGCACTGCACGGCCCAGATCGCTGTCGGTTGGCGGGATCTCCGGAGTGGACGACGGAGGCAGCCCACACAGCCGCTGCAACGTTTCCCGGCCTTCCACGTACCGGCCCTCTCGCAGCAAGGCCATTCCACCGGCAAGAACCAATGCCGCTTGCCACTCCGGAGGATCGTCCGGGAGCGGCTGGTCCGCCAGCGTCAGGAACCAGTTCCCAAGCGTCGCACCATTCCCGTGGCTCAGCGCCAACAGGCCCCATTCGAGAGCCAACGCGCGGCGGACCTGAGGACCGGCCACCGCGGCCGCCACGTGCAGTGCGGTCCGAGCCTGCTCGAAATCGTTGCCCAACAACGCCGCCTGGCCCCAGCCACGCGCCGCCACGAGCAGTCGGCCGGCCAGGTCGGGCGCCAACTCGCAGATCAGCTCGTGCTGCTGACAGACCGGCTCGAACCGCCGCAGCGTCAGGCTGGCCCACACGAACATCCGCAGGTATGCCGGGTGAGCTTCCGGCGGCAGATATTCCCGGGCGGGCAAGCCTTGCAAGACGTGCTCCGCTACGACCTCGGGTGGTTGAGCGTCGCGGTGGCTCGGGTTTGCCGTCAAGGCCAGCAGGACCATCTCGACCAATCGTTGCAATGCCTCGATGCTACGGCCGGCGCCCGGCTGGCACGCCGGGCAGGGTTGGCGGGCGTTCAAAGCCCGGGCCAACTTCACCTGCCGGTCGCCTTCGAACAGAAAGTGACGGACTTTCTCGATCGGGACGCTGTCCAACTCCGGATGCTCGCAACGTAACAGGTCCAAACGTCGGACAAGTTCCTCGGAGGGGACAGTTCCCAGGCCCCGATCCGCCAACACCATTCCCAGCGAAATCGCAGGGGGTATGCGCTCGCCCAGCAGGGGCAGCAGTTCCTCGTGGAACACGCGATGAGCGCTGCGATAGTCGCTCTGGGCGAGATGGTTCCAATAGCCATCCAGGACTTGCTTGCGCCCGCGAAGCTCGCTGATCGCTCGTTCGACAAAAGCGGAGTGCTCTACCAAGTGCAGCACTTGGCGCGCCCGGTGAAGGTGGTCAATCGTCTCCGCAGCGACCGGCTGGTCTGTATCGAGGCACTGCATAATCCCGCGGATCAGGTGCATATACTCCCGCACGCCCGGTTCGTCCTCCCACGGCGGTCGCGGCATCTGGAGCGTGCGCTGGACTAGACGCCACCCGACGGCAGGCTGGTCACCCACAACGGCGATTTCGGCCACCAACCGAAGCAGGCCGCACCAGGCCGCCATCCGGCGGTTCACATCCGCGCCGCCGAAGCCGGAAGCAGCCGGGAATGGCCCGGAGACGAGGGGGACGGCCCGATCGATGCAGACCGCGTACTGGACCAGCCTCGCCGCCACCAGGCATTCCAAGACCTGACAGGTCCAGCTTACCGCCGGCCCTGGCGGAGCCGCGCCTGCTGCATTCGCCGGATAGTCCCGACGAACACACTCCAGCAACATGCGGGCCGGCTGAGGCCGGCCCCGCGCAAGGAGCCGGGCCACGAGCGAGACCAGCATCTGCGGCAGGGCCGGCGAGTTGGGGTTCGAACCGCTCAGTTCCCGCAGGAGATCCCAGGCCGAATCGACCTGTTCGTCCTCCAGGGCTTGCCACAGGTTCCACGCTCGCACCGCCACGTCGACCCGGTCCGGCTGCTTCAAGAATCGATTCTGGGCCAGGCCGGTCGCCAGCTCATGACGACAAGCAACCAGATCGCGCCGCTCCCACGCTAGATAGAGCTGGAGAAAACTCGCCTCATCACGGTCCGTGTCTTCACGCGGCTCCGGCAGAATCCTGCCCGCCGCGGCAAATTCTCCCCGGCGGATCAGGATCAGGGCCGCGGCCAGCAGGCCGGCGCGAACCACCGCCGGATCCGAACCGGTCAAGGGCTGCAACGCGGGCAGCACGGCGGCTGCCCCATCCGGGTGGACGAGTTCCGCGGCGAGTTGCCGGAGCGTACGGGTGGCCTGCGCCTGATTGATACACCGCTGCACCAGCATCGCATACGCGGGCTGAAGCGGGATCCGCCGAAGATCCGGCAGCGGGTCGTAGGTGGGCTCCGAGGTCCCTAGCATCAGGTAGACCGATGCCCGCAGCAGGGGCGGAATAGCGTCCGCCAGCGGATCCAGGACAGACGCTTTCAGTTCCCGAAGCCGCACCGTGTCGCCACGCTCGATGAACTCCAACGCCTGATCCGTAGCCTGCACCCGCGTTACCAGGTTCGCTTCGATCTCCTTCAGTCGCGTTCGTGCGATCGGGCTCTCCACCTGGTCGATGGCCGCCGAGAACTGCGCCAGGTAGGGTTGTGTGTCCCGGCCTTCCGCATATCGGCCGATCTGCAGCAACGCCACCCCGGCTGCCGTCACCACGGCGGCATGCCACTCTGGCGGATCGCCCGGGAGACGCTGCTCGGCTTGGGCCAGGAACCAACGCACGGATGCTTCCCCACACCGCTGGGTCAGGGGCCGCACGCCCCATTGCAACACAAACGCGCGGCGGACATCGGGTTCGGCCACGGCGGCCGCCACCTGAAGTGCCATCAGAGCTTGCTCCAGATCGTTACGCAGCAGCGTCTCCTGGCCCCAACCTCGCGCTGCCAGCAGCAGTCGGTCGGCCAAGTCGGGTGCCAGCGCTCGGATCAACTCGTGCTGACGGCAGACCGGTTCGAAACGCCGCTTCGTCAGGTTCGCCCACACGAACAGCCGCAAGTGTCCAGAGCGTGCTTCCGGCGGCAAATTCTCCAGGGGCGGCAGGGTTTCCAGGATGCGATCTGCCACGCGATCCGGGGGCTGTGCGTCGCGCTGGCTGGAGACCGCGGTCACGGCCGCCAGGACCGTCTCCACCAACCGCTCCAATGCCTCGAGAGACCGGCTGGCGACTGGCCGGGCGGCCGAGCAGGGCCGGCGGGCGTTCAATGCCCGAGCTAACTCCAGTTGGTGGTCACCTTCGAGCAGATAGCGACGAACCTTGTCGATCAGGCTGGTGTCCAGTTCCGGATTCTCGCGGTGTACCTGCTCCAAGCGCTGGCACAATTCGTGGGTGGAGGCTGCCTCCAGACCGCGATCAACCAACACCATTCCCAGACGGATGGCCGGCGGCACACGCGCGCCCAGCTTGGGCAGCACCTCCTCGTGGAACACTCGATGGGCGCTGCGGTAGTCGCTCTGGCCGAGATACATCCAGAATGCCTCGAGGACTTGCTGTCGCCAGCGGAGTTCGCCGATCACGTGTTCGACAAAGTCGGTATGCGCTGTCAGTGACAGTACCTGCCGCGCTTGATGCAGGTGTTCGATCGTCTCCGGACCAATCGGCTGGTCCGGGTCGAGGCACTGCACCACGCCATGGATCAGGTGCCCATAGGCCCGCACATCCGGCTCGTCCTTCCACACCGCTTCCAGTGTATCGAGCGTGCGCCGCACCGCGTGCCACCCCACGGTTGGCAGGCCGGCCGCATGGACCGCCTGGGCGACCTCGGCCACCACTCGCAGCAAACCACACCAAGCGGCCATCCGGCGGTTCACGTCGGCCCCGCCGAAGCCGGAAGCGGCCGGAAGCGGCCCGGCCAGCAGGGGGGAGGCCCGATCGACACAGACCGTGTACTGGCCTAGATTCGCTGCCACCAAGCATTCCAAAACCTGGCAGGTCCAGTCCACCGGGAGGTGTTGTGAATCCGCTTCTGCCGTATTTGGGCTTTCGCGGCGGACCCACTGCAACAGCATCCGCGCCGGCTGGGGCATGCCCTGCGCGATGAGCCGGGACACGAGACAGACCAACGTCTGCGGCAAAGCCAACGCTGCGCGGCCCGGGCCGCAGAGTTCTTGCAGGAGCATCCAGGCCGCGTCGGTCTGTTCGTCCCGCAAAGCCTGCCACAGGGCCCAAGCCCGTACGGACACGAGCGCCTGGTCCGGTCGCTTCACGAAAGGATTCTCGACCAGTTCGGCCGCCAGCGAGTGACGACACGCCATGAGATCACGCCGTTTCCACGCCAAGTAGAAGCGGAGATAATTCATCAGGTCACCATCCGCGTCGGCACCCGGCTCCGGCAAGATCTCCGCCGCCGCCGGAAATTCGGCTCGACGAATCAGGATCAGCGCGGCGGCCAGCCGGCCCGTTCGAATCACGCCGGGATCCGAACCATCCAGGGGGGCCAGCGCGGGGAGCACCCCGGCCGCCGCATTCGGGCGGCCGAGTTCTGCGGCCAGTTGCCGGAGCGTGCGCGCGGCCTGTGCCTGGTCGATGCACCGCTGAATCGGAGACTCATGCGGCGGTTCGAGCGGGATCCGCCGGAGATCGGGCAGTGCGTCGTAGGTGGGGTCGGCGTCCGCCAGCGTCAGGTAGACAGCGGCGCGCACCAACGGCGGAATGGTGTCCGCCAGCGGATCCAGGACAATCTCTTTCAAGTCGCGAAGCCGCTCCGGGTCGTCGCCGTCGATGAGGGCCACCGCCTGGTCCGTCGCCTGCACCCGCATCAGTAGGGCACCTTCGATCTGCTTCAGTCTCATCCGGGCGGTTGGGCTGTCCACCCTGCCGATGGCTGCCGAGAACTGCGTCAAGCGGGGCATGGCGAGCACGATCTCGCTGTCGACAGACGCAATTAGACCGGCCAGCAAATGGCTCTTCCAGGCTTGGTCCGGCGGGGCGTCCGCCAGCCGCGCGAGCAGGGGCGTCAGTTGCCCCAGCAGCGTCTTCCAAAGGGCCCGGTTGCGGACAATCAATTCGCGGCCGTGCCCGGCCGGGTCCGGCAGATCCCGCGGAGTCGCCCAGTCCCCGGTCCCGGCCAACAACGAAAGCGCCTGAAGAAAGCAGACTTGGCCCAACACGGTCTGGCTGGGAGACTCGCCCGCCGGCCCCGCATCCTGCGCCGCGAGCGGCGGCAACTCGCACAACCGCTGGAGGACTTCCCGGCCTTCCGCGGACCGGCCGTCTTGCAGCAGTGCGGCTCCCAGCGAAAAGATTACCGTGGCGCGCCATTCCGCCGGGTCGTCCAACCGACGGTTCTTGGCGCGAGCATAAAACCACTGTACGGCCGCGGCGCTGGCGTGCTGCTCCAACGCGGCTAAGCCCCACTGCAGGGTAAGCCCCCGCCGGACTTCTGGCCCCGCCAGGGCGGCTGCTCCGTCCAAGGCGAGTTGCGCCTGATGCAGATCATTGCGCAGCAAGGCGTCCTGGCCCCAGCCGTGCGCCGCCGCCTTCAGCACCTGGTCCGCCAAGGCCGGAAGTTCCGCTTTGAGTCGCGCGTGCTGCCGGCAGATCGACTCAAACCGCCGGAGCACCAGATCGGCCCAGACCAGCAACTGCAATTGGCCCTTCCGTAGTCCCTCCGGCAAGTCGTCGCCTGACGGCAGTCGCTGCAGGACTTTTTCCGCCAAGCTCGCCGACGGAATCGTGGGCGCCGTTGCGGCGGGAACCGTTGCCAGGACCGCTTCCGCCAATCGCTCCACAGCCGTTGTGGAGTCTTCGTCGGAGGGAGCGTTCGGGGCCGGAGCGGAGCCGCGCTGCTGCAGGGCCTGGACCAAGCGGGTCTGCCGTTCCCACGATTGCAGGGCCCGCCAGGTCCGCGCCAGGGGATGGTTCGCCGGCATGCCCGCGGCCAGTTGTTGGACCGCCTGCAGGTCGCCCGCGTCACGATGAACCAGCCAACGATTCACGTGGTAAGCCGCACGCACCGCTTTGGGCAGGGCGGTGCTCAGCGCAGCCAGGGAAGTCTCGTAGAGGTTCAAGGCCGCCGCAATTTCGCTCTGCCCCAGGAGATTCCAGAACTCCCTGGTCAGGTTCCGCGTGCGTGTGGCCTGTCCCCAGTTCCCAAACATGATTTATCCCCCCGCTCCAGGCTGATAGGCTCGCGCTTCCTGCAAGTAGATCTCGGCCTGGGCTTCATCGCCAAGCACCTCCCACGCCACCGCCAGCGGCGCGGCAAAACCACGCTTTTCCTGGAACGTCACACTCCAGATCAATAGATCGCGAGTTTCGTTGCGTTGGGCGATGCGCCGTGCGAGTTGGTACAAGCCTTCATCGAAGGGGCACCCTGGAAAGAGTGCGGCGACTTCGCGCCAGGCTTCCCCATATTCCTGCTTGCGCAGCAGGCATTCGATCAGCAGGATACTGACTTTACGCGTGTGGAAGATGGCCGGAATTCCGGCCAGCACCTCCCAAACGTAATCGGGATCCAATTGCTGCAGGATCGACACCCATTCATCCAACACCTCGGCCTTCCAGTCGCCAAACTTGGCCGCTCGCTCATAGGCTTTGCAGCTCAACTGCAGGTGTTGGGGATTGGCGGTGAATTGCGCGTAGGCCCGCGCCAGACGGTGCTGGACATCCGCTTCGTAAAACTCGGGAGACTCGGCCAAGTTCAATTCGAGAATGGCAGTCCCGCAGTCGGGCGGAGTCCGCGACATGGCCAAATCGGCAGCCATGAGGTGCAATGTACGCTCCGGCAACGGGAAGATTCCGCGGGCCTCGGCCAAGTCCCGCCACCAACGTTCCGCCTCGGCCAGTTCCCCTTGGGCTAACTGCCGGGCGAACAGATCGATCGCCATCGAGTGCAGCAGAAGTTCCGGCACGCCGAGGCGTTGGCGGGCCTCGAACAATTCCCGCAGCCCGCGTTCCGCCGAGGCAAGGTCGCCTTGGTCTAGGCGTCGAGCGAACAGGTCGTTCGCCATCCGGTGCAGCGTGCTGGGCGGCAAGCTGAACACACCGGGCGCCTCGGCCAAGTCCCGCCACACGCGTTCCGCCTCGGGCAACTGGTTTCGCTCCAGCAGGCCGGCGAATTCGTGTTCGGGCGACAAACGTGCCTCCAGCGAGCGGACCTCGGTCAGCCAATCGTCCAAATTCGGCCGCTGGCCGGGGACCAGAACACAAACCCGGCGCCAGAGTTGCTGCAACTCCGTGAAACCTGCGGGCGGCTCGGGCCACGGGTCCAAGTCCGGCCGCTCCACGCGCTGTTCGGCCAGCTTCAGCACGTCGCCCGGTAGGTCCGGCCGCCAAGCCGAAGCGCACAACAGGGACAACATTCGGCCCAAGGCGTAAACGTCCCCGGCCTTCAAAAATTCCCTCGCGAGGCCTCGCGTGCGCAGCACTTCAGGCGCCACACAGTGCAGCCAACTACCCGCCACGGGACTGGCGCAGACCTGCGGGAGCGGCGACAACACGCCCGCCAGTGTGGGCAGGATGACAAACCGGCCGTCTGCCTGCCCCAGGCGTTCGGGGTGCATGACCAACTGCGGAATGTCCTCGTCGTGCAGCGTCTTCAGGGAGACACACAAATCCAGCGTCAAACGCGCTGCGCGCCACGCCGCTCCCGGGCTGTTGAGCCGGAGCACTTGTCGGAGGATGCTCCAATCCAACGGCTCGATTGCGGGCCGATAATGGAGGTAGAAAGCCCGCTCCGCCGCATCTGTCGTGACGGACGCCACGACCGCGTCCGCCACGTGCGCCACGTCCTGGACGTCGAAGACGTGCCACGCGACGTCCAGCGACAGACGTTTGGCGTAATGGGCCACGGCCCCTTCCGCCAGGAGGAGTAGTTCGCCTTCCAAATCGGGACGAATTGACGTCCTGACCATACGCACCTCGGTCTATAAGTCCTTACTCGATGCCTTCGAGCAACTTGGATAACTGCGGGAGATAACTCATCAAGCGTGCCTGATCTCCGCTACGGGCGGCGGTGTCAATCTCCGTCACCAAACGGATCAAAGCATTCTGCCGTTCGGCGGGCACGCGATGAAAGTTGTTGAGCGCTTTGTTGTAGAGCGTTTTCAGAATCGGGTTCATCGCTGCGGTGGGATCCGCCGGCGGCGGACTGGGCGGCGGCGAGGCTGCGGCTCCCGCTCCGGGCCAGGGTGCTGGCTGCGAGCGGCCCGCAGCCGGATACCCCGGAGGCGGATATCCGGCGGGCGCCGGCGCGGGACCGGCCGCCGCAGCAGCTGGCTGAGCCCCGGCAGGTGCAGGGCCATCCAGCGGATTGGCTGCCTGCCGCAGAACCGCGTCGAGCGTCGCGTCCAGCTCCTTGCGTTTCTTCTCCAAGTCCTGCGGTGTCAGCTGGGCGCTGTCCGCGTAATTGATCTTGCACTCGACACGCTGATTGGTTCGGCCCTCCGTCGCATGGGCCACCAAGATACCGTTGCCGTCCAGGTCCAAGCCGATCTTCAGGGGGATGGGTTCCTTGACGGGTTCAATCTTGATCTCGAACTCTCCGATCATCGTCACTTTCTGCGGATTGACCTCTTTGCCTTCCCCTTGGAACACGCGTACCCGGCAGAGCGGCTGGAAGTTGCCGATGCTGGCAAACTCGTGCGCCCCCCGGCAGGGGATTTGTGCTTCTTTGGGAATGATCGGACACAGTTCCTCGCGCCCCGAGCGTGGGTCGATGGCGGCCACACTGAGGGTGTGACCGGTGACGTCCACCAGGGTCTTGGAGACCGGCTCAACCCCTTCCGGGTTCTCGTCCGAGGCCACGATCCCCGCGCCCAACGCCACGATTTCGTCCGGATTGATACCGGACTCGCGACCGCGAATCTGCGTCTTGGGGAAACGCTGTTCCAGGAGGCGGCGGACTAGCGGCACGCGCGTGCTACCGCCCACCAGCAGGATCGCCGTGAGGTTCTCTTCGGTATAGTTCTTGCTCTTTGGAACCTCCATCGCCACCTCCAGCCACTTCAGCGAGTTCTCCAACAAATCCTTGATCAGCTCCTCGAATTTCGCCAGCGTCAGCGTCTCGGTGAAGATCAGCGGTTTGCCTTCGAAGATATCGACGTTCGCGATCTGGAAGGAGTACGTGGGCTGCGCGTCCTGAGAGTTACAGAGTGCGATCTTTCCCTCTTCGGCGAAGCTCTTCAGCCGCATCTTCAACGAGCCCAGCTTTTCGTCCGTCAGTGTGGCGGCATAGCCTGGGTTGCTCTGCTTCAGGTGCTCCAGCATCCAACTCACGATGCGATCATCGAAGTCGCCGCCGCCCAGATTCGGATCCCCGCCGGTGCCCAGTACCTCCAGCAGTCCGGCATTCATGCGGATCACGGTCACGTCGAACGTGCCGCCGCCCAGATCGTAGACCATGAACAGTTTCTCGCCGGGCGTGGCATCGTGATTGACCCCGTACGCGTAGGCGGCTGCGGTGGGTTCGTTGAGGATCTTCAACACGTTCAAGCCGGCGATCTGCCCGGCCTCTTTGGTTGCCGCCCGCTGCGGATCCTTGAAATAGGCCGGGCAGGTGATGACCACGCCCGTGACCTCCTCACCCAACTCCGCCTCGGCGGATTCCTTAATCTTCTTCAGGATCATCGCCGAGATCTGCTGTGGCAGGAATCGCTGCTCGCCGAGTGCCACCGTGACAGGTCGTTCGCTCCCGTCGGACAGCTTTTCCATCGCCCCCATCTTGCGTTTGACCTCGACGATGGTGTTTTGCGGGGCCCTGGCTTGATTTCGCTTGGCGACCTTGCCGACGGCGATCTTGCCGTTCTTTTGCAGACCCACCACCGATGGCAGGGTGGACTCTCCTTCCAACAGGATTGCTTGCGGCTTCCCTCCGGCGACAACAATTCCCGCGGCGCAATAGGTTGTGCCCAAATCAATACCAATGACTGCCATGGTTCGTTCCTTTGTCTTGAGTGGCTGTGTAAAAAGGACGTTCCGATTTCTCCGAACCTTCGTATCGGCGGCCGGTTCAGACCCCATGCAAACTGTTTCCGTCTGTCGGTAAGAGGACCGCGTTAGGAAGAACCGGCGTACTTTGATGCTGGGAGATGTCTCCAACGTGCCGACCCATTTCATGATTCCTTTCGCGGTCCTAAGAATTTGATCAATCGCTCCAGCGATTGGGATTCCAGAGTCAATACCTCATAGTAGCGGAGACTTGCAGGGAGCTCGTTGATGCTTAGTCCCGGAGCAATCAACGTCAGCAGATTCCCAGTCTTTCGCCCGAATCGTTTCTCATTGATGAATAAGCCCCATTCGGCTTCGACCCAGGGTGAGTTGACGTTCGTACGTGAACTCGTCACAAGCACCATGTGCTCTGCTTCATCGAGGGCCTCGTCGATTTTCTTCCGATAGTCAGAACTTCCCAGTTCGGGCAGCGATTCCCGGCTGAAGAACACCCGTATTTCTTTCGAAGAAAGGAACCGAAACACTTGCGTCGCGGACTCGCAATCGCTGCTACTGGCGCTGAGGAACACGAGTGGCCCCTCCCTCTCACTTTCGCCACCAACGCGGACGAAATTGACGGGAGGGACAGATCTGCAGATGGCGACATCATTGGCAGCGGACAGATTCAGGATACGCGTTTCTCGGTAGCCCCTCCCAATCGCAATCGCACCAAGATTCCGCTTCAGTTTGGCCTTGTCCGATGGGGAAAGACTCCGGAGATTCAGTTCGCGACGACAGTGTGACTCAAAGAGTTCGAAATTTTGCTTCAATTCTTGGAAGTCTGCCAGTTTCCTGTTGTTCTTGGCGTGAAGCACATCGAGTTTCGCCTCGTACTCTTCCTCGGTGATGACCTTGGTCTTCTTCTGTTCGAGCAGCACCCCGCGCTCCGCCGGCAGTTCGCTCTTCAAGTGGACGCGGTAGTCGGCCTCCCTCTGGGCCGCCGTGTCGGCGTCCGCATCCAGCGGCAAGCCGAGAAAGTCCAAGAATCTCAGCGAATTGACCTGCCATACGATGCTTGCCGCTCCTGCCACCACAATCTCGCTCGCATTGATACCGCATTCGCAGCCGCGAATGGGCGTCCCGGGGAATCGCCGTTCCAGGATTCGGCGCACCTGCGGCACCCGCGTGCTACCGCCCACCAGCAGGATCGCTGTGAGGTTGTCTTCCGTATAACCCTGCGTGCTCTTTTGTACCTCCATCGCCACGTCCAGACGCTTCAATGCCTTGTCCTGCAAATCCTTGATCAGCTCCTCGAATTTCGCCATCGTCAGCGTCTCGCTGAAGATCAGCGGTTTGCCTTCGAAGATATCGACGTTCGTGATCTGGAAGGAGTATGTGGGCTGCGCGTCCTGAGAGTCACAGAGGGCGATCTTTCCCTCTTCGGCGAAGCTCTTCAGCCGCATTTTCAACGAGCCCAGATTTTCGTCCGTCAGTGTGGCGGCATAGCCCGGGTTGCTCTGCTTCAGATGCTCCAGCATCCAATTCACGATGCGGTCATCGAAGTCGCCGCCGCCCAGATTCGGATCCCCGCCGGTGCCCAGTACCTCCAGCAGGCCCTCATTCATCCGAATCACGGTCAGCGTGAACTCAGCGCCACCCAGGTCGTACACGATGAACAGTTTCTCGCCGGGAGTGGTATCGAGGTGAACTCCGTAGGCGTAGGCGGCCGCAGTGGGTTCGTTCAGAATCTTCAGGACGTTCAACCCGGCAATCTGCCCCGCTTCTTTGGTCGCCGCTCGTTGCGACTCCGTGAAGGACACCGGGCAAGTGATGACCACGCCCGTGACCTCCTCACCCAACTCCGCCTCGGCAGATTCCTTGATCTTCTTCAGGATCATCGCCGAGATCTGTTGGGGTAGGAATCGCTGCTCGCCGAGCGCCACCATGACGGGTCGCTCGCTCCCGTCGGCCAGCTTTTCCATCGCTCCCATCTTGCGTTTGACCTCGACAATGGTGTTTTGCGGGGCCCGGGCTTGATTTCGCTTGGCGACTTTGCCGACCGCGATCTTACCGTTTTTCTGGAGACCCACCACCGCGGGCAACGTGGGTTCGCCTTCCAACAGGATGATCTGTGGTTTCCCATCCGCGCAAATCGCGGCTGCGCACTTGGTGGTGCCCAGGCTAATCCCGATGATGGCCATTTCGCGCACTTCCTGCAGAACGGCGAACCGAGCTAATTCACGACGACCAACGGCAGCGTCAGCACTTGACCATGGAGCATCCAGCCACGGCGGCGGACCTGGATGATCACATGTTCGGGCACGCCTTTCTGGTGCGTGCCCGGTTCCGCCGCGACCGCTTCGTGGATCTCCGGATCGAATTCGTCCTGTCCGACGGCCACGGCGACAGGTGTGCAGCCCCAGTCCCGAAGCATGGTCTCGAACCGGCCGCGGATCACTCGCACGGATTCCAGCCAAGCCATCTCCGCTTCGGCGGGCTGGTGCCCCTAGGCTAGTGCCAGCAATTCGTCCAACTCGGCCACATGCCGCACCAGATCTCGAAACAGCTTGTGAAAGACACCCGCCATGGCCCGCTGCGGTCCGCCTGTCTGGAAACGCTGCAATTCCTGCTGCAAGGCCCCATCGCTCTCCAGCAACTGCCGGCACTGGGTGCCTACGGCATCGTACAACTGCCGCACCGCCTCGTAAAGTTGCGACACCTGCTGGCGCAGGAAGGCGCCTTGGCCGCTGACGTTACCCATGTCCTGGCAGAGCGCGGTTTGCCGCGTCGCCGTTTCTTGCAGGAGCGCCAAACAAGTCTCTTCGAAACCGGTTGTCCGGGCTTCCTCGACGCTCCCGCTGGCGGTCGGCTTAGGTTCCTTCACCTCTGGCTCCTTGATGCTCGGCTGATCACGCTGGTCGGTCACGGTCGGTCTCCTTCGATCTTGCTCATGGCACTCAACTAGTGGCCGCCCTGGCTTCGGCCCAACAATTCAAACAAGGCGCGCAATTCCTCCAACTTGGCCCGCGCCGCGGCCGCAGAATCAGATGCGGCCTCGCCGTTGGCAGAGGACTCGTCGTCGTTGGCGCTGCGTTTCTGATCGGCTGCCAGCAAAGCCCTGAGAAAGGCCGCCATCATCGGGTCCGAGAGATCGGGAGGTCCCCCCCTCCGTTCCGGCTCTTGAGAGAGATCGCCGAGGTCTTTGGCCTCCAGCCGATCAATCGTACGATCCGCGAGTTGGCTGAGCACCGGATAGTCTCCGCCGCGGGTCGCGACCGGCGGACCGTTATGCTCCAGACGCAGACGCGGGCCTAGGTTGCCGACTTCCTTGGCCCACGTCCCGATCTGATTGCTCCAAAAGTCGCGGTGGGTGCCCCGCAGTTCACTCCACAACGCATCGGCCAACAGCAGGCGGATCAGCTCCTGTTCGTGTCTCAAACCGCGAACAGTGGACAGATCGACAGTATCCGACAGGAAAAGGCGAAACTGGCTGAGACGCTTCCAACGAGCGCTCGCGGCGGAGGCCGGATTCCCCCCTGGCGAGACGTTCACGGGCTGGCGCAATTGCTGGAAGGCTCGTTCCGCTCGGCCCATCTCCTCGCTGCGACGTGTTAGAAGCTCTTGCGCCTCGGCCCGCGTCTTGTCCTTGCGTTTCACCTCCTCCGTCAGAATCTGCTTGCGCCACTCCAGTTCCCGTTGCTGCAGGGTGCGGAGCCACTTTTCCCGCTGTTTGATCTCGGCAGCCGCCAACAGCGACTGGTCCGCCAACACGTCCCGGACCACGTCCTCGGGCTCGGCCGTGCCGACCACGGTCTCCCGCCCGGCAGGCTTCAGCCAACGCGCGCCGATCGCCTCCAAGACTTCCGCTTCCACCTGGGGGAGCGGGCGGGCGGCCAAGAGGAATTGCCAAAACTTGGCCGGATCATGGCCAAACGAGGCGTAAGCCTCGGCCCAGGCCGAACTCATCTCCGGACGCCCATCATTGGCAAGTTTGCGCCGTTCGGCCTGTAGTAGCTCGAATTTCTGCTTCAATTGTTGGAAGTCCGCCAGTTCCTTGTCGTTCGTGGCATTCCGTTCCTCGAGTTTCGCCCGGTACTCTTCCTCGGTGATGAGCTTGGCCTTCTTCTGTTCGAGCAGCACCCCGCGCTGCTTCCGGAGTTCGTTCTTCAGGCCGACGCGGTATTCGGCCTCCTTTGCGGCCACCGTGTCTGCGTCCGCATCCGGCCGCAAACGCAGGAAATCCAGATAGCCGCCTGGCTC
>Ga0351873_10089_pt1 | contig 26961 bp, 19 predicted proteins | sample TotcelFGM3001N11_FD_206764 | JGI IMG/M metagenome (GOLD analysis project Ga0351873, IMG submission 206764) | Enriched cells from coal bed in the Powder River Basin, Montana, United States - Total cells FGM rep2 HSBNCT.FGM.300.1.N11 ... | reverse complement strand
CACGGCGTGACGTCGGGCGAGGCGGGTGACGCGGGGACGACGACCAACGTCCTGGTGTCCACCGGCTCGGGAACGCCCGGCTACGGGGCCCCGGAGCAATGGTCGGCCGGTCGGCCGGTGGACATCGGGCGGATATCTTTGCCTTTGGCGTCACGCTGTGGCGGATGCTGGGCGGGCGGATCAGTTGGGCCGACGTGGGCCGCAAGAGCGTCATCGCTCGGCACGCGGTTACGGCGTTTGTCAAACGCGGCGAACCTGGCGGGCTGCCGGAGCGGCTGGTCGACTTGATCCTCCGTTGCCTGCAGCCCGAGCCGGACGACCGCTGGGCGGATTTCCCTGCGGCGGTGGACGCGCTGCAGCAGATCTATGCCGAGAGCACGGGCGAAGACTACGCTCGGCCGGAACCGCGGCCGGCGGATGCCCTGGCCGACGTGTTGAACAACCGGGCGCTGACCATGCTGGATTTGGGCAAGACGGACGCGGCGGTCCAGATCTGGCAGCAGGCGTTGGCGGCCGACGCCATGCATCTGGATTCGGTCTACAACTACGGCCTGTTGCAGTGGCGCGCCGCGCAGATCGACGATGTGACGGTCGTGGCACGCGTGCGACAGGCGGGCTTGGGGGCCGAACCGTGGCGGGCGGCGGTGCTGGCCGCTCAGGTCGAACTGGAACGGGACGACTGTCAGGCGGCGATCGAGGTGCTGGAGGCTGTGCCGGAACCGGATGGCCAGCGCGAAGAGGTTACGGCGCTGCTGGCCGTGGCTCACCAGCGGCTGCCCAGCTCGCGCCGCTGCTTGCGCACTTTCACGGGCCATACGGGCGACGTGCTGGCCGTGTGCCTCAGCAGCGACGAACACTATGCGCTGTCCGGCAGCGCCGACACGACGCTGAAGCTGTGGGAGGTGGCCACGGGCAAATGCCTGCGGACGTTCGAAGGCCACACTCGCCCCGTACATGGTGTCGCCCTCACTTCGGACGGGCGGTATGGCCTATCGGCCAGCGCGGACGAGACGTTGAAACAGTGGGAGCTGAATAGCGGCCGCTGCTTACAGACCCTCGAAGGACATACGGCGAAGAAATATTTGGATAGTGCGGCTGCGAACTCCGTGTCCCTGAGCCCTGATGGCCGCTCGGTGCTGTCGAGCAGCGACGACAAGACACTGAGACTCTGGGAATTGGACACCGGCAAGTGCCTGAAGATGTTCGGGGGTTTCTTGGACCTGGACGACTGGAACCACTGGGACGACGCCGTGGAGCGTTTCTCGGACCCCGACGACTTGGACCACGGCGTGTTCAATAGTCTCGCGGGGCACACGGATTGCGTGGCGGACGCGTGCCTTAGTTCCGACGGCCGCCACGCGCTGTCCGGCGGTTCCGACAGATCGCTGCGCCTTTGGGACGTGAAGAGGGGAAAGTGCGTACGGACATTCAAAGGGCACAAAGGTCTGGTGTTCAGCGTGTGCTTGAGTTCCGACGGGCAGCAGGCACTGTCGGGCAGTTCTGACACGACGGTGAAGTTGTGGGAAGTGGAAAGTGGCCGTTGCGTACAGACCTTCCAGTCGCATACCGGGGACGTCAACGGGGTGTGCCTGAGTCGCGACGGGCGCTATGCGTTCTCGGCTAGTTCCGACCAGACGTTGAAAGTATGGGAGGTGGCAAGCGGCCGCTGTCTGCGGACCGTTTCCGACCACACGGGCGCGGTGCATTCGGTAAGCTGGAACTCGAGTGGCCGTTATGCCCTGTCCGGTGGTGCGGACCAGACGTTGAAGTTGTGGGAAACGGCCGGTAACCGGGATCGGCCGGCGGCGTGGGAAGTCAGCCGGCCTGTGGAAGGTGGGGCCTCAAGCGAGGCGGCGGCGCAGTTCGCCGACACGAGCGCCCGGGCCCGCCGGGATCTGCAGCGCGGTGATGCTCAGAGCGCGGCCCGATCCGTGCGTCACGCACGGGCGCTTCGAGGATACCAAAGGCACGCGGAGGCAGTGAGCTGCTGGGCCGATCTTTACCGGCGATTGCCGAAGGTCGCCTTTGCCGACGGCTGGGCGGAACGGACGCTGGCCGGGCATACGGGTGGCGTGAACGGGGTGTGCCTAGGTTCCGACGGACGCACGGCGTTATCGGCCAGTTCCGACGGGACGCTGAAACTGTGGGAATTGGAAAGCGGCCGGTGCCTGCGGACCTTTGAGGGCCACACGGGCGCGGTCCAGTCGATCGGTTGGAGTCTGGGCGGACGGTATGCCCTGTCGGGCGGCGCAGACCGGACGTTGCGGCTCTGGGAGGTCAGCAGCGGCAAGTGCCTGCGGATGTTCGAGGGGCACGCCGGCGCGGTGACGTCGGGCGTGGAGAGCAGCGATGGCCGGTATGCCCTGTCGGGCAGTGCCGATCAGACGTTGCGGCTGTGGGATTCCCTTAGCGGCCGCTGCCTGCGCACGTATCGCGGTCATACGGCGGATGTCAATTCGGTGTGCCTGGGGTGGGACGGCCGCTATGCTTTGTCGGGCAGCTCAGACACGACGTTGCGGCTGTGGGATGTGGCCACCGGCAACTGCCTGCGGACGTTCGAGGGGCACACCAGCCTGGTGAGTTCGGTCTGCCTGAGTCTCGACGGGCTGCGGGCGTTTTCTGCCAGTTGGGATGGGACGTTGAAGCTGTGGGACGTGGCGGCAGGGAGTTGCCTGCAGACCTTCGAGGGCCACACGCGAGCGGTGAATTCGGTTTCGATCAGTCTGGATGGCGGCTACGCCTTGTCGGGTAGCTCGGACGGGGCGGTGAAGATCTGGGAGACCGGCAGCGGCCGGTGCCTGCGAACGTTCGAGGGCCACCGCGACATCGTGCATTCGGTGTGTTTCAGCCTGGACGGTGGCTGGGCGTTATCGGCCGGCGAGGACCGGGCGCTGCGACTGTACCGACTGGACTGGGAACTGGGCGAGCGCTCGCCGGCGGACTGGGACGAGGCGGCACGTCCTTATCTGGATGTGTTTCTTAGCCAGCAAATGCCCTACGCCGGTCAGTTGCCAACTGACCGTGCGCCGCGTGACGAGGAAGTCACGCTGGCATTGAGCCGTCGCGGTACGCCGAGCTGGACCGACCAGGAGTTCCGCCAGCGGTTGTGTGGTTTGCTCCTGGGGTGCGGCGGCTTTGGTTGGCTGCGGGCCGATGAGGTGCAGCGGGAACTGGAGAAAGCCGCGACTGCGTGGAAAGGTCCGTCCGAGCTGGGCACTCCAGCTCCGGCCCGGGCTGCGATTCGCGCCGTCAAGCGTCTTCCGGAGGAGATCGAGGTCCGTGGAATCAAGCTGAGACTTATCCCGGTAGGCCGGTGCCTGATGGGTGGGCCCGATACGGACAAGGACGCCGGTAGCATCGAGAAACCCCAGCATCTAATTCGTATCACGAAGCCATTCTATTTGGGCGTCTATCCGGTGACGCAATCACAGTACGAAGCGGTGATGGGCAGCAATCCGAGCAATTTCAAAGGCGATGGGAATCGGCCGGTGGAAAACGTATCGTGGGAGGACGCGATAGTATTTTGTCGGAAGCTGACGGACGCGTTGCGGAGCGAAGGCCGCGCGTTGTCCTTTCGCCTGCCGACCGAGGCCGAGTGGGAGTACGCATGTCGGGCCGGGACGAACACGCGATACGGTTTCGGCGACGATGCGGCGGGCCTTGCGCAGTACGGTTGGTTCAGCGATAACTCGGGTTCCACGACGCATCCGGTAGGTCAGAAGAAGGCAAATGCCTGGGGCCTGTGCGATATGTGTGGGAACGTGTGGGAGTGGTGTCAGGATTGGTACGACGCAGGGTACTACGCGGATTGCCCCACGGAAGACCCGAGCGGTCGTTCTGGAGGCTCGTGCCGGGTGTACCGGGGTGGCAGCTGGGGCAGCGACGCGTTCAGCTGCCGGGCGTCATGCCGTCGCTGGGGCGTGCCCGGGTACCGCCTCTACAACCTGGGCTTCCGCCTCCTGAGCACAGTTTCACGATCATCCACCCTCCCAACGCCACTGCGCGCGGCCGGGCATACGATACGCTAGGACACTGTCCCATCCATCGAATCCCGTGTTCCGGCCAAGCCGGAACCAAAACCGCACCGTCCGGGGCGGCCAGTACGCCGACAGGCCCACCGTCGCCCCGGCCGGGTTTTTGTGAAATATGGAATGCTGTCCGCCCAGAGCACCCTTTGATCCTCGCCGCTCGCAGGCGAGTGCGTCAGGCTAATTGGCGGTATCACGATGTCAGCCCTCTATCCTGAATCTCCCGACGGCAAGCGTCGGGGATCACGGTCGTTCGAGGTGGACGCCAGCCAGCGTTTCGAGGCGCCCGTGTAAGGTTTTTGGCGGAAGCGGCTATATCAGAACATCGAGATCCAGACCCCACCTTCGCGGAGCCAGATTCGATGTATCAACTCAGCCGAGACCGGACGCATCTCCGTCCCCAGCCGCAAGCGACGCGTCTTTATGCCAAACACGCGCAAATACCGAATGCGGGAACTGCGCCTTCGGAGCCCGACACGACGGGCTGCGGGGCTCGTCACGCCGGGATTTCTGCGGCGGATGCCGCATTGGCCGAGCAGACCTTCCTGCGACGTGTACACAACCTCTTGACCGCCAGCGGCGAGCTTTGGGATCCGTGCCGACAAACCGCCGTGCGGGTACCCCGTCCGCTACGGCCCACGCACCGCGTCAACCGCCTGGTGGCGGTTCGCCGGACGGCCTTCGATCAGATGTGCCGGTGGCGTTGGCTGGACGACTGTCCGCACGGCGCCGAGGTGCTGTTCGATCTGCGCCGCTACACCTGGTGGGGCCGGCTTCGCGGACGGGTGCTGGTTGAGCTGCATAGCCTGGCTCGGCTGGAGCTATTTGCCGCAGCCGGCTACGATGACGGGCCCGCCACGCGAGCCGAGGTCGAGCAGATCCTGAACCGCAGTTGGCGGCGGGCCGCAGCCGAGCAGATTCCGCACCTCGTGGTTCTATTCAGCCCGACCGGCTGGACGCCGGAAGCCGACGATTTCGTGAGGGGACAGGATGACTCGGCGTTCCGCGACCCTCTGGTCAGCGTGGGCCTGTTCGACCAAAATGGGCTCATCGCCGGCCGGGACCTCCGAGTGGTGTAGTCCGGGCACTTCCTGACCGAACGTCATTGTCAGGGTGAGCCTGGCGCACGTAGGCCGGGGCGGACTACGCGGAAGCCTGCTTCAAACTGCGGATTGTGCCACGTATCGAATCGTACCAGCTCATGGTTCTCGTTCTGAAGGAACACGAATCTTCGCTCATCCACCTGATAAACAACCATTAGCGAAGATCAGTGGAGATTAGTGTTCCCGCTCGTCGAGCCGTTTTGGAGTGCGGTGGCTTGACGCCGCTTTCGTTTTGCGTCAGCTTTGCTTTTTGCACGATAGCCGTTGGAGTAGCGGAGAGAAAGAAAGGCACAGCCAAAGCGGCGTCAAGCCACCGCACTCCAGAGAAAGCGGACCGGCTTGTGGGGAGCAGTCATTAGCGAAGATCAGTGAAGATTAGTGTTCCCGCTTCTTCTCGATTTTTTCTTCAGCTCGCGTGTAAGAATCGGGCGCAACGAGCCTATCCGATACCAGAGCGGGAAGAGGTCGGGAGTCGTCTTCGGGTAAACGGCTTTACCTAATGGTAGGCGTTGTCCGAAACGACTCCCGACCCCGTGGTTCCCGTATGGTTGCGAGCATTGCGGAAACGGGGGATCGTGGCATGTTCTGGTTGCTTCGCAGGATCTGGTCGATGGGCAGATCGCGGCTGATGTTGCCCGTGTTGGGATTGGCGGTGGCGGCCCAGGGTTGGCTGCTGGTGCGGCCTGGGCCGCTGCCGCTGGACGACCGGCGGCTGGAGTTGACCGACGAAGTGGCTCGGAAACTGGCCGAATCGCTGCCGACGCCTGCGGCCGGGAGGCCGACACTGGCCGTGTTGCCGCTGGAGCGCGATCCGACGGGCGCCGTCACCGATGCGGTCCGGCGCGCCATCGACCGGGTCGACCGCTACACGGTCCTGCCGCCCAGTCTGCTGGAACGCGTCGTCACGGAATGCGGACTGACGCGGAATACGATTCGCCTCGACGGGGCGGAGGAACTCGACCTCGCCCGAATTCCTGCCGAATTTGCGCTGGTCGGCCATGTTCAAAGCTTGTCGGCTCGCAGCGACAGCGACGAGGCGGTGCTGGAAGGGGTCTTGATCCACAACGCATCGTCGCCGGGCGAAGCCGTGTATGACCATCGGGTTTCCCCCCCCGGCCCCCCCTGGGCACAGGAGGGGAGCGTGGTACAGGAGGGGAGCGTTCGGCTCCGGGCCGAAGTCGTCCATGACCATCGACCGGCGGCGAAACTGGCGGGTATGGCGGCGTGGTATCAGCCGTCCCGCCTGCTGTTCTGGCTGCTGCTGATGTTGGGCTTGCCGCTGGCCGCGATCCCGCTGATTCAACGCGGACTGGATCGCCAGTCCAACGCCGTCAACCTGTTGATGCTGCTGGGGCTGACGGCCGCCGCGGGGCTCGGGGTTTGGGCCGCGATCGGAACGCCGATAGAAACGGGCCTGGGGGCGGCCCTGCTGGTGCTGACGCTGGTGCTCGCCTTGGGCTACAATTGGTGGCTATTGTCGAAGTTGGAGGAGTTGCGGACGTGATTTTGTTGGGAACACTAATCTTTGCTAATCGACACTAATGGAAAGAGCGGATTCGTGGTGATCCGTGAAGATTAGTGTTCCGAGTTGTTTTTGCCGTCAGGAACAGTTTTGTCTTCCGTTTCCCGTTTGCCGAGGTACTGCGTCATGAGTTTCTTCAAAACGTTGTTTGGATTCAGTGACAAATGTTCCGCGTGCGGCGCGGAGGTGAATCGCGGAGCTGGTTTTTGTCCGCAGTGTGGCATCCCCCTGCCGACGACCCGCGTGATCTGCCCGGGGTGTGGTCAGGCGAACAAGGCCACGGCCAAGTTCTGCAGCCAGTGCTGCACCCCCCTGATACCCAAACCCGAGGCGGAACTCGCGACGGACCAGCAGAACCGCTGGAAACGGCCGGTCGACGAGTTCGCGCGGCGGATCGAGGCCGGGGATCTGAACGCGCTGCTGCGACCGGGGCTGGTCGTCGAACCCGGCACCCAGGCCCTGATCTTTCAGGGCGGCGTCTTGGCCGCCACGGTGTCGCAAGGCACGTTCGATCTGTCCCGGCCGCTGCCCGGCGTGGATGCCGTCGTGCCCGCCACGGCGATTGTGATGGACGCTGGCGATACGACGCTGTCGCTGCTGTATGCCGAACTGCGCAGCCGCGAGGACGTGCCGGTGGACGTGATCGTCGAGGTGACCGTGGGGCTGGCGGATGCGGCCGCGCTGTACACGAACCTGATGCACGGCCGCGAAAGTCTGTCGATCGCAGCGCTGGCCGACATGGTCTGGGCGGCCGGAGCCAACGTGGTCGAGGCCCGCTTACGTTCTGCCGGGGTCAACGAACTGGACGGCAATCTGCAGCTCAAGGCGGATCTGGAACACGACCTCCGCACGCACATGGACACGGCCCTGCGGCGCAACGGGCTGCGGCTGATCGACCTGCGATTTCTCGATTTCAAATCACCGATGTACGAGAAGGTCCGCCAGCGGCGGGCGGAAACGTTCCTGGCCCAAGAGCGGATCGCCGACGTCGAGCAGCGGGCGGCGTTGAACCAGCGGTTGCGCGAAACGCTGACCCGCGAACGCCTGCACAAGTTCACCTCGGCCACCGATTTCGAACAATTCGTGCGGCAGACGGAACACGAGCTGGGTATGAAGGAGGTGATCCGCGGCGCGGAGATGGAAGAGCTGAAACGGACGTACGAGAACAAGCGGAACGATGACGAACTGGCCCGCAAGCATCTGCAGGAAAAGCTGGAGTTGGAACAGGACCTGGCACTGCGGCGGGTACACTGGTCCGGCGAACGGGAGCAACTCGACCACCAGCTCGAACAGCAGCGCAATGCGCTCGCGGCGCAGCAACAAGCGGAATGGTCCAAGTTTCAGCAGGAACTGCAGAAACGCGGCACGTTGCGGAGCGAGAGCGTCGAGGAGGCACGGGCCAAGGCCGAGGAAGTCCGCATCAAGATGGGATTGGGCAGCGAGGCCTTGGATCTGCGCGCCAAACGGGCCGCCCAGGAACACGACGAGGAACTGCGGCGGATGCAGCGGGAGCAGGAGGAAAGGGACCGCGAGACGAAGCGGCGGATGGACGAGCGGGAGCAGACCGCACGCCACGAGCGGGAGAAGATCCAATCGCTGTCCGACGTCGAGCAGGCCCGCCTGGCGGCCGATCTGAAGAAGACCGAGATCTTCCAGGGAATGTCCGAGGGGCAGATCTTGGCGCTGATGGCCAAGGACTCGCCGCACGTGGCCGAGGCGATCACCGAACGGGCTCGGGCGCAAGCTCAGAGCGGATCCAACGCCGAAGTGAAAGCCCTGTACGAGAAGATCGTCGCCGGCAAGGAGTCCGAAGCGGAGCGTCTGGAGCGAGTCATGGGCCAGGCGCTGGGAACAGCCGAACGGATCGCCGGTGCGACGACCGCGAAGGAACGCGAACAGAAAGGGGAAGTTCGCGGGGCGTATGAACAGAGCATGGATCGCGTGGCGGGCGTCGCGACGGCCCGTGCCGCGACTCCGCGTGCCGGCAGCGCAGAACGGCCCGCCGCGGATGTCGTCTGCCCGGACTGCCACCGCCAGGCGCCCGCCGGTTCCAAGTTCTGCGAGAATTGCGGGCATCAGTTTTTCGGGTGAATCACGGGTGGCATTGGCTTGTTTAACCGCGACCCAAACGTTGGGCCGCGGTTAAACGAAGATCGACGAACGTGCCATCCTCAACCGCGCGCGGTATAACAGGAGGAAACGGAGTGAAGAGGCTTAGCTCCGTTGCCTTTGTTGCCTCCTGTTCAAAATGTGCGATGGTCCGCCGAACCTGGAAGATCGAGGAGTTATCGTGACGATATCCAGAACCTGTTCTGCGTGTGGAGCGATCGTGGCAGCGAACGCAAAGTTCTGCGCCGATTGCGGGGCGACGCTACCGGGGGAGCACTTGACGCCTCCGCCACGCGCTGTCCTGGAACCTACGAGCGATTTGCGTCTGCCGGAACTCACGGACCTGCTGCGCAGCGTGAACCCCGCGGCAGCGGCGCTTGGTTCGGAGCTGGTGGTCGAAATCCAGGCGAATCGGCCGTGCCTGCTGAACCAAGCGGGGCTGCTTCGGTTCCGCGTCACCAACAATCTGCACGGTCCCTGCAGCGTGGCGATCTGGATGAGGTTCCACGGCCAAGGGAGCAACGTGGAGCAGGACACCGCGGAGGTAGGCCAGTGCTGGGAATTCGAGTCCCGAGGCGATCAGCGCGTCTTCAGCTTTCCTTTCGTCGCCCTGCGGGCCGGGGACATCTCGGTTCAGGAATTGCGGCTGGTGCTGTCGCGTCCGGACCGGCCCGCGGAATCCGTCGTGTACGAATTGCCCGATAGCAGCCTGTTCATCCATGTTTCGGACCCGAAGCTTGGTGCGGCCAGTCCGGGGATCGCCATCAGCGGCGGAATCCACGTCGATTTCTCGCAGCTGACGGAGTTGTACGGCGCCGACGTCAAGAACATCCTGAACTTCCGAACCGACCACGGGCGTGACCCGGCGCAGGCGGCCATCGCCTGGGAGCCGATTTTGCTGCGGTTTTCGCTGGTCGAAGCCGTCGAGTCGTTGCCCGCCGAAATCCGTCTGGCTTTGCCCGGCGGCGGGTTCCTCGATTTGCGGCGGATCCGTCCCGGGCAATTCACGATGGGTTCGCCGGACGGTCAGGGCAAAGAGGACGAACGGCCGCCGCATCCGGTCCGCATCACCCGCGATTTCTACCTGAGCAAGTACCCCGTGACCCAGCAGCAATACGAGGCCGTCATGGGTCAGAACGGTGCCCGGTTTGCCTTGTCCCCGCAACACCCGATGGACAATGTCTCCTGGGAGGATGCCCAGCAGTTCTGCCACAAGCTACGGCAGTATCTGCTGCAAGAGCCTGCGGCCCTGGCGGGGCAAGGCGTCCAATTCGAGGCGATGCGATTGCCTACCGAGGCGCAGTGGGAGTACGCTTGCCGAGCCGGCACGGACACGGCCTGGTCGTTCGGCGACGAACGCAACTTGATCGTCGATTACGGCTGGTGCGAAAGGAACTCGTGCCGCAAGACGCATGCCGTAGGGCTGCTCAAGCCGAATCCATGGGGCCTGTACGACATGCACGGCAACTTGTGGGAATGGTGCGAGGACTTCTACACCTCCGATTACGGTCAAGCGAGCGAGGCCGATCCGACGTGCTGTGCCGCCGGCGATCGGCGCGTGTTGCGCGGGGGCTCGTGGAACGTCTACGCCAAAGACTGTCGCTCGGCCGCCCGGCATGCCGCCCCGCCTAACGCGCGGACGCACAACTACGGTTTTCGCATCGTGCTTCTTGTCAGCAAAGCGGCCGGCGTGCGAGCGGATGCACCGCAGCATCGGCCAGCGGGGAGCCGATCGCGGCAACGAGCTGCGCTGTGAGCAGGTTGGAGCGATTCATGCTGAAGTCCCGCAATCTATCGAATTGGTCCCCGTGGGATCGGTCGGATCGCTGCTGCGGGCGCGCTTGAAAAGCAGGATGATCGCCAGACTGGCCAGCGCCGCGATGGCGACGACGGGAGCATTATAGGCAAACGGAACGACTTGGCTGCCGGTTGGATGGGCCAGCCATTCCAACCAGGACGGTTGTTCGAGCAGTCCCGGCAGTTCGCGTCCGACCACGACGGCCAGCGAATTATGGGTGAAGTGAAAAATCGCGCACGGCAACAGGCTCCGCGTCTGCACGGCCAGGTAGCCGAGCACGAAGCCGATCACGATGGCGGACAACGACTGCTGCAGCAACCCGTGCGTCAATCCGAACAGCACGCTGGAAATGGCGATCGCCCAAGAGTTGCCGACGTGGCGCAAACCGGACAGAATGAAGCCGCGAAAGGCCAGCTCCTCGCAGATCGCCGGCAGCAGGGCGACGACCAACAGGACTTGCCACAACGGCGTCCCCTGCACGACCGCCGACAGTCCTTCGAGGGCCCGCAGGGTTTCCTCGCTCATCGGATAGGTTGCGTCGATTCCCTGGGCCAGCAGTACGACCAGCGGGTGCAGGCAGACGGCCAGCAGCAATGCCGCCGGCAACATCCAGAGCCGCGGCAGGTTCAACAGCAGGGTTTGACGCGGGCGGCGAGCGAGGACCAAGGTCATGATCAAGGCCGGGGCGGCCACCAGTCCCAATTGCGTGGCGGCCACCGCTTGGACAAAGTCAGCCCACACCCGCGGCGGAGCCGCCCGCAGGCTGACAAAAAAGGTCATTAACAGGATCAGCAAGCCGCACAGCAAAGCTTCGGCCAACGACGGCGTCGCGCCCCGGTCGCGAATGATGTGCCGCACCCACAGACGTATTCCGATTCGCTCGCCTTGGCGAAACAGGACCGCCTCCGTCTGGAACTGACGCACCGCCCAGCGAATCGCCAGAGCACAGCAACCGGCGGTGACGATCAAGACCGGGGCGGCATACCGCAGGACGTCGCTGTACTGGCCCTCGATCAGCTGACGAAGCCACAGCACCATTCCGGTGATCGGAATGATACTGGTCCCCAGGTCCAGCCGTACCGTGGGCAGCATGGGGAGGGTCATCAAAGGAAAGGAGATCAACAGCAGCGGCATTAGGTAGTACTGCCCTTCCTTGGCGCTGTGAGCAAACGCGGCGACCGCCAGGGACAAGGCGCTGAACAGGGCCGCGATGGGCACGGTGGCCACCAGCAACCACACAACCGCCAGCGCGGGCGGAGGTCCAAAGTCCAGGGCGAATCCCGATTCGAGCGAAGCGCCGATCTGCCGGATGACCAGCACGCCGGTCGCGCCCAGGCTGAGCAGGTTCAGGTACGCCGTGGCGATACTGAAGCAGATCACCGTCAGCAGTTTGCCGCCCACGATTTCGCCGCGGGTCGCCGGACTGCACAACAGTGTTTCCAGCGTCCCGCGTTCTTTCTCACCGGCGCACAAGTCGATGGCCGGGTAAAAGGCGCCGGTCAAGGCCCAAATGACCACGACGAACGGCAGGATCCGCGACCAGACCGCTGCCCGCCGCCGGATTTCTTCCGAAACGTCCGTGCGCAGCGGAACGAACGGCTTGACCAGGGCGGGTGAGACGCCCCGAGACTGCAAGGCATGACGAACGAGCGCTTCGCGCCATCGCGTCAGGACCCGCTCGACGCGGTCCGCCGCGATCCGCGACGCGTCGTTTGCCTGATTGAACAGGATCTCCGGCGGGGGCATTTCCGGCAGATCGGCCTGCCGCGTCCGGCCCGACTTCGGCGCCGGACCGGCCCCCGCGGATATCGCCGCCAGCTGCGACGAGAAATCCGCCGGAAAAGCGACGATTGCATCACAGCCGTCGCGATGAATCTCCCGCCGCGCCAGATCGCCCAGCGGCTCGCCGTTCGCCTCGGGCGGAAACGCTTCTCGAAACGTTAATTGCAGCAGCCGCGCCTCGTCCTCGGGGCAGAATTCCCGAGAAAAATGCGGGCCGTCGAACAATGCTGGCTCGGTGCTCAGGTCCCCAGCCCCCACGATCCAAATCCGCGTCGGCTGTTGCTGCATGAACTGCGTGATCTGCAGGAACAGCATTCCCAACAACGGATACAGCAGCACCGGCAGGATGGCGATCATGAACACGGTGCGCCGGTCCCGCAGTTGATCGCGGATTTCACGAAACCAGATGAGCCGCACGTTGGTCCAAGTCATGATGGCCGTTCGCTGATAACTTGTTCTTGCCGCTCGATCAACCCGAAAAACAACTCCTCGAGATCTTGCTCGCCGTGCCGATCACGGAGTTCGGACAGGGTTCCGGCGTCCAGAATCCGGCCTTGGTAAATGATTGCAATCCGATCGCACAGCCGTTCGGCCTCGCGCATGATGTGCGTCGAAAAGATGATGCACTTACCTTGATCGCGGAGTTCTTTGACCGTGTCCAGCAGGGACCTCGCGACCAGCACATCCAATCCCAAAGTGGGCTCGTCGAAGATCAACACCGGCGGATCGTGAACCAGCGTCCGGGCGATCGACACCTTTTGCCGCATGCCCGTGCTCATTTTGGCGCCCATCACGTCGCGGATCTCGTTCATCTTCAGCCGCTGAAACAGATCTTCCATCCGTTCCCGCAGCCGTTTCGACGTCAATCCATACAAGCGGCCGAAATGCTCGACCATCTCCCACGCGGTCATGCGGTCATAGATCCCGGTGCTGGCGGACATGTACCCGATCTGGTGGCGTACGGCATCGGCTTGGGTGACGACGTCACAGCCGTTGACCGTCGCGGTGCCGCTGGTGGGGCGGAGCATCGTGCTGAGGATTCGCAGCGCCGTCGTCTTGCCGGCGCCGTTGGGGCCGAGCAAGCCGAAGACCTGGCCGGGAAGGGCGTCGAACGAGATGCCTGCCAGGGCGACAATATAGCCTTGCCGCAAATCCTCGTAATGCTTCGTAAGTTGCCGAACGTGAATCATGGGACGCGAGCCTTCACGCCTCGGCCTGGGAAGGTCCGGACTCCGCCGCTTTCGATCGCTCCGCCGCGTCGCGCGGAGCGTTTTCTCCCAAGGCGTCTGGACCGTCGACCGCGGGCAGTTGATATCGCCGCGTCGAGTTGTCCGCGAACACCTCGTCAAATTCCGCCTGGTCAACCGCCTGCCGCAACAGCAGGTAAACCGCCGAGGCGAGACACCAAAATAGACTGTAACCGAAGCCGGCCGCGATCGTACGGACCAAGCCGCTTCCAAATTCCATCAACAAGGCAGCGTACATGGTCAAGCCCTCGCCCAGCGTAGGGTCGTCCCGCAGACGTACGATCTCCGCCCAGCGGTCGGGGCCGGTGCCCCAAGCGGCGGCCCACTCCGTGAACCGAATCACGCCTTCCGAGAAATGATAGACCAGCAGCCACGCGAGGGCCCCGTAAAACGCCGCCAGGGCGCCATAGAACAAATAGTGCAAGGGCCGTTGAAAGGTGTACGAATAACTGCGGCTGAACGCCTCGAAAACGTCCCCCCGCTCCTCGGCGCTTATCGTGCCCCACATCAGCGGCCAGCCGAACAGCAGTCCCAGCAGCAGAATCGTGATCAGCAGTCCGCCGAACAGCGCCGCCACCCACAAAACACCGGCGATTAACAAGCCGACGTCGCCGCGAGCCAACAGCCCCAGGCCGCAGATCGGCAACGCCACTAAGGCAACCCCGACCAGAGGAAATAGAGGTGCCCCAACGTACGCGCCAAGCCTGGATCCCGCATGCCGGACCGCTTCCCCAAACCCCAAAGGCTCCTCGCGTCCCAGCTTGACCACGGCGATCCGCGTCATCGCCCCGCCGAAAAAACCCCACACGACCAGCATCCACAGCAAACCAAAGGCGCAATAGGCGGCTTGCGTCACGGTCAGGTGTGAGTTCAGCAGACGAGCCGCCGGATCGACGAAGCGAAAAAAGATCGGTTCCAGCGCGCTGGGCGACGTGAAGACGATCTCACCGATCGTCCGCGGCACGCGGCCGTTGTTCGGAGCCGGCAGCGCACTCGGCTGACCCGGCCATCGGCCATGATGCTCGACAAACCCCGCGAATTCGAAATCCGCCTGCCGCATCTCTTCCGAAACGAACAACGCCTCGCCCACGCGCCAGCCCGCTGGCGTAAGTACCGCTCCCAGCGTCGCCAAGAACAGCAGCGGCATCGACTTGGCCAAGCGAAACGTGCGGAAGATAATCAGCCACGGAAAGATATCCCGCCAAGCCACCTCGCGAATCACGCCCCGGTCATCCGTCATGCTCGTCCCTCCCGCGGTCTCCCAGCTGGTGGTCCCCCAACTCGAGGTCGTCCAGATCGTTATCACCCGGCTCGACGGGCAAACAGGGCTCTTCGTTCAACCACCGGCCGAGATCGATCAGCCGGCAGCGCGCACTGCAGAAAGGCATCGCGGGCGTGTCCACGGACTCGAACGGCAATCCGCACGTGGGGCACATCAGCAGCGACATGTCACGTGCTCGCCGTCGTCAGTTTCTTTCGGCCGGATTTGCCCTCGCCACGAGAAGAACTGTCTGCTCGCGTTTCCGCCGGTTTGCTGTCGGCGGCCTTGGGCTGGACCGGCTTGTTGTCCGAACTCTTGTTGTCCGAACTCTTGCCGTCCGAGCCTTTGTTGTCCGAGCCTTTGCCGTCCGAACTCTTGCTCGCGCCTCCATCCGACGCCTTCTTTTCGGCTTCCGCACCCTTCTTGTAGGATTCGCTGCGATAATCGGTCTGGTAAAAGCCCGAGCCTTTGAATATCAAGGCCGCCCCGGTTCCAAACAGCCGCCGCAAGGAGAGGCGTTTGCAGCGCGGACACTTCTTTTTGATGGGATCGTTGATCGATTGGAACAACTCGAACGCGTGTTCGCAAGACTTGCACTCATAATCATACGTCGGCATGGCCGTATTCCTCGTTTTTCGCTTGGATCGCTCCAAACGCTTGTTAAGTCGATTCCTCGGCGTTGCCCGCAGGGCGGGACGACACCAGCACTTGCGACGGCCTGATCACTCGATCGTGCAGTCGGTAGCCCGGCAACGTTACGTCGATCACCGTGCCCGGCGGCACCTGGCCGCTGGGGACCTGGGCGAGCGCCTCGTGCACGTGAGGGTCGAAAACCGCACCTTGAGCCTCAATCCGCCGACAATGATGCTGCTGGAGGATCGTCGACAACTGCTGGACCACTATTGTAACGCCTTCCAGAAGTCCCGCAGCCCCCCCGTCTTGCGACGCGGATTGAACGGCCCGCTCCAAATTGTCGAGAATGGGCAAGAGATCTCGCATCAACGACAGGGGAGCGTATTTCCGCTCCTCTTCCAAGAGCCGATTGGCTCGCTTGCGATAGTTCTCTAACTCGGCATGCGCCCGCAGCACGCGCTGCTCGGCGGATGCCAACTCGGTTTGCAGCTTGTGAATCTGGTCCTCCTCATCCGCACCGGGCTGAGCGTCGCCGACCTCCGCTATGGCTTGATCGACGAAGCTTGCCTGTTCGAAATCAACGTCCGAAGATGACTGTCCCTGGGCCGTGTGGCCGGGCCGCTCGGCAGAGACAAAGTCCGCTGCATCCGTGGACGGTTCGGTCGCCGGATTAAGTTCTGCGTCGTTTGGGCTAGGTTTGAATTTGGTCATCGCTTGAGCAATCCGCCTTACGTTGCATCTTCTCCGGTAAAGTAGCTAGTCAGTTTCTCGAAGAAGCTCTTGCGCTGTGGCGAGACATGGGAATTCTCGACGTCCGCAAGCTCCCGCAACAGTTCTTCCTGACGCGGAGTCAGCCGCTTGGGGACCTCGATGAAAATCTGAACGACCAAGTCGCCCAGCGCACCGCCTCGTGGATTCGGCATCCCGCGTCCTCGCAACCGGAACAGTTCGCCCGATTGCGATCCCGCCGGAACTTCCAATTCGGCCCGTCCGGTGAGGGTTGGCACTTCGATCGCCGCTCCCAGGGCCGCTTGGCTGTAAGTCACGGGCAACCGCAGCAGCAGATGGTCTCCATCGCGTTGGAACAGGCGGTGCGGACGAACGGTGACGAAACAGTAGCAATCTCCTTGCGGTCCGCCATCGGGGCTGGGTTCGCCCTCGCCGGGCAAGCGGACGCGCATCCCGTCGTCAACTCCGCCTGGGATGGCGATTTCGAGTTTCACGCGGTCCTTGACGTAGCCGTTTCCCCGGCAATCGCCGCATGGATCGGAGATGACCACCCCCGCTCCGTGACACATCGGGCAAGTCGTCTGGACGCGCAGAATTCCGGCCGATTGAACCACCTGGCCGCGACCGCCGCAGCGGCGACAGGCTTCGGGTCTCGACCCCGGCTTGCTGCCCGAACCTTGGCAGGTCTCGCAACGCTTGCTGCGCGTAAACTCGACGGTCTTGGTGACCCCTTTGGCGGCTTCTTCCAAGTCCAGCGTCACATCGCAACGCACGTCCGCCCCGCGGCGCTGACGCCTTCGACGCCTGCCCCCGCCGCCGAACAGGTCGCCGAAGCCGAACAAGTCGCCAAATGCCTCGAAGATATCTCCGACATCCGAGTAATGCGGCGCCGCGCCGCCCGCCTCCAAGCCGGCGTGGCCGTACTGGTCGTACAGCGAGCGTTTATCGGCGTCGCTGAGCACTTCGTATGCCGCAGCGGCTTGCTTGAATTTCTCGGTCGCGTCCGCGTCTCCGGGATGGCTGTCCGGATGATAACGGATCGCCAATTTTCGGTACGCGGCCGCGATCTCCTTCTCGGTCGCGGTGCGCGATACGCCGAGCACTTCGTAATAATCTCGCTTGGCGGTCATAGTCGGCATGGCTCACGGATCCTGTAACGATCCGACCCGGCGAAAAAAACGGGCCACTCCGCGCGGAAGTGGCCCGTTATAGCAGATCCTTGCCGCTGCGCGGTTACGCAACGCTGCCTTCGACACGGGCCTTCTTCTTGTCGTCCTTGTCAAAGTTGGTTACCAAAGCCTCGGTCGTGAGCATCAGGCTGGCAATGCTGGCCGCGTTGCTGAGCGCGGTTCGCACGACCTTGACCGGATCGATGATCCCGGCCTTGAACATGTCCACGAACTGGTTGGTGTTGGCGTCGTAGCCGATGTTGGTGTCCTTCTCGCGGACATCTTCGGCGACCACGGACCCGTCCAGTCCTCCGTTGCCGACGATCGTCTTCAACGGCGCATCCAAGACCGCCAAGATGATGTCGACGCCGACCTTCTCGTCACCGCGCGCCCCGCTGCGAGCCTTTTCGACGGCCTCGCGGCAACGCAGCAAAGCGACACCGCCGCCCGGCACGATGCCCTCTTCGACCGCCGCCCGAGTCGCGTGCAACGCGTCTTCGATGCGGGCCTTTTTCTGCTTCATGTCCGCCTCGGTCTCGGCACCCACGGAGATCACGGCCACGCCGCCCGACAGCTTCGCCAGCCGCTCCTGCAGCTTCTCGCGGTCGTACTCGCTGTCCGTCTGCTCGATCTGATGGTTCAGCTGAGCGATCCGTTTGTCGATGTCCGCCCGCTTGCCCGCACCTTCGACGATCGTCGTATTGCTGCGGTCGACCGTCACCTTCTTGGCTCGGCCCAGGTGGGACACTTCCAAATTTTCCAGCTGAATTCCCAGATCCTCGCTGATCAGCGTGCCGCCGGTCAAAATGCCGATGTCGCCCAGCATCGCCTTGCGGCGATCGCCGAAGCCCGGCGCCTTGACAGCGCACACGTTCAGGACGCCGCGCAGCTTATTCACGACCAGCAGGGTCAAAGCTTCCGCGTCCACGTCTTCGGCGATGATCAACAACGGCTTGCCCGTTTGGGCGACCTTTTCCAGGATCGGAACCAAGTCCCGCAGGTTGCTGACCTTCTTTTCGTGGATCAAGATCAAACAGTCTTCCAGCAAGCAGTCCATGTCCGACGTGCGATTGATGAAATAAGGCGAAATATAGCCCTTGTCAAATTGCATGCCGTCCACAAACTCGACCACCGTGTCGGTCGTCTTGCCTTCCTCGACGGTAATCACGCCGTCCTTGCCAACGCGTTCCAACGCGTCGGCCAGCTGCTGGCCGATCGCCATGTCGTTATTGGCGCTGATCGCTCCGACGCTGGCAACTTCCTCCTTGCTGGTCACCGGCTTAGCGATTGTGAACAAGTGTTCGACCGCCGCATCGACGCCCCGCTCGATGCCGCGGCGGATCGCCATCGGGTTGGTGCCCGCAACGATATTCCGCAAGCCTTCGCGCAAAATCGCGCGTGCCAGCACCGTGGCGGTGGTCGTTCCGTCACCCGCGACATCAGACGTCTTCTGAGCCACTTCGACAACCAGCTTCGCGCCCATGTTCTCGAAGCGGTCTTCCAATTCGATTTCTTTGGCCACGGTGACGCCGTCCTTGGTCACGGTGGGGCCGCCGAACGATTTGTTGATGATTACGTTCTTGCCAGTCGGCCCCATTGTGATGGCGACGGCGTGGGCCAGTTTGTCAACGCCCTGCAACATTTTCGCCCGGGCTTGATCCTGAAACAGCAATTGCTTCGCCACTTTCCAAAACCCCTATACGAGAGAGTGTGTGCCATGAACCGTTTCGCAAACCGGCGCCTTCTGGGGCAGCCGGTTCACATCTGCGACAGGCCGTGAATGATTACTCGACGACCTTGGCCAAAATGTCGCTTTCCCGGAGGATTTTGACTTCCTCGCCGTTTACTTCGATTTCCGTCCCGCCGTATTTGCCGTAGATGACTTCGTCACCCACTGCCACCGACATCTCGGCCCGCTGTCCGCTGTCCAGCAACTTGCCCGGCCCCACAGCGACCACCTTGCCGCGCTGCGGCTTCTCTTTCGCCGTATCCGGCAGCACGATCCCGCCAGCGGTCATCTCCTCGGCTTCCATGGGTTCCACAACCACGCGGTCGTCCAAGGGTCGAATTTTCAGCTTTGCCATCGTTGAGTTCCTTCCTATCGAAATGACTTTGATGTCTTAGAGGTCCCGGTTAGAGAAACAATTCGTTCGTCAATATGCTTGCCGCAAACAGGTTCGGCGAGATCGCCAAACCCCTGCCCGAAAGCATGTTACATCATGCCTTCCATGCCACCCATGCCACCCATGCCACCCATGCCGCCCATGCCGCCCATGCCGTGGTCGTCATGGTGACCGCCGCCTTCGCCTTCGTCAGCTTTGGGAATGTCTGTCACGAGTGCTTCCGTCGTTAACAGCAAGCCGGCTACGCTGGCTGCGTTTTGCAGGGCGGTGCGGACGACCTTGGCGGGATCGATCACGCCGGCCTCGACGAGGTCGCAGTAGGAATCCTTGTCCGCATCGTAGCCGTCGCTCTTGCCCTTCATGCGGCGCACCCTGCTAACCACCACCGCGCCGTCCTTGCCGGCGTTCTCGGCGATGTAACGCAATGGATAGTCGAGCACGCTGCGAATGATCTTCACTCCCATCGCCTCGTCACCGGTCGCCTCGACCTTGTCCAACGCTTTTTCGGAGCGGATCAAAGCCACGCCGCCGCCGGGCACGATCCCTTCTTCCAAAGCCGCCTGCGTGGCCGACTTGGCGTCCTCCAGCAGCACTTTGCGTTCTTTCATCTCCGATTCGGTCGCAGCACCGCAGCTGATCTGAGCCACGCCGCCAGCCAGCTTGGCCAGGCGCTCCTGCAGCTTCTCGCGGTCGTAGTCGCTGTCGGTTCTCTCGATTTCCTTGCGGATCTGCTCGGCGCGGCCGTTGATCGCGTCCTTTTTGCCGGCCCCGCCAATCACGACGGTCTCGTCGGCGCTGATCTTGATCTTCTTGGCTCGGCCCAGATCGCTCAGCTTGACGCTCTCCAGGTCAATCCCCAGATCCTTAAAGATCGGAGTCGCCCCGGTCACTACGCCGATATCGCCCATCATGGCCTTGCGTCGGTCGCCGTATCCCGGCGCCTTGACCGCACACACGCTCAAGATACCGCGCATCTTGTTCACGACCAGCGTCGCCAACGCCTCGCCTTCGACGTCCTCGGCGATGACCAGCAACGGCTTCTTCGCCCGGCTGATGGCCTCGAGCAACGGAATCAGCTTCTTGTTCGACGAGATCTTCTCTTCGTAAATCAAGATGTAGCAGTCTTCCAACTCCACCGCCACATCGTCCTCGTTGGTCACGAAGTGAGGCGACAGGAACCCGCGATCGAACTGCATGCCCTCGACGACTTCGACCGTCGTCTCGCTGCCGCGGCCTTCCTCGACCGTAATCACGCCGTCCTTGCCGACCTTGATAAAGGCATCAGCCAGCACGGCTCCGATCGTCGGATCGTTGTTGCCCGCGATCGTAGCGACCTGCTGAATGCTCTTCTTGCTCTTGGGGTCGATCGGCGTCGCCATCTTCTTGATCGCCTCGACGATCGCGTCGGTTCCCTTGGCAATGCCTCGGGACAGAGCCATCGGATCGTAACCGGCGGCGATCATCTTCAGCCCCTCGCGGAAGATCGCTTCCGCCAGGACCGTCGCCGTCGTGGTGCCATCCCCTGCAACGTCGTTCGTCTTGCTGGCAACTTCCTTTACGAGCTTGGCACCAAGGTTCTCGTTGGGATCGTCCAACTCGATGTCCTCGGCTACCGTCACCCCGTCTTTGGTGACCTTGGGCGAGCCCCAACCCTTGTCCAACACGGCGTTGCGACCACGCGGCCCCAACGTGCTGCGGACAGCCAGGGCTAGCTTGGACACGCCAGCCAGCAACGCTTGTCGCGCATCATCTTCATAGACCATTAGTTTTGCCACGTCCGGAATCCTCCTTTCGCTGACACAAAGAAAATTGTCAGCCGCTTTACGCGGGCATTTTTCCCGCCCCAACCATTTGTAGCAGGCCACTTCCGCGCCGGCGGCGTCTGTTGCAAAGCGGCAGGCAAAGTGTATCTGTATTGGCAGACTGACTTACGAAGTTCCATCTTCAAGCAAGCTGTGTGCCAAGCTGCATCTTTGTGCCGCAAACTCAATAGGCACTTACACTTATGTTATTCGCTAAAAATTTGTGTCAAGCTGACGATTCAAGGCAGTCACGTTGCCGTGCCATTTTGGCAGAATCCCTTGCCTCGCAGAGCCCGGACGTAGAGAATGAATGCCTATGAAGCGACGCCTAGCTCAACTGCCCCTGCATTCCGGTAAAGCGCCGCCGTGGCTGTTCCAGCGGATGACCCAGCTGGCCCAGGCGATCACGATGGCGATCGTCGACGAGTTCGGCCCGGACGAGATGCTGCGGCGGCTGGCCGATCCGTGGTGGTTCCAGGCCTTGGGATGCGCCTTGGGATTCGATTGGCACAGTTCCGGCGTCACGACGGTCACTTGCGGCGCACTGAAAGAAGCGGCCAAGCGGTGCGGTCCCGACCTGGGGATTTTCGTGGCCGGCGGCAAAGGCGCCGTCAGCCGCAAGACGCCGCAGGAGATCGACGCCGCGGCCCAGCGGCACGCCATCGCCGGCGGCGAACGTTTGATCTACGCCTCGCGGATGAGCGCCAAAGTGGACTCGGCAGCCGTGCAGGACGGATTCGGCCCGTATCATCACGCCTTTTTTTTCACCGTCGACGGCCCCTGGTGCGTCGTCCAGCAAGGGATGAACGAACAAACCGGCTGGGCCCGCCGCTACCACTGGCTGGGTGAAACCGTCGAGGATTTCGTCTGCGAGCCGCACGCCGCGATTCAGGACCTGACGGCGGGCGAGACCGAAGTGGCGCGCGGCGGACCGCGCCAGCTGCTGCTGAACATGGTCGCGCGCGAGGCGGAAGACAATCGCCGGGCAAGTGTATCGGTGGTGCAGGAATCTCCGCAGAAGATGTTGGAGGAGGTCGAGATCCTGACCGAAGGTCCGACACTGTTCGCCCCGCAACGGCACCACGTGCTGCCCCCGGACGTGAACCTGCGACGGCTGCGACAGATCGTGATCGCGGCGCACGAGCAGCATCCGCAGGATTTCGAATCGCTGCTGGGACTGCGCGGCATCGGGCCGGCGGCCGTTCGCAGCCTGTCGCTGCTGGCCGAGATTATCTTCCAGGCGCCGCCGTCGCATCGCGATCCGGCCGCCGAGCCGCAGCCGATCGAGGCGGACGGTTCCCCGGCACGCCGCTGGGCGGACTATTCTTACACGCACGGCGGCAAGGATGGGACGCCGTTTCCTGTGAATCGCGAGATCTACGACCGCAATATCGGCGTCCTGACCGATGCCGTCCGCCGCGCGCGGCTGGGAGAAAACGACAAATTCAACGCGTTGCGGCGTTTGAGCCGGCTGGAGTCGAATTCGACTTGAACGATCCTACGCCATCCCCAGGCTCTCGTACTCGCGGAGACTGACCGCGCTGTCGGCGGCGACCACGATATGATCCAGAACTTGGATGTCGAGCAACTTGCCGGCTTCCTCCAGCCGCCGGGTCAGCATCAAATCTTTGTCGCTGGGCGTCGCATCGCCCGACGGATGGTTGTGGACCAGGATGATGGACTTGGCGGCATCCTTGATCGCGGGCCGGAACACCTCGCGGGGATGGACGACGGTTTGATCCAGCAATCCGCGGCTGACCATGTGGTCGTTCAGGACGTGATTCTTGGTGTCCAGGGTGACGATATGGAACTCTTCCTGCCGGCTGTCGACGGCCAGGCGCGCAAAGCGTTTTCGGCAGTAGTTCATCGCGTCTTGCGAGCCGCGGATGGGAGCCTCGCGGCCCGCTTTTTCCGCCAAGGTGGCACTGACGCGGCGTCCCAGTTCGATTCCGGCCATCATTTGGCAGTAGGCGGTGTCCCGCACGACGGGACTCAAGGCGGCCAATTCGCCGCGGCCCGCATCCTTCAACTGGTCCAGCTTGTCCGTGTAGTGGGTCGTAATCGCTTCGCCGGCTTGCAGCGCCGAGACGCCCTTGCGGCCGGTGCGAATGAGGATCGCCAGCAGTTCCGCCGTGCGCAGTTTTTCGGCACCCAATCGCAGCAGCCGCTCCCGCGGACGCTCGTCCAGCGGCGAGCGCGTCATCCGGTTGGTATAGATCTGGGACCGTGCCCATTGTTCCAGGACCAGGTCGTCGCGCCGGGCCGCCCAGCGGAACTGTTTCGGATCGGCGTCGATGGGCAGGACGAGCCTGCCGTTCTCCAAGTCCGACACGACCCGCGTCACATAGGCCGGTTGTTCGTCCGCACAGGCAGCCTTGACGTCGGCCAAGGAAAAGACGTCTTGGGCGGCGGCCGCCGCCAGGATCCGATAGTACCGCTGGTAACGTTCGTGGTCGTCGGGCGTGTCCGGCATGAACGTGTTCCCCCCAATCGCTGATCTGGCAGCCGCAAATCAATCGGACGAAAGCTTCAGTTCCACCGCCGCCATCCCGCCTGCGACTTCGACCGTCAGACCGGACGTGCGAAAGTCGGCGTACCTCTTGGGCACCAGCGATACGGGGGCCGCCACAGCGCCGGTCGCCGGCATCAGGCCATCCTCTCCGACCGCTGCATTTCCAGGGGTTTGGGTCTTCGACACGGCTGCGCTGTTCGAGCCCGGTACGGCCTGTATCGTGAAACGGCCCTGCGCGTCCGTCCGAGCCGTCGCCGGACTCGCTCCTTCCGGGCCGGAGAACATCACCGCCGCGTCGGCCAACGCTTGGCCGTCCAGCGTGACCGTGCCCTGCACTTCGATGGTTTCCCGCCCGCTGCTTCCGCAACCGGCGAGTCCCGCTAGACAACACAGAACGGCAGCGTACAGCATACGCCGAGTTTGAAACTTGTCTTGCTCGAGCATGGATTGCTATCTCTCGTTGCGAGTACTACGGGATCGTCGCGGGGTGGCCGTCTCTTCTGTCGCCCAAACGCTGGTAGGTCCAGTGATCGATGGACTCGGTAAGGAAGTGGACCGAGCCATCCCCGAAGGCAAAATGGGCCCCGCCGGGATGCCGAGACTTGAAGCCCACCTCGGTGTTCCAGTTGCACAGGGCCTTGCAGCCGTCGCCGCCCGCAGCGGCAAGATCCGCGGCGCACGAATTGTAGTTGATGGGGATTTGCGTGAATCCGCCCCATTTATTGGAATGGCTCCAACCGACTCGGACGTGACCGGAACAGTTGGCCAATACCTCGCCGATGAAGATGGTGCAGGAAAGTCCGTCCGTCACGTCCGCCATGCGGCACACGAAATTCCAGCCGCGGCGGGTGAAGGGCCCGGCGGGGTTGTCGACGTTCGTTCCTGACGACGAGTAACTTTGCCACAGCGCGTGCTCGCTGCAACTGCACGTCGGCGAGTTGGAGATGTCGGCGGTCGGACCGGCCGAAGGATAATAGTTGGAAACTTGAACCTGACTCGGCACGCTCCCCAGCTTGTTGTAGGCATTGTCGCTGGGGCATAAGAACGTGGGCACCGTGACCGAGCGGAGCAGAGTATTGCCGTCGGGCTGGGCGCTGGTCGTCTGGCCGTCCGTAGAGTAATTGAAATCAAACTGCTCGAACAGGGCCTGCTGTTCCATGTAGGGCAGGACGCGAACGTGGACCGACCCCCGATCGTTGTTCCCCCCGTAGAAGACAGCGCCCGGCGGGAAGGTATGGATCGTGTCGTGGTAGTTGTGCAAGGCCACGCCGAATTGCTTGAGATGATTGCTGCACTGCGAGCGGCGCGACGCCTCGCGAGCAGCTTGAATCGCCGGCAGCAATAACGCTACCAAGATGCCGATGATCGCGATGACCACCAACAATTCGACCAGAGTGAATCCACGCACGTGCCGTTGCATCACAGACCTCCTCGAGCCATCTCCCCGAAAACGGCGTCGAGCGCGCCGATGGAAATCATGGCTGATAACGAAAACGAAGAAAAACCGTAAGCAAGCCAAAAGATCTCCCTATGCCAAGACAACAATAGCGTCATCGATAACGCCTTTCCGCCGACAAAGCAATAGTATTAAATGGGGGCTTGGTTTGATACTGTTTCTTCGCTGCTGGCACCCAAAGGCACGTTGCGGTATGTTATTAAACCGGTCGATGTTGTGCGGGATTGGGGACGGTTACGGCCGCCGCTGCCCGTTGTGGATTTGTTCGGCGAAAGCCCGTGATGCGAGGGGAGATGGCGATGAACAAACAGGCGGGGAATCGTGGTGTGTCGCGGCGAGCGTTTGTTGCGGCGGGGGTGGCGGCGTTGACGGTTCCGTACGTGGTGCCGCGTTCCGTCTGCGGAGCGACCGCGCCCAGCAATCGCATCAACGTGGCGCTGATCGGCGCGGGCAACCAGAGTCGCGTGGATCTGCCCAGCATGCTGCGGTTCGACGACGTCCAGATCATGGCCGTCTGCGACGTCAATCGAGGCAGCTACGGCTACGCACGGCCGGAGCATTTCCTCGGCCGCGAACCGGTTCGGGATCTGGTCAACAAGCACTACGCCGACAAGACGCGCAGCGGAGCCTACCGAGGCTGCGATGCCTATGCCGATTTCCGCGACGTGCTGGCTCGCAAAGACATCGACGCCGTGATGGTGATCCTGCCGGACCACTGGCACGCGGCGGTCAGCGTGCTGGCCTGTCAAGCGGGCAAGGACGTGTACTGCCAGAAGCCCATGTCGCTGACCGTGCATGATGGCCAGCAGATGATCCAAGCGGTTCGCGCCCACGAGCGAATCCTGCAGGTCGGCAGCCAATACCGGTCCAACTCGGTCGTTCGCCGCGTGGCCGAACTGGTTCGCAACGGGCGCATCGGCCGCGTCCAGCGGGCCGTCGCCATCGTCAACAGCAGCGGTTCCGGCCCCGCTCCCGGCTGGGAGGCGATGCCGGTTCCGGACGGCTTCGACTACGATCGGTGGCTGGGGCCGGCGCCGGAAGCGCCGTACCACATCGACCGCTGCCTGTACCGGTTCCGCTTTCATTTGGACTACTCGGGCGGCCAAGTTACCAACACCGGGCACCACTCCAACGACATCGTGCAGTGGGTCTTGGGACTGGACGGCACGGAACCGGTCGAGTTCGAAGACATCGGCTCCGTCTGGCCCCCGGCCGGCCACCTGTACACCACGGCGATGAGCACCGCATTCCGTGCCCGGCACGCCAACGGCATCGAATTGATCTGCCAGACGCAGGACCCCGGCTTCGGTGCGCGCTTCGAAGGCAGCGACGGCTGGGTCCAGTATACGGGCAACAAGATCCAGGCATCGTCCGACGAGATCCTCAACTCGCCGATCGGCGACAACGAGTTGCGTCTGCCGGTCAGCGACAACCACTACCGGAACTGGCTGGACTGCATCAAGACGCGTCAAGAGCCGATCGAGCCGGTCGAAGTGGGCCACAGCACGGCGAACATCTGCCACTGCGGCAATATCGCCATGCGTCTGAAACGCAAAGTGCGTTGGAATCCGGATACCGAAACCTTTGCCGACGACGACGAAGCCAACCAAATGCTCCGCCGTCCGTATCGCGAGCCTTGGACGAACTTGTTTGCCAAGTCGACTGCAGGGCGGCCCACCGCAACGGA
>Ga0351873_10085_pt1 | contig 27598 bp, 14 predicted proteins | sample TotcelFGM3001N11_FD_206764 | JGI IMG/M metagenome (GOLD analysis project Ga0351873, IMG submission 206764) | Enriched cells from coal bed in the Powder River Basin, Montana, United States - Total cells FGM rep2 HSBNCT.FGM.300.1.N11 ... | reverse complement strand
GATTCGGGTCCTTTCCGATGGGAGCCATCGTTTACCGGCCAGATATGGGGAGTTCTTCGCACAGACATGCCGCGCCATCAGACTGAAGCAGCATCAACAGCCTTATCCAGATTCTGTAATTTCGGGTCTCCAAATTTCACGTATCTGGATAATCCTGAGGGGGCCCAAGGCCGGTGCCCTCACAGTAAGATTCGCAAACGGGCGGTGTAGTCTGACGGCTTTACAGCTCAGCTTGCATCCGGACGGTTCATGCCCGGGGGCAAATACCCCTGGCGAGACGACCGCCGATTTATACAGAAGAGAGTGCGCGAGGCCGGGAAAAGGCACAGTTGTGGGTGAGCCTCTGCTTCTTGTCCCACGGCGTCTCCTTGGACAGAAACAAATAGAGAAGGCGTTCGATGGTCCGAAAATGCCGCCGCGAGTCGCTCTGGGAAAATGAACTGGCCCGAGCGCTGTACCCCAACGCGCAGTCCGGCGAGTCGTCCGACGCTCGATCGCTGAAGTGCCGTACGTACAGTGCGTGGCATTAAGCTGATGAACGATGCTCGTCGGATCATGTCGAAGGCCCTTCCAAGTCAATGCAGGTGTCAAACAGGAGCGAATGGTCACTCTAGCGGCGCCAAAAGACTGCAAACAACACGACAAACAACGCGACTGTCAACCCCACGAATATCTTTGTGACGGAGTTCAACCGCCGTGTCGTGCGTTCGGTTTTCGTGACTTCCGCGCTCTCGCGAATTCGTTGCCGGGCGGCGGTGTCTTGCCGCAACACGGCGCTCAGGTAGGTTTCCGATTCCTCGGCCAAGCAATAGCCGATTCCGTAGTGTTGCGTCAAGCTGCAACCGAAGCGGGCGAGCCGTTGACACGCTTCGGCGGGGGACGTCGCGCCCGAAGCAGTTCCCAGACACGGGGCGAGGCACGTGCCGGCCTGGTCCTCGAATTCCCAACGCTGAGGCCCTTTCGCCCCGAGCGCCAGGACGGACTGCTGCTCGCCCGCTTGCTGATAGCCGTCCAAAAGCCGCTCCAGTTCCAGCCAGCCTTGGATGCTCGCCGCGGCCGGATCGCCGAACCAGATCGGACGAGACGCCTCGAATGTGTCCATCGTCGCCGCAAAACGCTCCGGATGGTCAGGTACGTGCATCAATATCTTGTGCAACCGGGGCAGCAACACAGGCCGCAATTCAGCCGCGTGACTGGTCAGGTCGTCCTTCAACTCGGCCACCAGCGACGCCATGTCGAAGGTCGATCGGGCCGTGATTCGCGCCAAGACGTCATGTTTCCCCACAGCGTCGAATGGACCGGTCAATACGGCTCGAAAAAACAGGTTAAGCGCCGAGTCCGGAACGCGGTCGAGCGACGCCCTCAGGACCGGCGAGGTGACGGCGCCCGTGTGCAGCAACTCGACCGGCAGCGGCGGCGAGCCGGGGGAGGCGGCCGGCTGGTCCGTCCACAGCCAGCGGCAACGATCCGGCAAGCGGTGATGCGCGGCCACGTAGTGTCGCAAGGCGTGCAGCTTGTAATGCCGCGCGAGTTGGCCGGTGCCCAGCAGCGGATCGAGTTGCTCCAGTGGCTCGATCCGCTCGACCAGATAGTTCAGCGCCGCGCCGCAGCCGTCTGGGCCGTCCGCTGCACCCAGCGCGATTTCGAACACCAGCGGCAAGTGGCCGGGAGATTTCAGGAAACGGTCCAGCACGGCGGGATCGGACGAGCCGCACAGCTGCTGACGGACGGCCGTGGCCACATATGCCTTTTGCTGCGGGGATTTTCGCCACGACTCGTAGGGCGCGTGCGGCTCCGGCTGCAGGATTTGTGCAACGGCCGCATGGGCCTGCGCCGTCGCCTCCAACTCGGTGACTTTTCGCACGCCGGCCGCTTGGAAACCGGCCAAGAGGCCGTCGATCGATCGGCCGCGGACCGCGGCGTCCGCGTCCGGGCGGCCGATCAAGCTGGACAGCAGCACGTCCGCATAGCGGCCCTGGGTGTACCGCAACGGCGAGGCGCGGTCCGGCAGCCAGGTGTTGATCGTAAACCCGCGTTTGTAGCGTTCTTCGGGCACGTCGCCGCCGGCCTGTTCGTCGTCGAACGTCAGCGCGGCCAGCGCGGTCACCAGCCGGTCCGCGGCGGCTTCAAAGGTGGAAAAGCTCAATTCCGTCCTCAGCTCCGGGGGCAGCAGCCGGGCGATGCCGTAGAAGAACAGGATGGCGATCGACGGCTCGGCCACCACCAGCAACGACTCCCGCGGCTGGGCGGCGGCTTCGAGATAGCCGGTCAACGCCAGCCGAAAGTAGCGTTGCCGGTCTGCAACCGGCATGTGACGCCACCGCTCAGGGATCAGGGCCGGATCAGGCGAATGAAACGAACCGTCGGCGGGCGTGTTCAGAAAGCTTTACAGCACGCGTTCATCCAGCGGCCGAGCCGTGCCTGCTCGGAGCGTGTCCAAGTCCAGCAACGCAGGCAATTCATAGGCGAAGGCCGAACTGTCCTCGAGAACCCAGCCCGGCGCGTTGAATAGCTGGAGGCAATCGATCACGTCCCACGCCGGCTGGCCGCGATCGACGTCGCCGGTCAGCACGTGGGCAAAGTATGACCCGACTCGGCCCGCGCAATCGGTTTGGCGATAGCTGATGTAGCCCAGGGCTTGCAGTCCCGACAGCGACGGGGTGTAAAAGAACCGATGGGGCGCTGCTGCCGCAGTGAGATTCTGTTTCTTGTTCGGGGGTGTGTCTTTGGGCAGGTAATAGTACAAAAAGCGTTCGATCGTACGGAAATGCCGCCGCAAATCGTTTTGAGGATAGGAGCTCGCCCGGACACTGTACCCCAACACGTAGTCCGCCAAATCGCCCGTCTCGCGACGCGTGATCGCCGAACTGCCGTACGTGCAGTGCGTGGCATAATGCTGGTCGATTACAGCCATCGAACGTACCTATCGGACACGCCTGCGTTCAACCCTTGGCTCCTACGCATCACCGTCCTCAATACTCGAGTTGCAACGCGGCAGTGGCGATGTCGATGAACTTGATGCCAGTGACGATGTCCGCATTGAACGCCACGCCACGTGCTCCCGGCTGCAGGGAATAGCCTTTCGCCATGGCGAGAGCGAATGCCCGCTCCGGCAGGACGCTTGACATGTCAAACAATTGTTTGGCGAATGCGTTCGGGAGGGCTTCGCGGCGGTTTGGGAAGACGTCGGGGTCGATTTGAGGCATGGCGAGATGACAATTGAACAGCAGCACATTGCCGTCCTCGGTCTCCAGGCTCCTCAGAGGCTCTGCGTAGGGCAACGGGTCACCCTCCTGGGATTCGCCGTCCGTGATGTGGATGATCACCGGAGGAAAGCTCCGCGAATGTTCCCCGATCCATTGCTCAACGATCTCGTAAGCTTTGTACAGAGCCGAACACGTCGGCGTCCCGCCTTCCGCCTTGGCTTCAATCCACACCGGCACCTCGACGGGAGTCTCCATTATTTGTCCTGATTCGTCGTCGTAGAACTGCTGCATGCGTTGCTCGATTCGAGCGGGGGCCTCGCCGATCTCTTTGACTGACACGAGGAATCTGCTGGCCGGCGCCCGACTTAGCGCTGATTCGATAATCGGATTGGCTTCCATGTCCGTGCGATAGCCGACCACCGCCACATCCAGGAGATCACGGATCCCAGCGCTGCTGGTCGCTCGGATCACCACATTCTGCAGCCAGTGGTTGACCAGGGTAGCCAAGCAGTCCATTTTCCGCTGATCGGAACCGACGATCGATTCTTCCATCGAGTATGACTGATCCAGCAAAAAGATGATCAGAGCCTTGTCTTGGCGGCTGGCTGATTGCTGATATGGCATACCGACCTCAGCGGCTGGAGGTGAATCGGGCGTTCGCCGGTTGTCACCAGCGAAGGCTGCTGGAAATCGAAGCAATCCCTTCCGGGGTTTTCGGGCTGTTTCGGACGTTGCATTCTACCCTTTGCAGCCCGCGCCTGCTACAGACCGAAAGCTGCTCCGAGCTTTCCCGCGGGGACCTCGCCGCCGCTGCCTCGCCGCCGCTGCTTGGTTGACGGATGATTCTGAATCAGGGAGAATGGGAGGAAAAGCGAAATATCTGGGGGGCGTACCCCCCGGCTCAAGACGACGATGGAGCGAGTGCGGACGCGTCCGAGGACGCGTGCTCCCACCGAAACCGAGGACCGAACGATGGGCTTCTGGCCGTTGGCCGCCGACTACTCCGCCATGTTGCAGAATCCTCGGGTCGCGTTCCGAGATCATGAACTGCAGCAATGCACGATCAGGCGGGATGCAAACCATCAACCGTTCTGCATCGGCGGCCAGTTTGCCGTTGTCTGCCAGGCGACATCTGTCAGCGGCCGCGACATCGCCATCCGCGCGTTCACGAGCGGCCAAGGCAAAGAACGCAAGGAGCGCTACGGCCTCGTCAGCGACTACCTCGAACAACACCGTCACCTCAAGTCGCTGGTCCCCTTCCGCTACCACGACAAAGGCATCCGCGGCCCCGAGGGCAAGTTCTATCCGCTGGTGACCATGAACTGGGTCTCCGGCGTGACGCTGTACGAGTGGGTGCAGGGTCGGTGCCTGGCCCGCGATCAGCGCGCCCTGGCCCGCCTGGCGGATCGTTGGGTTGACCTTGTCGCCGAGCTGAATGAGGCTGCGATCGCGCACGGCGATTTGAGCCACAGCAACGTCATGGTGACGGAGCAGGATGAGCTTAAGCTGGTCGACTACGACGGGATGTGCGTGCCCAAGCTGGTCGGACAGCGAAATCTGGAAATTGGCGTCGAGCCTTACCAGCATCCGGAACGCGATGCAGACACTAGGCTCAGCGCGGATTTGGACAACTTCTCGGCGATCTTCATCCTGGTGGTGCTTCGCGCCCTGGCCGCCGCACCGAACCTGTGGAGGGACTACGTCGAGCCTGTTAACTACGAAAAGCTGCTGATCCGTCGCCAGGACTTCGATGACCCGAGGGGCTCCGGGTTGTATCGGGCGCTGCAGCGTTCGCCTGATGTGGAAGTCCAACGCCTATCGCGGGACCTGTTTGACCTGTGGCGCGGGCGGCTGCACGAGGTGCCGAGCCTGAAGCAGATGCTGTTCTCCTATGACAAGGTCCGCAGCCTGCTGAGCCAAAGAAATTTCGACGAAGCCGTGGCGCTGCTCAGCCGCCAGAGTCCGGTTCAGGATGCCCCGCCCGACCTTCAGCCCTTGATCCAGAACGCCCGCGAACGCGTCCAGTGCCGTCAATCGCTGGAGCCCAAAGTCCGCGCGGGCGATGAGGCGGGGATGAAGCAATGCTATGTGCCGCGTTTGCTGGATGATTATCCCGCGGCCAAGAGCCTTGCTGACGTGGCCCGGCACGCGCCGAAAGTCCTGCAGTTGCTGCAGCAACTGCAAGCGGCCGAGCAGCAGGGCATGTGGGAGGAACTGGTCGCCATCTGGGACGCCAACGCAGCGTTGCTGGACAGCCGCACCGGCCCCCAGGTGCAAGCGATCAAGTCCGACGTCGGCATCTGGCGCGAGAAGAACCGGCTATGCCACGAAGTGCTCGCCCTGTCCCGCCAGTCGCCCTGCGAGCACCGGCGGCTGGCCCAGGCTTTGCGACGACTGACCCAGTTGCACGGCCATCCCGAGCTTGATGCCCACCGTCCGCAGATCGAATTGGCGATCCAGCGTGGGGAAGCCTGGGACGCATTCACCGCCGTGGATCGTACGCCCGGCGAGCAGAATGATCGGCAGCTGATCGCCTGCTGGAACGAGCCGCTGTTCGCCGGCTGGCCCACGGCCGAAGCCCAGCGGCCGGCGCTGAACCAAGCCAAGCAACGGCTGCCAGCGGTCCTGCTGCTGCGGCAGCTGGTCCAGGAGGTCACCCAAGCGACGCCCGCCGGCGAACAGCAGATCGTCCAGCAGGCCCGCACGATTCCGGCCATGTATGCACTCGAACCCGCCTTGCAGCACCGTGTGGAACAAGCGCGGCAACGGCTGAACGCCTACCAACAGTTCCAAAACGTCATCGCCAGCGGCACATCCGAAGCGGACCTGGCGGCCGCGGGAGGCGAGTTGAACCGGCTTCAAGTGTGGCACTGGCTGGAACCCGTCGGCGAACAACGCGCGCAGCTGGCCGAACAACGCGCGCCCCTGTTGAGCCAATTGCAGCAACTGACGCCGGCCCTGCCCCCCGCTGAACTGGACCGCCGGATTCTGGAGATATGGCAGGACGCCTTGCTGGATGATTGCTCCGAGGCCGAGCCATGGAAATCCGTCCACGCGGCAGCCGTGGAACGTCGCGCAGCGCTCGACGAGCTCGACATCGCCATCAAGGAGAACAGCGTCCTCGCCGTCTTCGAGTTGATGTGCCGTCCCTGCCTTCAGGGGTACCGCTTGCCGCGGTCGATGGAGGGATCCGTCCGGGTAGCGATGCAAGAGGCGGAAACGGTGCAGAACTTGATTGAGTGCCTGGATGACGAGGAGGGAGCCCGCTTTCAGAACGTCTTTGATGCCGATATTTTGAGCCGCCATCAAGAGGCGTTCGCGCCGTACCTCGCCCCGCTGCGGGAACGGATCGAGCGGGACATCCTGCCGCCGCAGATCACAGGCCTGGCCCTGCCCATCGCGCAGAAGGCCATCGAACGTGAGCGACGAGCGGGCGGCAGAATCGTGCATGAGATCCGTTGGAGGTGGCCCCTGCCGCGTTTCTGCCAGCAATGTCTCGTGGCCGCGTGCGCCGCGCCACCACCCACGGCCGGCGATCCCAGGCAGCTTCCGGCGTCCTTCAGCCAACTCCTGGACCGCGAGCGATACAGCCGCGTTGGCGGACGCCTCGTGCTGGACGCCGCCACGCCACCAGGCAGCTACATTGCCGTTTGGGGGCTGGTCGATGTCGGCTGGGAACAGTTCTTCAGCGGGCCGCTGGTCCTCGGACAGCTGGGCAGCGAGCGTTCGAGCTGGTGGTTCCGCAGGTCAATCTCTCGCGAGCCACGACACTGAGTGATCGGAGGAATCAGATTTCCCCGTGGCCGAAGTCGTGAGAATTCGGATCGAATGGGATGGCCCGACGTCTCACGACTTCGGCAATTGGCCGTCGGGGATGGTGACTTCCGCCCGGGAGCGTGGTACACTGTTCTCTCGGAGATTTTGAAACTCGGAGGCGGCGATCGCGGATTCGCCGGCTGAGCCCTGGGCTCCTGCCAACTCCGAGGCCACACCGGGCACCCGTTGGACTGACAGGTCATGATCTGCATTCTGCTATACGCCACCAGTCTGGTTCAACTGATCCACGGCGTCGAGCCCCGCACGTGGACCGATCAAACGGGCAGTCACCGTACGGAAGCGGAATTTGTCGCTTTCCAAAACGGGACGGTGTGGCTCAAGAGGACAAACGGCCTGCTCATTTCCCTTCCGATCGACCGCCTCAGCGCGGATGATCAGCGGTTTGTCAGGCAGCGGACATCTTCCGTCCCCGCCGAACAAAAAGAATCGCCGAGCGAGACGGAGCCGAAAGGTCAGGTGGCCAACCCGACGCCGGAGAAGGCGACGCCGGAGAAGCAGGGGGACCAGGGGGACCCAGCCTCCAAAGAGCTGCCCGCCGAGCCCAAGTCGGAAGCCAAGCCGAGTCCGCCCGCACCGCAAGAGCGAGCGCCCGCGCCGGCTCAACCTCGTTCCGTCCTGCCGAAGCAGGACGTTCCGCAGACATCTCTGGTCGCCGACGCAATTTCGTTCGTCTGGCGGCAAGGGCGGTGGGTTTTCTGGGCAGGGATCGTCTTCGCGGTGACCTTGCTTGTGTTCACCGCGTATGCGTGCCGCTGTGAGATCCGGGTTTTTTTCCGAGGCGACTCGCGCGTCGCTCGATCGTTGGCTGTGATTGCAGGCATGCTTTTGACAGGCGGTATTATCCTCTTGTGTTTCCTGTGGGGAGGCTTTAGGGACGGCGGGCTCTCCGAGGGGCCAAATGAGCGGATGCCTGCCGCTGTAGGAGGCACGTTGTTGCTGGCGACCATGATCGGTGCTTGCTTGTCTCGCATGCGCAGACGGCATCACGCAGAACTCGTACGCAAGACCTGCCCCCGCTGTTTGGCAATAGACACGCTCCAACCAGACAATTCAGGGGAGTTCGGGGCCGTGACCCAGTTGTTCACGTGCAGCAACGTGATCAATGAAGGGTCTTACCAGGAGTGCGGGTCTCGAGTTCCCTCCTTGTATCAGGAGTTGGTAAAGCTGTACTTTTCCTGCTTGGGACATCCCTCTGCTGGCAAGACGATGTGGATGGCCATGGCCTACCGGGAGTTGACCGAGGGCCGGTATCCGGATGCCCTGCAGTTCATGCAACCCAAGTTTCTCGGTTCCGACGTCTGGGACGGACTGGCGGACCAGATCGTCAACGAGCGGATTTGTCCGGGGGCCACGCCGTCCGCGGACATACCTGATCCCTTGGTGTTTAGCTTTCTGGATGGCGATTGGGCGAGAAGATCGAACGTGCTCGTCGAGTTGTTTGATTTCGCCGGTGAAGTGACGTTGAGTTGTCGACTGGACGTCTTTCAGCGTCGGCGGGCGTTGAAAACACACGGCTTTCTGTTATTCCTGGATCACACTCAGGATTTCCGCTGTCAGTCAAATGAAGTGTCCGGGGTTGTTGAGGACTTGCGAGTGATCGATCAGAGGAAACTCGGGCAGGACATCCGCGTGCCGGTTGCCGTATGCGTGCCCAAGATTGACCTCCTGCCCAATGTCGACTCCGATCACGGCGGCGTTTGGATCAAGGAGTTCTACGAGCAACTTGGGACGATCGGCTGGAAAAAAGACTTGGCATCAATTCGAGCACGCTCCGAACTGGCCGTCCGGTCCTTGCGGATGGTCTGGCCGAACTGTGATGTCGAACGGCTGGTCCTCCGCGCCTTTGGGAGGCGATGCATGTTTTTTCCTTTAACGTCCGTGGGCATGGATGATCTCGGTCAGACTGACATAAGGGACCGGATCATCGCACCCATCGGCATCCTTGATCCGCTGCTTTGGTTGTTACACATGAACGGCTATCAGTGCCTTGGTTGATGGCCAAGTTGCCATGGCCAAGATCTTCATCCGGCACATCGCCGGTTGAGTAAACCCGGCCTACTGCTGGCCGCATGGGAGCTAATCATGGACAAAGTCTTTATTTCTTATCGGCGCGAGGATGCCTCGGATATCGCCGGACGGATCTACGATCACTTGGTCCAGCGTTTCGGGAACGAAGATGTCTTTAAGGACGTGGATAACATCCCGATGGGGGTTGATTTCCGGGATCACCTGCGCAGTGCGGTCAGCCGCTGCCAAGTGATGTTAGTGGTCATGGGCCAGCATTGGTTGACGGCCTCGGACAAAAACGGAAGGCGCAGGCTGGACGACGAAGGGGATTTCGTCCGCATCGAGGTCGAATGGGGGCTGAAACGCGGGATCACCATGATTCCCGTCCTGGTGCAAGGATTCTCCATGCCGGGCCGGAATGAATTGCCGCCGAGTCTCGTAGAGTTCGCTTATCGCAATGCCACCCAGGTGCGTCGTGATCCCGATTTTCGGCACGATATCGAGCAACTGATCCACCACCTGGAGCAGTTGCTTGGCACGAACGATCCGGCTCCGGCGGTCCCTGCGCCGTTCTCGTCGCAACAACCCTCGGTCACGGTTTCGCCCTCAGCGCCGCAGATCGAGTGTGCGCGGAGTGCTCAGGTCGTGACGACCGGCACGGGCATCAAGCTCAAGCTGATCCCAGCCGGGCCGTGTCAGGTAGGCAGTCCAGCGCTGCAGGTTAGCCTGCCGGCGTATTACCTTGCGTTCCATCCGGTGACGAATGCGCAATACCGCCAATTTGTGGATGCGACCGGACACCGACCTCCGAATCAAGTCGATGATGGAGCCTCGGTGTGGCAGGGGGACGTGTTTCCGCCCGACAAAGCCGATCATCCCGTTGTCGGCGTCAGCTGGGAGGATGCGGTCGCCTTTTGTGATTGGGAAGGTCTGCGGCTGCCGAGCGAACTGGAATGGGAAAAAGGAGCCCGTGGACCGGATGGCCGGGACTATCCCTGGGGCAACGTCTGGGACTACAACCGTTGCCATAACCGCAACAGTGCTCGGCAGAAGACCACCTGCAGCGTATCCAGCTATCCAGCTGGGTGTAGCCCCTACGGGCTGTATCAGATGAGCGGCAATGTCTGGCAGTGGTGCGCGGACTGGTTTCACCCTGACGCCTATGAACGCTACAAGCAGGGTGACCTCGCCGCGCCGGCGTTCGGAGCCGACCGCGTCCTCCGCGGAGGCTCGTGGCCTCGCGAGTCACGAGTCACTTTTCGTTGTTCCAACCGTTTCCATGCGCCGCCCGATGGTCGTTTTGTCGGAGTCGGCTTCCGCCCGGCAAAGGACGCCGGATGAAACGCGAATTGAGTTGCGCCCTCTCTGTCCGTTGCGGGTTTGATGAACCGTTGGCGTTCAGCATCTGAGCCCAGAACTAGCCAGCGACGTGTCATTTGCCAATCTTGACGTCGGGCATGCCGAAAACCATCCGGTGCTAGGGAAAAATGAGCATCCTCGCCATGCCCATCAGCACCACCGAACCAATGATTATGGCCGCAGTTTGAACGGGATGGTCCTGCAGCCATGCCCATACCGCTGGGCGGCCGTTGGAGATCCGCTTCATGACGTGCAGGTCTGTGCGAAAATAGGCGATCAGGTATACGTCGAACTTCTCGGGGACCAGCTGGCCGACTTGATATGCCGCGGCGACTTGACGGACAAACGTCCCGAACTCTTTGAAATGATCTTTGCGGAAGACCTCGTATTGGGCGAACGGAAAGCAGCGGTCCAAGCACTTGCAGACTTCTTCGGTGAACGCCCAGACTTTGCGTCCCGAAACGGGCTTGAGGCCCGTTTGTTGAGCAGCTGGATCTCTCTGGTATTTCTCGAAGGTTCCTTTGAGGTCCAGCCAAGCCCGGGCGCGGGACGCGGCGGAAGGGGCCAACAACGATTTGCCGGCATCCAGGGCGGCCATAATCTCGCCGAATGGGCCGGGCTGTTCGTGGATGTGATCCAGCGTCGCGGCGAGCGGCCCCGACAAGATCGACCCGAGCAGGGCACCGTGGTTGGCCAATTCGGGCTTGATCTCGTTGACCAGCGTGACGACATCAAAGCCGGGCCGGTTGGCAATCCGCGTCAGCAGGTCGTTGCGTTCGGACTGGTCGAGGGACGCGTTCAGCAGCAGCCCGCGAAACAACAGCGGCAAACCTTCGTCGGGCACGTCAGTCAAGGAATTTCGGACCAGTTCGGCATCGATGGCGGACCATTGCAGCAGTTCGATCAACAACAGGGGTTTCTGCGGGCCGCGAGTCGCCGGTCGTTTCTCCATCCACAGCCAGCTGCACTTGGCTGGCAAGCGGCGATTGTTCTTGACGTAGTGCCGCAAGGCGTGCAATTTGTAACGCCGCCCGCCGTCGCCGGGGCCCAACATCGCTTCCACCGCATCCAGCGGCTGGATCCGTTCGACCAAATAGTTTAACGACGCCGCGCAATTATCGTCGTCGTCGGCTTGAAGCGCGGCTTCCAGCATCAGCGGTAGGTACTGAGGCGAATTCAGCACCCGCGTCAGGTACGCCGGGTCGGCCGGGCCGGCCAACTTCTGGCGGACGGATTTGCAAACGTAGGCGGTTTGGGCGCTCGACTTTTTCCAAGCCTCGTGCGACAGGTTGGGCGTCAGATTCACGATCGCCTCGGCGATGTCGTGCGCCTTGACGAACTCCTCCAGATCGCTCGCCTTGGCCGCGTCGGCCTGCTGGAATCGGGCCAGTTTCTGGTCGATCGAGCGGCCCAGCGTGGCGGCCGTGCCCCGGGGCGCGCCGGCCAGGCTTTCCAGCACAAAGTCCGCGTACCGGGCGTCGGGCGAGCGCAGCTCGGTCGCCTTGTCCAGCCACGTGTTGACGACGAACCCGCGGCGATAGCGTTCCGCCGGCACATCGCCTCCGGTCTGTTCGTTGTCGAATGTCATCGCGGCCAGCGAGGTGACCAGCCGGTCGGCATTCGTTTCAAACGTCGAGAAGCTCAGCGCCGTCCGCAGCGTCGAGGGCAACAGCCGGGCGATACCGTAAAAGAACAGCACGGACACCGCCGGTTCGGCCAGGACCAACAGCGAATCCCGCTGCTGGTCCGCGGTTTCCAAGTAGCCCATCAGCGCCAGCCGGAAACTCCGCCGCCGCTGCTCGACGCTCATCGCCCGCCACCGTGGCGGGATTACGCTCGGGTCGGGTGCGTGAAAGGTGCCGTGGGGCGGTGTGTTGAGGAAGCTCCACAAGACCAGTTCGTCGACGGGGTACGGCGTGCCGCCTCGCAACGCCGACAATGTGGCCGTCGGCGGCAGATCGTAGGAATCGGCTTCGCTGTCTTGGATCATCCAGCCTGGCGCGTTCCATAACTGGAGGCACTCGAGCACATCCCAAATGGTTTCCTGAGGCTTGATTTCCGCGGCCAGGACGTGGGCGAAGTACGAGCCCACGCGACCGGCTCGATCCGTCTGTCGATAACTGATGCAACCCAACGCCTGCAGTCCCGACAGCGACGGGCAAAAGAATAGTCGCTGCGGGGCCGTCCTCGGCGTGAGCGCATTTTTCTTTTCCGGCGGCGTGTCCGTGGGCAGGTAGTAATACAAGAGGCGTTCAAGAGTCCGAAAATATCGCCGCAATTCGCTTTGGCTAAACGAACTGGCGCGGGCGCTGTAACCCAGCACGCGATCCTTTGACTCGCCAGTCCTTGGGCGTTCGATGGCTGAACTGCCATACGTGCAATGCGTCGCGTAAATCTGGTGTATCCAGCTCATCTCAACGCTCTTTCCCAGCTAAAGCCTCGCGGCATCGGTGCCTCCCTTCCCCCTGGGCCGGGTCCCTTTCGTCAGCGGAGATTCCAAGTTGAACAGAGGCGGTCACGACAGCGATTCTAGCAGAACCTCGCTTGTCTGTCGGGAGGTGATGAACCAGGACATCGCCTTGAACTCGCCTTGAACTCCAGGCCATCGCAATGGAATGGGGCGTCGATCAGACCCGACACGTAAGCAACATCTGATCCCGGGTACCTTTCCGCTTGAGAGCGGTTGCGTTCAGTGCGTGTGTCGAAAGGACTCACCGCCACATCGCGACGAGCCGCAACCGCGAGGCTGCTTGCCGCGATGTCTACGGAAATCGCCTGACAGTCGCCGTCGCGGGATGCGCGGCCGAACTCGGTGAAGAACGAATCGCGTGCCGTCTCGGCGCCGGCCGGAAACAGCCAGCCCGGATACCAGGCATCCGCCTCGCCTTCAGCCGCCGTGCTCGCAGCCTGTGCGTTCAAGTTGTTAATCACCACGAGGACGTCGATCGGCGTTAGCCGGTCATCGCCGTTCGGGTCCAGAAAATAGTAGGCGACGTCGGGCGGAGCCGGCGGGACGGTCAGCGCTCGTGATTGCTTGGCGTTGATGTCGTTGATCAGCACCAGCACATCCAACGGCTCAATATGCCCATCGTCGTTCACGTCCAGCGGCTCCTGCGGGTTCTGCCACGGGTGCAGGCGCAGGTCGGCCGCCGGTGCCCCGCGGGCGCTAATCGTGCCGTTGACCAGCAGATCGTCGTCGCCGCGCCCGCCGTCGACCAGGCGCAGACGAATCCGATCGGCTAGGATCTCCGCGCCCGCGCCACCTTTGCTCAGATATCGATACCAGTGCGGCACTTGGCCCGCTTCCGTCTGCCCGAAGCGGTAGAACGTGTTGACCCCCGCCGTCTGGTCCAAGAACACTTCGACAGTCACCGACGCCCCGGCGCCCGTCACGACGAAATCCACGAAGCCGGCACGGAAATCGATGCCCTCGGGCGCATCACCGGACGATGGATTCCCGACAGCCCGGACATCCGTGAAAACGGTCGGAGCCGCCACGGCCAGCGTCAGGTAGCGCCCATCGACCGCGTTCGGCAGCGAGACGACGTTGCTCTGCAAACGGTCGGGGATTTGATCGCCGTTGCCGTCGCCTTGGTTCGGGGCATCGTCCTCGACCGCGTCGCTGATGCCGTCGCCGTCGCTGTCCGGCGGAACCGCCTGGCCGCTCACGTAGACCGTGTGCAGTTGCGGAATAGCAGCCTTGAACTCGCCGTCCGCTGTGTACAAGCCCCAAAACGAGCCTTGATTGTAGCAGCCCGGTTCGAATTTCCAGGGCTGATCGAACGACTCGCCCCATACGAAAACCGTCTCGGTCTGGGCCAACTGGCCGAAGTACTCGGCCTGGTTGGCCTGCGTGGCCGCGGCATCGTCGGCCGTGGGCCACCAGGTCTCCTTGAGCGCGACCACGCGGTCAGGGGCCCGCGCCACGGCGGCCGCGCGGATCGCCAAGAACTCGTTGGCCGTGTGGGCCACCGCGTCCGCGACGCTGCGGATCGCCGGCTGGGGGCAGAAGGGCTGGATGTTGGGGAATACCCAGTCGCCGACGTCCAGCAGCGTGGGATCGGCCAGGTACTGTCCGCCGGTTTCCGTGGTCGCGACCGGCTTGCCGGTCAGCAACTTAATCGCGGCGGTTTCGCGTTCCAGGGCCGCCCGCGTGTAGCGGCCTGCGAACAGCCCCTCGTTGCCGACCACGTAAGCGTCCACAAAAGGATCGACTTCGGGCACCGCAGCCTTCTCGCGAGCCAACTGCGCGTCATCGTACCAGTAGATGCCGCCGATCACTTTCGTGAACCCGATTTGTTTGGCCAGCCGCGGGACGTGCCGCAACGTGCCGTCCAGCGTGTAGGTGACGATCCCGCGCCAGCCATCGTCATACAGTTGCTGCAGGTCGGCCCGCAGTTGGGCTTCCGTCGGGAACTGGCCGACGTTGGGGTTGTAGTTCCGAGGCGTGAAGGCGATCCAGTTGCGGCTGGTCGTCAGCGCTTCCGGCATCGACCCAAACGGAGCCGCGGGCGGCAACACTTTGTCCAACGCCGCGCGGACTTCCGGCAGCGCGGTCAGGAACTCGTTGCTGCCGTGTCGATACTCCATCAGGGCCAGGGTCACGAGCGACTGGTTCCAGAAATCGGTGCGGGCGGCGAGCGCCGTGGGCATGGCGGCTCCCGTGGCGATGTGGACCGAGTCGCTCAGCCCCAGCGGGCCGTGAAAGTCGCGCTGCAAGATGTCCCGCAGGGCTTCCAAGGCGAAATCTTGCGTTGCCAGGAATGCAGAGCCCACGGACCACGGCATCAACAGGTCGGGCTCGCCGTAGTCGGCGTACAGGCTGTACTGCTCGTACTTCGCGCCGCTGCCGTTGTCGCCGGCATCCGGCTGCACGAACGTCGGCCGGCCCAACTCCTCCAGCTTGCGTTGGACTTCGCGCTGGTACTTGACCGCGTTCCAATACGGATTGCCCGCGAGGTTCGCAGTCTGGTACGTGTCGGCCCCGCGGTCGCGCACGTCGACCAGCAGCGAGAATAGCCATTGCGAGAACGGCGGCCGAAACTCGGGCGACGTATGGACCACGTGTGATTCGGCCGGATCGACCAAGTAGTCCAGAACTCGCAGATCAGCCGAATTCCAGTGCGTGGTGATGTCCACGCGGTGATTCGGTGCCAAGTGCGCCGCCAGCGAAATGACGTAGACCTCGGTGGAGTAGCCGTCGTAGGTACCCGTCGTGAATGCGGCATCCGCGTAGCGGTACGCCATCGTCCACCCGGCAGGCGAACTGAAGGCGGCGAAGTCGAACCGTTCAAGCAGGCTCTCGATCTTGGTCTGCAACGCGGTCGGCGTGCTCGGCGATGCCCAGTAGGCATACAACGGCAGGAACAGGAGTGCGGCATCGACGCTGGATTCTTCCTGCAAGTTCGTCGGGGCTAGCGTCACGCGGTCGACATACCGCGGCGGCACGAATCCGCCGTTGCCTGTGGCCTCGATGTTGTTCCAGACCGTATTCAGCGTGTCGACCACAGTACTGACGTACTCGTCAGCGTCCGCCGCGGCGAGTTCACCTTGCTGGACGGCGGTCGGCAACATGGCGATCAGTGCTGCGGTACTGTTCAGCGCCATCACGTCGGCCTGGGCGGAATTGTTGGGAATGAGTCCCGTGTCGACGTCGCGCGAGCCCCACAGCCCGCGGAACCCCCGCCACATCACTCGGTCGACCAGCGCGTTGCCATCGGCGGTCGCCGGATTGAGCGAACCGCCTTTTTCGATCAACACCATGTCGTCGATGAAAAACGAGCCGTTAATCGCCTGCGTTCCCGTCTCGATCACCAGCGCGAACAGCTTGGTGCGGGCCAGGTCTGGACTGCCGAACACCTGCCAGCCATGCACGGCGTCCAGAACCAGAGGCATAGAAATCGGCGTCCACGCAGCCGTGGCGGACACCGCGGATGTGAACCGGGCCCGGTGATCGTTGCTATCTCGGTAGTCCTTGATCTCGAATACGAGGTTGAACGGCGAGCCGGTCTCGTTTCGCATCCAGAATTCGACGCCTTCGAACCCGGTCAGGTCCCGCGTATCCGCGTACTCCGACGACGGGCCGAAGCCCGTGAGCGCGAGGCCGAAGAAATCGAAACTGTGCGCCGGCAGGATCCCGTTGGTAGTAACCCGAAACGCCCCCCGGCCCGCCTGGACAACGCCGATCTCGTGGCTCACCGTCGCGCCGCCCGCCCGGTCTACCACCGGTCCTCCCATGCGATTGATCAGCGGTCCCGCCGGATCAGTCGTCTCGCCGTCCCAGAACGGCACGCGGGAAACGTCGCTCGCCGACAGCAACAGGCGTGCGTCGAGGTGTTCGAAAAACAAGGATCGGCGAACTCTTGCTCGCTTCTGCGAACGTTGTCGGTGGTTCATGGCCCATGCTCCCCACTTCGTGCAACTTCCTACGCTCGTCACCGAGCCAAACGCGATCACGGCCCACGTTTGCCCCAGTTGGGCCGCTGTTGTCATTAGAACATCCAGTGCTCAGCGAAGCGATGCCAGCGATCCCAGGTATGCCGCAACGTCATAGGAGTATGCGGCTTCGGTGGGCATGGGCGATGTACTTTTTGATTTGGTCCAGGAACCTGATGCCCTCAGGGCTTTGCGAGGCAATGCTTCAGGCGAGTCAGCGCGGACGTGGGATCGACTGGATCGGCCGTGACGGCCTGTTGCACAAAGAACGGCCGCGGCAGTTCCTGTGGCTCGATGCCAGCGACGAAGGCCAGGAACGGAGAGTTCTCGTGTTTCCGCCCCGACATCATATCGTTGTGGAAGTTCCGCCACTCGTACTTCACCCAGGATTTGTGCAAATGCTCGACGCGAGTTCCAATGGCCACAAACGCCCAGGCGGCATCGAGGGCACGGTCGATCTGATCAGCGAAACCGCCGGCGGTCACCGAGACATCGCTGAAGAACACCCGGTGCGCGGTCGTGGCCGCGAGCTCGTCGTACACCTTGCGCGCCAGGACGTGGTCCTCGGAGGCGAACGAGAGAAACACATCAAACGGATCGCCGATCGCGGGCGAAGGTCGTCCGGCGTCCTCCACCGCACGGAGTTGTCTGTGGCGGCCAATGATCGTGCGCGTGACAGGGCAGAGATCGAAGGGATCGCGAGGAGCCTGCGGAGCGGCGTGTTTCCGAAGACTCTGTTCGAGATTCGCCCACGACGATCCACGTGTGCGAAGGTAGCTTTCGATGACGGCCGTGAGTTCGTCTCCTGTCCGATCTTCGCCGTTCCAGAAGAAACGATCGGGAAGAAAGCGGCGGGCTTCCTGGGCGAGCAGTTCATGAACGCGATCCACCGCGAATAGTCCCACCACGCGGTTCAGCAACAGGCCACTCCGCAGCTCGCCGTCGCAGAAGACCGCCTCGGGGCCCACGGACAGCTTGGCGATGCGATCGAACTCGATGCCGAAGTCCTCGGCGTTGATATTGAGAAAACCCTGCCCGGTGTAGATCGGCGTATCATCGCCGAAACGGATACGCACGGCGTCGTGGTAGCGGTGTTCGACTGCCTGGCGATCGGCGTCCGGTGGCAGCGACCATTTCAAGGGTAACGCGACGTCGTCAAATCCCCGGAAGCCCTGAGATCGAAAGCGCTCTTCCCACTGGGCGTGCGCCATGGCAAAATCCGGATGGTCCCGCAACCGTGCGTCGTGCCAGTCGAACACATACCACCGGCCGCGCTCGGGCTCGACGATAATCAGTTCCTCCCGCAGTTCCCGCTCCACAATCGCGTCGGGATGGAGCAGGTCATAGCGTGTGCTGGCGCCGCCATTGGCGATGTTCCAGCCCGTGGGATGGCTGTCTCGGAAGAACAACGCGTAGTAGTCGGTGCCGCGGAGACGGACCACGGGCAACGTGCCGCCGTTGCCAAGGCGAAACGGGAAAGCCGCATCGCGATGCTCATACGCTTCGTTGTTCGAGGCGAAGAACGCCTCGATTTCCCCTTGCAGCGCCGCTCGCCGCTCCGCCTGAAGCGTATCCAGGATATGGCTCTTGGCCCCTCGACGCCAGATCGCCGGCGATTCGTCGTTGAAGCCCACGTGTAGTTCAAAGCCGTTTCCTTTTCGCTCGATGCGAAAACGGTGCACCAGGACTTGCAGCAACTCGTTCTCCGCCTTGGCCAGCGGGCGGACATATTCTGGATTGAAGGAGTGAGGAAACATCGCGATCTCCATAGTAGGTTTCGAACAGAGCTTCGGTCGGTGTGGGTCGGTCTATCGGCTACGTTCCGGCGGGCGGGCTCAATTCGTGCCGAGGATGGCCCGCTTCGCATCCGCGAGTTCCTCGTCCCGGCGGTGGTAGCCACAATCGTTGATGAGCTTCGCGGCGGCGGCGAGGTCTTCCTGCGGGGATCTCCACGGGTACGGCTTCTCGCGGAAGAAGAGGCGGGCGCGGTAAAGGTGGATGTCTGTCATCTGGAGGCGCATCGGGCCGCGCTCGGCAATGTCCCAGGCTTCGTCCAAATCAGCCCGCGCACCAACGGCGTCATTATGCAGAAATCGCAGCCAAGCGCGCGAAAGCAAACCGAGAGGAAGCGTGTCTTGCTGGCCGGCGCGTCGCAGGGCGTCGATAGTGGCAGCAAGCTGTCGTCCAGCCGGCTCGCACGACGCAGGAATGTTTCCAGCGAGAATCGCACGGAACAGGGCGCTTCGCGCAAGTGAAAGTTGGTCGAGCGCGCGTTCTAGAAGTCCATCTTCAAAGGCGACTCCTTCCATCATTCGCGTCCGCTTCGTCCGCTGTTCGACTTCTTCGCACCGTTTCAGTGCGGATGCTTGATGCTGACGATCGTCCAATGGCTCAGAGTCCGTGCGGCATGAATAACCAATTAGTCTGCGCCAAGCCGTTCGTTCAGCCTCACCGAGCAGCACGCTACAAAACAGGAATCCCTGGAAGGAGCAAAGCAGCGGTTGTTCCGGGAAGTTCCTCGTCTGGAAAGCTTCAGCCTCGCGGAAGCATGTTACGGCCCGATTGAGATCACCAGCTTGGTGCCACGCATCTGCTAGAGTCGCTCGCCTGCCGACTTGGTGAAACACGATTCGGCTGCGGTCGGCGAGTGCTACGGCCTGCTCGGCGTATCGCACGGCACTGCCCACATCGCCGATTATGAGTTCCAACTCACTCAGGGTACTTGCTTCTTGTGGCGCGTTGACGAAGTCTCGTTCCCGGAGAGAGACGTCGAGAGCCGCCTTCACAGGGCCGATCGCTTCCGTCAGGCGGCCCAAGGCTCGAAGGTTGTACGCAGCTTCGTTTAAGAGCCATGCCTGGGCTGTTTGTATTAGACCGGATACAGGACGGGTCCACAGATGTTCAAAGAAACACGCAATGGCGTCCAAATCTGAACCATAGGCACCGAGTTCCCGCAAGGTGTAAGCTTCTCCTCCACGTCTGATTCGATCTCGTAAGACTTTGTCGCAAGCATCCTGATAAAGTCTCGCTTGACATCCATGGGTTAGTGCTTGGTAGAGCGGTTGGAGCCCTTCGAGCAGAGTCGGCTGATTCTCTGTGCTTTCCCTGAGATACTGATAAAGACGAAGGTGGGCAGCACGCCACGCTTTCGGATCAGACTTGCAGAGCTTTTTCGCGAAGTGCTCTCGGATTAGGGGATGGGAGTCGAGCAATGACTGACGTTCGTCGAACGCAGGTTGAAGTGTAACGAGGCCGAAGTCGGATAGGAACGAGACTGTCTCATTCCAGTCCTCTTGGCTGATCGGCTTCAAGCCGGTGCGCAATCCTGCGAATCGAAACTTGGCGTTAAAGAGTGGGGCGGTCACGCCTGCGATGACGGGAGGCTTTCGCAACACACCGACGCAGCCCTCATCGGCAGGACGATCGAACAAGCCGAGGATTCGCAGAATCGCGAGCTGGCGGGCGCCGAATTCGTCGCTCTTGGCGAACCAGTTCTCGAAGGCGGCGAGCATCTTGAAAGTCGTGCCGCCTTGTTCCTTGCGGTCGGCTTCCTCGAAGTTCACTAGGTCGCGGCGGCGGATATCACGACCGTGGGCGCGGGCGAGAAAGCGGGCCAGTAGGTTGAGTGTGAGGGCGTGCCCATCCACTTCGTGACTAGCGGCAAGCAGTTCCTTATCGTCCGGCTTGATTTCCGCCGCGCCGGCGCGGTTGGCGCCGGCGTGATGCAGCAACGCGGCGCCGGCTTTCTCAGTGAGGTTGCCTAGGTCCACGCGGAGGACGCTGCCCCACGCGGCGTCAGGACGGCGCTGGAAATCGGCAAGGTCCGTTAGCGGTTCACGCGTGGTTACGAGGCAGAGGCCGCGGTGTTCGGTGTCGTTTGCCGTGCGAGCCAGTCGCTTCAACAGGCTCTGCACGCCAGGCGCGCGGAGTTGGCCGCCCATCGGGCCGGGCGGGTATTGGAGCGGCTCGATGCCGTCGAGGACGAGCAAGGTGCGTTCGCGGGTAACGGCATCGGCGAGCAGGCGGCCTTTGTCCCACGGCGAGAGCGTCGGCTCGCACTGGACACCGAACCATTCAAGGGCGTGGGCCAGAAAGCTATCTTCCGAGGCCTGTCTGTCTTCCTTGGTGCCTTGGCTGTAGAAACTCCAAGCATAAACGCATCGGGCGCCGAACCAGCCCTCGCGTTGCAAGCGTTGCAGCCAGTGTCGGACGAGCATGCTCTTGCCGACGCCGCCCCAGGCGACGAGCGAGACGATGGACGTGTGCGGCTGAGCGAAGGCTAGGTCGAGGAGGGCGAGTTCCTGTTCGCGACCGATGAGCTTTTCTTCGCGTTGGCCGCCGCTGCGAGTGAGTGGGAATTTGTCGAGGTAGGTCTGTACTCGCTGTTCACCCCTCACCGCGGGCATCTCCCCTCCGAGGAGAGAGGAGGCAGACAGGTCGGCAAGGGCGACGCGGCTGAGTTCGTTGGCGATGTCCGTGGCAAGTTTCCGGAGGGTCCGTGCAACGCCAGCTTCGGAAAGCTCGGACAAGGGGTTTGATTCGTTCGGTGCTTGCGTGGCGCGAAGCCAATCGTGCGCTTTCCACGGACACGGCTCGCAAATGATCGGGAAGATGCGCAGTTTGTCTCGCTGCTGTCGGTTTCGTAGAAAGGGAAACTCCCTGGTGAGAATGTACTCCGATTCAAGTGCCTCGGGGGTCAGCAGCACCACGGCGAGTTGTGCGCGGGCCATCGCCTGCGTGATGTCGTCGTCCCAGAAGGAACTGACGCGGATCTTGCCGTCCTCCCAAACGTCGAGCAGGTGGTGACGCTCGAAGACTTGCAGTCCTTGAAGCAGCGATGTCTTCCACTTGGGACCATTGCCCGTATGGCTGTAGCTGATGAAGATTCTCGCGTTGCTCATGCTTTCATCCCCTAGATAACCCGGCCAAATCTGCCACTTCTCGTCGAATCGCTATTCGTACGGCACGTCCGGTGACGCCCGCTTCGGAACGTCGAACTGACAAAAACCCGAATGATCAGCCGCAGTCGAGGTCTGACTTGGGAGTTGGGCATGGTATTGATCCCTACATAACGACAACGGCTTATCCAAAGATGCCCAGGACGCTTGCTGCATCGAAGTTGGGATCGGTACATGGTTTCGCGCGAAGTATCCGCTTCACCTGCTTGAGCATTGTGCTGCGGTGGTGCGGCTGGCAGTCAAGCCGGGAAACCGCTTGCTCGTAGAATAGCGTGGCTTCGTCACAGTGTCCCAGGAGCAGGTGCGCTTCGGCTTTCGTGGCCAGGACCCAGGTCAATTCGTTATCCGGCACCGAATCGCACTGATCGAGTCTGGCCAGAATCTCCTGGGCCAGATCTGCGGACATACTCGCCATCCCGGCGAGCAGACGAACGGTCGCCAGATTGATGCCGGGATAGTAGTCTTGGTCCGTGTGCTGCTCGTAGGCTCGTTGATAAGCATCCATCGACCTCTGGTAATCGTCGACCGCCGCTTTGGCGTCACCGTGATCGAACGAGTAATCGCCACAGTCCTTCCACAATCGGCCATGGCGGCATAGGGTTTCGAAATGCCTCCTGCGTGGATACCGGGTATCGAGTTCCAGCAGCACGCGTTTCGCCGCCAGCAGGTGTTGCCTGTCGCGCGTCAGGTCCAATAGCTCCAAATGCGCCAGGGCAAGCTCCTGCCAGATCTCCAGCACGTAGGGAAAACGACTGCGCAGGACCGTCAGGATTTCGATGCCGGCCGTGAGGAATGGTACCCGGCGCGAGCGGGAAAACTCCTTCGCAAAGGCGAACGGCACGTGGTGGCTTTCGGCTGAGGCCATGTCAGGACGTTCGCCCGGTTTGCCGGCCTGGAGGGCCAACTTCGCGTCGGCAGCCGCTCGTTCGAGCACATGGTCGCTGGCGTTCTTGGCCCACGCGTGCTGCTCGCTGGCGACGGCGGCGGAGATGAATGCGCTGAGGAATTGCCGCCGACCGTAGGTTTCCGCGAATTTCCCCGCGTACAGCCCGTAGGCCGCCAGGAGAAAGAAATACTCGTGCAGCCAACTGTGCGCCCGAGGCCGATCCGCAGCCAGGCATTCCTTGGCCTGACTGCGAAATGCCAAGAGCAGTGCCAGCAGGCGTTCTTCGGGCTTTTCTCGCTCGGTCGCCATCCCCCACGTGGAACTCTTGCTGCGATTCAGCGTTTCCGCGGCCAACCGCTGTTCGAAGGCGTAGACGCGCTGAATGAACGCGGCCTCCTCGCCGGGAAAAAGCTTCTCATAAGCCCGCACCTTCAACTCGGATTCCAGCTTGGCGAAGTCCCAACCCAGCAGCAAATCCGTACCCATGTCCTCGTAGTCGAACACGGCGGCGAACCGCGCCTTCTCCCGGTGGATTCCCACCAACACGTTTCGGCCGTGCAGGTCACCGTGTGCGCAGCCTCGCATCACTTCCGGAAGATGGCGACGCCGAGTCAATAGCGCCGGCAAGTAGTCCAGCGGATCGAGCAAGTCCGGAACGCCTCCCGGAAGGTCCCTCAGCACCGCGCTGCGACAGTCGTCCTGCTGACTGTGCGGCTGTTTCCAGGCGGCGATACCGTCTTTCAGTCGGTCGAGCAGCTCTGGCCCCAGCTTGTCGGAGTCGTTCTCCGGACGAGCCCGTTTGTACAGATGATCGCGCAGTTCTACGAAGATCTCGCCCAACACGTGCTCGACCGATCCGCAGTCCGGATCGTTCCAGCGGCAGCAGGTCAGGGCTGCATCTTCGAGGTTGATCAGCCGGGCGGCCCGCAGCTTCTGCTTGGCATCTCCGTAGACGATCGTACGCGGCTGTCCATCGGGTCCGAGCACACCCTGTCGCAACGGCATCAGCACGACGCCGCGGCTGTTCGACAGCCGGGCGCAGTTCTGCCAGCCAGCCAACTCGGCGGCCAATTTCTTTCCGTCAGCGAATTTGACGATCGCGGCATGGGACTCGCCCGCCTGATCGACGTATTCGACGCGCAGGACCTGTTTCTTCATTACCCGCGAGTAGCCATTGATCCGCTCGACGACGATGATGGCCTGCGCGTTCGCGTCCTGGAAGGTTTCGCGTAGCGTCTCGGACAGTTGTTCCAGCAACGCCTTCAGGCCTCCGGGGCAGTTGTTGGATTGTGCCAATGCATTCTGCAACTGATCCTGTGCCGGGATGAGCCAGACGACGGACATGTGACGTTCCTCATCAAAACGAAGGAAAGCGACCAAAACGGCGTCTATCCGGTGAAACGGGCGTGGGTGGCTTCGATTTGGACGACCAGAGCGGTGCCCCACCCCTGGGCGCCATCGGCGTGGCGTAGCTGATGAACAGGTCGAATTCGGCATTGGTGGCACTCATCGTACGGCTCCTCGCGCTGGCCCGCGTCGGATCGCTCGCGACGACCTGGATTCAGCCAGGTCGTATCCGGCGTCAAGACGAGACTTGTTTCTCGATCCGATATCCCAGTGCCATGATCGCCTTGAGCGTTTCCATCGCGGCGTTGCGGTCGTATTGTTTCTCGCCGTCGGGCAGTTCCGCATACGGTACGAGGCAGGGATGCTTCTTGTGCGCGTCGTCCCGCCGTGGTCCATAGGTCCAGCCGTCCGCGAACCGCTGACCGGCCCAGATGTCGTGGGCGCTGTCGGCCAATTTCTCGGTCAGATTCAGGATTTCCGGTGAGAGTTGCACGCCCGATGTATCGATGGGCTTGGGCTGATAGCTCCGGAGGTCCGGCAAGCACATTTCGGCCGCTTCGGACGCGGCGGGCAGTAAGTCGGCCACGTCCGGCGACAGGCCGGGGTGACGATGCAGTTCGTCGAGCGTAAACCAGCCCCAGTATCCGCGCTCGCCGAATTGCTGGCCGGCGTTCTTCTTCGCCGCCTGCAAGTCATCGAGTGCCTTTGCCAACGCATTGCCAGGCTCGGCCAGGTTTGCTTCCGCGAGCATGACGCAGCACAGATAAAATCGATACCGACGCTCGCGGGCGCCGAACCGAGTGCTGGGATGGATATTGGCCACCTCGCGGCAGAACCTGGCGGCAAGCGGGCCGCCGTAGGACGTATCGAATCTCACCGCCTGGACGGCCATGTCCTCCAAGGGGCTGTGGGTCTTACGGCGAATTGCCGGAAAGAAGTAGCCGTAGCTGCGATTATGAACCAGCAGGAACTCGACGCCTGATGGTCCGCGGCGGCAAATCACGGCAACGACCACTTCCTGCGTTTCGACGAGCGACGTTGCGATGACGCGCGTGGACCAAGTCACGTTAGTGGCCGCCTGCAACTGCTCGTAAGTGAAGAACCGCAGGTCCGGGTCGAGCGAGGCCGGATCGAGGGGCCGTGCGGGGCGGATTTCGATGACGTGGTAGTCGTAATACGTGTCTTGCTTCGCGCCTTCAGAAAAGCCGAACGCGCCAGTACATTCGATCGGACTGGCCGTGGCGTTTGGCAAGCTCAGGGGGAAATCGAGGTCGCTCAGAGCCGTCAGGGCCGCCTGGGCCGGGTCGTCGCCGGGCTCCAAGTGTCGCATCGGAAACGCGTACCCGCCCCAGCGTTTGTTGTTCCAGAGCAAGAATCCGTGTTCCTTGTCATAAATCACCGCCACCGCCACCGTCTTGTGACGCAGTTCTTCCGACATGGATTGCCTTTCCAATTCTTGTGCCTCCCATCGATCGTCCCAAACATTTTCCGAACGCGAATCACGCAGATCGCGGCGATTCCGCTCGGCACGAACCGACTGAACACAGGTTCGCTTGTTCCAACAGCAGGCCCATCGTTTCGCTGATGGGTGAGCCGTCGTGGCAGCGTTTCTCGTGAATCTCCTGCTCAGTCAACCAGCGGTTGCACGAATCGGCATCGACGCGCTGCCGGGCCGCTTCGCTGACCAACCGCACCTCGAACAGATCCATCACGTAGTGGGTTTCTCGCCGGGCCCCTTCGGACCACGCCGTATAGTCTAAGTGGGCCAGGGGCTGGTCTGCAACCAGGAAGCCCTGGCCTTCGACAATTTCCAGCTCTTCGCCGATTTCACGAATTACGCACTGCCGAAACGATTCGGCGGCGTGCTTGTGTCCTCCGACGAAATGGTAGCACTGCCAGTTGCGATTCCATTGGGCCAACCACAGCGTCTGGCCTTTGTGTTCGCGGCGGATGATGGCGATGGCGGCGGTGGATTCTCGCATACTGGCCTCCCGAACCAAGCACAACGAACCAAGCACAACGACGTACCAACCTACGATACTTCGAGTCTCCCATGCCAGCGGCGTTCCACTTCGCGCTCATACTCGCTGGCGGCAGTGCGGAGCGCAGACTTCGCGGCTTCCACAATCTCGCTCTCGGCATCACGCCGATGGATCATGCGGTTCGAGATGGCCAACTCCGTAGGCAGGCGTCGGATAACCAGTTCCTGCAGGTCTTCCCGGGACAGCAACGCCAGCGGCATCAGGCCCGCGCAGACCCCCTGTCGCACGAACTCCTTCACACCCAGCCAGCCGCCGGCTTCCTGAACGAACGCCAGTTGCTCGCGTTTACCCGACATCATCCCTTCGAGCTGACGGCGAATCCCGGACTCACGGTCCAATCCGGCTAGACGCCACCCACTCAGCATGGCGACAGGGACGGTCTGCGCAGCCAGTACCGACTGTAACAGATCACCTTCCGGCGTCCGAAGTCGAGCGATCACGCACAGCGGCAAGCGCGCTAATTCCGTGATCGCCAACTCGATCTTGGCTTCGCACGCCCAGCGCACGATCCCCTCGATCTGCAGCCTGCTATGGCTGACGAGAGCCAAGTCCAGCGTCCCGTCCACGACCGCCGCGATACGATCCTTGCCGCGCAGCACCCGCGTCTGGATTTCCCAATCCGGCAACCGTCCGCGCAGCGCTGCGACAGCGCGGCCCAAATAGTACTGCGTGGCCGACGAGCCGGCGCCGATCGCCAGGACATTCGGCCGTTGACGCCGCCCGGCCCGAAACTGCCGGAGATGATCGTACTGCCGCAGCAGTCGCTGGACCGTCGGCAACGCGTCCTTGCCAGCTTGTGTCAACTCCACGGCGTTGTCCACCGTGCGAATCCAAGCCGGCGGCTCGCGAAACTGTTTGAGGCGCCGATTCACGACCGGCTGGGTCACCCCCAAATGTTCGGCCGCCGCCGTCTCGGTCCCCTTTTCGGCCACGGCCGCCAAGGCTCGCAGTTCTTCGATGCTGGGACGTTCTGAGTGAGCCATGTTCCTTCTTTCGCGTCGATCCGTTGATGTTTGTTCCCGTCGCGATGCACGTAGGACGAAGTTCCAGGTCCATCCGACTCGAAAGGGCTTGGAGACCCGTTCCGGAACACGCGACTAGAATCAGTATCCGTTCTGCCGTCGGTTCCTGCCAGATCACGATGATCAAAATCACCATGCGCGTATGACGGTATAGCGCAAACGAATACGACGGTGCCGCAAGTCTTCTCGTCGTAACGCCTTCCCGTAACAGTTAATGCCAGGCACATCTGGACTGCGCGCTAACCAGCTCGGCGTTGGGGGACCGTTGGGCGCCCCACAAGAAGCCTCACTTGAGTACGCAGTACCCGTTCATGTGCAGCAGCCACAGCAAGGGTTCGAGGATGGCGTAGGGAATCAGGGGGCGGTTCCGCAGGTCCGTCTCGCCCAACTCTTCCAAGCCCACCGGGGTGAGCGGAAAGAACCGGCAGGGGCCTCCAAACACGTCGTTAATCTGCTGTTCGATCTGCCAACCGGGCCAGATGGCCTCACGAAAGCGAGC
>Ga0351873_10084_pt1 | contig 27634 bp, 22 predicted proteins | sample TotcelFGM3001N11_FD_206764 | JGI IMG/M metagenome (GOLD analysis project Ga0351873, IMG submission 206764) | Enriched cells from coal bed in the Powder River Basin, Montana, United States - Total cells FGM rep2 HSBNCT.FGM.300.1.N11 ... | reverse complement strand
TGCAGGTAGCTCCGTTCACTCCGGCAACTACCTTCCCATTGGTCTCCATCTGGAAGATGGCGTCGTAATCGCACACTTCAGCGCACTTTCCGCACCAGGTGCAGGCCTCTTCGTTGACCCTCGCCACGATGGGTTCCATCTCCAGGCTATCCTTACAGAGCAGAGCGTTGATCTTGGCGGCCGCCGACATCGAGGACTGGATCGACTCGGTGATGTTCTTCGGTCCCTGGCAGGTGCCTCCCAGCAACACGCCGTTGATGACCGTCTCCACCGGCCTCAGTTTCGGGTGAATCTCGTTGAAGAAGCGGTCGTTCCCCACCGGGATCTTGAGCAACTGGGCCATCTCTCTGCTGTCGGAACGCGACTCCATTCCCGTGACCAGCACCAGCAGGTCGGGCTTGACCTCCAGCTTCCGTTTTGCTGTAAGGTGATCGGTCACCTCGATCCTCACCTGCTTCCCTTCCACCATAACTACCGGTGGATCCTTCTCTTTATACATCAGGAATAGGTCTCCCTGTTTGGAAGCTTGATCATAAAGCACCTCCTGCTTTCCGTAGGTCCGGATGTCGCGGTAGAGGTGTATGGACTTCATGTCGTCAAACTTTTTGTGCAGCTCCAGTGAGGCGTGCATCGTGCTGGTGCAGCAAGTGCGGGAGCAATATTTGTTGGGGCCACCACGCTGACGCATCCCGACACAATAGATGAAAGCAACGCTATGGATCTCTTTGCCACCGATATTAAGGTTCCCTGATGCCGTTTCAATGCTCTTTTTAAATTCGGGAAGGGTGATCACAAACTCCGACAAGCCATATCCAAACTGACCCTCATCCGGGATGTTCGGGCTGAACCCTGTGGTGACCAGGATCGCTCCGGCCGGAAGTTTCATTACTTCTTCACCATGGGAGCTGACGATAACCTCTACGGTAAAGTTCCCCAGGCTTCCTGTAACATTCGTAACGGTGGCACTGGTAAAAAGCTTGATGGAGGGAATCCGACGGATCTGGTCCAGCATCTTTTGCGTCAGCTCCCTGCCTGAAGTACCTGTCGGATAGAGGCTATTCCAGCCGGCCACATGGCCTCCTGCAGTCGCCTCCTTCTCCACAAGGAAGACTTCATTCCCCATCCGGGCCAGCTCAATCGCCGAACGCATCCCTGCCACGCCGGCGCCCACGATCACGACACTCTTCACTGCCTTGATCTTCACCGGTTCCAGCGCTTCCGACCAGGAGACCCGCTGGATCCCTGCCCGTATCAGTCCGGCCGCCTTCACAGACGCCTGATCCGGGTGGTCGGAATGGGCCCAGGAACACTGCTCGCGCACATTGACCTGGACGTAGTTATAAGGATTCAATCCAGCCCGTTGAGCCACGTTGCGAAAGGTGTGCAGGTGCAGCTTGGGGGAGCAGGAGGCCACTACGATGCCATCGAGGTTATTCTCCCGGATGTCCTTCACCATCTCTTTCTGGTTGGAGTCGGCACAGGCAAACATGACGTTTTTGGAGATTGCTACGTTCTCTTCCTTATCCATCATATCGCAGAGCTGTTCCACGTCCACGTAATCGGAGATGTTCCCGCCGCAGTGGCAGATGTAGACTCCGATCCTTTTTTTCTTCTCTTGATTTCCCATTTTAGTGAGGGTATTTTATTGTTCCATCATACTTAAGTAAGCAGCCACCTCCGATGCGGCGCATCCTGCCGAGAGGATCGAGTCGGGGATATCCATCGGCGCGGCGGCGGTGCCGGCCACAAATACACCTTCCACGGTGGTGCGGGCCGGACTCATCAGCGGGTCGGCCTGTCGGATAAACCGGAACTCATCCAGTTCGGGGGCCTCTCCGTTGAAAGCTTTGATGATGCTGTTTTCCGGTCTCACACCGGAGGAGAGCACCACCATATCGTGGTTGAACTCCTTCACCTGTCCGGTTTCGATGTCTTCGATCCGTACGGTCAGGTCTCCGCTCCTGTCACCTTTCTCCCTGATCCTGGCCACTTTTCCTTTTACAAAGTTGACTCCCATCGAAGAGGCTTCCTGGAAGAATTCATCGTATCCTTTCCCGAAAGATCGGATATCGATGTAGTAGATCGTGATATCGGCCAGCGGCAGGGCGCCCATCAGCAGCTGTGCCTGCTTGATCGAGTACATGCAGCAGATCTGCGAACAGATGGGATTGTTGGCACATTCGGACCCGCAGGAGGGATAGTTCTCCAGGCTGGAGTCGCGGGAACCGGTACAGAGCACGTAAGCAATGTTGTCGGGGGTCTTCCCGTCGCCTGGCCTCACCACATTGTTGAAAGGCCTCGTGGGTGCGATCAATCGGTCCATCTGGAGGGCATCTACTACGTTTGGGTATTTCCCGAAGCCATAATGCGGTTTCTGTGTGGCGCTGAAAAGCTTGAATCCCGAAGAGAGGATGATGGAACTGGCATAGACCGGTACCTCCTCTTTCTTCTGGGAGAAGTCGATAGCGTTGGCCGGACAGGCGGATATGCATTGGTGGCACTCGCGGCAGTTGCTGCAGTCGAGGCATCGGGAGGCGCTCATCCGGGCCTCTTCCTCTGTATAGGTCTTCTCGACATCCCTGAAGTCTTTGATCCGTTCTTCAGGCTTCCGGAAAGTATCTATAATCGGTTTCATCGGCTCGATCTGCTTGTGCGATAGCAGTTTTTTCTTGTCGACCGGTTCCAGTTTCTCGCCAAAGCTGAACTGTAAGAGATCTTCCCCCTGCATGAATTTATCGAGGTAGAAGGCGGCTCTCTTGCCCTGTCCTACTGATTCGATGATGGTAGTGGCTCCGGTCACCGAGTCACCGCCTGCGAAAATCCATCCGGTGGATGTTTGGAGGGTGGTGGGATCAGCCTGGATGGTGCCATCCTTGCGGATGGAGAGTTCAGTGGCAAAGGGGGATGTGGATGGACGCAGTCCGATTGCCTCGATCACGAAATCGACCGGTTCGGTATAATTGGAGCCTTTGACTTCAACTGGCCTTCTCCTCCCGCTTTCATCGGGATCTCCCAACTCCATCTTCACCAGTTCCACCTGCGTCACATCACCGTGTGAACTGCTGAAGCGGACCGGGTTGCAGAGGATACGGATATTGATCCCCTCCTCTTCGGCCTCTTCGATCTCGGGACCGAAGGCGGGCATCTCCTCCCGGCTCCTGCGGTAGATAATATCCACGTTGGCAGCTCCCAACCGCAGAGCGGTGCGGGCGGCATCAATGGCGGTATTCCCGCCTCCGATTACCATCACCCGCTTTCCGGTAAGGTTTGTCCGTTCGCCAATATTGGCTTGCTGCAGGAAGTCGAGACAGGAGAGAACGCCTCCCAGTTCGGCGCCTTCGATCATCAGCTTGCTGGTTTCATGGGTGCCTACCGATACGAAAACACCATCAAATCCTTGCTCTTTCAGCTCTTTCAAATTTGAAACCCGATGGTTGCAAACAATCTCCACCCCCAGGGAGGTGATGTTGAGGATGTCGCGGTCGACCACCTCTTTTGGTAACCGGTATTCGGGGATAGTCAATTTGAGCATGCCTCCGGGTTCGGGAGCCGCTTCGAATATGGTAACATTGTGACCCTTGAGTGCTAGAAAATAGGCAGCCGTAAGTCCGGCCGGACCGGAGCCAACAATGGCGACCCTTTTTCCAGTGGGGACTTTCAGGGTAACGGCAGGAGCTTCAGGATGTTTTGTGTAATACTCTTCGGCGAAAAAGCGCTTGATACGGCGCATATCTACAGCACCGTCTACACTCCCGCGGGTGCACTCGCCCTGGCAGGGGGCGTAGCAGGCACGACCCAGGCTGCCCGGTATCGGGGCATCTTCGAGGTGAAGGTGCATCGCCTCTTCATATTGCCCATTGCGCACCAGGGAGACATATCCGTAGGGTTTCACCCCTCCCGGACAAGCGGCGATGCAGGGCGCCGACTCGTCCTGCCGGTCAATCACCGCGATGCGGGGATTGGCCAGCGTGAAAGGGATATAAGCTACTTTTCGTCCAACCAGGTTGCGGTTGTATTGGTCAAGGCGGATCTCCGGACAAGCCTGTTCGCACTCCTGGCAGCCGGTACAGGCTTCGGGCTTCACATAGCGGGGATTTTTTGTCACTTCCACGTGAAATCCTTTTTCGTTCCGGTCGATCTTGGTGATATCGCTGTTGAGCATCACGGTGATGTTCCCGTGACGGGCTGTCTCCGACATCTTCGGGGTGGTGATGCAGGCAGCACAGTCGAGGGTAGGAAATACCTTCGACAACTGGATCATCTTCCCTCCAATCGAGAGGTCCTTCTCAACCAGTAATACCTTGTGGTTCATGTTGGCCAGACTCAGGGCAGCTTCCTGTCCCGCAATCCCTCCGCCCACGATCAGCGCATCATATTTTTCTTCGTTCTTTTTCATGAGTCAGTAATTAAGAAATCATCATCCTTCATCAGGGCCGATCTCAGCAAGTATCTTACTGAAGTTATTCATATGTCCGACAAACGGTTCAGCGCACACCGAACAGAGGGCAGCCATCCGGATCCGTTTTGGATTGATATTCTTCTCCTCCATAAGCCGCTGAGCCTCCTTGATCAATGTGTTCGTGCGGTCGGGACAAGTAGCGCTGTAAGAGCACTCGTGGCCGTCGGCGGCAATGAAAACCCCGTCGAATCCCTGTTTGAATGCGTGTAGGATCCATCGGGGTTTGATTCCCGAGGAGCACGGCATGCTGATGGTGTAAACGGAGGGCGAATAGTGCAGCTTCCGCAGTCCAGCCTGATCGATTCCCGGGTCGGATATCTTATCCGTGGAGAAGACCAGGATTTTTGGTGATTGCTTTTTTGTTTCCATTTCGTTAGGTTTTGGACATAGTTCTCCTGATAAGCGCACCTAAATCCGCTTTTTTGCCCCTAAATCCCCTAAAGGGGACTTATTTCGCTGCGCGCGTACCCCTCCTTAATCCTCCACTTGAAGGGGAGGAGACCCTGGTTAGCAGGAGTAAGTCCCCTTTAGGGGATTTAGGGGTAAGCATGCGATCAGGGGTATGAAAAGGGATTATGCTTTCCTTAAAAACAGCCTCGAGTAGCTCGGCTCTTCTATGATTCCCAGGAATCCGTGGCTCATTTTCTGGCACCACCGTGGGATGTCGTTTTTGGTTCCCTCGTCGGAGGAGTAAATCTCCATGATTTCGCCGGAGTTGATTTCTCCAATTGCTTTCTTGGCGGCGAGCAGCGGTCCCGGGCAAGCGGTTCCACGTGCGTCAATGATCTTGTTGGTAGTCAGGGATGCTAATTCAGGTGTGGTCATAATTCAATTATTTATATTGTTACGTTTCTTTTTGCTTTTCGCTTTTTGCTTTTCGCTTTTTCGCTATATAAACAGCTGCACTTTACTTTCAGAGGCGTCACTTAAGAATGTTGCCACGCCACAAACGGTCATGTGCGGGTAATCGATCATCTCCTCTTTTTTGAATCCCATCAGGTTCATGGACATTTCACAGATGGCGATCTCGACGCCCATCTCTCCGCCAACCTGAATGAGTTCCTCGAGAGAGGCAACGTTGTGTTTCTTCATGATCCCTTTCATCATGGCAGTTCCCATGCCGCCCATGTGCATTTTGGAGAGCTTGGTTTTTTTGCTACCCTTTGGATGCATGAAGCCGAGCATCGATTCAATGAGATTCTTTCCTTTCCCGCTCTTTTTCGGGTCGCGCAGCGCCGCAATCGCCCAGAAGGTAAAAAAGAGTTTCACCTTCATGTCGTAGGCGGCAGCACCAGTAGCAATTATCATCGCTGCAAGGAGTTTGTCGAGATCTCCCGAAAAAATCACCATGGATATCTGGTCCTTTGTGCCTTTTTCCAGGTTATCAAACCTTTTTTTGAGGTCTTCGAGTTGTTCGTTTAATAACAGGTCCATCGTATTATTTTATTTAGATATCGTTATATGCAGATATGTGAGTGCAAAGTTATAGCTTAGAAGTCTTCAAGAAGAGTTTATAATGTGATAGGTGTTGTGTGATTATGTGATATATATCACACTGTGAATTGTCTAACGTCTGATCGATGCAATTTCTGTGATTGCCCTAACAGCGGCTTCGACATGAAATTCGTCATTAAACGGGCCTAAACTGAGCCGTACTGTCCCGTGAATATCCGAGGTTCCGATCCCTTCATGCACCAGCGGGGCGCATTGCAATCCGGTACGGCATGCTATGTTATAGTCAAAATCGAGCATCGTTCCCACATCCCCCGACTCGAATCCTTTAACATTAAGGCTCAGCACAGGGTTTCGGTTGTCACGACTTTCGGCGCAGTAGGTAATCACGTTGTCGATCGACTGGATTCCTTTGCGCAGGGTATCCCATAATGCGATCTCTTTCCGGTGAAGATTTTCGATCCCCTGTTCCTGCACCCATTTAACTCCGGCATTCAGTCCGGCCACCCCAACCAGGTTAAGTGTCCCGCATTCAAGCCTGTAGGGAAATTCCTCCAGGTGAGTTTTCTGGGCCGAGCGAACGCCTGTCCCCCCAAAACGGGTCAGTCGCACCGGTACCCCCTCCATTACGTATGATCCTCCGATGCCCGTTGGGCCCATCAAGCATTTGTGGCCGGTAAATACCAGGACATCAATTCCCATCTGCTTCATATCGATGGGAATGGCTCCGGCGCTCTGGCTGGCATCCACGATAAAAAGGAGCCCGCGCTCTTTACAGATGGCCCCGATTTCAGCCAGGGGCTGCACGGTGCCAATCACGTTGGAGCAATGGTTGACAACCACCATGGAGGTGTTCTGTTTGATGGCATTTTTAAAGTCGTCAGGATCGACATATCCCTGACCATTGAATGGTATATGTGTCACCTCGATAACTCCATCCTGTGAAAGATGGAACAATGGCCGGAGAACCGAGTTGTGTTCCAGCATGGTGGTGATCACATGGTCACCCTGGTTAGCCAGGCCCTGCAGAATCATATTGAGGGAATCGCTGGCATTGTAGCTAAATGTGAGCCGGTTTGGGTCATCTCCGTTGAAGAGTTTCGTCAGCAGGATACGGGTCTCCTGTACCATCTCTTCGGTCTCAATCGCCGCATCAAATCCCGATCGGCCCGGACTCACACCATGACTTCGGTAAAAGTTGTTCATGAATTCGTATACCACTTCAGGCTTTGGAAAGGTGGTAGCAGAGTTGTCGAGATAAATCATGGGGTTTCAGGTTGTTGGTTGTTGGTTGTTGGTTGTCGGTTGTCGGTTGTCGGTTGTCGGTTGGAGGTTGGAGGTTGTAGGTTGTAGGTTGTCGGTTGGAGGTTGGAGGTTGTAGGTTATAGGTTGTCGGTTGGTTGGTTAACCCTTTCCCATCTCACCCCATCACCCCATCACCCCATCACCCCATCACTCCATCACCCCATCACCTCATCACCTCATCACCCCATGACCTCATGACCTCATGACTTCCTGACCTAATTTCCTATTTCCCTAATTTCCTATATTTCCTTATTTCATATTTCTTCTTACGTCTCACGTCTTGCCTCCCTCTATCACAAGGGCTTCCGCGACGATCTCCGCCATGGTCATGATCGTCACGCCCAGCTTATAGGTAGCGTTTAGTTGGATGAGCTGGTCTACACAGTTGTGGCAGGGGGTTACGACAATCTTAGCTCCGGTTTTCCGGATCTGTTCCGCCTTGATTGCTCCCGCCCCGATTCGCCGTTCGTTGTACTCACTCATGGAGAGCATTCCTCCTCCGCCTCCGCAACAGTGGTTATCGATTCCACTTGGTGTCATCTCCACAAAATTCGCTACAAATTGATTCAGGATAAATCGCTGTTCGCCGATGATACCACCATTTCGGACCAGGTTGCAGGGGTCGTGAATGGTGACTGTTCCGGAAATCTTTTCAGGATCCAGCCTGATTTTCCCTTCCCGGATGTAGGTTGCTATGCATTCGACGGAACTCATCACAGAAAAGGGGAATCCCCGATCCAGGTAATTTGGCGACTCCCATCGGAAAGCGCGGGTACCGTGTCCGCATTCACCCAGAACCAAGCTTTCTGTCCCCAGGAGATCCATCTCTGTCCACAATCGGTCAGCAATGCCTCTGGCTTCCAGCAGGTTCCCTGAAAAGAAAGCATAATTCGTAACATCATACATCCGGGTAGAGAGAGTCCAGCTCTCCCCTGCCATGTAAAAGATTTTTGCCATCGCGGATATGGAGAGGGGGTAGAATTTGGGTTCTCTCGGATTCAACGTGTAGAGAATCCGTTTCCCAGGCTGGTCCAAAGGAATAGAGGCTTCCGGGTTGCCTACCTCATCCGCCATCTCCTCCTCCATCCATTTCACAGTGTCCACAAAATCAGCTGTAGGAATCGCCATGTTGTTACCCGTATCGACTGCCGCTTTTACTGTCGACTGCAGGGTGGCAGGGACAAGGTTCATATTAGACAGCATCTTCCGTCCGACAGACACCAGGTAGGAAATGTCGACGCCAATGGAGCAGTGCATCGTGCATCTTCCGCAGCCCGTGCAGGCACCAAAGAGCAGGTCTGTCATCTCGCTGGCAGTTGCCATGTCGAGATTGCGGGCGCCAACTAACCCGGGGAAGTATTTCCCTGTGAAGGTATGGTAACGTTTGTAAATGGAAGCAACCAGGTCGACTTTCCGTGCAGGGGTGAGCCGGGGATCTCTGGTGGCGAGGTAGAAGAGGCAGCTCTGCGCACACAGTCCGCAATGAACACAGCTGTTGAGATGCGTAACCAGCTTGCTGTCATCGTTTGTGCCCAAGGGTTCAAGACCCTTAGAAATCTGATCACGTGTTAATTCGCTGTTCGCTGTTTGCATTTCGCTGTTCGCTTTACTTTCCTACCTTCCTACTTTCCTACCTTCCTACCTTCCTACCTTCCTACTTTCCTACTTTCCTACTTTCCTACCTCCCTACTTTCCTACTTCCATACCTTTTTTCCGGTGGCCAAACCCCTCTCCTTCCGAAAAAGAATCCCAGATGATATCGTGCAGCAAAGAAATAGATCACATGTTTCAGCTTGCTGAGGGGGATATACAGGAACAGGACAGAGGCTTCCAGGAAATAAAATGGGAGTATTTCCGGCAATGAAAGGGTTAGAAGTGTTCCGACCTGAAACAGGGTAACGAGGATGTTGGAGATGTAATCGTCGGGGTTGGAGAGTGCCCGTAGTTCATTTTTCCAGCCTCTTTTAATCAGGATTCCAAAACCGCACGATGAGGAGAGAACCAGAAACACCGAAAGGATCAAAACCGGCATCCGGGAGAAAGGAAGTTGCAGCCAGATGAAGAAAAACAGCAACAAGGACAAGAAAGTTCCCAAATGGTAAATGATTCCGGCCAGATACGTTGGCAGATGGAGGTATGCGCTCTCCTTTTTTGCCGGGTTCATGGCGCCGGTTATGGAATAGCGGACAGCCGGTGCAATACTTCCCGAAGCTGGTGCCATATCAACGGGTTTTCCAAGTCTGATCAGTCGCAGAGCGTGAAACAGGGAGGCACTCAGGGAAATTCCCAGGGCTCCCAGTGTGATCCATTCGTACCAGATCATAGGTCCCCAGGGTCAAACGCAACCATCGGGTTTGGGAAGCCCGGCAACCCGGCAGGCTCCTCGGGCCGGCCCGAGCGGAAACAATTCGTAGATCTCCCGAAGCTTGACTCCGGTCTCCTGGCAAATAGTGCGAATCATTGGAGCCATCCCCTTATCCTCAAAATTCCTGCGGATGATCCGAACAATCGCCCAGTGCTTGTCGTTTAAGGATTCGATTCCATCGTAGCGGGCAAAAAGTTGTGCCACATCGTCGTTCCAGATCTGAGGGTTGGTGAGGAATCCATCTCCGTCTACCTCAAAATGATGTCCGTCAATTTCCATTGTTGGCATAAGCAGTTGTTTTCATGTTTTACAACGTGAACCAGGATTTCACATCCAGTGATTTCGCTGATTCCGTTCTGTGTTCGAACTCATTTGTATGTCTGTTGTAGTTGTAATCGTTACTCCATGCTCCATGGTTTTTACCGATCTGTTTCAGGGCATCCGAGATATAATGGACCTCCTGGTCGGTCATTGTTGGGTGCAGCGAAAGCCTTACCCATCCCGGTTTCAGGGACAGGTCGCCATGGCTGATCATGTTGGTGATCTCTGCCGATTTCTCATGACTCACATCCAGGAGGTAATGGCCGTATGTTCCTGCGCAGGCGCAACCGCCACGCACCTGGATGCCGAATCGGTCGCTCAGCAACTGCACGATCAGGTTGTAGTGGATCCCGGGCATAAAGAAAGAGATTACGCCCAACCTCTCCCTCACCTGGTCGGCCAGGATATGAAGGTTTGGAATTTTTTCCAGTTCGTCGAATGCCAGTTTTACAAGCTCTCTCTCCCGAATCTGCATCAGTGATATGCCCATCTGCTCCTTCAGCTCCATGCTCAGGGCAGCTTTGATCGCCTGAAGAAATCCAGGAGTACCCCCATCTTCCCGCAGTTCGATGTTATCGAGGTATTTATACTCTCCCCAGGGATTTGTCCAGTCAACGGTCCCTCCTCCCGGCTGGTCAGGAACAGCATTGTGATAAAGGTTGGAGTTGAAGACCAATATACCGGATGATCCGGGTCCTCCCAGAAATTTATGGGGTGAGAAAAAGATGGCGTCCAGTTTCTCTTCCGGGTCTTCCGGATGCATGTTGATCTCATCGTATGGCGCTGAAGCGGCATAATCAATAAAGGCAACCCCTCCGTAATGGTGCATTAATTTGGCCATCTGGTGTACCGGAGTACGAATCCCGGTTACGTTTGAACAGGCAGTAAACGATCCTATTTTAAGCTTCCTGTCACTGTATTTGATCAGGGCCTCTTCCAACCTGTTGAGATCGACCAGCAGGTCGTTCCCCGGTTCGATCACCACTACATCGGCTATCGTCTCGTACCAGGAGGTTTGGTTGGAGTGATGCTCCATATGAGTGATGAAGACAACGGGACGTGCTTCGTCTTTCAGGCATTCGATTTCACTGACGCTTCCAAAGATCTTCAGGCCCAGAATGCGCTGGAACTTGACGATCGCACCGGTCATACCGTTTCCTGTCGTAAGGATCACATCATGCGGCCCTGCATGAACCAACTCTTTGATTCGTTTATGGGCGTATTTGTATGCCCTGGTCATGAGTTTGCCGGTTTCGGTGGTTTCGGTATGTGTGTTGGCAACAAACGGTCCGATCTCCCCAACGATCTTGTCTTCGATTGGCTGATAGAGCCTTCCGCTGCCGATCCAGTCGGCATAAATCAGGTTCTGAATTCCATAAGGTGACCGGAAGGTTGCCCGATGCCCAATGACATTTTCGCGAAAGGGAAGAAAATAGGTCTCAGTATGAATAAATTTCTTCATGATTCAGGGACAGCAACAGGTGTTTGACTCTCTCCTGTATTCGTGCTTCAGGTATTGGAGAAGGGCATTGGTGATCAGCGTTTCGCTGGTGTTGATGCATTCCATATGATTGGCCTTGAGCATTTCACAAAACAACAAGTCCACATGGTTCACCAAAACCACAGAGCAATCTTCTATCAATGCCAACGGTCCTTTTTCATTCGTTAAATACGTGTTGAGCCGGTTATTTCGCAGTTCTTCGGAAACAATCTCTTCAGCCTTTACAGTAATTACCAGGAAGGCCTCTGTTTGGCCGAGATCGGGAGTGATCCTCAGTCCGTCATTGGTTGGAACAGCAATTTTCATAGCAGCTAAAAATTGAATGAATACCTGTCACAAAATTACACACCAGGATGGATCAAAAAGCATTCACATACGTGATTATCAACCTGTTATTATGTGCTATCTCTATCGTATTTCTGTGATGTTCCTATCTTTTATATGTGCGTATCGTTGGCTGCATCATTGTTTTGTTCCTTTTTTTCGTGTGACGTATATCACACTTCGGTATGGATTTTTTTCGGAACTTTGCCCGAGAATATCATACTCCCCTATGTCATTATACGGTGTAACTGAATCAGAATCCAGTATTCACTCCTGCCGGGATTGCAGCGTGAGGCATTGTGCCGCGGCAGTACTGGAGGTGGAGGAACTGGACATGATCAACAGCAGCAGGCACGAGAATTCATTCAAGAAAGGGGATATCATCATTCATGAAGGATCTCCCAACTCCCACATTATCTATCTGAAATCGGGTTTGGTCAAAGAGTATGTCAAGGGGAACCAGGAGAAGGAACAGATCCTGCAGATTGTAAAAAAGTTCAGCTATCTTGGTCTCTCCTCCCTATTCGGTGATAAGGTCAATCACTACTCCTACGCTGCCCTGGAAGACATCTCGGTCTGTTACATCGACATCTCTGCTTTTCATCAGCTGATCAAGCAGAACGGCTCATTTGGTTATGAGATCCTGATCTCTGTATCGCGCGATAACCTCAACAACTTCAACCGGTTCATGAAGCAGTCACAGAAAAAGACCTATGGTCGCGTAGCCGATGCCATCCTCTATTTCTCCAGGATCATCTACGAATCAATGGAATTTGAACTGCCTTTCACCAGGCAGGAGCTGGCCGACCTGATTGGCATCTCCCGGGAGAGTGCAACGCGAGTCCTCACTAAGTTTCACGAAGACGGCATCGTAGACCTCCATGAGCGCCGGATACGTATTGACAACCTGCCGTTATTACAGCAGATTTCCAAGAACGGGTAACCAGATGCCGGATACCGGATCAGAATTATCCATATGATCTGTTGAACACTAATCCCTATTCGCTAATCGCTAATCGCTAATCGCTAATCGCTCTTTTAGCTTTTACCTTCATCGTCAGATCATCCACAAACCATGTTCCCTCCGACGGTTTCCAGGCAAAAACCCTGATGTAATAGTTCGGCCGGCGGAATTCTGCTGGAATATTATAAGAAAAGATGCGCTGGAACCATTTGCCAGGCTGATATGTGCCGGGTTTGATATATTCCGACTGCCATTCTACCTGGATACCGCTGGGGTTATCCCACATCTCCATCACCAGGTGAAGGCTGGTTGCCGGATCGGATGTATAAAGCCATGAAGAGACTTCCAGCTGATAAACACCTTCCAGGTTAATGGAATCCAGGTAAACCAGAAATCCTGGAGAGAATGCCCTGGTACTGTCGAGGATCAGACTTTTACCCCCCGATTGAACAATTGAATCTGCCAACAGGTCCCAACGGCCGGGGATGGGATTCTCAAAATCATGCACGCCCTCATATGCCAACACCTCACGAAGCTGTTTGTCCTCGTCCTGTTTTCGGTAATCATAGAAAAAGAGGAGAGCAAATCCTCCAGCCACCAGAATAACAAGGAAAAGAAATCGCGAGATAGAGGTATGCTGATTACCGGGAACACCTATCCATCTTCTTCCTGCCGACTCGACATGCATCAACAGAAGGGCTACACCGCAGGCAACAGCAACAAAAAGAATCCCGATCAGCATGGAGGCTATTGAATTTTCGAGGTTATTGGCTAAACCAAGGAAGGGGGACCGCAAAAATCCGTGTACGGCAAACAGATACATCGAGATCGCTCCTATGGCAGATATAAGAGCGTATAAGCCTTTCATCCGTGCTTTTATCCTTATCATCCCCTGGATCGATACCACGAGGATGACCGCAGCAGCCAGGTTAGCAAAGGGCCAGAGCCAACTGAAGATATTGCCTCCCACAAGTATGCCCAACGCAAGCAGAAATGCCCACCAGGGGAGCTTGACTTTCTCGCGCGAGGAGAGAAAGATTCCGAGGCAGAGTTCGGGAAGATGCCCCATGAAGGTGAAATAGGGATTCAGGTTAGCCTGGTTCATGGGCTGGTAGAGGAAGATGGTAAAGAGGTAGCCGATAGCAACCAGCCCTACAAGGCCGATCCAGCCGGTCTTTCGGTGAATCCATATCAGCAGTGGGAAGATGAGGTAAAACTGGAAGATGAAGGAGTAGAACCACCAGGGGCCGGTAATGGTCATAGCTTTGCCGGGAACCAGGTTTGCAAAAAGAGTAAACTGGATTCCCAGGTCTTTCAAGGTATTTATCCCTATCAGATTGCCTGATATAAACAGCGTAAAGATAATATAGCCAATACCGGCGAGGATCAGCGAAGGATAGAGTTTGTTGAAGCGGTGCAACACGAACCTTCCGTATGGCGGGTGGGACTTTTGGTAGGACAAGGTAAGCCCGTATGCGCTGATCACGATAAATGCCTGGACGCCGTAATGTCCCAGGAAGTTGAAAAATACGTGAAAAAATTCCAGCGGATTGTTTCTTAAGAATATCCAGCTTCGGTTGATGGCGAGGGCGTTGAACCAGAACTCGTTTTCGCCCGTGACCGGGATCACCCAACGGTAGTAGTTGTGCAGGACGATCAGAAGAATGGCGATTCCTTTGAGGAAGGTGGTCTCTTCGCGCGAAAAGGAGCGGATGGTAAAGTGGAATTTCATGACCAAAAATAATAAAATCTACGCTCATTGAATCACTTTTACTATCTTGCATTATCAATTCGAAGCCATGAAACTGAAAGAAGTCACCAATGAAACAACACGGCGGGAGTTCTACGACGTTGCCCGCTCTCTCTACAAAAATGATCCGAATTGGGTATGCCCGCTGGATCTGGAGATCGAAGATATCTTCAACCCCGATGAGAACAGCCTGTTCCGCGACGGAGAGGCAATTCGCTGGGTGTTATACCATGATGCCGGTCAAGCGATAGGCCGTGTTGGTGCCTTCTACAACAACAACAAAGCATCAAAACATGAACAGCCTACAGGCGGACTTGGTTTTTTCGAGTGTATCAACGACCAGGCAGCCGCCACTATCCTGTTTGATGCCTGCCGCGAATGGCTTAAAGAGAAAGGCATGGAGGCGATGGACGGCCCCATCACCTTCGGCGAGAATATCACCTACTGGGGCTTACTCATCGACGGATTTACCCTGCCGGCTTACGGCATGCCATACAACGCCCCCTATTACAAGGCGCTTTTTGAAGGATACGGATTTACCACCTATTTTGAGCAGTTCTCCTATGAGAAAGATCTATCGGAACCATTCCCCGAACGGCAGGTCAAATACTCGTTCCACCTGAAAGACAAATACGAGATGGAGCATTTCTCGTTCAAAAACAAGGAGAAGTACCTCAATGACATTTGCACAATCTACAATGCAGTGTGGAAAGATTTTCACGAAGACTACACCCCGCTGGATTATGCCGAAATTGAGAAGGTACTCAACAAAGCAAAACCGATCATCAACGAGGAGTTTATCTGGTTTGTTTACGACCAGGGGAATCCGGTAGCCATGGTCATTGTCTTCCCTGATGTCAATCAGATCCTTAAAAAACTTGGAAATGGCCAGTTGAATTTCTGGAACAAGCTGAAGTTCCTTTATCACAAGAAGAGCGGCACCATCACACGAGCCAGACAGCTGATCACAGCCGTGATCCCCGAATACCAGCGGTCGGGCGTAACCGGCCTCCTCTTTCTCACCATGGTGGATGCCGTGATCAAAAACAAAATCAAGACCCTCGACATGTCGTGGGTAGGCGATTACAATACCACGGTCAACAAGATCTACAGGCTGTTGGGATTACCGATCGTCAAAACCCATGCTACACTGCGCTACCTTTTCGACCGCACCAAAGAGCCTCAGCGGTTCACAAACATTGAGACCGAGAAAGCTAAGAGGCTTGATGTGAAATGAGTATTTACTCTGCTTACAAAGGTAGAGACCTGAACCACATGTACCAGGTGAGAGAAGTAAGATTTTTATCATGCTTCTTCTCCATCTTTTCTGCCTCCTGTTCAGTGTTCGGACTCTCGACCATCACTTTTTGACCAGGGATCCAGTTTGCAGGCGTCAGGACGTCATACTTTTCGGAAGTCTGCAAGGCAATGAGGGTACGCAGAATCTCATCCATGTTCCTTCCAACATTCATTGGGTAGAAGAATATTGCGGCAATCCGATCACTGGGATCAATGATGAATACCCCACGAACATCCCGGGTATTACTGGTATAAGAGTGAATCATTCCGTACATTTTTGAAACCTTAAAATCAGGATCAGCGATCAGCGGGAATTCAATCTTAACAGGCTGTTCGCCCTTATAATTAATAGTCTCCAGGGATTGGACCCAGGCCATATGGCTGCTTATTCCATCGGTGGATAAAACCAGGATCTTCGTATTCAGGTCGTCGAATTCATCCTGCATGGTGGCAAGCTCAAGTAACTCAGAACTACAAACAGGAGTAAAGTCAGCAGGATGACTGAAGATGATTTTCCATTTCATTTCATAGTCGCCAGGAAAATTAATCTTTCCTGTGGTACTTTGTGCCGTAAACTCGGGCGTCATTTCACCAATCAAGGGAATTCGTGTGTTGTCGTTACTCTGTGCCCCTATATGACTTGAAGCTGCTATAATTATTATATATGTTACTATTAACTTTTTCATTTGCTATTCTTATTTGGATTTATTCCGCGCAAAGATAGGACATTTTTACAGGAAGTAAAGAAAAAAGCCAGCCGTTGCTTTTTACTTTAACTTTGCTGAGTATATATGTGAATGGGAGGTAAGATGCAGGATCTAGTGAGCGGGCCAACCAGGTGCCTCCTGGTTCAGACGAAATTTTCGGGCTTCAGTTTCTGGAATTACCAGGATGTATGCGACATTGTTGGCGCCCGTTACCCGGCTTCTTCACTTGGACTGATGACAGTGGCAGCCCTCCTTCCCCAGCACTGGGAATTCAGGCTGATAGACGAAAACGTTGAGCCTTGTACCGACGATCACTTGCTTTGGGCCGATCTCATTTGTACGGGCGGCATGCTCCCTCAGCAAAAGAGCATGCTCGAATTCATCCGGAGGGCACATAACCTGAACCGGATTGTTGTAGTGGGCGGTCCCGATCCCACCTCCCAGCCTGAGCTGTACCATGAAGCCGATTTTCTGGTTCTTGGTGAAGGAGAAGTGACCATCCCCCTCTTCCTCCTCGATCTTCAGAATGGAGGAATAAAAGGAAGGTATAGTTCAGAGGACAAAGCCAATATGCTGGAAGCAGTTGTCCCACGTTTCGATCTCATCCGTTTCAAGGATTACATGATGATCGGGCTTCAGTTTATCAGGGGATGCCCGTTTGATTGTGAATTCTGCGACATCATCGAACTCTACGGCCGTACTCCCCGGTTCAAGTCGAACGAGCAGGTGATCAGGGAGCTTCAGTCCCTTTATGATCTGGGTTACCGTGGGCATATCGACTTTGTTGACGATAATTTTATCGGGCATAAAAAACGGGCAAAAGAGCTTCTAAAGGTGGTGAAAACATGGACGAAAGAACATGGCTTTCCCTTCTATTTCTCTACGGAAGCCTCGGTAAACCTGGCCGAGGATGATGAGCTGCTCCAGTTGATGCAGGATGTCGACTTCCGGTATGTCTTTCTTGGCATTGAAACACCTGAAGATGAGACGTTGAAGCAAAACAAGAAATCCCAGAATGTAAACAAATCTGTTGGCGATGCCGTAAAAAAGCTCCTCTCCTATGGGATTGTTAGCAACGGAGGCTACATCATCGGGTTCGACACTGAAAGTCCAGGGATTGCTAACAACATGATCAACTCCATCCAGTCGTCGGGAATCTGCATGGCAATGATCGGATTGTTGTATGCTCTGCCAAACACCCAACTAACCCGTCGTCTTGAATCGGAAGGCAGACTCTTCCATATGTCTTCTAAAAAGGTTGGGGAGCACGATATTGACCAGTCGTCCAGTGGTTTAAACTTTGTCACACGCACCTCCCGCACTGTGATCCTGAAGAATTTTATCCGTGTAATAAACGCTGTCTATGAACCTTCGAATTATTACCGCCGTGCAATCTTTACCGGCGTGAACATTCGTCCGCGTTATAAATTTACACCCAGCTTTGGGGAGTGGTTACTCTACATGCGATCGTTCCTGAGGGTTTGCCGTAAGGCCGGATTCAGTTCCGCTACCGGATTTTACTACTGGCAGATGTTTTTTACCGTACTCTTAAGAAACCCCAAAGGCGTGGAAGCCGCAGTGAACATGGCCGCCATGTTCATCCATTTCCGGAAACAGAATATCTACGGATCTGGAATGATGAGCCAGGCGGTGAAGGAATTGGAAGAGACAGGCGAAGAGGCTTTTTATGCTAAAATGATGAAGAAGGAATAAGGTGGAAGAGCCGTTTTTTCCACCTACCTCATCTCGATCGCCTCCTTTAGCTGTGGCGAAAGGTCTGTCTGATGGTGAACCAGTTTCCAATGGCCGTCTTCGAGGTGGAAAATGTTCGTAGCCCTAAAACTAACCTTCACAGGGGTTCCATCGGCACTCATATTTTCACCCTCTTCAATGCATACGGTGTATCCCATATCCGTTCCGGCATAAACGTGCAGGTCTCTGCAAATAATTTTGCCTCCCAGTTTCATAGCGGATTCCTTCTGGAATTCAGCGCTTACATCTTTCCAGCCTGTAAGACGTCCTCCGAAAGGACCCATATCCGTGATATTTTCCGAATGAGACCAGATGGCGTTCATCGGCTCCAGGTTCCCGGTAAACATGGCGTTGAGTGCAGCGTATAAGGAATCATTTGCCGCGCGAAGCTGCTGTTCAGCCAGGAGGTTCGTCTCTTCTGAAACGATCATATTTGTTCTGTTTTGTTCTTCTGTTTTCATATTTCCGCAGGATGTTAAGAAAATGGAAGTACCGGTCAGCACTCCCAAAAAGATGATTGTTTGATTTAATTTCATTTGTTAATAATTTTGATTTAAGTGGTCAAATGGAATATCCATTATTATCATTTACGGTTGATATAAGCGGCGTTTGGATGGATATTTCATGATACTATCGATAATAGAATTCCACCCAAAGGTACGCACATTATTTGTAATTGTTCTAAATAATAACGATTCATTTGCAAATCGAAAACTCCCTCTACAGCAATCTCCTCACCAGCGACCTCATCTGGCAGGTCTGTTTCAAACGGTGGCTGGTGGCTTCAGTGGAAGATTAACGATATATTCATTCCTTTTTACCAGAAAGTAAACGACTGTAAATAAAAAACCGCCTGTAGCGGCGGTCTTACTTGATTTCCTGTGATTTTCAGGTTTTTTTCTGTGATCCCGGAGGAAATCGAACTGCTTCCTGAGTCTAGTGATTTTACTATACCTTCAGAAGCATCACCGTTTTTATTGGCAGTTTCTTAGCCGGGTTCTAAATGATCTTTTTAGCAATTTTTTTCAAGAAGAAACATCTTTTCTAATTGATTATGCAACAGCCCGATTGACTCGCAGAGGTTCAAAACAGGTTCCATTTAGTTTACATTTAGTTTACATTTACTTTACTATAAGGTTAACAATCAGGCAGTTGTTAATAACTTTATCCATTAGATGATTCCTGCTTTGATACTTTTGTCACTGTAACATTAATTGTACACTATGAACGAAAAATCAATCATCGAGAAACCGGTCACAGCTCCTTATATCTGTAAAATGATCGGTGTCAGCAGACCTGCACTCCATAAATGGAGCAAGGCAGGGATCGTCCGTTCCCATAAACTTGGGGGCAAACTGTTTTATTTTGAAAGTGAAGTAATGGAGGACTTGAAAAAATGCTGAGGACTTCGACTATTCACTTAAATATCACGAGAGCCACATTAGCTACCCATTACGGTCATGATAAAGCAACAATCCATTGAGGAAGTACAGAACCTTGATATTGCCGATGTAATCGGGAAATATCTCACCCTGACCAGTAAAGGAACAAACTACCAGGGAAGCTGTCCGTTTCATAAAGAGAAAACGCCCAGTTTTTCTGTTTCACCATCCAGAGGGATGTACAAATGTTTCGGTTGCGGAAAAGCCGGCAATGCCATCTCATTCGTGATGGAATTTAAAAAGATGGATTATATTTCGGCTGTGAAGATCATCGCAGCCGATCACAATATCAACCTGCTTCAGGAAAAAGACTCAAATGAAAACAACGAAAAATTCAACCGCAACGAGCTGCTGTATTCAGCCAACAAGCTAGCTCATAGTTGGTTTCAGGACAACCTGAAACAGAAAGAAAATATAAGTGCACTGTTGTATGCACAAAGTCGCTGGAGTGATGAAATGATCGGGGATTTTGGGATCGGATTCGCTCCGGATAATTGGGATGGACTTAAAGACTGGGCAAAAGGAAAGGGGATCAAAGAGGATATTTTAATTGAAACCGGCCTGTTGGCTGAAAGTAAGGGGAAACGCTTCGATTACTTTCGTAACCGTATTATACTCCCGATCTTCAATACAGGTGGCAGGATCGTAGGATTTACCGGTCGTGATTTTTCAGGCAGCAAAGATGCTCCGAAGTATTTCAACACCCGTCAGACGGATATTTTTACAAAAGGCAAAATCCTGTACGGGTTGCATCTGGCCGGTAAATCCATTAAGGAAACAGGGGTTGCATACCTGGTAGAAGGTAATGCCGATGTGATCAGGCTTAACCAGATCGGCAGACACAATACGGTAGGGTCCGGTGGAACCTCACTCACCCGGGATCAGATATCAGAGTTGAAGAGGCTCGCCGGTTCGGTTACACTCATCGGTGACAGCGATAAGCCGGGACGGGCTGCCGTTGTGAAAAACGGTAAGATGATCATAGAGGCAGGAATGTTCTGCAACGTAATAGAACTTCCTGGCGGGGAAGGGAAACAAGATCCCGATTCATTCTTCACCGACACGGATCAATTCGAAAAGTATGCTGCACAGAACACCCAGGATTATATCATCTGGCAGGCAATCTCCCAGCAGGAACGATGTAAGAGCGCTGATGTTAAATCAAAACTCGTCGATGAATTGTCTTATCTGATCACACGGCTCCCTGTCTCTTCGCATGAGATTTATACAGAACAACTTGGGAAACTGATCAAGCCCAAAAAAGCATGGCTTGACAGGATCCGGCAATACATGGCCGATGAACCAAAGGAGGAAAAGAAAGATGCCGGCAATAAAATACCGGATCATATCATCCTTTCCGACTGGGAAAAGTATGGTTTTTATGAAGATGGCAATTGTTACTTCTTTAAAACAAAGGATGGTCCCAAGCGGGGATGCAACTTTACGATGGAGCCACTCTTTCATATTGCCTCAGTAATCAATTCCAAACGATTATACAAGATCACCAATGAATTTGGATTCAGCCAGGTTATTGAACTTTTACAAAAAGACATGATATCCCTAAGCAATTTTAAACTCCGGGTAGAAAGCCTGGGGAATTTTTTATTTGAGGGGCAGGATTGTGATCTCAATAAGCTAAAAAGATTCCTGTATGAAAAGACTCAAACCTGCTTTGAGATCGCACAACTGGGTTGGCAGAAAGAGGGTTTCTGGGCATGGTGCAACGGGATCTACAACTCCCGTTTCATGGCAACAGACCATAACGGAATTGTGAACCATGCAGATAAAAACTACTACCTGCCATCCTCAAGTGACATTTACAAAGCAGAAGATAGCCTGTTCGTGTCAGAACGCCGCTTTAAGTTCACTCCAGGCGTGGTATCACTTAAGGATTACTCGACCAAACTGATCGATGTTTTTGGAGAAAATGCCATGTTTGGTCTTTGTTTTTATTTCGCCTCTTTGTTTCGGGATCATGTCGCCAAACAATTCGGATTCTTCCCAATCCTTAACCTGTTTGGACCAAAGGGGGCAGGGAAGACCGAACTCGCCATCAGTCTTATGCAATTCTTTGGTCAACAGACCAAGGGTCCAAACATCACCAACACCACAAAAGCGGCGTTGGCAGATCATGTTGCATTATTCTCCAATTCATGTTGCCACATTGATGAATACAAGAACAACATGGAGTATGAGAAGATTGAGTTCCTGAAAGGATTATGGGATGGCACTGGCCGCACACGGATGAACATGGATAAAGACAGGAAAAAGGAGACCACCCATGTCGATTGCGGGATTATGCTTTCCGGCCAGGAAATGCCAACAGCAGACATTGCCCTGTTTTCTCGACTTATTTTTCTTTCTTTCTATAAAATCGAATACTCAGATAAAGAGAAATTAGCCTTCAACCAGTTGAAGGATCTGGAGAAACTTGGGCTTACTCATATTACTCATGAACTCCTGCAGTACCGTGAGCTTTTCATCGATGGATTCATGGAGAACTACCACCTGGCATCCGATGAACTCAACAAAGCGTTGAATAACGTTGTCATAGAGGACCGCATTTTTCGCAACTGGCTTGTAATTCTTGCCTCTTACCGGACACTGAAAGATGTGATCACGGTTCCATGGGAATACCGTAAGCTCCTGGATAGTGCGGCTCAACTCATCATCCGTCAGAACCAGGAAACCAAGAAAAGTAATGAGATGGCTATTTTCTGGAGTATTGTCGAATTTCTGACCAACGATGGGTTGATCCGAGAAGATGTCGATTTCAAGGTTGATTACATTTCAAAACTCAAGACCGACAAGCTTACCATTGAAACTAACTGGAACCCTGCAAAAAATGTACTCTTTCTGAATCACTCCCGAATTTTTCAACTCTATCGGGTCCATGGACAAAAAACTAAAGAGAATATCCTGCCTTTGAAAACCCTTGAATATTACCTGATGAACTCGAAAGAGTACCTGGGAAGAAAGTTGTCTGTCAGTTTTAAGGTTGAAGACAACCGAAGACTGGTCGAAGATCAGGAGGTCGAAGTCAACACGGAAGGGAATCAGATGAAGAAGGTAACCCGCAGAATTACCACGGCAATGGCTTTTGATTACGATATGTTACACATTTCGATTCTCAATATGGTTGACAAACAAGAGATTGATGAAATAACTGGAAAGCCCAAGAGTGATCTGCCGTTTTAAAAAAAAAATCAAAATGTTCAGATAGAAACGAAAATGGAAACTACATCAACTACACAAACTACAATACAATAAAATAATAATAATCAAATAGTTAAAGTAAATAATCATCAATAAATCACAACTACATAGAACTACACAAAACTACAAGAACTACACTCAGCTACAATCGAACTACAGTTCTATCAGTTGCAAAATAGTTATAAAGTTGATTAATAGTAAGTTGAATATTTGTAGTTGTTGTAGTTGGCGTAGTTGGCAATATATATACCCTGTCAGGGAAAACTAATTTTTTTTTCAATAAATGACACAGAAGTAAAAACTGACCGCCATGGATGACAATATCAAACCGACCATCACCATAAAGCTAAAGCCCTACCTTCAGGAGTACGTCTTAAGCCAACTGAGTAACCAGATCGCCACCAAACGGGCCATGATCGGCCGATTGATCCGGGCATTTATCGAGTTAAGGCCTCCGGCAGTGCCACCATTGGTCAATTCTGACATCAATCATATCACCTTCATTCTCCCTCAGTACAATGACCTGAATATAAAAGCAAATCTCTGGATCTCTCCCAAAAACCAGCAGATCATTGAAGATATCCTGATGGATCACTTTAAGAACATGTTCTATGACTATATGGATGACCGGGTCCGGTTCTACAACCATTTCAAACGGGTAATCATCCAGTTCTGCGTTGATAAGGGGTTCACCTTCTCCTACATCAACTATGAGATGCTGAAAAAGGATTATTACCGCAGACGAAAAAGCAAGCCAAAAGATCTCAAAAAAAACTTGTCATTTTTTGTCCCTGATGTGTCCCTGGATTGTCTCCCGTTTGTCCCAGAGTTGTCCCTGGATGATGAGTCGTTTCAAATTGAGGTTGAGTCCTCATTTTCTAAATATAAAAACTGAGCTGCGATATGACTAACCATTTACGGATACCCGTATAAAAAATGTGGAATCCCGTTGTCCTGGAATTGAAAAAAGTATTTACTTTTAGTGGATGAAAACTATTACGTTGGAGTTATGATTAGACATCACTTGATTTGATTGCTAACATGAGATTCTACCTGAATATGAACCAGATTTATCTTCTACCATCGAAATTCCTTTTTATACTTCAGGGAAGGAACAACTAGCAGAGTATAAAAGGACCTAAAAAAAAGCCAACTATGCAGAATAAGGGAAAGTACCACAACCACGCTACTCGTCTTATTTTCCCCATAGTATTAAAGCACATCAACAGTTTTCTGATAATCCTGCCAGTTTTTCTAGTCTTGACCCATTGCAAGAGCCCCCACGAGCCAATTCAGTTAGAGAATCCTGCAGGTTTAACTACACAGCAGATCAGGGATTCTATTCAGAGCCTTGCAGATATCATGGACTCAAACTTACCGACGAATGATACAATTGTTGATCGATGTGCCAAGAGTGCGATGGCATTTGCAATTATAACAGATGACCCTGAAATTCGTTCCAGAGCACTCCTATTACTTGGTAATCGTTTTCTGAAGAAACATCCGGATACAAGTTATCTTATTTATCTTCAGGCCTTAACAATTGCAGATAGTTTTGACTTAACAAATCTCAAATCAACATGCTACTATAACTTAGGAAGTATCCTATTAAAGGCTTTTGACACGAAGCAAGCAATAATTTTTTTGGATTCTGCGATAACTATAGGATTGAGGAGTAATAAAATGAAAAATGTCATTAATGGTTTGAATTTACTTGGCACTATTCATGAAGACCTTGGGAATCTATCAAGAGCAAAAGAATTATTTGATTCATCTTTTTTCCTTGCACAATCAACTAACAATTACCATTCAATGGGAGTAGCGCTTAATAACCTGGCAAGTTTTGCTGATTCTCCTGATTCAATCATATCACTCCACAAGAAAGCCTTAACATATTTAGAGTTGTGCCCTGGGGCGATACATGAAATGGGAGTAACCTATTCAAACCTGGGCTGCTCATTTACTGATCCCGATTCAAATATTTATTATTGTAAGAAGGCCATTATGATTGGTGAAACATATTCCTTTCCACTAATCACAATCAGTGCCAATAATAATCTGGCTTATGGTTATCTATATAAAGAAGATCTAAAAAGATCTGAAGTCTGTTTATTGCAAAATGCAATCCCTTTGGCGAAGAAGATTAATAATATTGACTGGCTAGCTACACTGTATGACTCCTATGCTGACATCCTTGCCGCAAAAGGAGATTACAGAAAAGCATTCCAATTCATGAAGGAGTCTCTTTATGCCAGGGAGGAAGCAAGCCTCCAATTAGCTCGTGAGCAAAACAGGTTATTGCTATCAATCCTTGAAATGAAGCGCAAAGAGAGCCTGATCCAGTCGCAGAAAGCAGAGATCGACCATCAATCCGATCAATTGAATCACATCAGGTCATGGTCGGTGATCACTATTTTATTCCTGCTCAGTATTATCTTTCTCCTGCTATGGCTTTTCCAGCGGAATCGGATGAAATACCAAAGAGAACAGATTCAGTCAGCAAAAAGGATCATTGAGATCGAAGAGAATGAAAAAGGCAAGACTGCCCGAGAGTTGCATGATATCACAGGGCACCTTGTGATGAGTATTGCCAGCAGGATAGAAGAGATAGAGATCCCTGACCTGAAGATCAAAGGAGAGATCAAGAGCACTCTCAACGAATTAAGCCAGAGTATCCGCAAGATCTCCCATCGAATGAACAAAGCCATGATGGAGCACTATTCATTTGATGAACTTGTAATAGGCTTGTGTGAGGATATGCAAAAACTCTCAGGAATCATATTCCAGGTAGAGATTCCCAGGAAAGAGCTGGGCCTACCCGAAGAGATGGTACTCCACACCTACAGGATCATACAGGAACTGATTATAAATGCAGGGAAACACGCTCCAGGTAGTCATGTAAAAATAGGAATCGTCAGAATGGCCAAACAGATCAGGATAACCTATGAAGATAATGGGCCAGGGTTTGACCAAACGGAAGAGGGAAAAAGAGGCATTGGCATCCTCAACATCAGGGAACGGGTAAAATTCATGCAGGGGGAAGCCAGGCTTGAATCCATGCCGACAAGAGGGACAACATGGGAAATTATCCTGCCGGTTAAAGAGATCCAAATCACAAGAACAAATTCAGACTGACTATGATCCGACTATTTATTATCGAAGACCATCCAGTTATTGTATCCGGATTAACATCCCTGTTCAGAAAGGAAGAGGAAGGGATTAGCATCAGTCAGAGCGCCATCAACGTAGCAGAGGCACTCACGCACGCAAACCCCGAAACATTTGATCTCTTTCTCCTTGATCTTTGGATTCCAGACAGCAATCCTGTTGACAACGTTAAACAGCTAAGGAGACATTTTCCTGATAAACCGATTGTAATCTATACCTCTGAAGAGACCGCAGTCTGGCATCGTAAAATGCTCCACACCGGTGTCAAAGCCTACATCATCAAAACGGCCGATATCACTGAGATACGATCCACCCTGGGACTTGTTGCCTCAGGCAAGACCGTAATCAACGGAAGAGTATTCCCAGAGGAAGCGTTATCAGAATACCTCTCCATGCTTGAAGGGAAATTCATCCTGTCGCCTCTTCAGTTAGAGATGGTCTATCTATTATCAAAAGGGCACACCCAGAGCGAGATTTCGGACAAGACCAACAGCAGTTTATCCAAAGTAGAGAAGATGCTTAGACAGATTCGGGAGAGTTGTGGAGCCAAAACCAATGCAGAACTGGTTCGGACTTTAATGGAGAGGAGGGAAATATGACAAAGAGAGGAATGGGTGCTGGGATAGTTTTATCAATACTCCTGTTCACTCAGACAAGTCTGGCACAAGAACCAGACACCGTCTATTTTGACAGGAAATGGAAAACAACAACAACACAAAGGCACAAATATTTTAGGACTATCACACAGAAAGATAGTGTTTTTGAGGTGAAAGACTACTATAAGGACGGAAAAATTCAAATGACCGGGAGTTACGAAATGTCTGATTTTGTGGTCAGCAACCTGACCAGATACGATGACTTTCCAGGATTTGAGACAGGGCTGTTTACCTGGTATTCAAAAAAAGGATACAAAGAATATAGTGACTTGTATAAACCATCAAACCACCTGAATCTATTGAAGGAATATGCATACGATTCCGCAATACTTTTTGACTCAGTTGGCAACACGTTAATTTATGTAATATGTTATTATGAAGACGGCGGTATTAATCATGAAGGTTTTTTCGATGATGGATATGAACCCCATGGCGTTTGGAGAAGTTATTATCAGGAGAACGGAAACCTGCTTTCAACTATTAGATTCAGTTACGGCGAATATGATGGCATGTCAATAATTTATTATCCCGATGGGACTATCAGGCGTACAATCGAATTCAAAAACAACAAAAGGCATGGAGAATCGAAAACCTATACAAATACAGGCGAATTATATTGTACAAGGATCTTTAATGAAGGGAAACTGGTAAGAACAATCATGGCAAATACTGATAAATAAAAAAAACACCAAATCAATGAAACGACTGCTAATCTTCGCACTCCTTATCAATCTAATTTCATCATCTGGTATGAGTCAATCCTGCTTGCCGGATGGAATCGTATTTTCAACGCAGAGCCAAATTGACAGCTTTCAGATTAATTATCCTGGATGCACAGTTGTTGAAGGGGATGTAAAAATCAATGGAAATGATATTTCAGATTTATCAAAGCTTAATGTACTTACCTCAATTGAAGGAAACTTTACAATAGGAAATATTATTAACTTTCCTAT
>Ga0351873_10083_pt1 | contig 27639 bp, 39 predicted proteins | sample TotcelFGM3001N11_FD_206764 | JGI IMG/M metagenome (GOLD analysis project Ga0351873, IMG submission 206764) | Enriched cells from coal bed in the Powder River Basin, Montana, United States - Total cells FGM rep2 HSBNCT.FGM.300.1.N11 ... | reverse complement strand
CCTGTGTTTCGAAGCCTACCGCCTCTGGTCTGACCCTGTTTACTGCGCCTCATGGATGAATCAAGACTGGATTGAAATCGACTTTTAACCGAGCACGGGGGGAGTGACTCCCCCCGACCCCCCGCATTAAAAATCAAGGAGAGCGTTCATGAAGATCATTGTCGAGAATATGAGGAATTTCCAAGCAAACGTCCGTGGAGCAACCAACTCCGAGCTTCACCACCAAGTTCACCGTCGATGTTCGTCAAGCTTGGGCAATCCGTTCCCCATGGAGCATGAGTCGCAACGTGAAGACGTCATTGCGGAGTACCGCATCTGGTTGTGGGTCATGATCAAAAGCGGTAACGAGCCTGTTCTGAATGAGTTACGCATGCTGGCTCGGGCAGTCCATGAGCATCGAGTCGTCACACTGTACTGTTACTGCGCTCCTAAGCCGTGTCATGCAAACGTGGTGGCTCGGGCGGTTGACTGGATCATCAAGACTGAATTGATGGAAGGATGAAAACCTCCGTCTGTCGCATTTGAATTTACTCTCGAAAGGAGACGATATGTCAGCATCGCGTTATTCGCACCCGTTCAGATCCGAGGTCCACTTCGACATCACGAGTCCCGACGAAACCTACCATTCCGCAGCTTCCGCTCTCAACCTCACGCCCGACGAGATGGTCAACGGCGTCGAGTTCGAGTCGCAAATCGAGCGACTCATCTTCGAGGACACGCCGGCAAGCTCCGGGAGTCCGATGGTTCCCTATCTGAAGGCGGCCGACGCCATCCCGAGGCATCTGAGACCTGAGCGCATCAAGAGCCGCCTCGCTTGCTCCTTCGCGGACGCCAAGCGCATCGCGGCAGCAATGACGCTCATCGAAGCCGACACCAAGATGGTTTCCCGCTTCATCGAGAGAGCACGGGAGCTCGGCGCAGAGAAGCTTGAGGCGAATATCCGCTACATCGAGACGCTCGCTCATGAGCTGGATCTGGTCACCGGTCAGAAAGAGGACATCTACATCCCGGTGGGTTACGACTTCGCCTCCCAGGCAAGCCGACGTGGTCGCTGGACCGACGAGGAAGTCACCCACGCCGTTTGGCCACGTCACCAACCCGGTGAGCCGGACATCATCCCCGAGCTCCGCGTGCTTGAAACCGAGCTTCCCACTGACCCTGACGATTCGGTGTCTTCCGAGGAATACGGATATCACCTCGTTGGCGATGATCCGGATGAGCGCGACTGGCTCACCGATCAACCGCTCACATACCGCACACTGGTTGAGTATGTCACCGCCTGCAAATCCGCTCAGCACCTGGCCGAGATCGGCAAGCTCATGTTCGCCAATACGTGGGAGGATCACGTCAAGAGCATGAAGACCGAGCGCTTCACGAGCCGCATGATCCACACCGTTGAGCAGATCTTCCGAGGCAAGCTCTCCATCGCAAAGCTCCAAGCGATTCCGGAAGAGCGAGACCGATTCGATGACACTGACGGTTTCAGCAAGCACGACCTCTGCTTGATGGAGGACCTGATCCTCCGAAACGAGTTCTGCCCCATCATCAACGACCACACCAATCCCCAGGGTTACGAAATGCGCCTCACCTGGCAATTCGAGCGCGCCACTCGTTGGTTCAACCCTGACCAAACCGCGCGGATCATCGCCTACTCGATCACCGCCACGCCCCCGCTCTTTAACTCCGGACAGCGTGATTACTTCTGGGCCATGTACCGCATCCGCAAAGCGCAGCTCGCGCCCCCGCTCACACTCAACTACCAGGCCGTGCAGGTAGTCGATAGGATCAAGAACGCTCCAACCTTCGGAAAGCTCAAGTGGCTCGGCAAGCAAATGTTCGACTACCAGGCCGGACTGATCGGCACGCCCCGCATCCCCAAGTGTATGTGGAAGCTGGTTTGGAACGTCTACCGCGACCGCAAGGCCGAATTCGAGCCGAAAGCGGCTACCGTCTGACCAAGGCAAAGGGGAGCGTGCTTCCATGCTCCCCTTGCTTCTGCTTCCTGGATCTGTAACTGTAACTGCTACTGGCTGATGCCCCATCGAAGGGGCTTGAAAGGAGCTCATCATCATGAAGATTCTTGCAACGCTCTGGCTCTGCTGTCTCCTCATCGCCGCGGCCTTCACCCTTCACGAATACCGCGAGATCGATCGCATCTGGCTCGAGTGCTCAACAGATATGGAGTGCCTCGACGTTCATCGTCACGAGATGTACGCGGAGGCCTCCAATGACCCTTCTCCCTGATCCACGGCGCCGGCCAAACTCCGACCCCGGGGCCGGCGGCCTCGCTTGGTCGATCATCCTTATCGTCGTAATCTTCCTCGTCGCCACCCTCGTCGTCAAAGCTCTTCCGTAATCCACCAGCATTCAAAAAGACTCCCGTCTGTAGCGGGTGTTAGGGCAAATCGCCCAATCGCGTATCATCCACGTCAACCACAATCACCTGCAAGGAGCAAGCTCATGAAACGTTTTGCATCCATCGTCGTCATCATCGCCATGTTCGCTATCCTCTTCGCCGTCGGAACCGTCAACGCCGCGCCTGACCGGATCATCGACTCCAAGGTCCAGACCGCAACAGTCGCCAAGGACAAGACCGGGGCCGAGTACGTCCGCTTGATCGTTGAGGACAAGCGCAGCTTGAACGGGCTCGAATACACGGCTTCCGTACCCGCAATGTGCTTCGGCACCGTCGTTGACCAGGCAAAGCCCATCCGCGCCGGACAGACCGCCAAGCTCGTCGTCAGCGAGTCCGAATTCCAGGGGAAAAAGTCCTATACCGTCCTGCACATCGTTGAAGTGAAGTAAGATGCACCTCAGCCTGAGACAAGCCGCCAAGCTCGCGTATGTCTATCTCAGGCACTCCCTCATAACCCTGGCCGCGGGCATGGCGATAATCGGCCTCGTCACCTTCCCCTTGTTCATCATGGAGGAAGCAACCCAAATGGTCGTATTCGGCACTTGGCAAGCTTCCTCCGCAAAGGATTGGCACACCCTCAATCGCGGGCTCGACCTCGCGGAAAGCATCAACGCACACACCAAGCGCGTCAACCGACTGCTCGGCTGGATTCATCCCCTCAATCGCTTGTCGTATCAGGACTTCACCGCAGCAACCGACTACTGGATTGAATCCAACCGAGTCAAAATTCTCGCACTCGATCCCCACGCAATGGGAGGAAGGAGGCTCACGCTCAGTTTCACACCCGACTCGATGACGGACATGGGCGACCATTGGACGCTCAAGGCAGGGCTCATCACCGTGATAGTCCCCGATAAACCCCTGTCGATCCCTGTTTCAGTATCCGGGATTGTCCGACCACTACCCTCCGGCGTAATCATCGACACCAGGCCGGAGTAACCGCCCAAGGCTCGGTCACGGGGCTTGCACGAAGCGCGCAAGCCCCGTGCCCTCGCCCAACATCAGGAGCTCCCCCATGGATCAAGACTCTATGCGGCACTGGCTCAACCGTGACTCGTTCCACGCAGCGTTTCCAGATCCGGAAGGCATCGCCATTGAGGACGTGTGCGCCCGATCTGCTTGTCCTCATTATGGTCACACTCCGGACGCCTGCATGGTCTATTGCAAGCTGGATGGTGCTCCCGATTCTGACCTTGTTGTTGATTCTGATTCCGACGTTTTTTAATCTGCATCATTCGCTGGTTTTGCTGGAAGGAGGGGAGAAGCTCCCCCCCCTACGTGCAAGCCACGAAGCGCGTCTCGCCCTACCCCCCGACAACCCCCCAACCCCCCTACCCAGGGGGGCGATCGTGTAACCGTCCGCAAAGCCATCGTGCTCATCCCCAAATCCCGGTATCCGCCCGCTCCGGTCGTTCCTCCCTTCGCTACGCCTCCCAAGCGGCGTGCGACTGCCGAAGCGGCAGCGCCCGCCGCGCGCCGGGGCTCCCAAGGCCTATGACCCGAACGGAAATTTCAGGGACTCCCAACACAAAAGTTGGCGTTTCATTATCCCACGGCTACGAGAACCATGCTGTTCCCACGGCTGGTAGAACAAAAATAACCCCCGTCTGTAGTGGTTGAAGCACCACACCCAGGAGGGAGGTGAAAGCGTGAGCGAAGTAAGCCCATACGTGGATAGTCCATGGTGGGAGCTGCAATGCGAAGATGTTTATTTACCCACGCCTGATAACTACGTTATAACGCCGAGTCAGGTACAACCGTTCACCCTCACCCATGCAGACGGCATTGTCAAAGGAGTACCAGATGCACAATGTAGTAGCACTCGTAGGAAACCTTGGAACAGAAGTGGAAATGAGGTACGCCGCAAGCGGCAGCGCTTGGGGAACCGCAAGGCTCGCAGTGAACGATCATTACAACGACGCCCAGGGAAACAAGCAGCAGAAGACGTACTGGTTCAACGTCGTCTTCTTCGGTAAAAACGCCGAAATCGCTTCGCAGTATGCCCCCAAGGGCTCGAAAATCGGCATCATCGGGAAGCTCACGGAGCGAGTATGGGAGGACAACCAGCAGCAAAAGCGGTCCACCATCGAGATCCGCGTTGACACACTCGAGCTGCTCGGCAGGCCTTCAGGCTCACAGGAGAACGGCGGCCAGCAGAACCGGCAGCCGAACAACGGCCAGCAGAACCGCAATCAGCAGAGACCCCCGCAAACACAGGGACAAACCGAAGAGCTCCCGCCCCCTCCCTCGGACGGACCCGACGAGGAAATCCCGTTCTAAATCCCATTGCCTGACACCGGGCCCTCTCCATCCGTGGGGAGGACCCGTTACTTGGAGGACCCATGATCAAATCGTATCTCAAGGCCGGCTACCCGTGCCTTTACCTTGTTACTCAGGAACCCCACCGGGCGGAGCAAACACTCCCCAAGTCCGGACTCAAACGCTACTACGCCTGGGACTGCGTGTCCGGAATGAAGGACTGCGAAAGCGGAACCTCCATCGACAGTGTAGTCGACGCGGCCGAAATGCTCGGAAAGATCGACAGCCTGGTCTCAACCGTCATCATCGCCCACAACCTGCATATGTTCATGGACCTGCCCGAGGTCCTGCAGCACATCGTCAACGGCGCCATGACCTGGAAGGCAAAGGGCAACTGCCTCATCATCACCAGCCCGGTGCAGAACATCCCGTCCGAGATCCAAAAGTTCGTGAGGGTTATCGACTTCCCGCTGCCGGACGAAGAGGCTCTCATGAACGTCATGAAGACCATCGGCTCGCCCTACGGCATAGAGGCGAATCCGGCCGCGGCAAGAGCCGCCAAGGGTCTCACCGAGTTCGAGGCCGAAACCTCCTTCGCCGACTCTGCCATCAGGACCCGCACCTTCGATACGGCCTACGTGATCGAAGCGAAAATGGGCATGATCAAGTCCACGGGCATTATGGAGTTCTGGCCACCCGTGCTCGAGGAAGACATCGGAGGCCTCCAGAGCGCAAAGGACGCGCTCCACAAGTACCGGCGCGCCTACCTGCCCGGGGGCGAGGATCTACCCCGCTTCAAGGGCTTCATCTTGACGGGAATCCAGGGCACCGGGAAGTCGCAGCTCGCCAAGGCCACGGCGTCGATCTTCGGATGGCCATTGATAAAGCTCCCCCTCCAGGCCATCCAGAATATGTATGTGGGCAACACGGAAGAGCGCGCCAACATGGTCTTCCGGACCATCTCGGCTTTCGGTGAGTGCATCGTCTGGATGGATGAGATCGAGAAGGCGATAGGCGGCGGCGGCGGCGACATGCTCGCCGGCGGCGGTGGAGACAGCAAGCAATCCATCCTCGGCCTGCTTCTGACCTTCATGCAAGAGAACAAGACCCCGGTGATCTGGATGGCCACATGCAACAACATCATGCAACTCCCCGCGGCGCTCATCCGCCGGTTCAACAAGGTCTTCTTCGTGCATGAGCCCGTGCTCTCGGAGCGGATCGAGATCATCCGGATCATGAACAAGAGATACAAGGCGGAGATCCCCGAGGACTTCGCGGAACGCTTGAACGGCTGGACGGGCTCCGAGATCGAGCAGCTCGCCCAGGACTCCCGCTTCGATCCGCTCATGGAGGCTTACAGCCGCATAACCCCGCTCTCCATCACCATGGCCGATCAGATCAACCAGGTGAAGGAATGGGCCAGAAAAGCAAACGTACTGACAGCCAACACGCCGGAGCTGAATTCTACCGGCGCTCGCGTGCTCCAGCTCGATTGATACTTCCGTCTGCCAGGGGCGATTCCAACCTTCAACGCCCCTGGCACGAAAGGAACCATATGCCCCAAGAAATCCAACCCGCAAAAGTGCTCCTCGGCTTCGCTCGCATCATAAGCGGCGTCCTCATGGTCCGCGAAGGCATGAACGGCTGGTTCTCCGTCATGTCCTTCTCCCCGGGGGATATCTTCATGGAAAAGCGGCCCGATCGCTTTCATGTAAACGACAGGATCTTCAACCTCATCCCCGGCCGCATATCGGTCACACCACACGACGACCGCCGTTATCCCTATGAGGCAATGAAGACCTTCATGGGCGCTCAATTCATCATGCTCCTGGAAGCAACGGAAGTTTGGACGGAAACTCGCCTGATGAGGAAAGCGGCATGACTTACACGATTATGCCAGGCACCGAGATAATCGTTGTCCCGTTTGACGCACCTTGGGCACCACAAACGCTGTGGAAAAAGACCAAGGCCCGTGTATCAACCACATTCCACGAGGAGGAAATCATCGTTCATCCGGATCGCATCGAGTGCGAGCACCGGGCCAAGCATGCGAAGATCGTCGGGAAGGCTTACGCCGCCATGGGCTATTTCGGCTTCCGTCGCGGGAGATTCATCGTATTCACCACGGCCGAAAACGTGTACTACAGCGACGGGAAAGGCACCGTGCACGGCTACCCACTCTCAGACCTGGCCAAGACCGGGTAGAAAGGAGACACCGTGCCATGGTTGAGAACCACGTTCCCGACTGTACCCTTTGTCCGCACAACGCCTGGCTTCTCAATCCATGGCACTCGTTCTGTCCCTGCTCATGCGACCACAAGGCCAAACACGACCAGCTCGGCCAGTGGCTCACCTGGGCCTTCGCACGCTACCGGCAACTCACCAGAAAGGAGAAACCGTGCCCTGCTGGCAAACCACAGAGCTAAAATACGAGGGAATAAAGGTAAACCTGACGCTTCTCTCAGATACCATCGAGGAGCTCCGCAAGCATCCCGACTTCATCGCCGGCCGCTACGTCGTTCTCGTGGAAGGCGACGTGATCATGGTCACCCTTCCCCTACCCGCCAACTACTCGGCCTTCAGGCTCGACACTAAATCCGGCATGCTCATCTACGATCCGGGAGGCCTGGCCATGAAGAACCTCTTCAAGCGGCTCTACTCCACCCAGGCCGTGAAGACCGTGGCCAACAAGTCACGCATCAAGCAGAAATTCAAGCTCACGCAGACCAACGAGCGTGAATTTGTCATGAGGAGGAAATAGCTTATGTGTGATATAAAAGGCGTTGGCGCACAAGCGGATACGCTCATAATCCGCATCGAGGATGACGGCACCATCACCGTCGTTACCGGAAAGATCGCGGCCGAAGTCCACCTTCAAGCCGACCAGTTTTTGGCCGAGGTCCAAGAGCTGCTCGGGGCAACAAAGACAGTCGAGGCTCTGGAGCATGTCCATACGCACACGCACCGCGTTCCCCTAAAGGAGCGCAAGAAACTTGTAAGGTAGCAAACATGCAACAAAAGAGCTCCGTTCGCATAGCCGGTCAACCTTACGACAAAGGCCCCAAGCCGAAAGAATCACCACGAACCATATCCATCCCGACAGAAATGGTCGAAGATACGGAAATGACTCTAATGGACCTCGGGTTCGTCGCAGCCGCACTAGCGTTTTGCTCTCAAACACGAGTATGCACTCTCGGAATGCGAGGACTCGCCGAAGCACTAGGCATAAATGACAGAACAGTCAGCAACGAAATAAACTACCTCGAACAAATTGGCTGGTGCGAGTCCTGGCGCGAACACGTAGCAAGTGAACGAGGTCAACCGCGGCGCATTTTCCGCATATTCAAATCCAAGGAGCAAAAAGACAATGGCAACCAAGATGGCCAGCACCACCCTCCAAAAAGCCGGCGATGACGAGGAGATCTTCGTCTTGAGAGCACAAGACGTCAGCTCTCCGAAGCTCGTGATGCTGTGGATCGCCGACAACCTTCACGCAAGCGACGAGAAGCTCAGGGACGCTTTCGAGTGCGCCCTCCGGATGCGTAAACATCCCACCCGTAAAGCCGCCGATTAAAGGAGCCGCATGGACAACAAAACCGACAAGCCCCGCAACAAGGTCCTCTCGCTCAAGCAATCCCTCATCCCTCCGGAGATCCGGGCGGCATGGGCGAAGATGGATGAGGACGCAAAGTTCGCCTGGTACTACAACGAGCTGGTTCAACTCAAGGTCCAGATCAAGGAACTGGAGGCCAGAATCACCCGCATGGAGGAAGGCGACTAATGGCCATGCCCCCCGTCATTGAGGCAATTTACGCCTGGGTTGCCGAAGAGCCGGACCAAAGCGAGGGAATCATCGCCGTCAAGCTCACAACCTCCTGGGCACCTCTCGTAGGGGCGGACCGGGAGCGCATCGAATCCTTCCGTGACGCCGCCATGCACATCCACCAAACCAGCATGATACCCGTCCGCCTACTCCGCTTCACCACCCGAGAGATCCTCGAGGACTATCCAGTCACACGCCAATAAGAAACCCCCGTCCGTACCTCTTGAATCCATCAACTTTTCAGAGGAGGTACGGACGTCATGTGTACTGCAATCACCCCAACCCCACAACAGATCAAGGACTACGTCGAGAAGCAAGGCATGCGCTGTCCGGCGTGTCTCGGCCCCATGGTCTCGACCAATGGACCCCCGGACGATTCGGAATCCCACGAGCTGGTCCAGGACGTCGAGTGTCTTTCCTGCGCCGCCACCTGGCAGGACGTTTACACCCTCACCACCATCCGGAACCTCAAAGTGTTTCCGGTAGCGGAGGCCCAATGACCGACAAGGAAAAGAAACCCCGAAAGCGGAAGCCAAAGGCGAAGGCAACGCCGGCGCCCGAGGTACGAGTACAAAGCATCGGCCAGCTCGTACACATTCCCATCACCCGCATCAAGCCCTGGGAGCTCAATCCCCGGCATGGAGGCCAGTTCTCGCAGCTCCGGATGAAGGCCGTCGCGTTGGAGTCGGACGAATCCACCCGGCGCTTTGACGAGCTGGTGAGCTCCATCAGGCAGAAAGGAGTGCTCCAACCAATACTTGTAAGGCCCTGTTCGGACGATCCCGAAGTGGATTTTCTGATCGTGGCGGGAGAGCGACGCTGGAAAGCCGCGTCCATCGTGGCGGGAGACGCAAGCGGAGACAATGTGCCGACCATCCCCGCCTACGTCAAGGATTTCACCGAAGATGAAGCTTACGACGCCTGCTTAATCGAAAACTTCCACCGCGAAGACCTCACTCCCATTGAGGAGGCCGAATCCCTCGCCCGTTATGTGGAACGGTTCGGCATGGATAAGATAGCCGAGCTCGCCCAGCGCGTCAACATGAGTGCTCAGTACGTCCGCCGGCGCGTGGAAGTAATGCGCCTGCCCAAGAACATCTTGAAGCATTGGGCCATGGACTATCTCGGATTCGCCCATCTCGAGCAGCTCACCCGCATTCAGGGCGGAAAGAAAGCCGTCCTCATGATCTACAAGCAAATCCTCGCGGACATGCTCGCCGGGGATCTCCCCTCATCCCGCCAGCTCGGGGACCTCATCGAGCGGGACTGTTTTCTCATGGCTGCGGCTCTCTTCGACCGCACCGCATGCGCCGGCTGCACGTCGAACACCAGCGTACAGCTCTTTTTGTGGAAGGCGCAGGATCCGGGCAAGTGTCTCAATCCCAAGTGCTGGAAGGAAAAGCAGCGCGCGGAGCTGATCGACACCTGGACCGAGACCGAAATCGCAAAGATGTATGGCACCCGCAGCTTCCGCTTCGTTGGCGAAGTTCAGTGGTCCAACTGCCGCGACGTCACCCACTCCATCATCCCCCGCGCCTGCACCGGATGCGTGAACTTCATAACCCTCCTCGAGCCCAGCATGGTAGTCCGCACCGCAAAGGTCTGTATCGGTGAGCGGAGCTGCTACGACGAGCAAAGAAAGGCGGAACGACAAGACCAGGAACGCCAGTACACCCGCGACCAGGTGGACGCCGCGGAGCAACCGTTTCCCCGGGTGAGCGCGGACGCAACACCGGGCAACACCACGCAACCGGATAATGGCATCTCGGCCGAGATTGCAGAGGCCCCCGCACCCGCGCCGATCAAGGCCAGGGTCGAATGGCACGCCGGCTATTTCCGGGAAGTTTTCTTCGCGCGAGCTCTCGCGCCGAGGATTGACGACATCAATCAGGCAGAGGACGATGACAAGAAGCTCCCGCGTCTGATGCTCATGGCCCTCATCGCGGGCTATCGGGACATCCATAATTTCGTCTGCTACATTCTGAACATCCGACCGACGCTATACGGCGGTCTTTCGAGCACCAGGATCGTGGAAGTAATTCTCGGTCTCGATGACGAAAGGGTCGAATACCTGCTCAAGACCTGCACCGCTCGCGCGTTTCTCACCGACACATTCAATGAGAGCAACCGCCGCATGGTCGCCGAATACGTCGGCATCGCCCTGGAGCGTGAATGGAAGCTCACCGACGAATATTTGCAGAAGAAGAACAAGGCGGAGATCGTGCGCATCATCGAGGAGGTTGGACTCGAGCGTAACGTTGATTTCCTGCGTTACATCGTAAGCCGGACCAAGGGCTCCACGTCCTACCAACAGTTCATCAACGATCCAAAGACCGCCAAGAAGGACCTCGTTTTGGCCATCAAGGCGTCGGGCGTGGACAGGAAAGGCCTTGTTCCCGACGAAATCAAATCCTACGATAACATGGGCAAGTTTTGGCCCTCCCAGGATCTGCAACCGTTCGCCAACGCACTTTTCAAGGGCTGGACCGGGCCGGAGAATCCCGATCCGGAGGATCCACAAGAGACACGTGATCCTTTCGCCTGGCGGGAGAAGATGGCCATGCAAGCGGCCCAAGCTCTCCCCGACGACGAGGACCCGGCGCCCGACGACCCGGAGTTGGTCCTTGACCCGGATTTCGACCAGACCGAGCCCGAGGAATGGAACGAGCCCGGATACACCCAAGACCCGGAAGAAGAGATCGAGCTCGACTCAGCCGCTTAATCCTTGCACCCGGGGAGAGCATCCACCGTCTCTCCCCGGGAAGGAGCACCCATGACCAAAGATCAAGCCATGAAGCGTCTCAATCCGCCATGCAGGGTATGGGATACCGCCCTTCCCAATCATTGGTGCATGGACGTCAAAAGGCAAACGGGGATATGGCCGGCGCCTCACTTCGTCTGGATCTACGAGGACGGCTTCGTGTGGGGGAGGCCCTATCCCATCAAAAAGATAGGGGCCATGATCCTCTACCTCGTCAAGGACGCATCATGATCTATGACCACTTCCACGCCATTCTGTTTCTCTCCACCAATGAAACCATGGACGTCGAGGGCGGATGGAACGGCAACGTCAATCAATTCGCGGACCTTCATCTGCTCCAACGATATCACCGCTTCTTTCTAATCGCCCTGGCTTGGACGGATCTCCCCAAAGGAGTCTCCATCCTCACCCTCAAACATTTCTACTTCGCCGGATAGGAGGCATCATGCCGGAAGTCATAGAATGCAGAGGCCGCAACGGCTGGTTCAAGTACAAAGACCACTCCATCTGGCTTCACGACAACGTCGCAACCGTCCCCATCCTGAACGTCAATCTCTACTCCAAGTATCCCGCCAGCGTCGCACCCATCATCGTCTTGGGCCGCGCGGACGATGTTCTCGCCCTGTTCGAGGACATCGTCGCCGCAATGAAGCTGAAAATGGAGAAGCCCAAACCCCGCATGGCCATCGTCCTTGAAGGTGGCCTTGTTACCGAAGTTTTCTGTGACGCCAAGATCGAGCTGGACGTCCTGGTCATAGACAAAGACGACGACTCCGAAGAGTGGGCCGTGTACTCGTCAAAAAAAATCCAGGTTGAGCCCCCGGTGGTCGACAACCTTTTCCACAACGCCCGAAACGTGATTCGCTCCTTACATGCAACCGAAGGCTCCCCCGAGGTCCCCCGCCCGGAATGAGCCTCCGTCTGTCATGGGTGATATCGGCTACTAGGCCCGGCGACGTCGCCCATGGCATTGACACTCAACCTGGAGGTTACCCGTGACACTGGAACGCCCCGAATTGCAGAAGGTCCTGCAGCGCGCATGCTTCATCAAGCTTTCCGCCGGCGCCTGGATCGGCACCAAGAAACTCAAAAAGGATCTCATGGCCGCCGTCGGTGATCAAGACTGGCTCCGCGGAGTAAAGGACCTGGTCGACCAAATCTATCTCAAGCCGCCCCGACGAGTGATCGACCGAACCCAAAAGTATCTCGAATCCGACGCGCTCCCTTGCCCCATCGAAAGCCTCACCCTCGTCAATCGCGATTCCATCGAGCGGATCGACCTGCGCCTGAAGGAATTCGAAACGGAGTTCTGGCGCGAAGTCGATCTCGTGGAGTCCACCTATGAGGAAGCCAAGCGAGCGGCCCGTCTCATCCTGGAGCCGGACGGCCTTTGGGACCCGATGCACTACCCGCCCGATATCCGGAAGAAGTACCGATTCGAGTGGCAGTATTTCGCACTCGACACGCCGGCCAGGTCTCAGATCCTCACCCCGGAAGTCTACGCCCGGGAAAGGGAGAAGTTCACCAACCTGATGGAAGAGACTCAGCAGCTCGCCGTCCTCACCCTCCGGAGCGAGCTCCAGGGGCTTGTCAGCCACATGGTTGACCGGCTGCAGCCCGATGAGGAAGGCGCGCCGAAGAAGTTCAAGGACTCGCTCGTGGGAAACTTCTATCGCTTCTTCGAGATTTTCGAGGAGAGGAACCTGTTCAAGGATGCGGAGCTTGAAAGCCTGGTTGCCGAAGCAAAGCTTGCCCTCCAGGGAATCACTCCGGACAGCCTGCGGGACGCTCAAACCGTGCGCACGGCGATCCGGATCAAGATGGAAACCATGAAGGATAGGGTTGACCAGGCCGTCGTTGCCGTCACACGCCAGCTCATCTTTGACGACGAGAAGGAAGCCGCATGAACTAAACGGGGGGCGAGTAATCGCCTCCCACCCCGATATGGTTGTCGCCCCGTCTATGATCAAACCGAGTACCCCGAAATCAAGGAGAATCAATGCGAACGTTTCAAAGCTTTCAGCGCACCGTATGCGACTGTGCGGACTGCGCCATGAATTGCCGCTTCATCCCCGGCTATTTGCTGCCCGAGGACCTCCCCCGACTCCTTGATCTCCATCCGGCCGAATGTATGGTCGGCTTCGCGGAGAAATACCTCTTCGCTTCCCCCGGCGCCAAGGTCTTGCAGACCGGCAAAATCCTCCAGGTACCCACGCTCGTTCCCGCCCGCAAACCGGACGGCTCTTGCGTCTTCTTCGACGGAGCGCACTGCACCGTCCACCCGGCCGCTCCCTTCGGCTGCGCCTTCTTCGACCCACACCAAACACGGGCACAATCCGACGTCATATCGAAGCAAGGCATCCTGATTCTCATGCGGGAATGGGAGCTGTACGTAACATGTCACTCCGAATACGCGAGCCTGTGGAAACATCTCTTTTCTCTCGGCCTGGTCGCTCCCTCTCCCGAGGAATCCAGGCAAAAGATGGCCGAGTACATGGTCGTCAAATTCATGCAGGACTTCGAAGGCAGGCCGAAGTCTGAAATGGTCGCGGCCCTCAAGGATCACATCCGCAAATTCGAGCAGGAGGCGCGCCGTGGTCTGTAGACTCATCATCGACTCTTTTCACGACGCGAGCGCTCGTTGCTCATGTGGTAAATGGTCCATCGCCTTCACCGGCCCTCTATCACGGATCACCATTACCCACGAGTGGGAAGAGCACGCCTTCGAGAACCTTTGCCGGCAATATCCCTGTCCATCCTGTCGCCACGCATCATCAATGACTCCCGTCTTGCGCGGGATGAATGGCACCATCTGGTGTCGGTGTCGTGTGTGTCTGCGTGAATTCCACCCCTACTTCATACTCGGCTTCTACGAGGCCAAAGAGGAGATCCTCCGTGTCGATACTGACGAACAAGTGGAACCTTCCCCCCCAGATCGTGACAGCGATCCTCCGTGATCCGTACCACTCGGGATCGGACATCAGCGCAACGACGCTCATAGCGCCCCCGCGCATCTTCCAGCTCCGCAAGCGTTACAATGACCTCATCGAGGAGGACGCAAGCGATCGCATATTCGCCCTCCTGGGCCAGGTCGCACACAAGATCCTGGAACGCTCCGACGATACCGGCGCCTTCCACGAGGAGCGGATCCGGATCAACGTCCGGGGCTGGTCGCTTTCGGCCGCGGTGGACATCTACGCCACCAAGGACGTGAGCGATTGGAAGTACGTCAAGGGTCCGGACGGCAAGATGATTTGGGACCCCCTCTACAAGGACATCACCCCGACGATCCGGGACCACAAGCTCACCTCGGTCGTTGCCGGAAAATTCGCCCATCCCGAGTGGGAGCTTCAGCTCAACGTCTGCGCCTTCCTCTGGAGAGAACAGGGCTTCCCGGTCAACAAGCTCGAAATCACGGCCATCTACCGCGACTGGAAAAAGGCCGAGGCCATGCGGGACCACAGGTATCCGCCGCCGGCGCAGAAATTCGAGCAACGGCTATGGTCCCACGATGAGCAGCGCGTCTATGTCCATGACCGCGTCCGGCTCCACAAGACCGCGGAAGCACTCCCCGACGATCTTCTCCCGTTCTGCACTCCGGACGACCAGTGGCGGAAAAAGGCTACCTGGGCCGTAATGTCTCCCACCGCCAAGAAGGCCAAGAAGCTTTGCGGCTCTCCGAAGATGGCCGAGGCCTATATCGAGGGCGTCAAGGGCGGGAAAAACCTCTACATCGAGTTCCGTCCGGCCGAAGCCACGCGCTGCGAGCATTGGTGCGACGTCAAACCCTTCTGCAATCAGTACGCTATGGAGCATTCAAGGACGGAGAGAAAGGACCTGGCCGCATGAAACCCATTCTCCAGTATCAAATGCTTACGGCCGTATGGATCATCGCAATGGTAGCCGTATTCTACATGGCCAATGCGGCGCGCATGTATCCGGGGCTTCTCCTTCTCATGGATATCTGCGCGCTCTTTGCGGTCCTGAACTTCCTCGCCCTCATGGCGCAGAGCTTCATCTTCGTGGTGAGCTGGTTCAATCCGCGTGAAAAGGTCTCCATCCCATGAAGCCGCGGCCCTATCAAACTCCCACAATCGGCTTCGACAAGGCTCCGCCTCAGCAGCTCGAGGCGGAGCAATCCTTGCTCGGGAGCATCCTCCTCGATGAGGGGGCCCTCCCCCAAGTCCTGGACATCCTTGGCCCGCAAGACTTCTACAAGACCACCAACGGGCAGATATTCCAGGCGCTGCAGGATCTGTTCGAGCAAAGCATGCCCATCGACCTGGTCACCCTGGCCGACCAACTCGGCAAGAAAGACCAGCTCAAGGCCATTGGCGGCGCCAGCTATCTCGCCTCCCTCATGGACGTCGTTCCCTCGGCCGCCAACGCCGGCGCCTATGCGCGGATCATCGTTGAGAAGGCCCTCCTTCGCCGGCTGATTCGGAGCGCCACGGATATCAGCGTCCGGTGTTACTCCGGAGCGCACTCCCTCCAGGAGATCCTTCTTTCGGCCGAAGCGTCCATTGCCGAAGTCACGGACCGAGGCCTCCAGGGCGCGCCCGTCCGACTCAGTGACGCCATGCAAGCCGGAATCGAGAGCTTGAGGAACTACAATCCCGACCAGGCCGCCTCCGGGATATGCAGTCACTTCCTGGAGCTCGACAAGCTCACCGCGGGCTTCCAACCTTCGGATTTGATCATCCTCGCCGCCAGGCCCAGCATGGGGAAAACCGCCCTGGCCCTGAACGTCGCCCGGAACGCCGCCATCCTGGATGACGTCCCCGTGCTCATCTTCTCCATGGAGATGTCCAAGGAGCAGCTCGTCATGCGTCTTTTGTGCTCCGAGGCAAGGGTCGATTCACAACAGCTCAGATCCGGCTACCTCACGAGGACCGACGCGGATCGAATGATCGAAGCCGCCGGCGCCTTCGCCCACGCCCCGATCTTCATTGACGACTCCCCAGGGTTGACCGCGCTCCAGATCCGCGCCAAGTCCAGGCGAATATTCGCGGGACAAGCAAAGGGGCTCGTCTTGATCGACTACCTCCAGCTCATGAGCGGCCCGGAAGCCGAACGCAGGGAGAAGGAGGTCTCCGATATCTCCAGGTCCCTGAAGACCCTGGCCAAGGAGCTCCACGTCCCGGTTATCGCCCTCTCGCAGCTCAACCGAAAGGTCGAGGACCGGCACGACAAGCGCCCCATGCTGAGCGATCTCCGCGAATCGGGTTCTCTCGAGCAGGACGCGGATCTCCTCGTCTTCATCTACCGCGACGAGGTCTACCACAAGCACAGTCCGGAGCGCGGGACCGCGGAGCTCCTCGTAAGCAAGCAGAGAAACGGACCCACCGGCATGGCCAGGCTCCTTTTTCACGGGAGCTGCACCCGGTTCGACAACCTGACAATGGACCACCGCATGTAACGCATGTAACGCTCATTTTGGGCGTTACATCACACGAAAGGAATGACCATGGCAGACGCCAAGAAAGCAGCAGACCCCAAGATCGGACTCTATACCCGGCTCTCGAGGATACTGGCAGACATCGGAAACGTCCCCAAGAACGGCTTCAACGAGCATTTCAAGTACAACTACGTCATGGAGAGCGACTTGGCCGACGCCATCCGGCCGCTACTCGCCAGAAACGGGATCGGCCTCATCTACGATTGCATCGAGGCAACCGACCATAGCTTCGTGAACGACCGCGGCAAGACCGTGAACATGATTCGGGTCAAGGTGGCCATCACACTCGGGGTTGAAGACGCGGAAGGGAATCTCGTTTCCGAGAGGACCGGGCATTGTTTCGGGCAGGCGGCCGATAATGGCGACAAGGCCATCTATAAGGCGATGACGGGCGCTGTGAAATACTGGCTCTACAAGACATTCCTGGTTTCCACCGGGGACGATCCGGAGCAGGCTACCGACGAGGACAAGGAAGCGGCCAAGGTGGATCCAGAAGTCGCGCTCAGAACCGAGCACTGGACCGTCTATCAAGCCGACGTCGCGGCCATGGACGCCTGCCGGGATCTCGCGGGCCTCGAGGCTTACGTCGTGGTCCACAAGCCGAGGATGCAGAAAAGCGTCTACAAAGGCAATTACGCCACCTACATCAACGGCCGAAGGAAGGCTTTAGCTCCGCCCGAGGAAAGAAAGGCAGCTTAACCACCACGAGGGAGGCCGTATCCGGCCTCCCTTCCACCATATAGAATCAGGCCACGACGTCCTTTTTGCCGGCTCCCGTGGCCTGGCCTTTTCTGATGCGCTCCTTGAAGTCGCTCCGCTGTTTCACCTGAGCGTCCTCCTCGATCGAGCCCATGAATTTCACGAGCTTCCGGAGCTGGTCGTCATTGTAGAGCCAGATCCGGCCGATTGCCTCCTCTCGCTTTCCTCGACGCATCTCCCCCTTCCCGGTCTGAAGCCATCCCATATCCACGCCGAAGAGACATTGAATCGACTGGAGGTATCCGTCGCTGATGTTATGACGGCCTCCGGATTCCACCTGGCTCACATACGACTGCGTCCATCCCACCTGGGCCGCGAACTTGTGTTGGCTCAACCCCGCCGATTGCCTCACCAGCCTGATTCTCTCCCCTATCGTTTCCATAAAATCTCCTCACCACGGTTGATGGAACGCCGATCAACATTGCTCCCATATGATAACTAGGTTATATCGCAACGCAAGCCAGCATAGTGTCATTTTCAACAGCAGTCAGCAACTCGAAAGAATCCGGCCGACATGCGGAGTTACGCCAAAGTGCCAGTCCAGATATGGAGTCACGAGCTCGCCGGGCTTCCCACGGAAGCAAAGGTTGTGGCGCTCTATCTCCGCACCTGCTCTTTTGCGACAATGACCGGGTTTTACTACCTCCCCTTCATCCTGATTGGTCACGAAATCGGTTACGACGACGATGTCGTAATGCGCGCGCTCGAGAACCTCGGAGCCGCACAGGTCGCGCATTACGACCATGCGACAGAGCAAGTTTATGTCGTAGGGATGGCCCGCCAAGAAATAGCCCAGACGCTGAGTCCTTACGACAAGCGAAAGCCCCTTGTCCAAGCCCTGTTCAACCGAATGCGCGGCTCCTACCTCTGCGATCTCTTCGCCGCCGAGTATTGGGACTTCAACCTGACCGCGCGATCGGATCAAAACTCTCACCCCGGGCCGGCCGAACAAGAACCCCCGTCCGCATCGAATAAGTCACCCAAGGCCCCGGCCGAAGCCCCCCGGGCACGGCAAAACGCCGAAGCCGAAGAAGCGGAGCGACTTCTCGCCCGGTACTCCGAGGCCGAGCAAGGCGAAATAGGCGGCGTCTTCAAGCTGCTCGCCACTACCCGGCGAGGCGGCAAGATAGCGAACAGCATCATCCTGAATTGTCTCCGCACCTGGGACACCATCGACGTTACCCGCGTGCTCTACGGGATCCGCGTCTACCAGGACCGAGGCCTCCACCTGGAGGGGAAGAAAGAGCCCTATCTCAAGGCCATCATGGTCAACGCGACCCCCGCCCAAATCACCCGGAAGCAATCCACGGCAACGGCGCCCCTTGATGTTTCCGATGTCACCCAACGCAACCTGATGGTTTTTGACCTGCTACGCAAGGAAAGGGAAGAGGATGCCTGAAGTTTGGTCCAAAGACGAGCACCAACGAGTAACCGAGCGGCTTCTCGCCTTATGTGAGCTGCACGGCAAGGTCTTATCCACGGCCCTGGCCAGGATGTATATGGCGGTTCTGACCCGCCTCCAGGTCGACGCCGCCGTTACGGCCCTGGAAAACGCTTTCTTGACCCTCAAGTTTTTTCCCAAGCCCTCCGAGCTGATCGAGCTCAGCCAGGGCTCCCTGGAGGAGAAGAGCTACCACGCCTGGAATCACTTCCTCGATGTCTCCCGCCGAGTCGGGGCCCATAGCTCCGTCTTCTTCGAGGACGGGCGAATCTCCGCCCTCTTGGATATGTTCGGCGGCTGGATCGAGTGCAAGAAGTGGCTCTTAGCTGATCTCACCTGGAGGCGCACCGAATTCCTCCGCGCCTACCAGGCCATGAAGGTCGCACCCTCGCCCCACGTTCACCAAGGGCTTCTTGCCCTCGAAAACAACGCCAAGGGCCACTTCTCGCACATTCCCGATCCGGTTATCATCGACGCCCAGGGCCAGATCATAACCTTCCTGAGTCTGCCGGCGTCAGCCGAGCGCAAGGCTCTCCCCCCTCCAGAGGACAGCGACGAGCTTGTATCGCTCGATGTCCTACAGCCGCGACTCCTGGAATCATTCATCGCAGCAAAGGTCTAACACCATGGCAGAGCTCACTACGATATGCGGATGCTCCATTCTCCTGGAGCCGGGTCAACTCCGATGGCTTCCCGACGGTGTCTCCTGGCGAGTATCCCGACCCAAGGGACAAAAACCCTATGTAGTGAGCTGCGGCCGGCCGAAGGGCTCGCTCCTCTACTTGCACCGGATATTGTTCGACTACGATACGACCAAGTTCCACCTGGTACACCGGAACAAGAACCACTTCGACTTCCGGCCCGGGAATATCAGCTTCGAGCCCGGCGGTACCCACAAGCTCAAGCGTCCGGAGCGCCGCAACATCATCCTCCACGGGTGCGAGCTTCGGCCGAGCTTCGACGGATCGCGCTGCGCGCCCGCCTGGCGATGTCCCCACTACAAAGCCTGCATGAATGAAATCACCGATGAAACCGAGTGGATCGGGTGGGAAGCAGAAGGTGAGAACTGCATAGCGTATCACCGCCCATCTGAGATCAAGAAGGAGAGAGCCGTCCAGATCGTGTGCCGATTGTGGAAAGCTCTATTCGATAAGCAAGTTATCGCCCAAGCCACCTCTTTAAAAACGGCTTCCTAGACGGAAAAGGGGTCAAGCTTACGTTTGACTCAAACCGATATCCGTCAAGCTGTCCTTTCCAGAACGCCGAGGGGGGAAGGCAATGCTGTTGACTTAAGGTCCCCTCTCCCTCGATGAGATGGTCAGGGTGAGGGAAGATCGGCTCTGGCAGCCCCCTCACCCCAACCATCTCCCCCGAACCGGGGGAGATGGTGCGCTCATTCCACCTCAAGTCAACAGCATTGAGGGGGAAGGCGGGGAAGGGAAAAACGAACATGACATCATAAGGTCATGACATTATGATTCATGGCCGGAGCGTGTCATAAATCAAGATTTATGACACAAGAATCCGCGTCTGTGATATGAAGGGCTTGGCTGTGTCATAAATTAAGGACAAAACAGGGGTCATGAAAATAGGGTATGCACGAGTCTCAACCGAAGACCAAAACCCCGAATTGCAATTGACGGCTTTGAAGCGGGCAGGGTGCGGCAATATATATACCGATAAGGCCACGGGTACGAACACCAAGCGGCCAGCGTTGGAAAAATGCATCAAGGCTCTCAAGGCCGGTGACGTGCTGACGATCTGGAAGCTTGACCGGCTGGGCCGATCACTGCGTGACCTTATCGCCCTGCTGGATGATCTGAAAGCGCAGGGCGTAGCCTTCCGGTCGCTAACAGAGGCTATCGACACGGAAACGCCCACGGGCCGCGCCATGTGGCAAATGGTCGGGATACTGGCAGAGCTTGAACGGTCGTTAATTCAGGAGAGGACAACGGCGGGCAGGGCGGCGGCTGTGGCTCGTGGGGTGCGAATGGGCCGTAAGCGGCTGCTATCCGCGCAACAGATCACCCACGCCCGCACACTGATAGAGCAAGGGGAAGCCCCTGACAATGTAGCTCAATCGCTCAACGTCTCGCGGCGGACGCTTTACAGGGCTTTAAGCGCGAAACATTAAACAGTTTGACGCAAAGTGTCCCGTGTTAGGGAGAAGCCGCGCTGGATCATGGGTGAGCAAAATAAGGCGAGCACAATTGGACACTTTGTTGTAAATTGTCCAGTTATGGGAGAACTGCCCAAACCACCCTAACGGAAGTGCTTTTTCACGTAAACGCAAGTTCATTGAGGGGGCGGCAATGAAGAGTTGTCCGTTTTGTGCTGAAAAAATTCAGGATGATGCTATTAAGTGCAAGCACTGCGGAGAATGGTTAACTGAAAAACACATTTCACCAAAAAGTTCAACTTCCGATAGCCAAGATCAGCCCTTGGAATTGCAAGATGATTTTGTCCAATCTAAAAGGCTGAGCGTATCCAGCAACGTACGCCTACTTTTTAGAAAGTGGGCAAAACGCCCTGTTTTTATCGCTCCATTTGATACTTGTTTGCTGATCGGCTTTGTATTTTGGAGTTACTCTGAATTGGCTGCTTCATTTAATGTTCCGTTATATCTTCCAATCGGAATAGGTATAAGTGTTTTATGCACATGGTATGTATCAACTAAAATTAAGGATGTCTATCCCGTGCCATCTAAGGCTATTGGCCATATGTTTATTGTTTTTTTGGTATTTACATTAATCGCACGACGTCAATTTAATAATCAAATGTCTTTACTTTCATCTGGGCAAACGACCATAGATGTCATTTCAGTTTCATTTACTGCAAATTATATAAGAAATACTATTGGCTTTGTGATGGTTTGCTTGTTAGGTTTGGTTTATACTTGTCTGAAAGCTTACCCTTATATTCGGTTGGAGGTTGAAAGTTTTAAGTCCAAAAGATAAGGAACATTAGTTTCAAAACTGGACAATTTTGTGGACTCCCTCCCCGACTTTCCAAGCAAGGGGCCGGAGAAGGACAATAGGGAAAGATGCTTGGGTTAGCTATACCAATTCAAGGCGGAGCTCACGCCCAACAAGCGCGGCGGCGCGTTGTAGCGTCTCGATTGTCACGTTACCCTTTGCCTTGAGAATCCGGTCAACCTGCGCACGGCTAGTATGCATGAGCTCGGCCATTTGCGTTTTGGTAATACCCTTCTTGAGCATTTCCTCGGCAAGCTGCCACGAGATCACGCGCGTAACCGCCTCGGCCTTCGCGGCGTCGTAAATGCCTTCCTCGTTCAGGAAGTCATCGAGCGTCGATCCCCAATGTTGATTTTTCTCGCTCATGTTGTCATCTCCTTCATCCGCTTACGCGCTAATTCGATCTCGTCCTGTGGCGTCTTCTGTGTTTGCTTGATAAAGCCGTTCAGAACGCCAATCCGCCCTTCATGCACGAAAAACAATATCCGCGCGATTCGGCGGCTTGGTAGGCTGCTGCGCACTTCCCATAATCCACCACCAAGCGAGCGACACAACGGCATCCCGACCGGCCAACCAACCTGCACGGTGGCGAGGTCAACCCCGATCTTTCGCCTGTCGTCTTCCGGCAAGCTGCGCAACCAGTCCCTGACCGGCTCAACGCCAAGTGAGGTGCGATAGAAGATAACGGGTATCTCGCTCAGTCGTTTGCCGCTCATGAACAACCTTTCAAAGGAAAGGTATCATATAAAGTACGCCAGCGCAAGAGGCAAAGGTTTTTTGTGGTTCCTCTATCATTTTGTCTAATGTTTGCCCTTCCGCCTCACCCGCAAACCCGCACCCCGCCTAGTCCGTGGTTTTGACATCAGACAAAATAATTCATTTTGTCTAGTGTCATACTAAGTGAGCAAGAGGGGACGCCCTTAACTTATTACCTTAAGCCAGCCGCAGTTCATCCATTCTTGTGAGAAGGGGTCAAGTCTCCGTTTGACTTTTGCAAGGTATTGCAGCAGGTTCGAGAAACAACAAAGGTCAAACGGAGACTTGACCCCTTTTGCTAAAGAAATCAATTACCATGTTGCGTTGTGAACTACCATCTGAGTTACTCAAGAGTACATTCTTTAGTTCCTTTGAGTTCTGGCGAAGCCACTCATCAGCGAGCCTATCGAAGTCTCTTATGTGACTGCCAAGGCGACGCGAACAAGCATCATGAATAGATTTTGAAGCAGAATCCTGATCTTTGAACCTTCCCGACCGTAACTCTGCTTCAGCAATTTCATTAACTGCGTCCTTCCGCAGCTCAGTAGTCTTACGGTAGTTACGCGTGCGTCCGAATTGCTCTCTCATGACATTCAAAACAGCTATGACATCGCTAATCTTGTCTCTCTTGGTAGACAACATGGCTTACCCACCCTTCTTCAGGGGAATCTAGGGGACGCCCATGAAATTATGCGTTTCACTCGTCAACAATCTCGAAAGACCGAGTTCTTTGGCAATCTCTTCATTTCTTCGCACGGCCCCACTGACCGCGGACTGAGTTAAACTCAATTCGTTGCCCACCTCACTGTCAGGCAAAGGGCGTGGGGCCATCGACACAAGCGAGGAAACGCATAATTTCATGGGCGTCCCTAATTTCCGCATCTTTCTCATGTTTTAATCCGTCACCCTAAATCGATCATTATCTGTCCATGTGAGGTTGTAACACAATGGACCGGATTTTACACATAAGGCGCATTATGACAATCGTTCTTGAGTATTCAGAAAGTAAAAGAGCGCCTTGGCAAGCAGTTTGCCGGGTTTGACTTGAAAACGCAAGTAAAACGAAGCTCAGCCAGTCAGCGAATAAACCGCCATTAGACAATTCGTCCTCATTTGCCCAAAACTGTGAAAGGGCAAGTCCAAAAGAAGGGGTCAAGTCTCCGTTTGACTTTTGCAAGGTATTGCAGCAGGTTCGAGAAACATCAAAGGTCAAACGGAGACTTGACCCCTTTTCAGTAATTATGGGGATTGAGCTATGTCCAATAGATCATCTTTCAGGCTCTCAAATAACCTCTTTTTCGTGGAACACTCTTTCTCTGGGTCCTCTAGCATGTCGAGATGGTCATGGTCGGCACACGAGACTCTCTTGGCCACCTTGTGCCCGTGCAGTCTCGCGCTTTGGATGGGCACCATGCCGTCATTAGCCTGAAACACATAGTTCATGCCGGCATCCATGATCGCACCAGCAATGCACAGTTGCTTATGTTCGTTAAAAAGCGGCATTAAATTCGTCTTTAAATGTATCTTCCAAGGGGACGACCACGACTTCCTGCATTCAGTTTGATAGTCTACGTAACCGTAGTACGTGATGATCTTCTGTGCCATATTTTTTTTCAGACTATCGTTCAGACCAGCCAGCCAACCATTGGCATCACTTGCTCCCACTAAAACAGAGCCACCCTTGTTGTCCCAGCGCAAGTCCGACCTGTTTGGGTGGTCGGAATTCATCATCACATCCCACCTGCTGCCATCAGCGACCGAGACTAGATTGTATAGTAGCTGGAACTCAGCGAGTAAAAAATGCCAAGCCCCCCTTGGGCCTCCAGTGAACAATTTGCGCAGTGCATTTGTATCATTGGCCCCTGGGCTTCCATGGTGCGGAGTTGCGAGGGTGATGAGTTTTTTGATTTTGGCGGTTCCTTCGTATTTTTGCATCAAGGAACGGGATACGAGCCCTCCCATGCTGTGGGCAAGAAGCACGACGGGCAGATCGTTCATGTCGCCCCGGCTTATCGCCCTGTCGAGGTGCATTCTGAAGCTCCTCCCTATTTCCGTAACTGGTTGCAGATCACTTAAGTAGAGAAAGCGGAATATCTTATACTTGCTATTCAGTTCCGAATTACTGTCGAAGTATTCGATAAACCTCTGCCATCCGGCAAGCTGTTCAACGGCCTCCAGCTCATCGAGTTTGCCGTTCTTGTCCCAATCCTCTGCTCCGTGAATGCCGTGAACGAGTATGAGAGGGGTTCTTGTATCGCTGGGATCTTTCGGCTCATCAGGGGGGTATGGTACGAGCATGGTAATGTCGTCTGTGAGCAGCGCCTTCGTAATTGACAGAAAGACGCGGGTTTTCAGTCGAGATAAATGATGGACCGGTGGTAAGGTCCATCGTGTTTTGTGATAGATGTGGGGTCCAACCTCACGGAGTCCTCGCGGGGCTCTGTGAGGTTTTTTTGTTCTCCGAATCAGTGACAAAAGCGCAAAGGAGAAGGACCCCATGGAGAAGTTGCTCCACGATAGGAGGTTATACGCGTTTTTAGAGCAAGTCGATAAGGATTTCGCATCCAAGGTCCAGGGGGGGCGCTGTGAGCATTGCGGGGCTGTGTTGCATCGAGGAGACTATGATAGGAAGCCCCGAGGAGGGCCGTCATGGGACAAGCGATACAGTTTTTGCTGTTCGCGAGATGGATGCCGGAAACGCACAACGCCGCCCTCGGTACGCTTCCTGGGTCGCAAGGTTTTTGTGGGTATCGTTGTGGTGCTGGTTTCGGCCATGATGCATGGGGCAAGCGATGCGAGATTGCAGCGGTTGCGGGAGGTGCTGCCTGTCGACCGGAGAACGCTCAAACGCTGGCGCCAGTGGTGGACGGAGATTTTTGTGCGGTGCGCTTTTTGGAAAGCCGAGCGTGGCCGTTTCGGGCGGCGCATGGCTGAAGAGCGAATGCCCTTGGAGCTGGTGGAAGCCTTTGGTGCGCGGGAGATCGAAGGCCTGCTGAAGCTAATGAGGTTTCTTTCGCCGATCACGACGGCAACCTGCGGGAGGGGGGCCGGTATGTGATGGTTGTTCCTTGCCCGCAGAAGACGCTCCTGGACCGTCCGCCGGAGGGTATAGTAGGGAGTTGACATCATCTAAGCCAGGCTCGATGGAGCCATAGAGAAAGGAGAATGATGATGTCAAATCCCAAAAAGCACCTCGAGGCATCCGGAGGAAAGGAGAAGTGGGCTCATTTTCGTTTTAGTGTGATCGGGCCGTTGTTGGCCGCACCACCCGAGGGAGGCCAGCTTACGGTCGAGCTCGATGAGCTGGCGAAAAAGGTGTGGCGGCATCCGACCACGGGCGAATGGAGGCAGTTTGGTCGCTCGACGATCGAGCGCTGGTACTACCGTGCTCTTGCACAACCGAACGATCCGGTGGGAGTGCTGGCAAGAAAGGTCCGCGAGGACTTCGGCACCCATCCGTCCATGAACACGAAGCTCCGCGAGCTTGTGACAAACCAGTACAGGCAGCATCCGAGCTGGAGCTACCAGCTACATGCCGACAACCTGGCCGCGGTGGTGGAGCAGGACCCGAAGCTCGGCAAAGCGCCCTCGTATCCGTCGGTGCTCCGATTCATGCAGGCCCACGGGCTGATAAAGCGTCCTCGCCGGGGTCGCGGGCATACGGCGGGGGTTAAGGCAGCGGAGAAGCGTTTCGAAGACTTCGAGATCCGCTCCTATGAAAGTGAGTACGTAAACGGGCTTTGGCACCTGGACTTTCACCACGGCTCGCTCAAGGTCCTGGTGCCAGACGGGCAATGGAGCGGGGTTGACCTTATCGGCGTCCTTGACGATTGCTCGAGGGTCTGTGCGCACGCCCAGTGGTATCTTGCCGAGACGGCGCGGAACCTGATCCATGGGTTGAACCAAGGCTTCGAGAAGTACGACCTGCCGCGCGGGCTTATGAGCGACAACGGCTCGGCCATGATCGCCGCCGAGACCGTCCAGGGTCTCGCGCGCCTTGGCATCGTCCATGAGACGACCCTGCCATATAGCGCCTACCAAAACGGAAAGCAGGAGGTATTCTGGGGGCAAGTGGAAGGCCGGCTTCTGGCCATGCTGGAAGGGTGCAAGGACCTCACCCTGGCCCAGCTCAACCAGGCCACCATGGCCTGGGTCGAGATGGAATACAACCGTAAAGTTCACTCGGAGCTTGGCGAGTCGCCGCTTTCCCGATTCGTTTCCACAAAGAGCGTGGCCCGCCCCTGTCCGGAAAGCAAGCAGCTTAAGGAGGCCTTTACGGCCCGGATCTCACGGGCACAACGCCAAAGCGACGGCACGATCAGCCTTGATGGGGTCCGCTTCGAGCTTCCCTCGCGCTACCGGCACCTCAAGCGCGTGACGCTCCGATACGCATCCTGGGACCTTTCCCATGTCTATCTCTCCGACCCCGAGAGCGGCCACGTAATATGCCGGCTCTATCCACTGGACAAGCACAAGAATGCGGACGGACGACGCAGGAGAAAAGAGCCCTTAATCGATGCCGCGCCGGAATCCTCGGATGGCGGCATGGCTCCGCTCTTAAGAAAGCTCATCGCCGATTATGCCGCAACGGGTCTTCCACCGGCGTATCTGCCCAAGGACGAATGCGCGCAAAATAGGGAGGACAAGCCATGAACAAGAAACTGCTTGCCCTCTATTCGCTCAAATTCAACCCCTTCTTGCCCGACCTTCCCGTATCCGCCCTGTTTTTGCCTCCGACAATGGAGAGCTTCTGCTGGAGGATGCAAAACCAGGTGGGCCAAGGAGGATTTGCCATGGTCAGCGGCGAGCCCGGAACCGGAAAGAGCGCGGCCCTCAGGGTCCTGGCCGACCGGCTCGGCGCTCTGCGGGATGTATATGTCTGTGTGCTTACCCGCCCACAGGCGTCGGTTGCCGACTTCTACCGGGAGCTCGGGGACCTCTTCCAGGTGGCCCTGTCTCCTCATAACCGCTGGACCGGGGCCAAAGCGCTA
>Ga0351873_10082_pt1 | contig 27676 bp, 14 predicted proteins | sample TotcelFGM3001N11_FD_206764 | JGI IMG/M metagenome (GOLD analysis project Ga0351873, IMG submission 206764) | Enriched cells from coal bed in the Powder River Basin, Montana, United States - Total cells FGM rep2 HSBNCT.FGM.300.1.N11 ... | reverse complement strand
GCAGCCTTGTGGTTCTGGGATCAGCCTGTGCACGACTACATCGGCGAGCACCTGCACCTCATTGATCCCGACAAATTGTCCTCTCGGACCTACGTCAAAGCCGTCGAACGGAAGGCCAAAGGGGATTGGCAGGAATTCATCGCTCGCCGCTATTTCACCCAAACCGGCGAACAATGGCTGCTCGTCTTGGAGAGCGATCCCAAGTACACCTCGGTGGACGAACGCGTGGCCGAGTTCACCAGAAGGACGGGGCTTAGCCGTTCGACCTACTTCAATCTGAAAAGAACATTGAAGGCCGACGGACAATTGGGGCTCCACAACGTACCACGGTTCACGCTGGCGGGCAGGCCGCCCGAGGTGCCCGACCTGGAGGCCGAAGCAAGGGCTGCCGCGGAGCAGGAACGGAACCGGACAGAGCAGGAGCGATTCGAGCAGCAGCAGGAAGACGACTACCGCGACCTGGAGGAAAGGTACTTTGACGACGAGGACTCAGATGACGACGGCTAACCTTCCGGCATTTTGCTGGATTCTGGACTTGGGAGGGCTCGGAAGTCCAAAGTGCAAGCGAATGGGCCCGCGGCAAGCTCACGGCAGATGGTCGGCACGATTCGTTGGTAGGTTCGGTGCCGCGCACTTGACGCCGACAGCCGGAGCAAATGACAATGCGAGCGGATTAACGATAGCCTTGAACATTGAGGGGTGGTTTTTGCCTTTCCGCACGGACCACGATCGACATGTCTGACAACGCTGGTCAACCGACTTTGACTTTCAAGAATGGGCGTCCGGTTCCAAAGGACCTTGCAGAGAAGTTCTACGAAGCTTTCTTGCGAATCAAGGCGGGAGCGGTGGCAATTCGGATGTGGGAGAGGCTGTTCACCGAAGAGGATCGCGAGCGGTTGGGGGGCGATCTGGACGAGTGTTTCTCGCGCCTCGGTACCGCGAGCATGTGGGCTCAAGCCAAGGGAGTCTCCATGGAGCGGGCCGTGATCGATGTCGCTCGCGGCCTGGAACTGATGAGCGACCAGACGGCTAACTGGCTGATGCGAGAACTCAGACTGGAGGACCCCGGAACCACAGCCCAAGCTGACCGACCGTTCTGGGACGCAGCCCAAGGGAAACTGAAATTCGGTCGTCGCGTGATCCGCTCTATCCGCGTAATGAAGAACCCGTCGAACATCCAGCGAATCCTCGACGCGTTTCACCGCGCCGGGTGGCCCACCCGCATCGAAAACCCGCTCTCTCTTGGCCAGCAACAACTTCACGAAGCCATTCGCTCGCTGAACCGAGGGCTGAAAAAAATCTGCTTCCGTTCGCAGGAAGGCGGCCAAGCCATCATCTGGGAACGCCGCTGAGCTCCCAGTCAACTCCCAGTCAATTGCGTCTGACTCGCGGGAGTTTCTTTTGGAGAATCCAGGAAGCTGAGAGGTGGTTCGCCATTGGCCACCACCGACCTCCGCGTCCCACGTCCGCAAGGATTGTGAACGGATTCTCCCAGTGACCAAGCGGAAACAGACATTGTCGAAGGTTGAAATCGCCAAGGCATTCGCCGAAGGCACCGGCGCGCAGTTTCCGCCGATCATGACCGTCGATCAACTGGCGGTCCTGCTACAGATCAGCCGTAAGACGCTCTACGAGTGGGCGGAGACGGGCCGATTGGATGGCGCCTTTCGGAAGCGTGGCAAGCACATCTTGTTCTGGCGCGACCGCGCCATCGACATCATCTTCAATGGACCGGAGTGGAAACGTCATGAAAAACGAACCCAAGCGCATTCAAGTGGGCGAGTTCACGGTGATCTACAAACGAGGAAAGAAGGGGCACTACACAGCCGACTTTCACCACGACGGCCAGCACTGCCGTCGCTCGTTGCGGACGAGCAATCTGAAGATCGCTCGCCAGCGGGCGATCAAACTTGAGCGCGAGATCATCGCTGGCCACCTGGGTCGAACGAAGGGGGCTGACAACGCGGCGCCAAGGACCATCCGTCAGGGCGCCGACGAATTCTTGGCCTTCCTGGAGACCGAAAAACGCCGACGGAAGACCCGAGTCAAGTACCGAGGCATCCTGCACAATTTCGTCAGCTTCGCCGAGGCCCGAAAAGCCGGACGGCTGGCAGACGTGGACATGCGGCTGATCGACAAGTTCCGCGCACACCGCAGGCCGTTGATCGGGGACAAATCGATGCACCACGAGGGCGTGCTGCTGAAGCGTTTCCTGGGGTGGTGTCGGCAGCGTAAGCTGGTCGCCGAGAATCCGCTGGCAGAAACCAAGTTCAGGCGTCCCAGGCCGCCACGGCGCGGAGGCCCGACGCTGGAGCAAATCAACACCATCTTGAACGCCGCCGACGAACGCCGTCGTCCGATTCTCGCCGTGCTGGCGTTCACAGGCATGCGTTCCGGCGAGTGTCAGCACCTGCAGCCCGAGGACGTGGACCTCCGCGGCAACTGGGTTCACATCGTCAGCCGCGAGGGCTACGAGACAAAAACCGGCGAGAACCGGGACGTGCCCATACACCCGCGGTTACGGCCATTCCTGGAGCGTCAGCCCAAGCACGCGCGTCCGTGGTTCTTCACCGGGCCGGCCACTCCCAAGTACCCCAACGGCGATCACTACATCAACACGAAACGGCTGAACGAGTACTTCTTGACCATTCTGGAGAAGTTGGGCATCCCGACGGGGCGCGAGGATGGGTTCACCATCCACTCGTTGCGTCACGCGTTCAAGACCTTCTGCATCAACTCCCGGATTCCGCGGGAGGTCGTCGACGCATGGCAGGGACACGCGCCGGATCGGTCCGCCGGTGGGGCGTATTATAAGCTGACGCCGGAAGACTCTCAGCGTTTCATGAAACAGGTTCCATTCGGGACCGGCGAGCCGGCCGCCTCTGCCGTCGAAAAGGAGGTTTAACCATATTCAGGTTTGTATGGACGTGCTTGATTGTGACGCTGGTCGCTACGGCGACCGGCACGGCGGCTTCGGCCACCTGTTTCCTGACCGACATCAACGGGTGGTATGTGTCGAGGGACAAAAAAGGGACAAGTGGGGGTCAAGAAAAAGAGGACGGCTCGCAAGTTGCTGTTGTTTCAGCACTTACGAGCCGTTTCTCTTTAACAGCGGAGGGCACGGGAGTCGAACCCGCAACCGGTTTCCCGGCATCTGATTTCGAATCAGACCCCTCACCATTCGGATACCCTCCGGCTTGGGATTTTTCTATTTAACTCTTATCGAGGCCAAAAGACAAGCCCCAATCCCCGAGGTCGTCTCCCGCGGGCGATTTAAGATGCACCGGCGGGAACGATCTGCCCGCTCGGTCGGCAATGTCGTTGGGCTGCATCACGCCAGCCTGGTCGCGGCGACGACGGCTTTCATCTTTTCCAATCCCTGGCCGGCCGCTTCCTCGGCAGGCAATTGCCAATAGCTGCGGTTGAACAACTCCAACGACAACACGACTTGGCAATGATTGCCAGCCAGATTGCGCAATATTTCCGCCAACGGGGCGATGCCGTCACCGGGCCAGATGCGGTCGGCATCGGTGATGGTTTCACGCGACGGTTCGGCGGGATAGTCGTTCATGTGGAAACAATGGACAGCCTGCCGCCCCAGGAGGTTCAGGATGCTGGGCGGCGTTCCGCCTTTGTACATGTGATAGGCATCCAACAGGACACAGGCTTCGGGCCGGCCGGATCGCGCGGCTACGTACAATGCCTCACTGCCGTGGCTGAGGTTCGCGGACGATCCCCAAATCTCGATCTGGGGGATCACGCCTATTTCACGGCCCAACTCGATGATCGCGGCGTACCGCGCAGCCGCGTCATCCAAGTGGAGCCGGCTGCCGGGGCGATTGGCGCCGGCCGGCGGGGCCGCGATGTGCGTGCCGCCGATCTGGGCCAGCACGTCCATGTCGCGTTTCATTTGCTCCAGGCCGACGCGGCGCTGATCGTCGTCGTCGACGACCCAAGCGGCAAAACCGATCCCGCTGCAGACACTGAGTCCCAAATCCTCACAGCGGCGACGGATGTCCCGCAAATCGCCGCCCGCTTGGACGTACTCGTGAATGGTCCCCAGCCAAGGCTCGATGCCCGTGTAGCCGGCTTTGGCCGTCGTCTCCAACTCGCTGACCAGCCCCAACTTCTGTCCGCGAATCGTGCCGGTGTTTAGCGCGTAGGTAAACCCGTAGGGACGCGGCTTGTCGGATTCGACCGCATCGGCCCCATCGGCCACCGCCGACGCGACGCAGCCGGACAGCAAACCGACACCGGCGCATGCCGCGGCACCGATTCCACCACGAGTCAAGAAGTCACGACGACTGGTGCGCATGGCTGAAGAATCCAGGGGGAGCGTTGCGTCATCTGCGGACAACGGATGGCTGTCCGCAGATAAACGCAGAACTTGCAGACCGCTCGTCTTCGAGCGAGTATCCTTCTAACGCCTATCCTTCGAGCGTCTACTCTTCGAACGCTGCATCGAAGGCGCGGCCGCTGGGAGCGAAGTCTAGCTTCTTGACGAATTGCGAGGCTTCGCGCGCGCCGAACTCACGTTCCATCCCGCAATCTTCCCATTCGACCGACAGCGGGCCGGCGTACTTGATGTCGTTCAACGCTCGGATAATCTCCTCGAAGTTGATTCCGCCGCGTCCGGGGCTGCGGAAATCCCAACCGCGGCGATGATCGCCAAAGTTCAGGTGGCTGGCGATGATTCCGCTGCGGCCGTTGAGCGTTGTGATCGCGTCCTTGACGTGGACGTGATAGATCCGGTCGGGGAAGGCGCGGATGAATTCGACGGGATCGACGCCCTGCCAATGCAGGTGGCTGGGGTCAAAGTTGAAGCCGAATTCTTCGCGGTGGTCCAATGCCTCCAGCGCCCGCTGAGCCGTGTACAGGTCAAAGGCGATTTCTGTGGGGTGAACTTCCAAAGCGAACTTGACGCCACATTCTGCAAATACGTCAAGGATCGGGTTGAACCGCTCGGCCAGCAGTTCGAACCCGGCGTCGATCATCTTGGCCGACACGGGGGGGAACGAGTAGTTCAGGTGCCAGATACTGGAGCCCGTGAAACCGTTTACGACGCTCACGCCCAGTTTCTGGGCCGCGCGAGCCGTATCTTTCATCTCTTCGATCGCCCGCTGGGTGACTCCCGCCGGATCGCCGTCGCCCCACACATAGTCGGGCACGATCAACTTGTGCCGTTCGTCGATGATGTCCAACACGGCTTGGCCGACCAAATGATTGCTGATCGCAAAGCATTGCAGGTCAAAGCTTTCGAGCAATTCCCGCTTCCGGCTGCAGTAGCTGTCGTCAGTGAGGGCTTTCTTAACCTCGAAATGATCGCCCCAGCAAGCCAACTCCAACCCGTCATAGCCGAATTCTTTCGCCTTGCGGGCCATTTCCTGTACGGGCAAATCAGCCCACTGGCCGGTGAACAACGTGACCGGTCGCGCCATGTGTGTCTCCTTGTGCGATCGAGGTTTTGGTTTGAAACAGTTTTGGACGAGGCATTATTCTGCCGTTTTGGCGGCAACTCTGCAACCACCCGCAAACGGCAACCCGCTGACGATTTGGCAGCGGTGTAAGTCAGACGATTCCCCGCTACTGGTCGCCTTTGAGCCATTCCTTGATAATTGCGACCTCGGGAATCCGGCGGGTGGATTTCAAGACGTAGCGCGCCATCACCACGGCGGGCGTTTGGACCGGAGCAACTCCGTAAGACGCGATCACGGCTGGGTCCGTGCGCGTGCTCACGCGCGCGTCGGCCCCCAGTTCGGCGACCGCCCGCTCGCATCGCTGCACCAGTTCCTGGCATTCCGGCCCGCCGTCCCCCAGGACGTACAACGAAGCTTTGCGGCGCGCGATCTTCATACGAAACTTTTCATTGATCCGGTCCTGGATCGCCGCGATCAACTGGTCGCGCGGCGGGATGCGTGAGACGAAGCGAATCTCGCCGTCGATGCAGATGGTCGGCACGTTGCGCACCATCAGCGAGGTCATGAACACCAGCGACTCGCGGTACTTGATTTTGTGCTCGCGCCAGACCACGATCCCCTCGAACTCGGGCGAGACCTGCTTGACCGCATCGACCATGTACTGGCACGGGGCACAGGCCTCGGAGTCCAGCGTGATGATGTCCACGATCACCTTGTCCGCCTGACCGTACTCGCGCATGTCCAGCCGGTCGTCGTCGGATCGTTCGGCGACGCTGGCTTTGACGACCTCGCGCTGGTACGGGTCGAGGACAACTTGAGCCACCGCCTCAAGGTTCTGCGGCGGCGTCGCATACGGCAGGTCGCAACCGGGAGCCAGCACGAAGCCGCGCTCGCCGCCGATCTCCAGACAGGCGAGTGCGTTTCGCTGAGCATCGAGCGGCTTGCCCAACAGCAGCACACTGGTCAACTGCAAATTGCCGCCAAAGCTGATGCCGCGGGGCAGGCACACGTCGCGGACGTATTGCAGGGGAATGTTCTCGTCGACCGAGATGTTGTCGGGGCGGCAATCGCACATGGCGTCGACGTTCTGCTGGGCATGGCCGCAGACAAAGAACGAACTCAGCCCGCCCCGCTGGCGGATGTGCTCGAAAACCGGCGTGGCGAACGGCAGCACGAACTCGCGGAACTGGTCTGGACCGATCTGACTGGTCATCGGATCGACCATGGCGACAATCGGGCAGCCGGCGTCCAAGTAATAACCCGAGAGGGCGCTGCAGACGTCACGGCAGAACCCCATGACCCGGCCGACGTAGTCCGGCGCGTCAAACATCTTCATGAAAATATCGGTCCCCAGCAGATGCAAGGCCAAGGTGAAGGGGCCGGTCACCAGGCCATAGAAAGCGACTTCCGGATGCCGGCGGCACAACTCGTTGGCCGCCGCCAGGGCGACTTGGATGCGGCCGCACTCCGGCGTGGGGATCCGCAATGCTTCGAGCGGATGCCCGAGGGCCAGCGGATGATTGCGGACCGAAGGAGGCGTCTGGTCGGCCCAATTGAGTTCGCAACCCAGCACTTCGGCTTCGATCTGCAGATCGAAAACGACGGGAATGCCGTCCGGTTGATAGCGTGCGATGGCTGCCTCGACGCCTTCGATCAGCCGCTGTTCGGACTTCAAGTAATCGGTCGCGGTCAAGCCCAGCAGGGCGCCGCCGTGGCATCCGACAAAGGGTACCCACGGGACGTGATCTACCGCTTCGCAACGAAACGCCGTCCGAAGCCGTTCCTTTCCTGTCAGCACTATTAATCACCTTTCTGGTCGCGTCAATCGTCGGCCCCCCGACGACAATGAACCTTTTGATAATGCAGAACGGCGGAGCGTCGTGAGACGCTCCGCCGTTTGCCTTCCCAATCGCTCCCGAACTCAGAGAATCAGATCGCCGGATCTCAAGGAATCAGATAGACGCCGCCCAACACCACGCCGGCCTGGAGCAACCCGCCTCGCAGACTGATTGGAATCGGCGGCACCAGCCATGGGGCGCAGCTGCCTGGACGGTAATACCCCAAGGCATATTGGCATTCGTGCGGTGGATTGATGCCCATCTTGTACGGCAGCAAGGCGACGTTTTTGAAGAAATGCGCCCCGGAGTGGACGGGCTCCATCAGCGGTCCCATCGTGTGTCCGTAGCGTTCCAGCCCGGTCTCTTCAAAATACAGCGGCTTGTGGCACAAGGCAGACGCCTTCCACGTGAACGTGACCAAGTCCCAGGCCCGCGGGACGTATTGGTCGTCTCCCAAGGTGCATTCCGTCGGCACGCCCCACCAAGCGGCCAGGAAGCATAGGTCGTCGTCACTCAATTCGCCTAGTCGCACTTGGACAACGTCGCCCTCGGTTGGTGCGACGACGATCTTGCGATTATGAATGTCCTGCAGGCGACCTGTAGCGACGATTTCTCCGGTCCGATTTTTCCACTGGCGGGCCGGAGTTTGCCGCAACCGACTCTCCCGCGCCTCCTCCTCTTCTTCCACCGACGCCGCGTCGGGCTTAAACGGGGCGGTGATATCCAACGAGATCTTGGTAATCGAGTTGTCGCGAAGCGCCTGTCTGGCCGTCTTGCATTTCCGCTCCTCGTCGCAACAGTTGCGGTCGTTGTAGATCTGCTTGCAATCGGCGTCGGTGGGCTGTGATTCGTATTCCAGGATCGACGCAGGCGGGCCGAGCGAGGGCCCCGCCGGCGTCCGCGGCTCGCCAGTTCGAGGCGTTTCTTTCGCCGGCGCTTGCTCGCTTGGCGCGCCAGGCTGCCAGGGCTGACCAGGCAACGGAAAATCCGGGACGTAGGATTCCGAGGGAGGCAGCGGAGGTAAACTAAGCTCCGCCGAGGGCTTCTGCGCGGCATTCGGTTTGGAAGACAACGGTGGCTTCTCGCCAGGCCGCAGCACGGAGCGTTTTTGGACGGGCGAGTCCTGCCGTGGCATCAGCCCCGCAGGCGGCTGCGGCGCGTCGTCTTGGGCGCTGACCATCTCGACCATGTCGGCTTGGCCAGGCGAGTCGCCAGTCGGTGACAACAGCCTGATGCCCGTCCCAGAGCCCGGCGAATTGTCGCCGAACGGGTCCTGGAATGGGGCCGGCGCGTTTTGATGAGCGGCGGGCAGGATCGGCGGCCAGGTTTTCTGGGTGCGATCTTGCCAAGCGCCGTCGATCTGCCGTGAGGCAAAGCCCGTCGCCGTTGTCTCGGGCGGACGGCTTTTCCACCGCAAGACCGCGCCGGACGCAGAACCCGTGCCGTCCAGACCACCAGCCGTGCCGCCGGACGCACTGAATCGTAGGGTGCCCGCGGACGCTGAGGGCGTCGACACACTGCCGTTTTCCGATGGTGAATTCAACTCGATCGGACGCGCGTCCGACATGCTGGACAACTGGGCGGGCGGCGATGTCTCGCCGCGCACGGTTCCCACGCCGATCCAGGCGGCGATGACAGCACTGCAGACGGCTGCCCGGCGCCAGGCTGTGTCCAGACGCGGGCGAGTGCCTGCGCGGACTCGGTCAGCCTCCTTCGGATGTGGACGAGGACTCGACACTGTAGTTGGGCGCTTCCTGCGTGATGGCAATGTCATGGGGATGACTCTCCCGAACCGATGCTTGAGTGACCTGGAGGAATCGCGTGTCCGTCCGCAATTCCTCAATCGTCCGCGTGCCACAGTAGCCCATACCAGCTCTGAGGCCACCTACCAATTGATACACAAAATCGCTCAATGCCCCTTTAAAGGGCACCCGTCCCTCGACGCCTTCCGGAACCAGTTTTCCGGATCCGCTCGTTGATGGCTGGCGATACCGCTCGCTGGAGCCTTTGACCATGGCGCCCAACGAACCCATGCCGCGATAAACCTTGAACGTGCGTCCCTGAAACAGGATTGTCTTGCCGGGACTCTCCGCCAAGCCGGCGAACAAGCCGCCAATCATGACCGAGTGAGCGCCGGCAGCAATTGCCTTCGTAATGTCCCCCGAGTATCGAATCCCCCCATCCGCAATGATCGGGATGCCGGCGTCCTTGGCAGCTTGGGCGGCTTGATAAATTGCCGTGATCTGCGGAACGCCGACTCCGGACACCACACGCGTCGTGCAGATCGAGCCTGGCCCGATCCCCACTTTGACAGCATCGGCTCCGGCCCGGATCAAATCCTTGCATCCTTCGCTCGTCGCTATGTTGCCAGCCACAACGTCGATGTCCCAACGCTGTTTTAGCTGTTTGACTGTTTCAATGACATTGGCCGAATGGCCGTGGGCACTGTCGACAATCAGTACGTCAACTGCTTTTTCGATAAGGCTTTGCGCCCGATCAAAATCAAAGACCCCAATCGCTGCTCCAACCCGCAAACGGCCCTGCTTGTCCTTGCAAGCATCCGGGAACCGTTTCATCATGTCGATGTCTTTGATTGTGATCAGTCCCGTTAGACAGTACTTTTCGTCAACCAGGAGAAGTTTCTCTACCCTTTTTGCCATTAAAATCTTCTCAGCTTCCTCAAGCGTTACTTCTCCCGTAGCCGTTACAAGTTGATCTTTAGTCATTACCTCCGAGATAGGAATATCCGTTTTTGCCAAAAACCGTAGATCTCGGCGGGTAAGGATCCCGGCGAGCTTCCCGTTGGGGTGGATGATCGGGATCCCGGAAACGTTATGTTGGTCCATCGCTTCCTGTGCTTGAGCAACCGGGGCATCCGGCGGCAGCGTCACCGGATCAAAAATAATCCCGTTGGCGCTACGCTTAACCCGGTTCACTTCCTCTGTTTGCGCTTCGATGGACATATTTTTATGAACCACCCCTATTCCCCCCGTTTTTGCCAAAGCGATTGCAAATTCGCTTTCGGTCACGGTGTCCATGGGAGAACTGAGCAGCGGAATGTTCAGACTGATCCGATTGGTCAGCCTGGAGCGGACGTCGACGTCGGACGGAACCACATCGCTTAGCCGCGGTTCCAGCAAGACGTCGTCAAACGTGATGGCCGTGTAGCTGATTTTTTCATGCATGGCAAACTGCTGTCATTGAAAGCGGGGGAACGGAACGTCAGTTGGAATTCAGATTATTGCGGGCCACGAGCGGATTGACAACTCGGGCGGGCGGTTCGCCAATTACATCTCGCGATCAAAAAGTAAAAAAACGCAACGCAAAAACCGTAAAAGCTAAATGTTTTCTACGCCTCCCATAGCGCCTTGATTGACAAATCGCTACGAACGAGTTTAATAGTGCAATGGTTGCAACATGATCGGTGTCTGCTTCTTTTGACAGAGAGGACTTCAAAAATGCATCGTTGCCTGCTCGTACTGACCGTCGTCGGTTTGATGCTTTGTTCTGCGGACTTGGCGCTGGCGGGATCGTCAGGCGGCGGATGTGGTGAGGTGACCTACGTCGAAAAGACCTGCTATGTGCCGGAGTGGGTCACCGAAACACAGGTCGTCACCGTGTGCGAGTACGTCCAGGAGCAGCGCGAAGTCAAACAGATCGTCCAGAAGTGCGTACCCATCCAGAAACAGATCGAACGCACCTGCACCGTGATGGTTCCCGAGCTACGGACCAAAACGGTGCAGTTCAACGTCTGCCGGCCCGTCGTGCAGCAGGTCCAGCGGCAGTGCATGGTGAACGTGCCCGTGTGGCGAGAGGAAACACGGCAATACACCGCTTACGTTCCCACTTTCGAGACGCGGCAAGGCGTGCGGCGCGTCTGCAAGACGACAACAGAAGAGGTCGTCAAGACGGTTTGCGTCGATCGGGGCCATTGGGAAACGCAAATGGTCGAGGTGCCGTACGTGACACGGCGCTGCGGACTGTTGGGCCGTCGCGGCTGTGGCGCGTGCTGCGATCCATGCAGCAGCTGCCAGCCTTGCACGACCACGGTTTGCCAGAAGGTCTGGGTGCCGAACGTGGTCGAAGAACAGGTCACCGTGACGGTTTGCAAGCCGCAGATCGTCGAAGAGCCCTGCGAGTATACGGTCACGGTCTGCAAGCCCGAAGTCCGGACGTGCGTGGTCAAGCTCTGCGACTGGAAGCAGGAAATGCGGACGATGACGTGCAACGTCACGACCTATGAGTCGGAGGTGGTGCAAAGGGAACTGACCTATACGGTTTGCGTGCCGCAGCAGAAGACGTGGATCCAAACCGTGACTTGCTACGAAACTCAGGCGGAAGAGGTGACCCGGATGGTGACGGTCTGCGTTCCGCGGCAAGTTCAGAAAGAGTGTCAGGTCAATGTCTGCCGCATGGTACCCAAGACGGTACAGGTCCCTGTGCAGTGCGGCACCGGTTGCTGCCGCGGCTGTGGGTCGATCGGTTGCCGCCGCGTGCGCGGGTGCTGAGTCTCAGCACGCCGTCGATTAGGCCCACGGATGGCAGAGCGGACCCACGGATGAAGGGCGAGGAAAAAAGGGACATTCTCAATACTGTTCGGCACGTTTCTTGCTTGGGCAGGCATCCTCGCCGCTCGCCGGCGGCTGGTTCAGGTTACGTGGCCACGAACAAGCGTCCACCTCGAACGACTGTGATCCCCCGACGCTTGCCGTCGGGAGATTCAGGATAGAGGGCTGACATCGTGATACCACCAATTAGCCTGACGCACTCGCCGGCGAGCGGCGAGGATCAAAGGGTGCTCTCTGAGAGACTCTGAGAGTTGCCCTCATGGCCCGTTTTCCTCAATGACTCGACGGCAAGCGTCGAGGATGCGTGCCAATAGCAACCGCTGTGCCGAAGAGTATTGGGACGGGGGTTTTTTCTCCGGTGGGCCAGAAACGACCCCCGTCCAGGACATTTCTACTTTGCGCCGGAATGAAGATAGTAGAATGTCCCGGCGTGGCGCAGTTTCGGCGCGGTCACGGCGTTGGAACGAGTCTTTCACCGCTGGCCGGCGGTTCGAGCGTGGAGTTACCGGCGAGCAGACCTTGTTGCACGAGAAAGCGGTCGGCGGCGATCAGGGTGACGGTTTGCCAGGGATCCCGGTTGAAGAAGCCGTGGCGCTGGCCTTTGGCGATTTGCAGATCGGTGGTGGTGCCGAGACGCTTGAGTTTTTCATACACGGCGTCCCAGCCGGTCTTCCATCCGTCCTCGGTGCCGAAGAAGACGATGGCCGGGGCCAAGCCGGGCTTGAGATGACGCAGTGCATCGACCTCGTCGTCTTTGGCGTCGTCCGGTGAAAAGGCCGGATTGAACAGCAGATAGGCGATGACCGAGGTGTCGATGTTCTGCGGGTCGGCGGGATCGTCGAGTCCCGGGTTCGTCGTTGCGAGCAGTGCGATGTGGCCGCCCGCCGAGCCCCCGCCGGTGACGATCCGTTGCGGGTCGATGCCCAGTTCCGCCGCGTGCTGCTTGAACCAGCGGATGGCGCTCTTGGCATCCGTGATGCAGACTCGCTTGCGGGTTTCGCCCGCGGGCAGTTGGTTGGCCTCGACCTTGCTCAGCATCCGGTAGTTGGCCGTCGCGGCCACCAGTCCCCGGCCGGCCAGGTAGTGGCAGGCGATGCGGAACTGGTTCAAGTTGCCGCCGCTCCAGCCGCCGCCGTGGAACAGGATCACGCCGGGCACTTTCGCCGTCGCCGGGTCGTGGTTCGGCGGGAAATAAATCTCCATCTGGCGAGGCAGGCCGGCAGACTGCTTGTAGACACAGGCCTTGCCCTGCGGCGGATCGGTGGCCGGGGCGTCAGCGGCAAAGATCTCCGTCAACGGTGCCAATAGCAGGGTACAAAGTGTCAAGAACCGGTTCATGAGTTGGGCCTTTCAAAACAGAAACAGGTTGAGTATAGCACACGGCCGCATCATGGTCAGCGTGATGTACCCAACCTTCAGCGCGAAACACTTGCATTGGGAGTTGCACGACAATGGTGCCATGACGACGCATGGCACCCGTCGGGCAGCATCGGCGCCCCCCCTTTCCGAAGAGGTTTGACCGGTCTCGACTCGCGCGACGAGGCTCGGGACGTGGCGGCCCCAAATCAAATCGTCGGCATCAGGAGTTCGTCGAGAAGATCCGTGGCTCGTCCTTGGTCCATTCCGAACAGGAGCAAGTCTTCGTTGGCATTGCCGATCCGATTGTCGGCTTGCCCGTCGTCTCGGGCTGCGTGGGCCGATCTCAGGTGGAACGGCCTCGCCGTGTCGCTCGGTGCAAAGATGAAATTGTCCATCCGGTCGGGCGTGTCGACCTGATAGATCGTGGTGCCGTGCGGCGAGGCAGAGTCGTTGATGATGGAGATGGCATCCTCGATCCGCATCAGCTCGTCTGCGGCAAGCAGGCCGTTGGAATTGTCCAGAAAGACGTAGAAGTCGGCCGCCAGGAGCGCTCCTCCCGTCGCATCGCTGATGGCCGCGAATCCGTCGGCCGTCTGCGCGATGCCGGCGTTGCCGGTGAGATTCAAGCGGTTGACGATCAGCGAGCCGTTTGCCTGGACGTTGCCGCTCAGCGTGAGCATTGCCGCGGGGGCGTAGATCGTCCCTTCCATGCCGCTCGAGTTGCCGCTGATCGATATCGCCTTGCTGTTGTCACGGGCCTGGAAGAAGATCAGGCCGGCCAGCAGCGGCTGGTCGCCGGCGCCGGCAAGGCCCAGCGGTGTCAGAACCACGGCGCCGGTGCCGCTGAGGCTGATGCTACTAAAAGTACCGCCGCGATCAGGATAGTTGCTGCCGGCGTTGTAGATCAGCACACCGGTGCCGGTGAGGCTGGCATTGCCGCCGATCTGCAGTCCGCCGCCGCGAATGACATAGATGCCCGGCTCAAGGATCAGCCTCGCATCGCCCGAGGCCTTGATTTGCGTGTAGACGCCGGGCTGGAGCGTTGCCTCGGAGTCTGCCGCGTAGACGGCCGATCCGCGGAAGTCTTCCGCGTGCGGAGCGGCCAAGGTCGCCAGGGGATCGGAAATCGGCTGAACGCCGGTCACCGGATCCGAACCGAGAACGGCGTTGCCGGTCGTTCGCACGCCGCCAACCACCTCGATTTGCGAAGCGATCAGACGAGAGTTGCCGCCGGCGTCGACGGCGCGATCCGTGCAGGAGGAGTTGACGAACACGCTGCCTGGCACGGTCAGTGTGGCGTTGCCCGACAGATCCAATGCATCACGAGCCGTGGAACTGAGCACGAAGATCGATCTCAGGACCGTGACGATAAACGTCCCGATATCCGTACCGCCGTCGTCATCGGACAGCGTCACGGTCACGGTAAAGTTGCCGTCGGCGGCATAGATGTGGTTGCCGGTGATCGTGCCCGCGGCTCCCGGCAGTCCAAACGGCGGCTCGGTTACCGTTACCTGGCCATAGGTCACAATGCCGTCGCCCCAGTCGATCGTTGCCGTATGCGTATCGGCGGTGCCAAAGTCATGGAACGTGGCAAGGGGCAGGCTTACCAAGCGGCCTTGGTCGTCCGTTACCGTCTGGCCTTCCAGCTCCAACGTGGGCGCTACGTTCTCGACCACCACGTTGAAGATGGTCTCGACCAAGCCCAGTTCACCATCCATCACCTGAACGGTTACCCGATACTCGCCGTTGTCTGCATACACGTGGCTGGCCGAGACGGTGCCGTCCGCGATGGTGCCGTCCTGTAGCATGCTCTCGTCCCCCCAGTCGATAGCGGCACTCTGGGGATCGGGGAACGAGCCGAAGGCATTGAATGTGTGGCCCTCCTTGACCGCTACCACGTCCCCGTTGTTAAATCGTACGGTGCTATTGCCAGCTCCGCCGTCCAATTGATCATTCCCCTCGCCGCCGTCGATGATATTATCCCCGGAACCGCCTTGGATGATGTCATCACCGTTGTTGCCGAACAACACGCAAGGAATGAACGCCGAGGCGTCGACCAGAATGACGTCATCTCCGTCCTGGGCATCGACGACTATTCTGTCGGCGGCCGAACCGCTGAACGTCGTCGAGGCGCCGTTGATTGTCACAACGACGCTTCCGGACGTCACGGTGATTTCGTCGTCGTCCATCGAGCCATTGACGTAGACCTGCCCGTCGCTCCATAACACGAAGGCCTCCTGATCGAAGTCCTCGTGCTCGAAGCCACCCGAGAGAATGATGTGCTCGATGTTGGCGAACGTCACCGAACCCGTTTCGACGTTGTCGGAATAGGAGCTGATCGTGCCTGCATTGCCGTCCACCGTGACGCGCAGGTCATACACCAGGGCATCGCGGACGATGGAGATCTTGTCCTGGCCCTCCCCGCCAATGATGTGGGATCCATCCAAGTTATTGGCCATGACGATGAACTCGTTAGCACCTGGGCCGCCGTCCAAAAGGTCTTGGCCTCCGCCTCCAGCGATCACATCATTGCCAGGGCCACCGGCCAAATGATCGCTGGCCACTCCCCCATAGAGCTGATCGTCCCCCTCGCCGCCGTGCGCAATCACGGCTGCCGACCCAAAGTTCACCAGCCTGTCATTACCCGCTCCCGGGTAGGCCTCAACCTCTGTCACGACGCCTTCCGAGATAGTAACGGAATCGTCGCCGTCACCCATGTCAGCGATCAAGATCCTGGTAACGTTGTCGAACGTCTGTGTGAGGCCGAACATGGTAACGTCGATCTTGCGACCCTGTTGCGATCCGGCGGAAACGTCGGCGATGACCACGTCTTCGTTCATCTCACTAACGGCCAAGTGACGTGTGCTGGCCTGCGGGCCGACATTCAGCGTCAGCACCCCGTTGGCGTCGACCTGACCGAGAACGGGTGATTCGACCTTCAGCTTGCCGACCTCGAAGCTGTAAGTGGCCATCTTGATACTTGGGTAGTAGACACAAACCGTACCGACCAGCCACACCTTTTTGCACGACTTGGCCCAATATACCTGCGGGTATTCGATCCCGACGGTAATCACTCCCACGCTGGAGTTGTAGGCAACGTCTACGCTGAGCGGGCCGACGGGGATATAGAAGATCTCTGCCGAAACGGCCAGGCTCCCGTGGATGTCCAATACAAAATGGCCGTCGCCTTGGGACCCTCTCCCGTCGCTGTCCAGATGGCTGATTTCCAGGTGTGCGCTACCGCTGATGTTGAAACCGTCCGGTCCTAGCTGTATGTTGCCGCCTACGTCCACAACGAATTCACCTTGCGAGCTGAAGAACAAGGTTCCGTGTACCGAGGCGCTGGCCAAGTTAAAGAAGCTGCTCTTAGCAGAATAGTTCGCCTCCAGGCTGACGACGTCTTTGCTCAACAGTACGTAGCCGGACACGTCGAGTTCGAGGATCGATAGCAGCTGCAACTCGCCCGCCAGAAACGCCACGCCGTAAGGGCCGGGGTCGGAGACTTTGTCCCATGTGGGACTACCGGTGATGAGCGCTTCGAGACCGGCCCCCGCCTGGGAATGATTGAGTATGCCGCTCGGGTTGGCGGGCGCTGCGTCCGGGATCGTCAGCGACAGGCCCGTGGGACGGTTCGGATCGGCCGCCCCTCCGGGGATCTCAAAGACCACATCTTCGCCGGTGGTGTTCACGATGAAAACTGCCGTTGCGTTGATGCTCGCCAAATCCAGAGGAAGGGATGCGTTGGCGGTCAGCACCAAGTCCGCCGCAATGCCATTGCGGCGAATCGCCATGAAGCCCAATACACCGAATTCGAGCAAGGGGCGGTTTTTCGGCCCGAGCGCCAGGCCGGCGGGTACGACCACATTGTTTCGCTCATCGAAAATCGCGACGTTGAAACCCTCCGCCGAAAACTCGAGTACAAAGATTCCGCCAATCTGAAAGACCGATTCGCTTTCGGCGAAGGTGCCGTTGCCATTGAAGTCGATCCGGAAATCGATGCCGCCGTCCAGCCGCAAGGCGAAGGACTCCGCGGGCAAGGCCACCAGGAGTTGGCTGCCGTCGACGTCCTTCAGGACTTCATCCGGCTTTGCCTCCTTGCTGCTGTTGATCCGCAGCAACCCTTCTGCATTGGCAAAGAGCCCAATCGGCTCCAGGAATCCAAAGTCGGTGTCCAGGATTGCAGCCCCCCAGACCTCGACCTTCGGCAGCATGATACCGGCGTCACCACCGGCATCGACGAACAGGTTGGCATCGATGGTGACGTGAAAGGCCCCGTTGGCTCGCGCAATCGTTCCGACGTTGCTTTCGCTGAGCGCCGCGTCGAAAGCCAGGTCGATGCGCGCGTCGGTGTCGCCTGTCCCGACGGTAAAGTCCAACTGCGCGCTGCCCTCCAGCGTGATCGTCGTCACAAAGGGAATGTTGATATCGATCCCCCCCTCGACCGAGATGCGGAACCCGTCCCCGAGGTCGCTCAGATTGGCCGCCACGCCGCCGGCGATCAGCACCCCGGGGTTCCTGCCGAGCACGCCGGCATCGTCCACGTCATCGTCCACGTCCTTGTCGCCGTCGATGTCGACCTTGCCGGCGATAACGGCATAGCCGACTACCTGCTCGCGAACGACTGTGCCGTTCACTTCCCGGATGAAGGTGAAGATTTCGCCGACGTCCTTCTCATCGACCGTTCCGTCCCTATTCATGTCGAGCGCACCGTCGATGACAGGGATGCCGCGGTAGTAGCCGTGGTCACTGGAATCGATATGGCTGTCGAGATTCATGTCAAGCTTGCCGCCGATCACCCTGGCGCCGACGCGGACGGTGATCGCGCCATTTGTGTCGTCGATCGCCTGCACGACGTGCGTACCGTCGAACGCCTCGGGGACGCTCTTGATGACGGTGATCGAGTCTCCGACGGCAAAAACGTCGGAGAGAAGGCCGCTCGCAGGATTCAGCGTGTACGTTACATTCCACGGGCCGGCATCGGTCCCCGAGAGGTCCTCGACGCTGGCGCTCGCGACCTCGATCCCAACGCCGGAGGGAAACCCGGTAATCTCGTCGTGCGTCACCGGCACGCCGTCAATCAGCGCCTCGAAGGTCGCGCCGGCCCGAGCGACCAACAGCGGTTTCACACCGGAGGTGTTCTGAACGACCTCGGGGATATCGGCCAAGAACAGAAAGGTTGTCGCGTCTTGGGTGACTTCGCTGAAATCTGCGTAAAGCTTGGCGGGGATGCTGACCTGGTTGAGGAACAGGTTCAAGTCCGCCGTGACCAGGAGCCGCCTCTCGGTGTCGAACAGCAGATCGCCGTCGAGGCTCAGCACATTGCTTGGAATGCGGGGACTGAAGCTCAGCGTGGCCCCGGCTTCGATGACGGCCTTGTCGAACAACACATCCCAGAAGCTGTCGCCAGCGTTCATCTGGTTTGCAACCGCCTGATCGAGCTGATTCTCCCAATCGCTGAGCGAGAGATTCTTGGTGGACGCGAAGCCCGGATCGCGGAGGTCAAGCGGGTCGGAGATCGTGATCTTCCGGATGTTGGCGCCCGCATAAGCTCCTGGATGGACTTTCATCACGTAGGTGATATCGTCGCCGTCGACCTCCGTGACCTTGAACCTGCCTTTGTACGGCTCGGCCGCATCAATGATGCGAAACTCGTCGCCGATCTTCAGGTTGTGGCCGGGCGCTGTAAGCGTGACGCGGTAATCCACGTCGGCACCGTTTTCGAACGCAGTAACCGTACCGGCTATGGTGCCAATCGGCGGCCGGACCTGAAGGTCCTCGATATTCGAGTTGAACCGCACGCCGCCGCGCAGTTCGGTAATGGCTAGGCCCGTAATGGGCTCGAGCAGGATAGGCACGCCGCTGTACACGAAGAACTGCAACGGTCCCAGCTCGGAGACGGCAAGGTTCAAGCCCGCGCTGAAAGCACCTTTCGTGCCGCCCTTACCGTCGTCCGTACCGCCAAACGAGATGGACCCTTCCAGGGCACCGTAGACCGCCGTCCGGGCGATCTCACTCTCCACCGTGGTGATCTCGCCTTGTTCGTTCACGGCGACCTGCTTGAGGATGAACCCCGCCGCGACACTTCCCACGCCGAACATCGACCCCGTCACCTTGCCGCTGATGCCGCTGATATCCGTGATGGGGTTTTTCGGCAGTGTCACAACCCCGCCCAGCACGTAACCTTCCGCCAGCCGGTCCATGTCGAACTCGATGCCGTTAGCGCTCCCTTCGACATTCAGTTGAAGGAGCGGGTTGTTTCGGATCGCCTCGTTGAGTAAGTAATTGCCGGTCTCGAACCCGCGCAACGCTGAGTTCATCCGGAGCACATTGTCCGAGTCGTCGTCCCGGAAATCGGTAAACTCCATCTGGACCCCGGTGATTGCGATATCCAGCCACCTGGGAAATCCGATGTCGGCTGCTTCCAAGGTATCGAACGTCAGAACACTGCCGGCGTCGCCTGGTTGCAACTGGATCGTGCCGACGACACCCCACGCGTCGCTATCATCACCGATATCCGGGTCCTGGGCGGCGAGTAGACTGCCGCCATCCCAGCTACTGCCCGGATCGAAGTTGTATTGCACAGTGACGTCGGTCTCGCGACTGCCTTCTCGGAAGTTCACAAGGGTGACGACGATTTCCTTGGTGTCGTCTGCCAGATCAAGGTCGTCGAACGTGGGCGGATTGGAGTTCAAAACGGCGATCTTCTTGCTGGAAAGGAGCCTGTTGTACCACAGGTCGCGATGGTCCCCTGCCAGCGTGAAGACGACCTCGTACTTCCCGTTCGTTTGTAGACCCTCGACGGTCGCCGACTTGATACGGCGGGGGTTATCGAATGCGTCATCGATGACCCCGATATCCAGTAGACCGGGAAAAAGGACGCCCTGCATTGCGGTGACGCCAACGCCACCACTCCATGTGTTCGTGCTGCTGTCGCAGTCCAGGTTCGCGGGGAAGGTCAGCGTGATGTTATCGAGTTGCAGATCACTGCCGTCGCCGAGTGCAACAGGAACGCTGCCGATCTGAACGGAAAAAGGGACAATCTCCTCCGTGCCCGGAATCGGTTCGCCTGAGCGAAACACCAGCTCGCGCGCGGGCGGCACAAGATTGAAGGTGCTGAGAACGTAGTCGATGAGGCCGTTGAGCGTTTCCGTCTCGCCCGGCACGGGCGGCTCGTCTGGCACGACTTGCACCTCGAAAGCACCGACGTCGACGGTTCCCGATGCAACACGGGCATAACCCGCACCGCGTTGATCGAATTGCAGCGGCGCGCCGGCGGGATCGACGGCCAGCGCATTGCTGCCACTGTTGATCGCGGGGCTGCCCGCCATCAAGGCGATCGTCTGGGTAGGCCCGCCATTATCCTGCAATCCGGCCGGATCGAGCAGCGGGTCGACACCCACCTGATTACCATTGACGCCACCGACAATGCCGCTGGAGGCTCCGTCTTGGATGACGTTGTTCCGGGCGTCGGCGATCGTATCTAAGGTTTCGACATCGGGCGCCGTGAGAGCTGTGTTACCACCCACAAGGGAATTCGTGATGGTCAGCGTGCCACCTCCCTCGTCTCTGATGCCGCCGCCCAGGTAAGCCGCACTGTTGTAAGCCAGCGTGCTGTTTGTGACCGTCAGGGCACCCAGTGCCCAGTTGAGGATGCCGCCGCCGAAGTTGGCCGAGTTGTAGGCCAGCGTGCTGTTCGTGACCGTCAGCGGTCCGTCTGCGTTAAAGATGCCACCGCCTGTATAAGCCGCCGAGTTGTGGGCCAGCGTGCTGTTCGTGACGGTCGCCGAGCCACCGTAAGTCCAGATGCCGCCTCCACCTCCGTCTGTGACGAGCGCCGAGTTGTACTCGAGTGTGCTGTTCGTAACGGTCAGCGTGCCATGGTTCCTGATGGCGCCACCTGTCGTCGCTGAGTTGTGCGCGAGGGTGCAATTCTCAACGTTAAGATTCCCCGACCAATTGAGAATCGCCCCGCCCCACTCCGCTTCGCCGTTCACCAGGGAAAGTCCTTCGATCTTAACTTCTACCCCCCCGCTGATCTCAAAGATACGGCTCGAGTGGTTGCCGCTGATCGTCAATTGATCCGCCCCCGGACCGGAGATCGTCACATCATCCATGATTCGCAACTGCCCCAGAGTCAGCGTGATCGTCTGATCAGCGAGTTCCGACGCAAACTGGATCGTGTCGGCTCCGGGCGCGCTGTTTGCCTGTGCGATCGCCCACCGCAGCGAGCCATCGCCGCTGTCGTCAGCGGTGGTGACCCAAAGAACCGCCAGCAGGCTTCGGTCCTCCAGGTGTTCGTGACACAGACGCCGTATCGGCTGACTGAGACCACGCGGTTTTCGCCCTCGGGAACTCTTCCGGCGTTGGAAAAAACGGTTCAGAGAAAGGTAGCGTTCGATCACGAGTGGCCCTCCTATCGCGAAATCCCAGAAAAGAAACTGGAAATAGAACGCGCTGTGTGTTGCATACCGGTCGTTGGCGCTGCACCGTCGCATACCACGCCAAAGATCCGGGAATAAGTGACATCGACCAGCGGGTCGTCGACGTCACTGGCAGTTTGGAGCTTCGCTTGGCAACGCGGCCAACGCTCCAAGGGGTCGAACAAGACATCTGCCGTTTCCGCGGGCAATCTCTCCACCAGGCAGTCGTGCAGCTTGTGATCTCCGGGGCAACATTCCTCGGCCATCGGAACACCTCCACGCCTCTATTACGTTCAACGCGAGGAGGTAACGCGACTTTGCTCGGCACGCACCGCAAAATAACCTATTGGAGTATATGGCAGTGCGAGCCCGGATGATTCGCGTTCGCCTGGTAACCCGAATCGTAAGCAAAGGTTGCGAAACGAGTTGCCCTTGCTTTGCGTTACGGGTTACTTGGATGCGATTCGTCGCCAAATCGCGGACCCGAGAATATTTTGGGACAGGCCGTTCAACTCCTGGCGGGCCCGCTGCAAGACGCGGTATTTGGCTTGGTAGACGGCCCGCAGACTCATCCCCAACTCGGCGGCCACGTCGGACCCCGACTGTCCATCCACGGCCAGACGCCAAAACGCTCGCCAAGTGCGATCTTCAACCTCCGGACGGATCAACGCCATCACCTGCCGCGCCAGGGCCACATCCTCGTCCACCTGCGGGTCTGCATCGCCGAGGAAGGGCAGGCGGTCGGGAATTCGGCTCAGTCGTTCCTCGGCACTGTTGCCCCCACGGCCGTCCGGCTGGTCCTTCCGACTGCGGAAGTGATCCTGGACCTTATGGCACGCGATCGTCCACAGCCAACCGCGAAAACTATCGCCGGGCCGATCGCTGTGAAATTTATCGAGGTGAGTCGCCACCGCAAGAAAGACCTCTTGGAGGACGTCTGGGGCGTCGTCAGCCCTTACCCCTGCCCGCCGACACCAGCCGTGGACCAACGGCGTATACACATCGACGAACCGCTCCCAAGCCCCAATGTCTCGAATCTTGACGCGGTCCAATAAGCTCGACGAAGTTGATAAGCCTGGGACCCGATCATCCCTGGAACGACCTTTACGTGGCATCACGCCACTCCCCGTGGCTGAGTTTGCGGGTGGAACACCGATGCCTGTCATGCAACACAAATTGACAGCTGCCATTTTCTAATTCTTAGGAGTAGGTGTCAAGCACTCGCGACGATCCACGCACATGCCGACTCCAGCGGCCGGTCGCGGCCGCCGCCTGCGCGGTTGCTGAGTGAGCGCGCCGCCCGTCCTCGTGAAGTGCGGGGACAAGTCCCCGCACTCGAAAACGGGTGTGCTTGATTTACCCGGGCGGCCGGGCGACAATGTTCCCTGCGTCCCGCCGAACCCACTTTCACGATAAGAGAGCGTCCCATGAAATCTGCCGTTCTGACCATGCAGGCCGTACTGTCCTGCTCGATCTTCGTTTCGCTGACCGCCGCCGCGGACCCAGCGCAAACCGGACCCTCGCCAGTGCGAATCTATGTGGGCACCTACACCTCCGGGGCCAGTCAAGGCATCTACGTCGGGCAGCTCGATCTGAGCACTGGCGGCCTGCGACTGGACGGCGTTGCCGCCGAAACCAAGAACCCGTCCTTTCTCGCGATTCGTGCCGACCGCCGGTTCCTGTACGCAGTCGGCGAAATCGGGGACTTTGCCGGAAAACGCACCGGGGCCGTCAGCGCCTTTCGAATCGAGCCGGCCACGGGCCGACTGGAACTGCTGAACCAGCAGTCTTCCGGCGGCGCCGGACCGTGCCATGTCATCGTCGACCACTCCGGGCGCAACGCGCTGGTCGCCAACTATGGAGGCGGCAGCGTCTCGGTGCTGCCGATTCGCGAGGACGGCAGCCTTGGACCCGCGACGGCGTTTATCCAGCATCAGGGCTCCAGCGTCAATCCGCGCCGCCAGCAGGGACCACACGCCCACTCGATCAACCTCGACGCGGCGAACCGTTTCGCCTTTGTCGCCGACCTGGGACTCGACAAAATCCTCATCTACCGTTTCGATGCCGCAGCGGGCACGCTCGCTGCCAACGAGCCGGCATGGGCGGCCGTCGCTCCGGGAGCCGGGCCGCGTCATTTCGCGTTTCATCCCAGCGGCAAATTCGCTTATGTCATCAACGAGTTGCACTCCACGCTGACCGCCTTTCGTTACGATGCGGTGCGCGGCGCGTTGGAGGAAGTCCAGACAGTGCCCACGCTGCCCGAGCCGGTCGAAGGCAACTCGACGGCAGAAGTGCAAGTCCACCCCAGCGGCAAGTTCGTGTACGGCTCGAACCGCGGACATGACAGCATCGCCGTGTTCGCCGTGGACGCGGACACAGGCCGCTTGACCCTGGTGGAACACGAGGCGACCCAAGGCAAGATGCCGCGCAATTTTGGCGTCGATCCGACCGGCCGGTTCCTGCTGGCCTGCAATCAAGGCTCCGATACAATCGTCAGTTTCCGCATCGATCCGGAAACCGGCGCGCTGGCGCCGAGCGGCCACCAGCTGGACGTCCCGGCTCCGGTTTGCGTCAAATTCGTCGCTACCGAGCCGTAGGACGACCCCAGCGGCTGGGCGAGATGGCGATACTGGCGTCAGGCCGGTCGACGATCCCAGTCGGCCATCGTACAATTCACGCGGGAGCGAACGATCTTTCTGAATCAGCGTAGAAATCCAATGTTGCTGGGAATCAAACCCACCGTCGATTTCGTGTTCAAGAAGGTTTTCGGCAGTCCCGAGAATATCCCGGTTCTAATCGGGTTGCTCAACGCCATCCTGAAGCTTGCCCATCCGATCGTCCGCGTCGAGATTCTCAATCCTTTCAGCTACCAGGACTTCGCGGACGACAAGCTTGTCGTGCTGGATATCCGGGCTCACGATTCGGCGGGCCGGTGGCTGAACATCGAGATGCAAGTAACGGTCTTTACCGGGCTGTTGCAGCGGCTGGTTTACTACGCCTGCACGATGTATGTCGGTCAATTGGATCCCGGCCGAGAGTATAAGGATCTGCGATCTGCAATCTCGATTTGCCTGCTCAACAAGCAGCTGTTTCGCGAGGACACGATACCTCACCACCGTTTCCGGCTGGCGGATCTGGAGCACGGCATGGAGGTTACCGATTCCATCGAAGTACACACGCTGGAGTTGACGAAGTATAATTTGCAGGAGCAAACGATTTCGTCCGCCCCCGGGATCGAGCAATGGGCTTTTTTCTTTTTATTTGCGGACCGGTACGAGCCGGAGCGATTGCGGGAATTGTTGCCGGGAGTCGAGTTTCAGCAAGCCATTTCTGTGGTCGAGACGATCGCGGCCAGAACGGAGGATCGGATGATGTACGACCAGCGATTGAAGGCACAGCGCGACTATGAATGGGGATTGGACAGCGCGCGGGAAGAGGGCCGAGAAGAGGGCCTGAAAAAAGGCCGGGAAGAAGGCCGGGAAGAGGGCGAATTGGTAGGGAAGATTCAACTCCTCCAAGAGCTTCTCGGCGAAGAATCGAGTTCCACCGCAAGTCTGCGCGAACGAACGATCAGCGAACTTTCTGAAATCTTGACGGATCTGCAGCAGCGTCTGCGGTCGCGAGAATCCTCATCGGGTGGCAGCCGACCGGGATCGGCCGAGGCGGGCAGATCTTGACTTGCGAAGCGATGCAGCGAATGAGCTTTCGTTGCCAGGCCGGATTCTTTCGAAACTCACGAGCCGCGGCCACGTTCCCGTAACTCGTGAGGTCGTGCCGCCTGCTCCTCACTCAGACGACGAAGGAAATCTCGCCCCCTTGTCAGGAGTTCTGAAGTTTGTCGCTACCGTAAGATGGTCGGCGGTCAGCGGAAGAACAGCAGCCCGAAGCCCGGCGGCAGGACGGCCGGCGCCGCCGGCTGGGACCAGGATTGAAAGCCAGCACCGGGGACGACGCGTTGCAGCCCGAGCGCCCACACCGTCTGGTCCGTAGGCGGATGCTCGCACAGTGCCTTCCATGGCAGCGCCGCTTCGAATGTCCAGCTGGATTCGTCCTCGGCGGCCGCGATGTACCATTCGGGGTTCCAGGCGGCGACGCCGGCACAGGCATCTGCGGCCCAGCCGCGATGGTCGATGGTCAAGCGATAGTAGGTGGCATAGTCGCGGTCGATGTCGAGCAGCAATTCGATGCGATCGCGATCGCGAAGGTCCGGATCGCGCGATCGCCGCGGCTGGGCCGCTGGATAATCCGCTCCGGGCGCTTTGCGGCAACTGGCGGCCACAAACAGGAATTCCCCGTCGTAGGCCAGCATCACTGCGGCGGGCCAGTCGGCGTCATCGGCCTCGGGACTGGTCAAGGATGCGGGCAGACAGGCTTTCCAAGTCTCGTCATCCAAACGTCCGTCCAGACGGGGGCGCTGACGGGTCCGCCGGCATTCCAAGGTCGTCTTGGGAGGACGCCGTGTCGGCTGGCGAAGCCACAATTCGCTGCTCGCACAGGCGGTCCAAGCATCGTCGCGGCGTGTGTTGGCCAAGAAGTGAAAATAGCTTTCCAGCTCGCGGCCGCTGCCCAGGCGGCGTCCGGCGACGGTCAGCGGAAAACGGATTTCGGGAGCCGAGTACAGGGCGGGACGCGAGTTCTGAACCAGTTGGCCGTAAAAGGCGGCTCGGCGCGCGCGATCTTCTCCGGATGCACTTCGCAACGGCTGATAAGCCGCCACGGTTTCATTGTCCGCGGTCGCGGGATATCCCTGGGGCGACAGGAAAAGCGCGGGCCGAACGGCCGGCTGGCCTGCTTCGTCGGCCTCCGCTCCGGCCAAGGCGACCTCGGCCCCGCTCCGCGGCTCGCCCTGCAGCGCCCACGCCGCCTCACCGCTGGCTTGATACTGCAGCAGCCAGACGAGGGCCGCTTCACACAACGGACCGGCCGGGTCCTGCCGAATCAGCAGATCGTAGACCGTCACCGCCAAATCGGCCCGTCCGGCGTCCCGCAAGCTCTGCCCGAGTTCGAACAAAATTTCGCTGCCGGTGGCCAGCTCCAAGCCGCGGGTGAGACTCTCGACTTGACTGAGCCACGCCGCTTCGGCCGGCGAGGATTCGGCCAGATGCTGCAGCAGTTGTTGCGTGTTCCGCCGCTGCTGGGCCAGCCGGCTGAGCATCCGCACATCGCCGGGTGGCGGCCGCAGCTGACTGCGGCGGCATTCGCTGCCGACAGTCGCGTGCGTGCCGCTGAAGAAGTCGCGCTGCCCCACATCGTCAGGAACGCGATTGACCAGCAAGCGAAAGCCGTAGGTCTGCGGCGGCGCCTCGTACCGGGTTCGCAACAGCTGCCAGCCGCGGCGAGCATGGTCGACCAGCGAACCGCCGAGCCGCGGAGCCAATTGGGACGTCGTCAGATTAACGTTGCCGGCGACGTCGCCGCCCAGAGAGCTGTAGACTTTCTTAACCTTCCACGGCGTCAGCCCCGCGGCGCCGATCTGCTCGGCGAACTGGGCTGCCTCGCCGGCCTTGTCGGCGGCGGCCAAGACGGCTTGATTCACCATTTGGCCCAGCGGATCGTCGCCTCGCGGGCTGGCCGGTTCGGTAATCACGATTTCGGGCCGCCACGTGCGAATTTGACGAACCACGTAGGCTTCCAGCGCTTCTCGGCCGCGCGGGCCGTGCCATCGCTCCCAGTCCGCCACAATCGCGGCAGGCGGGCGTTTCAGTCCGCTGTGCCGCAAAGGGAATTGCCACGCCGCTTCGGCTTGCGAACCACCCACGGAGACCAACGCCTCGTGCGATCGTTCCCCTAACGGCGTGACATTCACCGCCGCCGGGTCCGGATACGACCGGGTGACAACATCCACCACGCTCAGGTAGCCTTCATCGCCCGCCAACTCGGCGAACAACTCCAGCGGAATCTGCCGCGCGTCGCCAAAGATCCCCAACAGCGCCGCGCGGGTGTTGTCTTGCCGCTGGATCTGCCAGCTCCGCCCGCCATCGCGTGTGACGAGAATCGTGCCCAAGGCCCCGACAGCCCAGCCGCGATCGGCGTCCAGGAACGTCAGTGCGCGAATCGGCAACGTCTGGCCGGTC
>Ga0351873_10081_pt1 | contig 27775 bp, 27 predicted proteins | sample TotcelFGM3001N11_FD_206764 | JGI IMG/M metagenome (GOLD analysis project Ga0351873, IMG submission 206764) | Enriched cells from coal bed in the Powder River Basin, Montana, United States - Total cells FGM rep2 HSBNCT.FGM.300.1.N11 ... | reverse complement strand
CCGTCGGAGTCGTATTCCGAGTAGTGCAGCAGGTTCACGCGCAGGTCGGCATTCGACTTGTTCAAGGGCAGGTCATGGACGAAGCTCAACTCGCAGAAAACGCCCGGTCTGTCTTCATCGTACCAAGTGATCGTCGTGACTCGCTCCTGTTGGTATGCCTCGAGCAAGGACTCAAAGAGGTGTTCATGATCGTCGGGTTTGACGCCCAGCAGAAAACGCATATCCAGTTCCTGGAGAAGTCGGATATGCGGGGCATTGCTGGCCAGTGCATCCTCCACAATCAACAACGGAAGCTGGGGGTGTTCCCGACGAATCTTCTGCAGCAGCCGTTTGGAGGCATTGCGTTCGCAGTCGTTCTTGTTGTCTCCATCCTGCTTGATGATCGGCTCGGGAGCGAAGGGGATGACTTCCTTGCAATCCGGATGAACCATGACCGCACCGAGCAACTGGTGATAATAGGTCACCTCACCCGACTTCTCGTTGTGGCGACACAGGCAGGACGGACAGTGAACCTTCTTCGATGAAAAATACTCGGTGCCGTCGAGCGTAAGGAGGTAATATCCTTCATGGAAAAGATAGGACTCCAGCGCGTTGCCGCGCTGCAAATGACGGAAGACATCGTTGAACATCGGCCGAAACTGGTCGGGCTGTTGCGCATCGAGCAGTTCTCGACACTGGGTGTCGCTGGGCACCTCGTTGACGAGATACAGCGACTTGATATTGAAATCGTTGCGACGTTCCTGGAAGGCCAAGAGCGAAGGATCCTTCAAGGAAAACATGGCGAAGCCGGACATCACAGCGTCGGCCACCGAATACGGGCACTGGCGTCCGCGAGAATCCGGGAGCTGCTCCGCGCGGGTGCGGATATCTTTTACCAACGGGTCGAAGGAAAGATGCCGTCGTGGCCACGGGAGGCGCGAAGATTTCGGACTGTCCGTCTCTGAGACGTCGCGTCGTTTTCTACGAGACGATCTGGGATCTGACTTTGGTCGCAATATCAAAAGAACTGACTCCGTTGTAGAGTTTAAGCGTCTGGGATTGAATCACACCGTCGACCGATATACACACCATGACACATTACGCTGTCTTCTGGAAGGGGGGAAAGGCGAATCTGCGGGATGCCAGCACTGCTAGCAGTCATTTTTCCCGGAATTCAGCCGATTTCTGCGCTCGCCGGGAATTGCTGGTCAGCGGGAGGCGATCGAGACTCTGATCTACCTGGTCGAGATCGTCGACAACCGCGACACCAAGGAACTGATCGACGTCTTCGCGGAAGTCTTTCGGTTGGACATGTTCTCGCAATCGATCGAGTACCAGACGACGATGGACGGCCGACGGCAAATCCGGCGGTACGTCGCCGAATTGGAACGCGATGGGCTCCAGGATCTGCCACCGGAGAACCTCGCCCGCTACGCCTTCAAGATGGCCACCGGCTCCGGCAAGACCTGGGTCATGGCGATGGCCATCGTCTGGGCCCATTTCCACAAGAAACGTGTTGCCGGGTCGCGACTTTCGACCAACTTCCTGGTCGTCGCTCCGAACATCATCGTCTACCAGCGGCTGGAACGCGACTTTGCCAGCAACAAGCTATTCTACGAGATTCCGTTGATCCCGCCCGAATGGCTCGGCACGTGGAATCAAAAGGTCATCCTCCGTGGCGAAAGCACCGAACCTGACCCATCCGGCAACCTGTTTTTGACCAACGTCCAGCAGTTGTACGAGACCCGCCAGCAGGGCTGGACGCCGCAAAACGCCATTGATGCCCTGCTTGGTCCCAAGCCGTCGAAAGATCTGGCCTCGTACGACCGATCCATGCTGGAACGGCTGAAAGAATTGAAGGACCTGATCGCGCTGAACGACGAAGCGCACCACGTGCACGACGAGGACCTAGCCTGGAGCCAGTCGCTGCTAGCGATCCACCGGGCTCTGCCCCAAGGCTTGGCCCTTTGGCTTGATTTCTCGGCCACGCCCAAGGACCAGAACGGGATGTACTACCCCTGGACCATCTGTGACTATCCGCTGGCGCAGACCGTCGAGGATCGCATCGTCAAGGCCCCGTTGATCGTTACGTATGAGGACGACCCCAAGCAGCCGAAGGACGATCCAGAACACGTCACGAAAGCCAACGTCTGCGACCAATACGGCTACTGGATCGCAGCCGCCGTCAACCGTTGGAAGGAGCACCATGCCACGTACCGCAAGCTCGGCACAAAGCCGGTGCTGTTCATCATGGCGGAGAAGAACCTTTATGCCGACGCGATAGGCGAGTACTTGTGCAAGACCAAGGAATTCGGTTTCAAGCCATCGGAAGTGCTCGTCATCCATACCGACGAAAAGGGCGAAATCACCAAGAAGGACCTGGAGACGGCCCGCGAGGTGGCCCGGGACATTGACCAGCCGACCAACCGGATCAAGGCCATCGTCAGCGTGATGATGCTGCGCGAAGGCTGGGACGTGCGCAACGTCTCGGTCGTGTTGGGCTTACGGCCCTTTACCGCCAAGGCCGAGATTCTGCCTGAGCAGGTGATCGGTCGCGGACTCCGCCTGATGGTCGGCATCGGTGCGGAGCGCACGCAAACCTTGGAAGTGCTGGGCACAAGGAACTTGCTGAAAGTTCTGCGCGAACAACTGGAAGCCGAGGGCGTCGGCGTGGCGACCGCCAAGGCCGATCCGCCCAGGCCAGTCATCATCGAAGCCGTCCTGGACCGGATCGCGTACGACATCCAGATCCCCATCACCAAGCCCCGGTTGACGCACAACACGCGAAAGCTGGACAAACTGGAAACTGGATGCTTCGACGCCATTTACGACCGTCCCGAGGAACTGGACGAGGTCTTTCGCCTGCACCTGCGGATGGAGTTCGCCACGTTGGAAACGGAGGTTCATCAGACCAACATCCCGCTGACCACGATCCCGATGGCGCAAGACCTGCTCAGCACGCTCACGCGGCAAGTGATCGACCGCGCTCGTTTGACTGACGTGTTCTCCCAACTTTATCCCGTCGTGCGCACGTATGTTCGCACACGTTGCTTCGGCCAACGCGTGGACTTGGACGACGAGCATATCCGCACCCACGTCAGCCGGCCACAAATCAGGGAAGCCATCGCCAAGTACTTGGCTCGCGAGATCTCCAAACTGACCGTTGAAAAGAGCGAACTGCAGTTCGACAACGCCGAACACAAACTGTCGGAGACCAAACCGTTTAGCTGGCGCCGAAACCTGCCACCGTTGGAAGCGGACCACACGGTGTTCAACTACGTCGCCACGTACAACAAGTTCGAGCGCGACTTTGCCAAGTTCTTGGACGACGCCAAAGACGTCTTGCGATTCGCCAGCCTGGGCACAACCGAGCAGGGCGACTCCAACACCCAATTTCGCGTGGACTACCTGAAGCCGAGCGGCGCCATCGGCTTTTACCATCCCGACTGGGTTGCCGTGCAAGAAACCCCTGGCGGTGATGTCAACTGGATCATCGAGACCAAGGGCCGCGTCTGGGAAGACACCGCCACCAAAGATGCCGCGATGCACGACTGGTGCGAACGCGTCTCCGAGCAAACCGAACAAACCTGGCGATTCGCCCGCGTGAACCAGACCGAATTTGAGGCACGTAAGCCGAAGACGTTAGCTGAAGCAGTGTCGTCGAAAAGAAAGACCACTGACCGTACACTACTTCTACCCTGCCAACATTGAGCGTCAAACGTTACATACTCTTCGCCCAGGAACACGCACGATGCCACCTCCATTTTCCGGACTTCTGAAAAGCTGGGCTGATGAGTTCCAGGCCCGTTCAAATCGCATCAGGCAACTCATCGGCGATGCCCACTGGCTCTCCGATGGCACCCATAAGGAATCTCTCGTCCAAGAGTTCCTTCAACGTCACCTGTCACCCAAACTGTCTGTCGGACACGGCTTTATTCGTCCCGTTGCCGAAAACCGTTGTTGCTCACCAGAGATCGATGTCCTAATTTCCGATTTTGCCGTCAGTCCTCCCTTTTTTAACGAAGGACAACTTACGATCGTGTCTCCCATGAGCGTCGTGGCACACGTTCAATGCAAATCAGATCTACAAAAGACATCCCTGACTGAAGGCATAGCGAACATCGTCGCTACACAGCACACAATCTCCCTCTTCCGAGACTGCAATGAGGTTTGGCGCGGCATCGTGTTCACCTCCTGTCCCGAAAGCCGCACCCAGGATTCTATCGCCGACACTATTCAAGATGTCATCGGTGATTTCCCCGCAATACTAGGCGCATTTCCCGACGCAGTCACGGACCGTCCGAGCCGATTGACTTTAGACCTACTGCCGAAGTGTCTTGCTGAACACGACCGGTTCATTGTCTTCTTCTCCGCCGGCCCTCAGATGAACCTGCGTATTAGGGTGTTCGATACAGACACCCTCGGTTGTGCTTGTTTTATGTGCGACCTCTTCTCCCACCTCGCCGCTCGCGAAAGCAGTCCGGCCGCGAATGACTTAGCCGGAATGATCGAAACATTAGGCATTTCTGCCCCAGCCGTCCGAGATCTCGACATTTGCTAGGATAGCTAAACAATGACCCGCATTCTTACCATCGACGATGCCCTTCATTCGCTGTTGCGCCATCCGATCCTTGTTCTCGGACCATCCGCGACTTCGCCTCCAAGTATGGACGAGGAACTTAAGACGCGAATTTTGTCGAGTGTGCCGATGGATGATAAAACCAAGGTGTGCTCATTTCGCGATCTTGTCGACGTGGTTCGACATAAGCGTCCGGACGCATACGCAGCAGTTCGTGAGAGCATTCTCGATTACTTTCGCACCCTACGCCCCAATCCGCAAGTGCATCACCTCGCTTCAGGACAGTGGAGTGGAATTGTTTCGCTCGTGATTGACAGCACATTTGAGGACCTACTTCGTCAGCGTCTGGATCAAACGCCTACCTCACTGACCCTAACCGTGATCGACCACCACTCAACAATTCCACCGCCGCGAACCATCCCCGTTTATAAACTTATGGGGTCAATAAACGAGCGCCGAACAGGTCGCGAGTTAGCCATCGGTACATCAGAGTACTTAGCGAGGAAGCAGTTCTGGTCCCGGCTCCTTGCGACGCTTCCCGACGTCGCTCGCAACGCTCCTCTGTTCTTTGTCGGGACTGCTACAAGCTTTGATGTGGCGCGCGATTTTGTTGGTGCAATGTTTGCATCGTCACCACCCTATCCTAGCCGTTTGATCTTTCTTGCTGGCGACGGAACTGTCCATGACAGCACCTTTCAGGCGCTGGTTCAGGGCCAATGTGAGATTACTCTGGTTGATGCCACACTGAAAGATTTTTGTGAGGCCGCCTCTCGTGTTGCCCTTGTTGCCGGCACCTTGTCGCCGACGACCGCCGGAACTAGCAATCCGAAAGCATCTGCCCTCAGCCAGTTTATGAATATTATCGACCATGTGCCGAGCTCGCTTCCGGACGCATTTCATCAGAGTTCAAATCAGCGCCGCTTGCTTGATGGCCTTTTCCGCCCCACACAAGTAGACTGGGCTCCGTTCCTTTGCGACTTGGATTTGCCTCGAACGCAAACGAGTCAGCTGTTCGATGAAGTTAAGCTTAAGACGCAGTACCTGGAACAGCACCCCTTGTCCTTAATCGTGCTCCGCGGCGAGGCTGGAATTGGAAAAACCATCTGCCTCAAACGACTGGCCGTAGACATCGCGAAGGCTGGTTTCAGCGCATGGTGGTGCAAACGAGCACCGTTCGGCACAACTCGGCACTCGTACTCTGACTTCGCGAGGGCGCTCGCTAGAGACATTTCGAAGCCAGGTAAGGCGTCCCCGCCTGTGGTCGTATTCTGCGATGATCCCTATTCGTTACGCGTCGAAGTCAACGACATTTTTCGGGCGTTTGAGACGGCTAAACTTCCGTTGGTGCTAGTCGTGGCGTCGCGAAATAGCGATCTAGTGGTAAGCGATGCAGCCAAGGTGGAGGCATTCGCCAAACCCGATTTCGTCATGGAACTAAGTCCTACTTTGGATGACACGGAGCTTGCCTCGCTTCCGAGCTTCCTACTCAAATTGGGCGCCGCTGCCAATATTGAGGATGCGAGACGGCAGGTCTCTGAGGTTCCGACGCGTGATTCTAGCGATATCCTCTGCAGTCTGTGGTATCTCTTACCCGAAACCAAATCGCAACTTTCTGCATCAATCCAAGATGAATACTTTCGTCTTGGCGGCGTGTCTGGTGCCTTGTCGGCGTTCGCGTCACGTGCGTCGTCGCTAAGTGATACGGTTCGGCGCGCATACGAATTCGTCGCAGTAACCAGCAAATTGCAGATTGGTTGCCCTCTTGAGGTCCTCGTTCGCGCCCTTGGGATTACCTACGAGCAATGGATGCAGATGTGCGTTGATCAACGCCCGGTGTGGGGCCTCCTGTATGATGATGTAGACCCAGAGAGCGACAACATTGTGTTTCACACTCGAAATCACATCGTGACCAGGGTGCTTCTCGAACTGGTGAATGGAGGTGGCGGACATGCGGGCGAGTTTCGCGTCCTAAAATCGCTCGTCGGTGCATGCGATACGAGTACTGTTCCATACCGTGAATTTCTTGTTGATCTTTTCGTGTCTAAACGAAGCCAGCTTGCAGAGACTTTGTCGTACGATTGGGGTGTAGAGCTTTTTGAACTTGCGCTGTCAACATTTCCAACCCAGGATAGGACGCTTGAACATCATTTCGGCTGGTGGCACAGATGGGTTGGAAAGCGAACGCGGACGGCCTACGAACAGTACCAGAAAGCGTTGGATACTCCTGAGTACCAATATGCAACCAGACGCGAGCTTAAAGAACATATTCACACGTCTATGGCAGCGACTGTCGTGGAGATGGTGCGCCAGGGTGAGAAGGGACGACAGGATGCACTCGAGCTAATTAGGATGCATCTTCAGGAGGCGAATACTGGATCGTTTGTCGATCCCTATTCTGATCACGTCTTCGCGAACTCATTGTTTCAATTGTCGCGTCTGGGAGGACCAGGATCAGCAGATAGTGTGTCTTTGGAATCTGTTGCTGAGGCGTTACGAACCATTGAACGTAGCCTCCAGACGATTGGTTCTACAGGGCGACAACGGAAAGACTTCTATGAAAATATTGCTGCCCTACATGAGCTTCAGGCCAATATCGTTGAGGCAATACGCGATGTCGAGCAAGCGAAGCAGTTTGCACTTGAGGCGTTTTCGCAATCCGGATCTCAGTCGGGGTTTGAAGTGGTTGGCAGGCGGCTTTTGCACGATGCTGAGCGCACACGGAAAGGCGGCGACTATAAGCTCGCAAGCGAGTACGTGTCGACGGTGATGGCTCTTGTTGAAGATCGAGGCAAGGAGGTTAGTGCTGAGTTGCGTTCAGTACGTATCGACGTGTTCGTCAGGTGGCGGCTTCAGCAGAACCGTGGACCGATCGACTGGGAATCACTCAGAGCGGACCTTGAAATTGTTGTCGCCGATCGAAGATTTCAAAATGACCTGGTGAAGCACTACTACCTCGCGGTTGCGTTGTTTCACTTGGGCGAGATCACGCATGCTCAGGCGATTTTTAGAGCCTTACAGCGGAAGAACCCGGCAGGTCGGGTTAGGTTTGGTCGGCGGAACGTTTTCGTGGGAAAAGAAGGGCTCCCACGCCGAGAGCAAGGAGACTTGCGCGTTGTCCATGATCGGACGTACGTGTTCTTCTCCGGTCTTTCACTGGAGCTTGAAGTGTCTGGCAACGTTCAGGACCGACAAGCCGGCGCAACTGTTCATTGCTACATCGTGTTTACGTTAACGGGCATCTTCGCAGTGTTTGACCCGCCTGGAAAGGATGAATTTCTGATGGCTTGATCCGGTGACGAATGCTAAACTCCTTTTGGGCTCAAGGAGCGTGCTACAGGCCAGATGCAAGTTCCTTCGATAGCGGGCAGCCCCGGCAACTTGCCGAATCATCTGATCGTCGAGAAAATCCGAGCCGGGAATTCAGTCATTCGGAACCCAGTGCTGGCGTCCTACGCCGCCAAAGGCGTCTTGCCGTACCGTGGGCTCGGAACCAGCATCCGTCGCGCGCTGACGGGCTGGCCGACGGTGGACCTGATCGATGATCGGGACGCATGCACCTTTACCGCCATCGTCGGGCTGCCGGCGACTCGAAATGCACCTAGAACCGTGGCGAGTGCACCTATAATTCAAGGTAATGCACCTATAAATGCACCTTTGACGGACCTGCAGCGGAGCATGCTGGCCCTGATCGCGGCCGACCCGAGCATCTCGTACGACGCGCTGGCGGCCACCTTGGGCTGCGATCGTACCACCGTCATGCGCAACGTCCGTGTATTGAAGACAATGGGCCTGCTTCGGCGGGAAGGTTCTCGGAAAACAGGGCGTTGGGTGGTCGTGTCCTGAACAGCCTCGCGAAAAGCCCCCTCCACAATGTGGAAGGGGCGTGCTGCTCCCATGAAAACCTGTGTCATCGGTCAGGTGGCTTGCTCGGGGATCCCGTACCCGCCGCCGATCAATTTCTGCAGGGTGATCGTCTCGTGGGCGGCCCGCGACGGCTGCCGGTGCTGACGATCCTTGAGCACTTCCGTGAACGCGTTCAAGAGGCTCCATGCCGTCTTCTCCTTGAACTCAGGATGCTTGGGCTGCCGCCATTCCCGTAACACATCGGGCAACAGACGCGCCCCGATGATCCCGCCTTCGTAGGCCTGCAGAATCAGCGAGTTCGCCTTGTCCGGCGGCAGTTCCATATTCCTGAGCCATTCAATCCGCTTCGCCTCGGTCTGCTGGTACTGTTCCAGTCCCGAGACGGTCGTCGCAATCGCTTCATTGAAGCGCGACTCGCCGAAGCGAGTATGCTTCCTGGTGATGACCACTTCCGAGCTGAACCCCAGGTTGTCGCAAACGAACACCGACTGCCCACAGCAGAACCCGATGGGCATGGATTTGTCCGTGCTATTGCGAACCCCGATGGCCAGCCCGACGCCCGGCAAGATTTCAGCCTGTAGCTGAATCGTGCCGAAGAACCTGGCATCGTCCGGAGTGACCGCGAGCGCCATGGCCTTCACCCCGAACCCCGCCGCATCCAGCGTCTGCACAACCGAGCCCAGGACTTGGCTGTGCGACAGCGGAAACCACGTCTCCGTGGCTGGCGGGGTAGGGATTTGGTCCAAGTCGCCCCAGGTCACCTGACGCGCGCCGCAATGCGTAATCAGTGACATGCTATACCTCCAATGTGTTGCAAAAGAACAGGAGCAGCGGCATCAGGCTACCGGGGCCCCATCTCGCGCGCAATTGACACGGACCTCGGTCGCCATCTCCAACGCACGCTCCGAAGCGGCAAAGCACGAGCACCAAATTGCGACGGACGTTGATAATAGGCTGGGCGATGCTACCGGCGGTGGCCGGCGACGTGCGCGCCTATTCCTAGATTAGGATCCGCTCGATCTCGTCGAGCGTGATTTCGTCGCTGGTCCGGTCGTACAGTTTCGTGGTCCGCGGCGACTCATGGGCAGCGATTCGTTGGGCGTGTTCCAGCGTGCCGCCATTAAGAAGGTATGCCGTGATGCCGGTTGCCCGGAACGTGTGGCAGCAGATCCGATCCGGAAGTCCCGCGTCACAGACGCGACGCTTGATCATCGCCAGCACCTCGCGGCGGCTGATCCGGCGGTCGGTCAGTTCCCGCCGTCGGCTAAGTGAACGGAACAAAGGGACTTTCTGCTGGCCGGTAATACCCGCCGCGGCCAAGTACTCATCGAGGTATTCCTCGGCGTTGTGGTGGGCGGGCACCTCGTGGAACTTGCCACCTTTCTCGTGGAGTCTAATCCACCACCGCTTGCCATCCGGGTAGTAGTCCTCGACGTTCATCCCGATCAGGGCCGACACGCGGGCGAAGCTGAAGACCATCGCCCCGATGATGGCCCGATCGCGGAGGCCGCCGATCGTCGCCACATCGATCGAGTCCAGCAGCGTCCGAGCTTGATCCGGCGACAACACGGGCGTCTTGCCGCGCTTGACGACGTGCTTCGGCCCCCGCACGGCCGCCGCTGGATTCACCGGCACCACCTGGCCGATGATCAGGTAATCGAACAGCATCCGGATCGCGGCCAGATGCTGTTTGACGCTCGGGGCGTCCAAGATCGTCCCCAGTTCCTCCACGTAAGCTGCGACGATGACCGGTGCCAGCTGATCCAGGGATACTTGGTGCTTCCGGCACCAATCCGCGAACCGGCAGACCGCCCGATGGTATGCCACCCGTGTGTTCGGATTCCTGATGTTCGCCGTGAAGAACTCGATGAACCGCTGCCGGCTCCGATCACCGGCCCGATCGAACAACGCCGGAACCGCGCCGCCAGCAAACTGGACGATTTGACCACCGCGTCGAACAATGGAGAGATCAGGCATCCTATATAAAGGAGGAATAAGCACCGGCCATTATAGGGCATAAAGGACGTTATGGGCCACTCTTGTTTCTCCCGAAACGTGTTGCAGCTGTTCCGCCACATTCTAATACCGTTGGCAAAGTACGCCATGTCAAGCGTTCGCTAAGCCGAATACGCAAGGACAGAATGCGACTGCAACAACTTCACCAGATAGGGTGCAAAAACCGGTCTTTCTGGCAGAAACAAAAGCACGTGCCGCAGCACAGCTCTACCTTCAAACGGGGCCTCAACCCACGGTTCGACCACGTCACTGAAAAACTGGTAAGATAAGCCCATCAAGAAGATAACTACTGGAATCGACACATAAGAAAGCCAAGGAAGACCTGTGTAATAGACCAAGGCCCCAGTTAGCATTAGGCTTCCAAGAATCATGCCCAAAGGTACCGTGGCAAGGTAGATCAAAGCAACAATCACCCTGAAAACCTCACCCCAGGTCAGCTCTCCTTTGCCAATTGCGCCTGTCGTCATGCCAAAGCATATTCCGTACCCCGCCCCGGCAAGAGCCAACAACAGAACTGAGCAGTTGCCAAATATAGCGACAGTGCCCCCCAAGCCCCCAAGCAAAACAATGAAAAGCAAAGAACGCTTAGCTATCTCCATGAGAGTCCCTTGCCACGGAAAATCCTCAATCAACGAGATCTTCCAACTAATCACAATCACTGCGGCAACCCCCCACATCAGCCCTACGTACCCTAAATTCCACGCAGCACGCTCGGGATATATCCACGACAGAATATTCCCACTCCACCAACCGACAGCCCACCCAATCGCACAGAATCTGAAGCCAAGCCCCGCTATGGTTATAGCAATCCTTCGGATTCGTTCCCTCCAACCTAGGATGGGCATTCTCTCTTCCGCCAACTTGCGATAACCAGTTCCCGAAGCAAGGCCGACTCCCGACGAAAGTAAGGCGAGCATTACACTCAGCGGAACGAAGAATCTCTCTCCCGCCTGGAGCAACTGGCACGTTAGCCAGGAAATCCAGATCAATGGTACTCCAATAATGACGAAGCATTCCAATGACTCCACAAAGGAACCTGACCATGCGTAGCGTTTACACCAGCCGCGATAGAAACCACAGGCAAAGGCAACGAATGTAAACAAAATGGGCGCAACCGCTGGATGCCAGCCTTCTACGATTGAGCCCGAGAACGTGTGGTAAACACTCTCTGCCCAAGTGGCGGCAAGGCCGCACACAAAGCCAAAGACACACAGATGCGTAATGTAGCTTATGGCCTGCCACGTGGTAAGGACACACCGGTGAGACAAAAGCTGATGACTCGTTCTTCCCACTTGCTCAATCATCAACCGGAGATTGCTCGCCGGATCATCCAATTCCTTGCCCAGCCGAGCACGCGTTTCCGCATCCGCGTCCCCACACAGGAGATCTCGAATATCGTCGAGTCGTCTTCCCATCTCAGTAAGCCCACTCATACGGAACAAGCAGATGGAAGATCAACCAGGGAACCATCCACAATCTTGCTATCTCCTGAATCTCCTCATACCTCCAAGATTTCCGCATACCTAATTGCCAGCCAACTCTTTCAGAAATGGCCTGGGCCTGCTTGGCCAATTCTTTTTCATCTCCAATCCTAGCTGCAATCCACCATTTCAGATTAGAAAACATGTAGTGAAGTATTTCCATTTCCTCTTGCCCCAGCGTCCCTTTGTTTTCTTGAAGTTCTTCCCGCCGTATATAAGTGACGGCTCCTGCAAGTCCCTCCCGCACCGAAGCACTTCCTCGGGGCAGCCGATTGTCGAAGGACACATCGAATGCAGCTGCTGCAAGAAAAAGATTTTCGAATCCGATCGTCACGACGTTCCGTCGCCACTTTGATAAAAGACTAGACCCTACATTCAGCCTGCTCGCAATCGCGACGTAATCTCCACCTACGGACGAGTTGCACCTGTAAATTGCATTTCGATAGCATTCGACAACGGCGTTTTCGAATCGCTCCACGATTCTCTTGCCCAATTCATCACGATCGAGTCCGTATTCTGCTATACAATCCCACGCCAGATCGCGCAGGGATTCAGGCAAACTGCGTAGGAGTCGCTGCTCCTCCCTTCTTGTCTCGATGCCGCTCACTTCTTGCCCTCACATCTGCAAACTATTACATCCCGGTTGTACTCGCCTCTCAGGAGCACGCCTCATCAAGTTGCTCCCCTTCTGCAGACAGATGGAGAAGCTGATCACTCGTTCTTCCCACTTCCTCAATCATCAACCGGAGATTGCTCGCCGGATCATCCAATTCCTTGCCCAGCCGAGCACGCGTTTCCGCATCCGTGTCCCCACACAGGAAATCTCGAATATCGTCGAGCCGACGCGGCCTAAAGCCGTTTTCTGGAGATATTTGGATCATTGGGAGAGACTGTAAGTCTGCCATGGCCGCTCGTTCCTGTCAATATCTGCAGGATAGCCATGACTAGTCCTGCTGACCCATCGTGACCCACCAATGGGATGGATGGGTTTGACCGCTTCATCCCTGGTCCCCCCGCTGAACGACACGATTTATTGATGATCATTTACCCCTTGAGAAGGATGCCATTCTGGACACAGATTTGCGTCACGCGTGACGCAGCACCTCAATCAATCCTGACAATAATTTAGTCATGGGCCTCGTGCTTCGGAGCTTCAAGTCGCTTCGCCGATTGACCTGCCGGATGGTCCGGTGGGTGCGGCCGAGCAGTTCTCGAGCCGGAGGCTTCTCCAGGAAAGGAAGGCGTTCGATGTCGTTTTCGGTCAAGTCACCCTACCAAAACCCTTTTGAGGCGATGAGTCACCAGTTCAGAGGCTGGTTTGTGACCGGGTTCCTTGGGGGTGTCTGTACGGTTCTCGCCGTTTTGTACATCGCGTCATGGGACGAATGGAAGCCGGCTGCTGCCAATCCGCCGGCGCCAGCGGCGTCAACGGCGCCAGTGGGAGTTGTGCAACCGATCAGTCCGCCGGTGCCCTGAGCGTGACGGGATCTGGCGGGTACGTCGCGCTTTCGCGAGGCGTGCCCGCCCTTCGCTCGCTCGTCGCTTGCCTACGTTGCCGACTTCACGGGTTTAATTTGGTTTCCAAACAGGGAGATCCTCGCTATGACCGCTCAACCGAGAGCCGCGACAAAGAGGAACGACGCGGCCGATGAAAATGATGATCCGTTTCAGGCCGTTGCGGCGCGATTGCCGATCACCGATACGTCGGTTCAACGACCAACCGCTTCCCAAAGGTTAGAGACGAAGCAGGATGCGCGTAGGAGGCGGGACTTGTTCCTGGCGCTTTTCTGGCCGCGATCGGTGGCCGTGGCATTCACCGTTGTTACGAAAGGGATCGTCGCCATCGTCTACGAAGCCCTCCTCAGCCAAGGGCTCAGGCATATATTGCCGGATATGGGCATGCGGTTGTATAGAATTCCCGGATTGGCGTTCTTGGAGCTGTACACCGCTACCTACCGCCTTGATCTGGCCCACCTTTTCGCTGCCGTGCCTTTGGTATGCACGTTCGTCGCGTGGAAATTGCTGCTCGAGATGTACCTGCGCCGGGAGGTTTTTGCCCACCGCTTCCGCCGGTGGGACCTCGACCGCCTGAAGCGTGTCATCGTGACGATGGGGACTATCATCGTCACTGGGGACGCCGCGTTGTTCTGCCTAGCCGTCTCGATTGCGAGTTGGGGGCAGGCGAGATTGTCCGCGGCGGCGGTGCTGGCCACCGCGGTCTATATGACAGTGCTCGGGTTCGTTACCTGGGTATCGCTCTGGCTGAACGACCGTGTGGAAGAGGCAAAAATCAACTTCATCGAATCTAAAACCAAAACCAAGACTGAGGAGACCTGACATGTTTCGACAATCGTTTTCGTTCTTCCTGGTTTCGATCTTGCTCATCGCCGTCCTGCTTTGCGCCGCTGGCTGTGAAACCCGCGACGTAGCGGGGATCCCACGTTTGCAGCAGGAAGCGTGCGAGTACGTGCTTTTGATCGCTATCGACTGCTCCGGCTCGTTTCGCGATTACATGACGGTCGAAGGCAAAGGTTTCGAATTTGTACAGTTTGCGCTGGACAAGTATTTTGGCGACCGAATTGGCGGCAACAACGATCAGATCGTGATCACCCAGCTCAGCGGAAGTCGCCCCCTCTTATGGCAAGGTACGCCGCAAGAACTTCGGCGCGATTTTCCGAACGCAAACGCATTTCGAGATTACGTCCTCGCTCACGCCGACCAGCAGGGGGGGTCCCGACTGAACCTCGGCGTCGCGGAGTCGCTCGATTACGTTCTCAGCACGTACAGCGTCGCCCAGGGTAATGCGAAGACCGTCGCCCTAATCTGTAGCGACATGCTGGACAATCACCCGGATCCAGAGGCTTCGGAGCAGCGTTTCATCGATGCACTGACCCGGTATGCCCGCCGCGGCGCGATCGGGTTTTATTTCTGCGACCAAACCAAGCTGGCAGATATTCGCCGGAAGACCGAGCAGGCCGGATTCCGTTGGGTCATCATCGAGCCGGAATTTCACGGCAGGCCCCAAATGCCAAACTTCGACTGAGCGTGCTGGAATGCTCAATTTCCTTGAGTGGATCAACTTCGACGAACTGCCGGCCCTCGTCGTGCTCATCGGCCTGCTGTGGGTGATTAGCGGGCAGATGACTCGACCGAACGAGGCTACCAATCGGTGGGTACGACGGACGGCTGCCGTAAGCCTGATCGGGTATGCGGTCATGGCGATGTGTGCCTGGCCGCCGTCCTCGGTGTCGGAGTTGTTGGTTATTGTCATCCGCGCCGTACTTGCGACAGGGTTCGTGGCTGGTCTGGCCTCGATCCTCCTGCCGCTGGCACACGGCCTGGGCACGGAAATCCAGGCAGCCATGAAGAGACACCACGACCATTACCGAATGGAAGCCGAACAACGATTGGCTCAGGAACGCGCTCGCCGGGAAGCGATCGAGCGCCGACCGCTAGATACCGAGGATCCCGCGCGCCCTGATTCACAGTCCGAACTGCTCCGGCAGCAGGCCGCGACCGAAGCGGCCGAGGCCCAGCGTGAGCGGCAGGCCCAGATCGACAAGGCCCGCGCCTACGTAATAGCCTACTATCGCGAACACGAGTTGTTGCTCGCCAAGGAGCTCCCCAGAGTCCTAGTCGAAACACAGCTTCACACACGGTTCCCGGAGAACATGACCCCGGAACAGGCGTGGAAAGCGGCCGAAGAAATGATCACGGCGATACAGCCGCTGGTTCAGCAGGCGCGTGAACGGCAACGCGAAGAAGAAAAGGAACAGAGCAAACGTGAACAGCGTACCCGCAATCTGCAACGACAGATCCGAAAACTTGAAGACCACGTTACCCGTCTTTCGGCGTCCGGGCTCGGTGACCCGGAGGTAACCGCGGACGAAGTTCGAGCGATTCAGGAAGAGATACGACGGTTGGAAACGGAAGCGGGAACGACGGCCGCCAGTGGGGAGGAAAAAACGCCGTGAACCGCTATGACATGGGAAAAATTCGTAAAGCGCCGAATGGCTCCGTCCCACCGTCCGACGCGGATCGCCGGAATTTGCGTTCGCACAGGAAGCGCAGATGCTTCCTGACGGACGAGGAAGTGAATACGCACGTTCTGGTTGTGGGTACAACGGGAAGTGGCAAGTCTCGCGCGTTGTGGCAGTTTCTGCGGGAACACCGGCGCTACGGCCGCGGATTCTGCCTGATCGATCCGGGTGACCTGGCCGAGGATTTCCTCGCGGACATTGCTCGCGTGATGATGGAGCGCGAAGACCCGGACTTGCTCAAAAAGATTCACTTCGTAGAGCTGAGCCCCTATCAGCTCGCCCGGTACGATCCGTTCCGATTCCAGCTGCCGAAGCATGTGCATCCCGAACTGCGGGAATCATTCTACCGCAGTTGGCAGCACACGAAGGTGCTGAGCTTCGCCGAGATCTACCAGTGGAAACAGGGACAGAGCGCCAATTTCGAAGGCATGCCGCGTCTGCACCGGATTTTCGTCAACGTGTTCACGGCAATCTCGACGCTTATCGACAATCGTCGGCTGTCGATTGGCGACGCCCAGATTCTGGTGGATGTCTACGACCCGAATCACCACCTAGTGTACGAACGGCTCCGGCCCCGCCTTGGGCGCGAAATCGTCGCTGATTTCGAGATCCTCCACAGTTTCAAGTCGTCACGCGACCTGCGACAGGAGACCGAGTCCTTCATCAATCGGATCCGATCCATGCACGGGCCACTGCTGAAGGAAATGCTCTCCGGCACCGGCAAGGAGCCCGTAATCGATCTGAAGAGGATCATTCAACGGGGCGAGTTCCTGCTTGTGAAGACCGCCCGAACGCCCTACGCCAGCACCGATCAAAACGCAGCGCTGGCGGCCATGTTCATCCACGACGTGATCGAGACGGTACTGGAGATGACTCGAGAGGAAAGGAGACCTTTCTCGCTGTTCATCGACGAGGTGCACAAATACGTCCGCCCGGGAATCGGCGACATCGCCCGGACCGCACGAAAATACAAGTTGGGGTTGTTCTTCGCGACGACGGATCTGAAGAGCCTTAGAAAGGGCGATGTGGACCTCGCGCCGGAGCTTCTGAGTGTGGTCAATACGTTGATCGCATTCCGAATGACTTGGCCGGAAGACATCTTGACGATCAGCCAGTATCTGTTTGCCCAGAACGTCGACTTCACCGAGCTTGTTCACGAAGTCGAGCGGCGAGGCGGTCCCCAGTGGTTTCAGGTGAATGACTGGTCGGAGTCGTACAGCCATCAATCGGGCCGGGGAAGCACGAGCGCAACGACTGTGTCCGAGGGAAAGACATCTCAAGAGGCAAGCGGCCAGTCGGTACAGCGGAGCGCCTCGCTCTCGTACAGGCCTGATGGGCAGCAGACGGGAGCGGCACGGGGAACCAGCCAGGGAGAGACCCGCACCGCGTCCAACGGCACGTCCACGTCCAACTCGACGCAGAGCGGTTCCACAGAGAACGAAAGCCAGGGCTACGGCGTGACCGTGAACCACAAGATGGTGCATATTGAACAGGCCGTCCGCGAACGACAGGACACCGGGATGCTGGTGAAATCCGTTGCTGATCAGTTCGCCAGGTTCGCCCAGATGATATCGGGGCAATCCCAGCGTCAGGCCACGGTTCGCGTTCGCAACGGCAAGGCAATGCAGATCGAGACCGCAGAAGTCCAGGATCCGTTCTTGTCGGCCGATGCCCAGGCCAGGGCCGTCGAGTGGATCAAGCGGCAACTGTACCAAGTGCATGATTACTACTTCACGCCCTCGCTGGATCCGGAGGAAGACGAACGGCGCATCCGCGAGTTTCTCAGCGGTACTGATGACACGGAACAGGGAGTCCTAGATGCCGAAGAAAAACGTCGATTCGTCCGCGGGAACCGACCACGTGGATTGAATGACCGCAAACTCAATCAAGCACGATCTGGACAGACACTTTCACCTGAAGACGACCCAATGCCATGACCGGTTACCATATCGCGATCCTTGTCGCGGTCGGCGTGTACTACACGTTGACGCGTGAGATGATCCAGGACCTCTGTTGCCCCAACGACAATAACGGTCGCGTCACTCGGAAACGCATCCTCCAACTCGTCCAGCTTGGACTTCTGAACAAGACGCGGATGGAAGTGGTGAATCCCGCATTTCCTGAGGGAAGGACGCCGGTCTACTATCCTTCACGAAAGGGCTTGGAGTCTTTGGCTTGCCACTTCAAGGACGAAAGCTGGTTGGATCGGTGCTGTTTAACGCCGAATTGGCAGCACCTGCTGCACTGGGTCGCCGTCGCCCGTATTCACATCATGCTCGACCGCTCGGCCTCGCTGAAGATGCTGGCATCGATTGCTGGCTGGTTTGGTGAATGGGATGTGGTGAACGCGGACGAGAAGGAGCCGGACAAACGGTTCTTGCTGTACACAAAGTTCAGCGAAAACCCAAGGCGGATCTGCAATCCCGACTTCGCCTTCCTGCTTGAAGTCGCCAGCCACTCGAAAATCTACTACGGCGAGATCGATCGTGGCACATCAGGGATCCAGCAGATTGCCCACTCCAAGACACCAGGTTATGCGGCGCTCGCCGAGAGCAAGCTGCATCGCCGCCATTTTGAGACAACCACCGACAGTTTTTTCGTGCTGCACATCTCCGCCACGGCCGGTCGCCGCGACGCGATTCTCCGCACGATCTCCGACAAGCCTGGGGCGGCACTTTGGAAGTTCGCTGCGCTGTCTGACCTGACTCCGGAGACGCTCCTGTATGAGCCCGTCTGGTATCGCTGCGATGGTCAGATCCAGTCACTGATACGACCAGTCCCCTCCCCTGCGGAGGCGGTCCGTAGCAAGTCCGGCAGCGGTCCGGAACCGGTACCGGGCGAGGTCCGCGCCGGAACTCCCAGTAACGAGGTGGGTATATGACGCAAGTCCTTATTTGTGGCCAGCTTCGGGGTGCAAGGAGCTCTCTCATTGCGATTCGAGACCCCCTTGCCCCTCAGCCGTCCCCGGTCATCCGCTCGCCGATGCTCGCGGGACCGGGACGCTCGCTCGCTACGGCTGAGGGGCAAGGGGGCCGCGGCCCCCTGCACCCCCATCGGGCACCCCGGACTGCGGTCCGGCCCGATCGCCGCTCGAAGCGGCGGGAAGCTGGCCACTATTCTTTCGTTGGCCATATCACCGCGCGCACCATTCAGGGCAGTGTGCATGCCGGTGTTTTGGTGCCCTTCGGGGCCTCTATTTCCGTTCCCGCTTTCGCTATGGAGCAGAAGCACAAAACCATCGGCCTTTCCGAGTTGCTCGACGAAGTGTCATCCGACCTCGCCGAGCTACGGAGCAAACATGCCAGCGACTACAGCTTGAAGAACATCACGATTTGGTGGGCGCTGGAGAAGGAACGTCTGGCCATGAGACACAACCCGGCAAGCATCGTTTCGAAGCATGCCGGGCTGCTCAGGCGGTTGTCGATCGGTTTCGTCGCCGGCGCTGTGACGATGCTGGCGGCGATCGCCGTGATCCGGCCGTTAATGGGATAGCACGGAGGCCCGGGCCGTCGCCCTGAAGGCGGCCCGGCAGCGGCCCACGAAAGTGGGCGATTTTGCGAAGACCGGCAAGTTTACCCGGCGCTTCGCCTCGTTTGGAAGGCAGCTAAGAAAATGAAAACACAAGCAATCGATTTCAAGCAGCCACGCGCGAGCCGTTGTTCTCAGGTGTCATGGCACCCGGCAGCGGCTCGTCGTGGATTTTCGCGTACGGCGATTCCGTACATTTCCCCTTCACACCATTATGGCTACCAAGAAGCAAAAGGACGTGTCCGGTACGAAGCCGGAGGGAACCGCCGCGACGGAAGCGGCACCGGCAGCGAAGAAGCTGCCGCTCAGGACGCTCAGAGTCGACGACTGCTCCGCGTCGATTTGGGCACGCGACTACCTGGTACGCGGGACCATGCGGACGTTCCTTTCGGTTACGCTCGAACGGGCCTACCGCGACAGGAACGGCGTGTACAAGTACACGCACAGTTTCGACGCCGACAGTCTTGGAAAGTTGGTGACACTCTGCCAGCAGGCATCGGAGGTGATCCACACCATCCAGCAGCAGGCGGAGAGTTCCGGCGACAACAAGCAACAGGAAGTTGCTTAACGAGCGTTTGGGCGGCTGCCATGACAGCCGCCCCGACCCTCCCAGTGCTCCCGTCGCAGTGCGGTCCCAGGGATCTGCCAGCACGATTGCCGGGAAGATTCTGTGCTTTCTCGCGGACGCTGACCCGTTTACTCAGCGCTCCGCACTCTTTCAGTCAGGTGCCGAAAGGCCGGCAGCCGTGGCCGGACTCACGGGCGTCCCGCCCCATGCTTCGTCTCCTCGGCGTTCGGTCCGAGTACCACTTCGCGCATGATCACAGATCGGGTAAATCGCGGCTGGCGATAGTCGCCCGTTGCGTCCCCTTTTCCATTTTGGGAGGCGTTCCGTGTCGGTGAAACTCACCATCCATAGTACCGGAACGGGCAGCCACTTTGGAGGGCGATGAGATGTTGATGCTATTCGACATGATTCTCAACAGTGCGGCTAGTTGGGTCGTGGGGCAAGCCCTGGATACTGTCGCTAGTTGTTTCATCTGCGGGCAGCGCGACCAGCGGCGGGTCGCCAACCGGCAATGGAACCACTTGGAGTGCTCGAATTGCCACGCCTGCGTGAAGCAGTTCACGAACGCGTGCGACGACACGGTCAACCAGGCGACCGGACAGATCGCTCACGTGATCGCCCTCGCTGGGCAGTGGACCTGGCAGCGCAACGGTTTTTTCCGCGGCATGTTCAGTTCGGCAGTCAGCGGTCCTGGTCCGCAGACATACGTTCCCTTCCAGCTGCTTCACCGTGGATTTGGAGGACGCACGCTGGTCTTTAAGTGCACGTTTCGAGATTACGAGGACGACGACGTTCTGCATTCTTGCCGACGAGTTTGGACGCCTTGTGCTTGCCGGAACCCGAAGTGCGACCGCAACCGCATTGCCTGGTGGCAGCCAAGCAGCATGCTGGAAGAGCACAAGATCATCGCTGCCGATGTGCAACTGCTGTCCGAACACAAAGCCGTTCTGTTTGAGGACCGTCGGCTCACGGATTGGCACAGTGTCAAGTGAACACGGGAATGACGAGAGTCAGCCAAATGATGGAAAGAATCAATGGGTGTCGTGAGCACGTATCGGATTTTCTGATGCGACGCATTGCGATCCCAGCAGTGCGACAGACGGGCTGGTTCGGCTCCACGGAGGCGGCCGGAGTATCCACGGCCGGTCTCGCGTCAAAAAGCTGCTCGGCTTTCTGCTTTGTTGACGCTTTCGCCGCGGCCGTGGGGCGCAGGGCTCGCCTCCGCAGAGAGGCGATTTACTTTTTTCCAATTCTTACTGCTATGCGTACCAACGCATTTTTACCACAGGCGATTGCGGTGCTCCCTCGAGCGCCGATCACCGGTAGCCCGGTTCCGTGGCTCACTTCGCTGTACCACAAGGCGGGGCGAGGCAACTACGGCGACAGCCGGTATCCGGGCAATTGTTCCGGCGAACTGATCAAGGACTTGATCCAGTTCTTCCGGCCGAAAACCGTGTTGGATCCCATGACCGGATCCGGCACCGCCCGTGACGTGTGCGACGAACTTGATGTCCTGTGCACGTCCCGCGACCTTCACAGGGGATTCGACGCTTGCGACCCCAAGAGCTTCGAAGGCCTCGGCAAATTCGACTTCGTCTGGATCCATCCGCCCTACTGGCGGCAGAAGGTATACAGCGACGACAAACGCGACCTGAGCACCGCGCCGACGTTCACGTACTTCCTGTACCGCTATCGGAACTTGATTGAGAACTGCGCGGCCGCCCTGGCCGCTGGCGGCAAGTTGGCGGTGCTGATGGGCGATTATTGCGATCGCGAGCACGGCTTCGCGCCCCTGGTGTACTGGACAAAACGCTTCGCGTTCGAGGCCGGACTGCGGCAAGCGTCCACGGACATCATCCGTTTCCAGCACGGAAACAGTTCTTCGACCAAGGTATATCGCAGCTCGTTCATCCCCGGCCTGCACGACGTGTGCAGCATTTTCGAACGCCCCGCATGAGGACCACGCACGTGCGATTATTTCCTAACCCCATTCACAATGCATTACTGCGTTTACGTTTTCGTCCCCAACGACGGAGACATCGAACAACTGGTCGATCGCGCTCTTGCGCCGTACAGCGAGGATCTCCAGGTGCCAGTCTACAAGATCCGTTTGGATCCCGGCGAAATCAAGGCCATGGCGACGCACTACGGACTCAAGCCGAACCAGTTAAACGCGCTTGCCGAGCACATGAAGGCCTGGCGCAGCTGCGACGGCGGTGTCGACGAAAAGGGGCTGTTTGCGCTCGCTCGCTGGAATCCCGAAGGCAAATGGGACTGGTACAAGATCGGCGGACGCTGGCGTGGTCGGCTGCGCGGAAACGCCGTGCTTGCTTCCACTCTCCTGGCCAGCACCAAGCTGAAGGTGCTTCTTCCGTTTGCCATGCTCACGCCCGACGGCTGCTGGCACGATCGAGAAACGGTCATTACCGAGGGCTGGATGAAATGGCACGTGCGATCCATCAAGCCAAGCCAGTGGCTGCGGATCGTACGTATTGCCCTGCAGATGAACCCAGACTGCCGCGTTGTCTGCGTGGATATCCACCGCTGACGTTCTGCCCTTATCCCATTCCCCTATTCACCACTATGACATCGTTTTTCGACAACTACGACAACACCATTCAGGAACTGATTGAGGAGGAACTGAACTCGATTCTGAACGACGAATACGCGATGCGAATCGCACGAGACCTCACCAGGAGCATCATCGGCGAACTCAAAAGCGACGTCGACGAGCGCTACGCCCTGATCGACGGCGAGACCGGACAACTTGAATCCCGCACGCTTTACGAGAACCTCGACGAGGCGGAGCAGGCGGCGAAACAGGCGCAGCACGGCGAGTCGTGCCTCGTGGCCACCCTGCTTCTTGACTGCTAACCGGCTGTAACAATGTTAATTTTTTTAGCCATTGCCAAATGACCACCAAGCAAACATCACCGGCCCGAAAGACCTTCTGCGTCTGGGCAGACCACGTCCGCCGCGTTTACCAGGACGTTGAGGCCGAAAGCGCCGACCAGGCGTACCAAATCGCCAAGCAGCGACCGGATCGCTGGCAGCCTTGCGACCTGCATGAAAGCAACGGCTACAGGCTGTCGGACGAAGTGCAGGATCTGGACACCGAAGAGTTTGTCGCCTTGAAGCACCGGGCAGAGGAAGACTCGCGCCTGCCGTGGCGCGTGGCACTGTCCCAGTGTGAAGGCGTGTACGGGGGCGAGCAGCACTGGGTGATCCTCGGAGCGGACGCCGCTGGCGTCATCGCGGACATCGAAGGCGGCTTGAGTCCGCAGAGCGAAGCGGCAGCCGATTTCATCGTCCGTGCCTGCAACAGCTTCGGCGGCCTCTTGCGCACGAGCCAGGAGCTGCTGGAAAGGCTGAACCTGTGTCGCGGCCTGAACGCCCACGACGAGCGGGTGATCCGGCGTGCGGAAAAGATCATCGATGAAGCCAGGAAACCTGAAGCGGAAAGGTCGAGGCCGGAATGCCGCAGGAGAATCGAGCCGTGAACCGCTTTTGGCGCAATTCCGTCGTGCCCTCTGGAGCACGACACCAAGGTCGTCTGTCCCGGAAATCAGCACGATTCTCCGGGACGTTTACTCGAAGGAGGTGAAAGGAGGATGGCGTGCTGAGAAAGATCCGAAAGGTAGCCGTGATTCGTGCCCAGCGGGAGGTGATCGCGGCGCAGAACGTGTTGATCGAGTGGTTATTGAAACAAGTTCAGAGGCAAAGGAGAAAGCATGTTGACGATTCGCGAGATCAGCGACAAGCGGTGTTTCATCTGCGGCACGACGGAGCGAACGGTCGTCGTCCAGTTCGGCGATAAGTCGTTCCGCGGCGTGCTGTGCCTGAAGCATGTCTGGGACAAGCTGCACGAGCAGCCCCAGGAGACCGAGGCCGAGTAGACGGCCGGTGGGCCGAGCGACGGTGGCCCCACCGGGGCCACCGTCGTTTCTTCTGACGACAGAATCGTGGTGCAACTCAAGGGGATAATCGTGGACGCAATCTTGGAACGTCTGGAACGCATCGAGAAGGCAATTGGCACACTGATCCAACTCCGGACGGTGAAGGATTACTACTCGACCGACGAGGTCGCCGAACTGCTGGGGAAGGCGGAGTTCACCGTGCGCGAGTGGGCGCGTCGCGGCCGGATCAGGGCCGAGAAGCGGCGCAGCGGCCGGGGCAAGTACCAGTCGTGGGTGATCTCGCACCAGGAGCTTAATCGGATCGAGCGCGAGGGGTTGCTGCCGGAACGATGACGCTGACGGCCGTGGATGCGCGTCGATCTGTCTTTGCGTTGGCCACCTGGCTTGGAATATAATCCGCTACGATCGCGCTTCGCAAAACCCTATGGCCCTCAAGCTTCGACCCCAGGAAACGCCGCTCGACGATCCGTCCTCGCGCTGGTTCTTTGTGCCGGACGACGGGAAACCGTTCCGGGCGACCGCCGGTGCGATCGCCACGTACACCCGCGAGGAAATCGCTTGGTGCCTTGCGTCGCTGCAGCACGCCGCACGCGCCGCCGACGGATTGGAGCACGGGCAGGCGTTCGATGCAGACGACGGCCGTACGCCGTTGTGGATCATCGAAGACGACGGCGAGCGGGCGATCACCGCGCTTTTGCCGAGCGAATACTGACGCCCACAAGGCCCCGCTCCTTACTTCCCAAACATCCGGCCGATCGCCTCTTGTTGCGTGGTCGGGTACAGGTGCCGATATCGGCGGCGTTGCTCGTCAGTTTGGTGGCCGACCCACTCGTCGATCAGCCGCTGGTCAATGCCGCGGCTGGCTGCCAAGCTGATGAAGGAGTGGCGGAACACATGGTAGCCCCGCATGACGCTCCACTGCGTGTCGGCCAGCGCCCGCTTGAGGTGGTCGTGCGCCTCGTCCGGCGTGATCGGCTTGGCGGCCGTTCGCTTCGTCTTGCTGCGGGCCACGACCGCCGCTTGGGCAAACAAGTGTTGGCCACAGGGGTGGATCGCCAGCCATTCCTTGAGCACGGCCACCAGTTGCGGGGACAACGGCACGCGGCGAGTCGTCGCCCGCCCTTTGGCCCGCTTCCGCTCGCGGAGGAGAACTGTCTGGTTTTGAAAGTCCACGTCGGTTGTCAACGCCCTGATCGCTTCCGAACGTCTGGCCCCGGTATACGCCACCATGCAGCACATCGGATACACCCAGGGCTGGACGGCTTTGGCACGGATTTCCCGGAGCACATCCTCCACGTCGGGCAACGTCAGATACAGGCAGTCCCACAGCTCGGCGATCTCCTTTTTCTTCAGTCCCCCGGCCGCGATCCGCCGCTCGATCTCTTCGCGGGTCTGAAACGGCAGCTTGTCCTGGAACTTCGGATACGTCAGCCCGGCCGCCGGGAATTTGCCGGACAGCAGGCGCATGTTGACGCCCCAGTTCCAGACGGTTCGCAGACTGATGATCTCCTTCTTGATCGTCGCTGGGGACAGTTTCCCGCCTTTCATGCCCTTCATCTTGGCCCGCCGATCAATGTGCTGCTGCAGATCAGCCATGCCCAGCTCGCAGATCGGGAAGCGTTCGCCGAGCGTGGCGACCAGGTGCCGGAAATGCGTATTGATACCGTCGATCGTCGTCTGCTCCAGGTTGCCGTTTTCGTGCGTCCTCAGATAGCGATCCCGCAGAGCGCCCAGGGTGAGCGTCTCCGCGACGGGCGGGGATTCGTTGGCGACCGGCAATGTGGGTTCTGGCGGCTTGCCATCGTGCTGCAGAAACAGCACAATATCGGTTTCTGGCGGGACGGTGAGCAACCCCTGCCGGATACGCATCAGCAGGTAATCAACTTGGTTCGCTTTAGACTCGGCTTCGTCCGGTTCGACTTTGCCGATCGTGAAGGTGTGACGTTTCCCATGGTAAAGAAACTGGCAGTACCAGCTTTCGCCTCTCCTCTGGAGGGATGCCATGCGAGCACCTTTTCTGCAATTCTTCTGCAATCGTTGGCAACCTGTCGTCCGCGTCACCGCAACGCGAACCCAGAGATAGTATACTGTAAATCGTTTCCAAATCAAGACTTGCAACGCGAAAGCAACGCGTTCGCAACGTGAGCGAGAGTGGCGGAATTGGCAGACGCGCTGGACTTAGGATCCAGTGGGGCAACCCGTGCAGGTTCAAGTCCTGTCTCTCGCATCTTTTTTAACGTAAAGGACTTGTGGCGATTCGGCTCAAGTCCTTTTTCGTTAGCATTGCGGTCGGTGTAATTAGATTACTGGCTAGTTTGCTGAACTGAAACCCAGGGCAGAAAGCGTTTATGAAGATCTTTTTAGCGGGGATTATGCAGGGTTCCCATCGCGAGGCCGTGCTACACGAGCAGGACTATCGGTCGCGGCTGCGGCAATTGATGACGTTGCATTGGCCGGAGGCGGAGGTTTACGATCCGCTGGCGGACCATGCGGATTCGATCAACTACGACGACGTCACGGGCCGCGAAGTTTTTTTTCGGCACAATCGGATGTGCCGCGACGTGGACGTCGTGCTGGCCTTTGTGCCCCAGGCGTCGATGGGCACGGCGATCGAGATGTGGGAAGCTCACCAAAACGGCCGCGCCGTGATCGCGATCAGTCCTCTGGAGCATAACTGGTCGGTCAAGTTCTGCAGCCACGAGATCTATCCGGATGTGGACGCTTTTGAGGCCGCGCTGGCCGACGGGCGGGTGCGGCAGCGGATTGGCGAGGTGCTGGCATCATGAGGCACATCCTCGATCCGCTGACCGGCGATGTGGCTGCGTGGCTGGCCGAGCGAACTCTGCCGGCGTTCCGGGGACGTCAGATTCGCCAGTGGCTGTTCGACAAGCGAGCCGTTGAATTTTCGGCCATGACGGATTTGCCGGCCAAATTGCGCGAGGAATTGGCCGCCGAGTTCTGCATCTGGACGACGCAGATCGCGCGGCACAGCCAAGCGGACGATGGTACCGAGAAACTGCTGCTGCAACTGGCCGACGGCGGGCGGATCGAGTGCGTGCTGCTGCGCGACGGACTGCGGCGATCGATCTGCATCAGCACTCAAGTCGGCTGCGGTATGGGCTGCGTGTTCTGCGCCAGCGGCATGGATGGAGTCGTCCGCAATCTGACTGCGGGCGAAATCGTCGAACAGATGCTGCGGCTGCAGCACCTGCTGCCGGCCGGCGAACGGCTGAGCCACATCGTGGTGATGGGCATGGGCGAGCCGCTGGCAAACTTGGACCGGCTGCTGGCCGCGCTGGACGAAGCCCACCGTCCGGACGGGTTGGGCATCAGCGCGCGGCGAATCACGATCTCGACGGTGGGGTTGCCGCCGGCCATCGATCGATTGACGCAGTCGCAGAGCCAGTACCATCTGGCGGTCTCGCTGCACGCGCCCAACGACGCCCTGCGCAACGAACTGGTGCCCGTGAACAAGAAGATCGGTTTGCAGAAGATCTTGGAGGCCGCCGATCGGTACTTCGAAGCCTCGGGACGGCGGCTGACCTTCGAGTACGTGCTGTTGGCCGGCATCAACGACCAGCCGGAGCATGCGCGCCAGTTGGCGGCGGTGCTGCGCGGCCGCCCGGCCCTGCTGAACGTGATCCCGTACAACCCGGTGACCGATCTGCCGTACCAGACGCCGGCGCCGGTGGCTCAGAAACGCTTTCGCGAGATCCTCGAGCAGGCGGGAATCAACGTCCAGTTTCGCGAGCGAAAAGGCGACAAGATCTCAGCGGCCTGCGGGCAATTGCGGCGGGTGACAC
>Ga0351873_10079_pt1 | contig 27901 bp, 25 predicted proteins | sample TotcelFGM3001N11_FD_206764 | JGI IMG/M metagenome (GOLD analysis project Ga0351873, IMG submission 206764) | Enriched cells from coal bed in the Powder River Basin, Montana, United States - Total cells FGM rep2 HSBNCT.FGM.300.1.N11 ... | reverse complement strand
ATCTCGAGTGATATGTCTTTGGCTGACTTGGTTTTCAAGGTTAGGATGAACTGAGGGAGCAGGGAAACGGTAGTCAAGGTACCCGCAATGAATCCCAAGAGGTTGACCAAATCCACCCCATTTTCCGCATCGATTATGAAACCTCCATGTCCATTGTGAGTGCAGATGGCTCGTACTGCCTCAAAACCCCAATCATTAAAAGAGCTCAGCCAGAGCCATTGGCTCTGAACAAAAAAAACCGGAGCTTTTTATCGCTCCGGCTAATGGTCACTCTGGAATTGCTGGGATTCTGTTCAGGCTAGAGCTTCTTCACATTGGTTGCTTGAGGCCCCTTAGCGCCTTTTTCCTCCATAAAACTCACCCGCTCGCCTTCAGCCAGGGACTTGAACCCTTCGCCCTGGATGGCTGAGTGATGAACAAAGACATCATGTCCGCTTTCAGCTTCGATGAAGCCGTAGCCCTTAGCATCATTAAACCATTTTACTTGACCTTCCGCCATTTTTTAGATCCTTCTCTAGAAAGTTGTTTTTTTACTGCTTTTTTGGTGCGATACTCAAAGTTACTCCGAAACCGCACCATCGTCTTGGCGAAAGATCGATTTCCTACATAACCCGAAATAACGTACTCAACTAGCACCTTCTAAGGATAACCGATAAACAGAGAAAGGAAAGGTAAATTGTATCTTACAACCACTATTCTCTTAACACATGGATATTCCTACTTCAATATCGTTTAGTCACCCTCAGCTCCCACGGGTGCAAGAGCCGGATTCTGTCAGTAGCCATTGTTCAGACCAACTTCCGGAACCTGAGATTATGAAGCCAAAATGATGGCTATCAATTCTTCCTTTTCGCGACCAGTAATGTACGGCCGCATGCGCACATCGAGGATTTTGCTTTCGCGATCCCTTTTGCGGCGGGCCGCTGCTTCAACCTTGTGGGTCAACTCTATAAAATCGCACGGTTTCATCAAAAAGTCCCGCGCGCCGATGCGCATGGCTTCCACGGCCGTGGCAATGGTGGCGTGGGCGGTCAGCATGATCGTCTCCACCAAGGGCTGCAAGGCTTTGATACGCCGGAGGGTTTCCAAACCGTCCAAGCCGGGCATCTTGACATCCAGCAGCACTACATCCATGCTTTTATCCTTATCCAGGAAGCGCAAGGCCTCTTCGCCGCTCAGGACATAGGCCGCCTCATAATCCCGCCTTACCAGGCGCCGGGTAAGGGCTTCGACGAAACCCAGTTCGTCATCGACCAGAAGAAGCCGAATAGGCGTCATGGAATTCCCTTTGCTCGTGCAATCGATCCGCTGAGGGCAGCCGGTGAGTTGGCAGATTTCTTCGTGTTGCCACCTTTGACGTCGATACGCCTCTCTATACGCATATCTACTACTCAAAGCCCGCAGATGCCCTTCTTCTCAAAATACATCCTACCGCATTATCAAGGCGACCAAAAGTCGAAATGAGAACCGGGCGGCCTCACCGATATCGAATTTTCTCCTGATTCCGTTCCGATAACTTCGAATAGTCTTGCGGTCTTCACCAGCGGTGACGCCTTCCAGGTAAACAAAGGATTTGAAGCGATGGTGACCTGTGTTATAAAGCTTGGTCAACCGGGATGAGCATGAAGAACGGCACGGCAGGAAAAGGAAAAGCGGAGATGAAAGTTGCGTATTTCAGCATGGAAGTAGGGCTCAGCGAGAATATTCCGACCTATAGTGGGGGATTGGGGATTCTTGCGGGAGATCATATCAAGTCCGCGGCCGACCTCAATATTCCGCTGGTAGCCGTCACTCTCCTGTACAAGAGGGGCTACTTCATCCAGAACATCAGTCCCATGGGGCAGCAGGAGGAGATGTATCCATACTTCGACCCTCGAGCCTTCATGGAGCAGCTTCCCTTCAAGGTGACGATAAAAATCGAGAATCGCGACGTGCACGTGGGCGTCTGGAAGTACAACCAGATCGGCACCCACGGCCGTGTTCCGGTCTATTTCCTGGATACCGATCTGCCCATCAACGCTCCGGAAGACCGGCTCATCACCCAGTTCCTTTACGGCGGGGACAAGCACACGAGAATCTGCCAGGAGGCGGTGCTAGGGATAGGCGGATTCCTGGCCCTCAAGCGACTGGAGCGCGACATCACCACCTATCACATGAACGAAGGGCATGCGGTCTTTTTGACCTTGGCGTTACTGAGCGAATTTAACGGCAACCAGGAAAAAGTCCGCGAAAAATGCACCTTCACGACGCATACCCCGGTGCCCGCCGGACACGACAAATTCGCCTACGACATGCTAGCCCGCGTGATGGGACCATACCTTCCCGCCAACATCAGAGACCTTGCAGGCCGTGACGAGCTCAACACGACGGTCCTCGCCCTGAACCTCTCCCGTGCGAGCAACGGAGTCAGTGAGCTCCACGGGGAAATAAGCCGTCAGATGTTTCCCGGCTTCAATATCGGGCACATCACCAACGGAGTCCACCACTTGAGTTGGACCGGACCGGAGTTCCAGACCTTGTTCGACAAGTACATCCCCGCCTGGCGCGAACATCCGAAAGCCCTCGCCGAGGCGCACGCCATCCCGGACGACGAGCTCAGGCAATCCAAGCTGACCGCCAAGAAACGGCTCATCAGCTACGTCAATTCCGTTTCGGGGGCAGGGTTCACCGACGACTTCCTCACCATCTCCTTTGCCAGGCGAGCGACCGCTTACAAGCGGACCACGCTTCTCTTCACGGACCTCGAGTATCTCTTCAATCTCTCCTTCGACCGCGTGCAGTTCATCTTCGCGGGAAAGGCCCATCCGCAGGACGATGCCGGGAAACAGCTCATCAAGGAAATCGTCAACACGGGGAAACAATACGAAAAGAAGCTGCGGCTGGTTTTCCTTCCCAACTATAGCATCTGGCTGGCTCAGCTCATGACCCAGGGCACCGACGTGTGGCTCAACACACCGCGGCGTCCCCGAGAAGCGAGCGGCACCAGCGGCATGAAGGTGTGCTTCAACGGCGGCGTCAACATGAGCGTTCTGGATGGCTGGTGGAGAGAAGGGTGCAAGAACCGGGCGAACGGCTGGGCTATCGGAGACGATGAGGACCAAACCGATGAGGAGGCCGCGGCCGACCTTTACCGGGACCTCGATGACATGGTGACGACCTACTATACCAACCCGAAGCAATGGACCAGCATCATGAAACGGTCCATCTCCGATCTCTGCGCGGTGTTCAATACGCACCGCATGGTCATGGAATATCTGCACAAATATTACGTCTGAGAGGCGACGGTCCGGTCAGATGCCCCTGCATGGCGGCCGGCAATGGGTACGATCTTTCCATTCTCCAACAATCTGTAGGTCTTGCCCCGCCACTCGACCTTGCGGCCCACGACCGCGGCACACCAAACCAGGAAGCCCAAAAGGTCCCGCACGGCCACCAGCCAGATCCCCGAGCTCAAGTTGCGGTCACCCAGGCATCGAACCGCAACGATCCAGCCCATGGCCAACTGCACCCCACCCGTTGCCGCAAACAGGAAAAGGCTCCAGAGAGACCCGCCCGCCACGATGGCATGGATCAGAGCGACGGCGGTCCCATGGGTCACGACCGAGCCAAGGTAGCCGAACGGGCGACAGGCTCGAATGCCACGTCCCCATCGCACCTGGTGCTTCAGCATGGTCATGAAGCCGGCGTGCGGCTGGAGGGTTTCGACCACGTACGGCACGAGCTTCACCTCATAGCCGGCCTTCCAGAGCAGATTGCCCAGCATGTAGTCGTCACAAAGGTAGTCTGCAATGGCTTGAAGACCCCCGATGGATTTCAGACTCTCCCGGCGAGTGGCCATGACGGCCCCCAGTGAAAAAGTCATTCCTTCAATGAGATGCGCGACCAGCACCCCGGGCGCAAATTCAGCGGTGATTCCAATCGCTTCCAACCGTGAAGGCAAATCCTCGGCCCTTCCGGCCCTGTAAAAGCACGTGACCAGCCCCACCCGTTCATCGGAGAGCGGCACCACAACTCGCCGGAGAAAGTCGGCTTCCACTCGGACGTCGCTATCGAGGATGACGATATGCTCATATTTGGCGTACTCGAGTATGTTGTGAAGATTGTTGACCTTCGGATTCTCCCCGATGACCTCCTCTCCGACCACGAGCTGAATGGCGGCCCAGGGATACTCCTCCATCAGTCTTCGAACGACCGGCACCGAGGAATCTTGTGCATCCTGGACGCCAAAAACGATCTCGTAGGCCGGATAGTCCAGCCGGCACAATCGGGTGTAATTCTCATATGCTTCGAAATCGGCGCCGCAAAGCGGAACGAGAATGGACGCGGGCGGACATTGCTCTGTAGGACGGCCATGAGGCTGCGTAAAGAATCTCAAGGCGGCCCCGATGCAAACCAGATAGTAGGCGATGGAGGCTAGAATCAGCCCTGTGAGAAAAGACTCGATCAAGATGCTCATCATCGGCAATCAGCAGTCAATGGTCAATGGTCAGTGATCCGCGGCTACCTACAGCTTCTCTCACGTCAGAAGTCCGCAACCCGAAGCGCGCAACCCGAAACCCATCACGGCAGGCAAATCACCGCGACCCCCAAACAGACGAACAACGTTCCGAGCCAGCGCATACGGCTGATCTCTTCTTTGAGAAAAACCTTGGCGCCCAAGACACTTAACACATAAACGACAGATGTAACAGGAACGATGAAGCTCATGTCCGCCCAGGAAAGGACGTATATAAAGGAAAAAAAGCTCACTGCCAGGCAGAGCACTCCAAGGAGGAAGCTCCCGTTGGTCAGCACTCGTTTGCCGATCAGCCACAGCTCACGGAGATTCACGGTTGAGACTTCGCCCACCTGTTTCATTCCCTTGCTGATGAGAACATCGCCCGCGGCGTTGGACAGGACGATGATCACGACCATGATCGCCGTCATCATTCTTCGGCTCCATTCACTCCGTCCCACGGATGGTCGGACGTCGTGCATTGCTCACCGCCGGTGCTCTTCCCGGAGCGTGACACAAGGACCACACCGAAGATAATGAGCCCAGTCCCCAGCCATCGCAGGGGCGAAACGGGCTCATGGAGGAAATAGGACGCAAACGCCACGTTCAAAATGTAACCGAACGCGCTCACCGGCAGCACGAAGCTTAGATCCTCCCAAGTTAATGCGGCGGAAAAGAGAATGAAAAACAGGACCAGGCAAACAGTTCCCATCCAGATCAAGGGCTCCTCCATGGCGCGCCACAGGATCAGAGGGCTGAGGCTCTCCATCATATCACCCGATGAAACCACGGATTTCATGCCTTTGCTCAGGCACGTATTGCCGACGGCCTGGGCAAAAACCGCCAGCGTGATGACGAGCGCCGTCTTCATTTCCTTGACCTGATCTCCCCGTACGTGGTCGGCTCGATCCCGAGCCGCACCAGCCGTTCCTTCACTCTTTGGCTGACCAATATCCTAAATTCCTTCAGGCGCTGGCGCTCGTGGGAGCTCAACTCCATGCTTTCATCGTGGATAGCTGGATGGCAGTAGAGCTCGAAAGTACCCGCTCCGAGGTGCTCCAGCGCGTGCAATGCATACTCCTCGCTCATGCGGCCGCTCATGAAAAAACCATAAACGCGTCCGGCATACCCCAAACCCTCGGTCCTCATCCCGGCTTTCATTCTTCTGCAAAGAATTTTGAAAACCAGCCCGTCCGCCATTTGCTCGAGCCACCTCTCCCGGCTGAAGGAAAGCGATAGTCCGAGATCATCCTCGGGGACCCTCATGCTCCGCGCGCCGTGCCGCTTTCCCAATTGAAGGAGATTATCGAAAATGACGGGATGCACGTGCATGTGGAGGTGACTGTCGATATGGGAGAGACCGAGGCCCGTGGCCGCGAACTTATCGAACTGCGCGGCAAGCTCTTTCTTCAACTGGAGTCGCGCGTTGCGGGAGAAGTAGTATCTCAGGCCGGCCTTTACGGGATCATCGGGAAAGTTGTCTTCTCCATCCACGATGGCGGGAATTTCTTTGTGGGAAAGAACTGATTTTCCCTGGACGGTCACGACGTGTATACCCACCGCAAGGCCTTCATTTTCCAAGGCCAGGTGCACCGCCGGTGCGAAGGCGCTCCCACTCACCATCAGGCTGCAGCTCGTCAGCACACCTTCCCTGAATGCGCGGATGACACCATGGTTTACCTCATCCGACATCCCGAAGTCGTCACCGTTTATGATCAAACGCACCTTTTTCATCGCCGACTCAACTGCGTCCGCGTTTCACCGGAAGCAGAAACCCCTTCTCAGACCGTCTTGGCGTCCATGGCGTCTTTGGGGATGATCAATGCACCGTCACGCGTGCTTCTTGGTTCGGGCAAATATCTTCCTCCGCGCGCGCAACTGAAAGTATTCCCTGGCTTGCTTGTATAGCCGGGCGCGCTCCGTTCTGTCGAACAGCGCCTTTCGAACGATGCGGAAGATGATCCTCGGCCGGAAATAGTAACGTCCGTAAAAATACTCCACCGCCTCGACGATTTCCTGCCTCGACAACCGGGGATACTCGACGTTGGGAAGCTGATGGCCCAGCTCGTCGGACATATCGTCGTCCGTCAGGTACGCGTTGGCTCGGACGTATTCGTCGAACCCGGTCCCTGGATAGGGGTGGGCGATGGAAACCTGGATCGTCTCGGAATCGAGCTGCTCCGCAAATTGGATGGTGCGCAGGATCGACTCGGGCGTTTCTCCCGGCAGGCCAACGATGAAATCGCCATGGACCGCTAATCCCAGCCGCTTGCAGTTTTTCATGAACGTATGGGCCTGTTCGACCGTGGCCCCTTTTCGTATGTTCTTCAAAATCTCCGGGTCGCCGGACTCAAATCCCACGATCAAGAGGCGGCATCCCGCCTCCTTCATGGCTTTGAGCATATCGTAGTCGGCGTGGACGCGGCAGGTGCAGGACCAGGTCCGCTTGAGCGGCTTCAGATGGGCGCAGATGTCGAGCACTCTGCTCTTGCCCCACGCGAAGGTGTCGTCGTCGAAGAACACTTCCTTCAAGCCCGGAAAGAGCTCAAAAGCGCGGCTCACCTCCGCCGCGACGCTCGCGCTGCCGCGGGTACGCCAGCGGTGTCCGCTGAAGGTCTGAGGCCACAGACAAAAACTGCACATGGCCGGGCAGCCTCGCGAGCTGTAGAAGGCGACGAACGGGTGAAGCAGGAAAGGAACAGTGTATCTCGTGATGTCGAGGTCCCTCTTGTAGATGTCCACGGCGAAAGGGAGCGAGTCGAGATCAGTGAGGGGGGGGCGGTCGGGATTGTGAACGATGCCGCCGTTCTTTCTATAGCTGATTCCCTCGATCTCTTCGATTCTCCTCCCTTGGGCGTACTCGGTCACGGAATAGTCGAATTCCCGCCTCGCCAGGAAATCAATGGCAGTCGAAGCCCGCAGGGTCTCTTCGGGCTGCACGGACGGATGAGGCCCCACAAAGCCTATCTTGGCGTGAGGATTGACGTCCTTGATGGCTTCGGCCAACCGAATGTCATTTTCGAAGCCGGGAGTGCTCGTGAAGAGCACGATCAGTTCATAGTCCTTGGCGATCTGAATGGTATCGGCGGGAGTGACTCCGTGAGGGGACGCATCCAAGAGCCTGCTTTCCTTGATCATGCCGGCAGGATAGGCCAGCCACACCGGATACCAGAAAGAAGTGATCTCGCGCCGCGCCGGCCAGCGGGAGCCGGCTCCTCCGTCGAAGTTTTCGAACGACGGAGGATTCAGCAATAGCGTTTTCATCCAGTTCTCCTTTCGCTTGCTAAGGAATGCGTACTATACGGAAGGCGCAAAATCCTGTCAAGCGAGCCCAAATGGCATGTAATAACAATCGTACAACTTACGACGACCGCAACGTTCAGGCCGGCTCATGCCCGCCTTGTCCCAAGCCCCCCTCCACCGCCGTCGCATGGGCAAGGTAACCACGGAATAGGCGAAGACAACCCGCCGGCCTCTCTCGCGCCGAGGCCGCTTTGGGTGGTGTTTAGGATCAATTTGCCTCGGAAGCAATGCGACGGAGGAATGGGAGCCCTACCGGAAAAGTGCGCACGCGGACAAAACAAAGGGTCTCCTCCCGTGAGAGAAGACCCCTCATTTGATTCAGCCTACCAATACAATCGAGTCTGTTGGGAGTGTCGATCTCCTGTCGGCGATTTCACGCCGCGCATGAGCAGCAATTATCCAGCCCCGGGTTCAAGCTTCCTTAGAAACTGCTCATCACTCCAAGCAAGTGAGCCACTTCGCTCAACGGCGCATTGAGGTTGGCGCGATGGTTGGCGAAGAAGCTGTCCAGATCGGAATCCAGCACGAGCCAGGGATCGATTTGCTCCGCCCTGTGCAGTTCATGCAAAATCTCGTCCATGATATCCAACGCGTTCAAGGTGGAAGCCAACTGGCTTTTGTAGCCCACTCTGACCACTCGGAGAATCTCGTAGTAGACGTGGGCAACCCCCTTGGCGTAGTAGAAATAATCGTCGGCTTCGAACCAGCTCACCGGGGACCGGATCAGGGTCCGGTTCACGTTGCCCAGGAGGTCTTTATAGGAGGAAATGAGCAGTCTCAAGCTGTCGACCCGGTAATAGAAGCTGCGCTGTCCCGTTTGGAGCTTCTTCGAGAAGTTCCGAAAATGGTCCGCCGCCTCTCCATAAGCTCTCTCCGCGGAAGGGAACAAAAACAGGGTGGAACGGTTCATCAAGAGGTTGAGAGCTTGCTCCAGGTCGGGATCGTAGGCGTCCGCGTCGCCCATGCGGGTGAGGCTGTCTTTGAGGCGCAGCGTCGTGAAGCGCAGCGCTTCGAGCACCCCGAGCTGGTAGTTGTTGATGTTGTCGGTGAATCTTCCCACAATGATGTCGTTGGGGCGCCAACCGAGAGTCCTCTCGTCGAGCTCGTGATCCAGGAGCTTGATCATGGTTTCAACAAAGGTGACACCCGGAGTGGGAGAAATTTCAGGAAGCACCGGCCCATGCTCGGCGTGCGGAATGGCTTCTCCTCCATGGCCGGGCAAGGGCGCAACAAGACCGGGCTGATCCGGAGCCGCTGGAGTTGAAAGTACCGACGAGCGATCTCCCGGCGGTTGACCCAGTGCAGCATCGGAAGGCGCGGGATGGGCCTGGGGAGGCTGGGGAATGCTGGACTGTGAATCGGCCGCCCCGGACGGTACTTGTGCCGAGGCGTACTGGACGGCATGCACCGGTCCTGATCCGTGGTCCGCTTCAGAGCCATGGCCTACGGCCGGCTCCTCTCCTCCCGAGATCGTTCCATGTCCCGCCTCGCCCGATTGAGCCCCCAGCTCGTGCTGCTGCACCGCCCAGCCATGATCGGCGATTCCCCACCAACCCACGAAGACCAACAGCAAAGCAAACATGCAAGCCCGGCCATTTCGCCTCGCATCGGGCTCCCGGTCATGCCCTCCGGCCTGTTCCAAGAGAAGACCCATCATCCAGCTCCTTTTCGCTTCGGGCAAATGCTTCTTACTCTCTCTTCATGACGGTAGCGCAGGCATCGGCGGATTCCCATGCCGATACCTGGTACATCCAGCGTCCATCCGAATTCAGCTTGGCCGCCAGCCGATCGAACAAATAGCGAGCGATGTTTTCCGAAGAAGGGTTGTGCTCGCGAAAGAATGGAAGGTCGTTCAGGTAAAGGTGATCCACTTCAGAGAGCAATTGTTTCGTGGCCTGCTTCACTTCCGCAAAGTCGATCAATACACCGCTCTCATTCAGCTCGGTTCCCCGCAGCACCACTTCCACTTTCCAGTTGTGGCCATGGAGCGCCTCGCATTTCCCCCTGAAATTCCTGAGGTTGTGCGCCGCGGCGAAATCACTTATGATCCTGAGCTCATACAGATAGTCTCCCAAGTCGTGTACTCCTTATGGAATGCTATTGAATCCCGGACCCCGCCGCCGCCACCCCATCAGTGCACACGGCACGCTTCCCACCAACGTCTGCGGGATCGGCGTGATCTTCATGGACGCGAGCCCCTCCGGGAACACCAAAAAGCCCTTGGCATCAAGCAGTTATCAACCTTAATCTGAAAGGCCTATTTTTGTCAATTGCAATCCCGGATGGCGAAAACCGTTAAAGCCGCCTCAGGTGGGCAACGGCGTCCATTGGGACGAAGGAAGGCGCGTTGAGCCGATTCGACGGGGTCTTGTCAACCCGGCATCCATCCACGGTGAATTGCGCTTTCCGCAAAGTAGCCCCTCCGAATCGATACCATTTTCCTGTTGACTGGGGCTTCGTTTTCTTTTACATTCCCCCTGTTCAGCGGCGGTGTAGCTCAGTTGGTCAGAGCACGCGGCTCATATCCGCGGAGTCCGGGGTTCGAAGCCCTGCACCGCCACCACAAAGAAAATAAAAGAGGGGGTTCCGAACTTAAACTGGAGCCCCATTTTTTTGTTGAAAATCAGCGCAATATCATTTAATACCTTAACAAGATTCACAAATTCTCTCATAATGACGGATGAATGTTAGGATGTGCCCGAATAAGGGCACATGAAAGGAATGAATTATGACGTTGACGAAAGCGCATATCGTGGAGAATCTGTTCGCCAAGAATATATTTACTAAGACCGAATCCGCCCACATCATCGAAACGCTCTTCGAGATCATGAAGCAGAGCCTGGAGGAAGGCGAGGACGTTCTGATCAGCGGGTTCGGCAAGTTCAGCGTCAAAGAGAAAAACCAACGCCGAGGCCGCAATCCTCAAACGGGAGACCCCATCATGCTGTCCCCGCGGAAAGTGGTCACGTTCAAGTGCTCAGGGGTCTTGAGGGAAAAGATAAATCTGGGCAAGTAGCAGTTTCAGCCTCCAGATCGGCTTTCGAACCGGCCGATTCGGCACAATCCGCCGGCCCGACGGCATTCCCCTCTTATGCGGTGCCTTGAGACGCCGAATCAAGCGGGCACCGTGATAGGTAGCTTTTCTCCTTCCGGAAAAACATCACCCCCATACACACATTCCTGCTTTACACGTCCACGGACAAGGTGGCCGAAATGGTGATGTATTTAGCCCATGCCGCGTCGAGGCTTGTTCCGTCACATGGAAAGGCAGCTCTTGTCCAGGAGGCTGCTCACGTACTCCACCTTGCGCTTGAGCTTCCCGCTTGTCGCTTCCATCTCTTTGTTCAGGCCGTTAACGGCGTACAGGACGGAGCTGTGGCTTCTCTTGAACGATTTCCCGATGGATACCAAGGACTCGGTTGTATACTGACGACAGAGATACATGCCGATCTTCCTCGCCATGGCGATTTCCTTGCGGCGGGATGAAGACTGCAAGACCTCTACGGAAATCTGAAAACTTTCGCAAACCACCTGCTGAACATGCTCGATGGTGATTCTCGGCAACCGGTCCAGCATGGTTTGGGTCACGTCCTGGGCGAGCTGGAGGGTGATGGGCACTCCCAGGATGTTGGTTTTGGCGATCATGCCCACGAGACAGCTTTCCAACTGGCGGATGTCCCCTCTCGCCTGCTCGGCGAGGTATTCGGCGACTTCCATGGGGATCCGGATGTTTTCGCTATGGGCCTTCCGTTTGATGATCTCGATCCGCGTTTTGAAATCCGGCGGATCGATGGGGGCCATGAGAATTCCCCCGAGCCTGGATTGAAGCTCGGTGCTCAGCTTCGGGATGTCCTTGGGATACGCGTTGCCGGTGCACAGGATACTTTTCCCGCGGTCCATGAGCTCGTCCAGCGTGTACACCAGCTCGTTTTGAACCTTTTCCTTCCCGCTCAGAAACTCGATCTTCTCCAGCAGCAAGACGTCGCACCCCGCGCGGAACTTCTCCTTGAACGATTGGATGGTGCCGTTTCTCAAGGCGAAGATCATCTCGTTGGCGAACTGCTCGGTGGTCACATACTGGACGCGCAGGTTCGGTTTTTGCGTGTAGAGGTAATTGCCGATGGCGTGCGAGAGATGGCTCTTTCCCAGACCCGTTTCGGAAAGCAAGTAGAGGGATTGATTGTACATTTGCTTAGTGTTGGCTATGGCCATTGTGGCCGCATAGGCAAACTGGTTGCAGTTCCCAACGACGAACCGGTCGAAAGTGAAGCGGGGATTGAAGCTCGGCTTCGGCCGCGTGATGAGCTCACGGAAGCTGAGCTGCTGGGGTCCTTCCGTCCCCTGCTCTTCTTTGCCCGCCGGTTGGTCCGAGACGATCCGGTAGTAAAGCTTCCGCACCTCGGGAAAATACGGCCGCACTTCGGTGAGAAGCCTCTTTTCCAGCTTTTCCCGAAGCCACTCGATGTGGAACCGATTTCGACAGCCGAGAACCAGGCGCTCCCCCTCGAGCCCCAGGAAATCGACGGTGGACACCCAAAGGTTGTACTGCCCCTTGGGAAGAAACTCTTGCAGTCTTTTCTTGATTTGTTGCCAGTTTTTGTCCATCACTCATTTCCCCCCTCTTGGAAATGAAACCGAGAGAGCATACAACGCCCCTTCCACACCCATGCATCGGAACTGCCACTCGATAGGCAAATTCCAAAACTGGAAGCCGGAAACACAAGATTCCCACAAGAGTAGTAATGTGAATAAAAGGAAAAAGAAGAAACCGAGAAATCCAACCCCTACAAGCCCCCCTCGTTTTCCAACGAGCGGGTTCATACATAGTGACTAATGCGGATTTGGTCAAAGCTGATCTCGGGAGCTCCTGAGGAGATACCAGATTTGGCTGCCGCCTGAAAATTTCATCGCTATACATGGATGTTAGCCCATATCCATCCCTAACTAATTGACTGCCAAAGTGATATCCGGAATATTAGCTTTATCAAGGATATCATGTTGTTGTTCTAGTTCAAATTCCTTGTTCTCCGAATGGATATACCTCAAACTCTCGTTTTCTTCTATTTTCTAACGAAATCGCCTTGAGAAACAGCTCGACCGACAACGGCCTCCTCGCGTTGCCATAATAGAGCCTGTTCTCCAACCCTTACCCATGGGCACCATTTCTCAGGCGTCCTCTCCCGCTTTTCTTTTCTGAAATATCGACGCCCCCCACCGCAAGAACCGCACCCAGTCAGCAATAAGCCGCTTGCAGAGGTTAGCGACTACAGCTTTTTCACGAGCGTCGCCAGGCTGACCAACTCCCCTGCCACGCCCCCCATGGCGACTCCCGGGCCCATTGCGTTGAAGTTTTCGTTTGTGCAAATTTTCTTTTTCGAGCTGGTTTTGGCTGATTTTTTTTCAAATTCAGCTATAATATGTAATCAGGCAGCTTGCCTGCCATGGTCGGCCCAGAACCGGAAAGGATGATTGACACCAGATGTTGATACCCACACGCGAACAGTGCCTGTCCCTCTTGGAACAGGTGCGCATGCCTCTCCACATTCAACGGCACAGCCTGCGGGTAGCTCAGATCGCTTCATACCTGGGCTGCCTCCTCAACCAAAACGGAAATCGATTGAACCTTCCCCTCCTCGAAGCCGCCGCTCTGCTTCACGACCTCGGCAAGGAACGGAGTTTTCGCACCGGAGAAAGGCATGAATACGTCGGCGCGGCCATGCTCCAGGAGATGGGATACCACGCGCTGGCTCCCATTGTTCAAGAACATGTCAGCATGGACGCCGAGCGGATCGACGGCCCCATCACCGAGTCAATCCTGGTGAATTATGCCGACAAACGGGTCAAGCACGACGAGATCGTTTCCATTGAGGAACGATTTCGCGATCTTGTGGAACGTTATGCAAAGACCGAAGCGCACAGGACGCTCATGGGCCAGAAGCTCGAGCTCTACCGGATCCTCGAAAAGAAAATATTCGTCCACCTCACCGTGAGCCCCGCCGACGTCGGGTCGGCGAGCTTGCCTCTAGGGACATGCTTCAAAATCGGATCGGAGGATTATGATCGGCAAAAGATTAACGGTGGCACTTTTGGCTGGGGGAAAATCGGCTGAGCGCGAGGTTTCGCTCAAGAGCGGCGAGCAGGTCTTCCGGGTGCTCGACAAGGAACGTTATGATGTGCTGCGCTACGATCCACGGGACGACCTCCCCCGCCTGGCCCATGACGCGTCCAAGATCGACGTGGCCCTGATCATCCTTCACGGACGCATGGGAGAAGACGGCACCATTCAAGGCTTGCTGGATTCGCTCGAGATCCCCTACCAGGGCAGCGGAGTGTTGGGGAGCGCTCTCGCCATGAACAAGATCCTGAGCAAGCAGTTGTACGTCCAGGCCGGGCTGCCCGTGGCCCCGCACGTGGTCGCGGACCGGAAAGCCCCTCTCGACACCGGGCGGATCATCGACGCGCTGGGGCTTCCGGTCGTGGTGAAGCCCGAGCATGAAGGGTCGAGCATCGGGCTCAACATCGCGCGGAGCCGGGATGAGCTAACCCGTGCATTGGAGATCGCCTGGGGCTATGATCGCCGTTGCCTCGTGGAACAGTTCGTTGCCGGCACGGAAATCACTGGCGGAGTGCTGGGAAATGAAGATTTGCAGTCCCTGCCCCTCGTGGAGATCATTCCGGGCGAAGCTCACGACTTTTTCAACTACGAAGCCAAATACACCCCCGGAGCCAGCACGGAAATCTGTCCGGCCAGGTTGAGCGAGGACCTCACGGCCAAGGCCCAAGACCTTGCCATGCGCGCCCATCAGGCCCTGTTCTGCCGGGGATACAGCCGAACGGACATGATCGTCTCCACGGACGGAATCTACGTCCTCGAAACCAACACCATACCGGGCATGACACAGACGAGCCTCTTCCCGCAGGCCGCCGCCGCCGCAAACATCCCGTTCCCCGCCCTGCTGGACCGGCTCATCGAGCTTGCACTGGAAGCCAAGTGAAAATGACTTTTGAACCGCAAAGGCGCTAAGGACGCCAAGATTCGGTACATGCCCTCCTCTTGGCGTCCTTAGTGTCTTTGCGGTGTTGAATAAAGCATTCGAACATTAACACTCACAACTGCTGATCGACGATCACCGCTCCACACTCCCGAAACGCCCCCTCGGCGCACCCACGTTATCGAAGGCGGAGTTGAAATCCCGGTACAGGGTTTTGTAGTCGGAGATACGGTGCCACTTCTTGACGTACCCTTCGGGCAGCGAGCTCATCCAGTCGATGCCGTGCCATTGCGTGGGGTTGGGGAATGCGTAATAGGGGAATTCGGAGGAGATGCTCCTGACGAAAATAACCTGCGGAATGACCCACTCCAGATAGGCGAGATAGAGCCTGTGCATCCCGTCGTTGATGATGTTCACGACGCGTCCGTCCCGCTCGACGGACTCTTCCACAACGGGCGGCAGCAGATCGATGGGGCGGTCCTCGCCCACAAACCAGATCTTGACGTATCCGTCCAAATGAAACAGATCATAGCCCTTCCCCGCCAATTCCCATTTGAGCCGGCGCACCTTTTCGAGCTCTTGGACCAGCACGTAGCGTTGGGCCGGGAAAAGCCTGTCCGTGGGTATCTCTCGAAGAGAGATCTCCGCATCTTGGTACACGCGCACTTCCGGGCGTTTGAGCATCGTGACTCTTCTGAGCCTTGCCACGAGATCGTCCACGGGGAAATGCTCGACACGTTCAACGGTATAGCTCACGCGGTTTTCCACTCCTTATCCCGGTTACCAAACCCCGTCAGGGATGGATGTATTTCTTCTTTATGGCGATCTTCGTGAGATCAGCCACACTGCTGACTTTCAGCTTGTCCATGATGTTGTACTTGTGAGACTCGACGGTCTTGGGGCTCACCCCGAGCTTCGCCGCAATTTCCTTGATGCTCTCCCCTTGAGCCAGCAACTGGAAGATCTCGCGCTCACGGAGGCTGAGCTTGTCCAATGCGCACTGTGGGCTGCTCTTTCCTTCCTCCAGCGCCTTCAGATGGTCCCGTATGATGTTCTGCACCGTGGCATTGAAATACGTTCCGCCGTTCCGTGCGGCCTTGATGGCCAGGCTGAGGTCCGACAAGGAATCTTCCTTTAGTATATACGCCGAAATGCCGGCCTTGAAGAGGTCCGTCACGTACTCTCTGTCGGAGTACATCGTGTAGATGATGACGCCGATTTTGGGATCGATTTTCTTGATCTGCAGCGTGGAATCGATCCCATTCAGGTCCGGCATTGAAATGTCCATGATCACGATATCCGGCCTCAAGGATGTGATCATCTTCACGGCCGTTCGACCGTCGAGGGCCTCCCCCACCACCTCGAATTCCGGGTGCTCCCTCAGCGCGCTCTTGATCCCCTCGATGACCACCCTGTGGTCATCGGCTATGAAAATCCTCGTTTTCTCCATGATGGTCCCAATCCTGCCGGGCTCGCGCTCCGTCGCCATCGGCTCACATGGGAATCTCGGCCAGGACGTGTGTTCCCTTGCCGGTTCGAGATTCTATGGATAATTCCCCATCGATCTGCACGACTCTCTCCTGCATGATGAGAAGCCCCAGTGACCCCTTTCCTTCCAAGTCATTCATGACCTTGTCCGGCTCGAATCCGATTCCGTCGTCCTCCACGCTCAAAGACAGCAGTTTCCCCCGCTTCACGAGATTGATGAACACCTTCCGCGCCCGGGCATGCTTGATGACGTTACACATGGCTTCCTGAAGCACCCGATAGACCGTTGTCTCCTTTTCCTGGTTGAACCGCTTGGGAACGTTCTGGGAAAAAAAGTGCACCTGCAGATCGGTGCTTCGTTTGATATCGTCTATGAGATTCCTTATGGAAGAAACCAGCCCCAGATTGTCGAGCATGCTGGGTCTTAGGCCGTAGGCGATCTCCTTCACGCTTCGAATCGCTTGGACGGCCTTGTCTTGGGCCGCCCCGATCCTGGCCTTCAAGACCGTCTGGGAGTCGTTCAAATGGGACTCCATCAGCTCGAGGTCCATCTTCAGAGTCGTCAAGGTTTGCCCGATCTGGTCATGCAGCTCCATGGCTATCTTCTGGCGATCTCTTTCGAGGAGGTCGATGAGGCTCTTGGAAAGAAACCGCCGGCGGTCGTGCTCCTCCATGAGCTCTTTGTTCAAGCGTTGCAGTTGCTGCTCGTGCAGCTTGCGCTCCGTGATGTCGTGCCCCACCGACTGGATCTCGACGATCGAGCCGTCGTCGTTGAATATGGCCCGGTCCGTCCAGCGCTGCCATCTTATTTCTCCATTGCTCAGCATGGAGCAATGTTCAAGGATCTCCACCGGTTTTTCCCGGCTAAGCGATTGGAGATGCTTCACGAGCCTCTCCCGGTCCTCTTCGATCACGTGATGCCAGAAGCTGTTTCCGATCAGGTTCTCACGGGTCTCGTCGTAGTATCGGCAATAGGCGTCATTTACAAAGGTGAGGGATCCATCGGGGGCCGAGCGGATGATGAGCTCGGTCTGATCTTCGACAATGGCCCTGTATCGCCGCTCGCTCGTCCTGAGGGCATCTTCGAAGAGCTGCCGCGCGGTCACGTCATGATAGATGGCGACGACTTCGCCCGAAGGGGCCTTGTAGATGTAGTTCTCACGCCAGCCTTCCATGCGATCGTCCCGATAGAAGGCGGCCGGAAGCTTCTCCGGGATGCCCGTGGACCACACCCTCCGCAGTGCGTCAAAAACCCCGAAGCCACCGCCACATCCGGGAAAAACTTCGAGGATGCTTCGGCCGACGACGAGCTCTAGCTTGACTTTCTCGGTGAGCTCGGCGGCCCGATTGAGATCCTTTATGATGAAATCCGCGCCGTCGTCCTTTGCCTCGTAGACCGCCACCGCGTCGTCCATGTAGTTGAACAGCTCGCGGAACCGGGCTTCGCAAGCTTCGAAGCGGTCACAAGCAAACTCACCCGAGCTCTCCGTGTCCGTGGCAAAGTGAAGACGCCTGCTCCCGGCCTTTTTCGCCCGCTCTTCGTTCAGTACCATGAGCATTGCCTCAAAGCTTTCCAACGGAACATCATTCTCCGGAGCTCCCGACACGTCATCGGCCCTCTCTTCATTCCGCCGCACCGTTTCTCCGGGGGAGCCATCTCTTTCGCCCACGCCGTCCACTGGAGTTTGACGATCCCGTGGCTCGGCGATTCCAGCCTCTCGCGGCTCCCATGATCTCCCTTCTGGGGTCATCGATTTTCTCCCTGGCGGAATCCTGCAATTCAATACGGTCCGTATGTCAAGCACCTATTGCGCCACCGGCGGAAGCATCGCTCGTATCCAACACATCCAAGACCAGGGCCACTTCATCACATTCGGGAAACTTGGGGCAATGGAGGCAATCCGCCCAGATTTTCTGGGGAAATACATTCTTGTCAACGATCTGGAAGCCGACACGTTGAAAGAATTCGTACTCGTATGTGAGTGTAAAGATGCGACCGATTCCGAGCTCTTTGGCCTCCTGGATGCAGGCATTGACCAACTGCCGTCCGATGCCCCGCCGATGATGCGACTCCAGAACCGCAAGGGAGCGTATTTCCGCCAAATTGTCCCACATGACGTGCAAACTGGCGCAGCCCATGACCTGATCCGATTCGTCGCCCACCGCGACAAATATATCCCTGATGTTGGTGTAGAGCTCACTGAGCGAGCGTGGCAGCAATTTTCCTTGCTGTGCGAATTGGACGAGCATTTTCTGCACCACCACCACGTCACTCATCTTCGCTTTGCGTATCATTCGTTCGCCTCTCTTTCCCGCGCCTCACTCGTGCCCGTGCCCGTGTGCGTGCCCGTGCCCGAATCGAGAGCACTTTCGGGCACGGGTACGAAAACGGGCTCTTCGCGGATTGGCGTGAAAGAGACCTGGTGAGGGTCCCCTCTCCCTCAGGGAGAGGGTTAGGGTGAGGGAAGATCCGCTCTGAAAGCCCCCTCACCCCGACCCTCTCCCCCGAAGCGGGGGAGAGGGGGCCCCCACTCGTTCACTTTCACGTTAATCCGCGATGAGCCGAAAAACGCTCATTTCCGCCTGCGGCTATGCCGCGCCGTGAAACAGATTCTTCAGCGGCGCGCCGCGATGATCGTTTGAACCGACCCGATGAAATACTCGATCTCTTCCATGGTCGTGGAGTAGCCGGGGGAAACACGGACAGTACCTTCCGGGAAAGTACCCAGCGTTTGGTGCGCCAGAGGAGCGCAATGCAGCCCCGCCCGCACGGCTATGTCAAAGCCCGCGTCCAAGATGTGGGCCAAATCAGCCGGATTCAACCCTTCGACCACAAAGGACACGGCACCGGTCCCCCGCACATCCGGCTTGAAAACCTTGACACCAGGAATCTCCTGCAATCTCTCATCCAGGGCCGTGGCCAGGGCCAGCTCATGCTTTAAAATGGAGCCGATCTCCCTCTCCATCACAAAATCGATTCCAGCGGCCAGACCCGCAATCCCGGGAAGGTTCGGAGTGCCGCTCTCATAGCGGTCCGGGCAGTATTCCGGCTGGAGCGCTTCCTCTGAAAGGCTCCCCGTGCCTCCCTCCACCAGAGGAAGCACGTCCAGGTCGGATCGAACGTAGAGGATACCGATTCCGGGAGGCCCGAGCAGCCCTTTGTGGCCCGAGCACGCAAACATCCCCAAGCGCAGATCGTTTACGGAAATGGGCTGAATCCCCGCCGTTTGCGCTCCATCCAGCAACAACGGAATCCCGCGCTCGGCGCAAAGCCCGGCGGCTTCCTCCACGGGCTGCAAGCATCCGTTGACGTTCGAGGCATGGGTCAGCACCACCAAACGGGGGGGCGGGTCCAGCGAATCCCGGAATGCGTCCAGGTCCAGGCGTCCTCCCTGGCTGCATCGGACCCTTGTCACCCTGACTCCCTCGCGGCTCAACCGTTCCATCGGCCGAACCACCGCGTTGTGCTCCACACTGGAAAGCACCACGTGATCCATCGGTCGAAGCCAGCCCTTCACCACCAGGTTGATGCCTTCCGTCGCGTTTTTCGTGAAGATCACGCGATCCGGATCGGGTATCCCCAAAAGAGCCGCCGCCTTCCGCCTGGCCGAGGAAACCACCGCAGAGGCCTCGCGAGCGCGGCGATGGGCGCCGCGCCCCGGTGTGGCGCCAATCTCCTCCATGGCATGTCGCACGGCCCGGTAAACGGAGCTGGGTTTGGGATAGGTCGTGGCGGCGTTGTCCAGGTAGACGGTCATGAGCCCTGCCCCAGCGCCATCTCGGCTATTCTTTCTCCTCCACTATACACCGTGAATTTCCCCGCGCGGGCATAGCCGATCAAAGTGATGTTGAGAGAGGCGGCGAGCTCGATGGCGAGCGACGTGGCGGTGTTTCGGCTCACAAGGGCGGGAATTCCCACTTTAGCCGCCTTAATGAGGATTTCGGAGGTGAGGCGCCCCGTGGTGATGAGCAGCTTATCGTTGAGGGAAACACTGTTGAGAAAGCCATATCCAACAATCATGTCCACCGCATTGTGCCGCCCTATGTCGTCACGGAAGAGGACGATCTCGCCGGGTGTGGCGAGGGCCGTATTATGCACGCCATGGGTGCGCCTGTAGGTTTCACTCGATTTGTTCAGGTCCTCGACCCGCCCCCAGACCTGCTCCGGACTGATACGAAGCGAGCTCTCGACGGGCTTCCCCAAAAGGGCGTCGAGAGCGTAATAGAAGAGAGAGCCCTTTCCGCAGCCCGAAGTGATCGTTCGCTTCATCCATAGTTCATTGGCCAGGGGCGCGTCCTTCGAGGTCGTCACTTCCACCTTTCCGGCCGCCTGGTCCACTTTGACCCCGACAAGGTCGTCGAGCGTTTGCACAAAGCCCTCGCCGTGCAGAAAGCCCACGGCCAGTTCTTCCAGGTGGTGCCCGGCGCAGAGCAAGGTCACCAATTCGCGGCCGTTCAAATACAGCGAGACGGGCCGCTCTCTTATGACCCACTGGATCCCTCGAGCCTTCCGGCCCGTCTTATCGTAAAACTCCGCGGAAACCGAAGACACTTTCTCATCGTCCCGGTCCTTGTCCGGACTTCCATCAAATCTCGTGGTCTCGTCTTTCACAAAAGCTTCCATCTTTCTCCACCGATGGGAGGGAGTCCAAGCGCGGAATGGTCGGGCCATCTCGCTTCTTTTGCCGAGATCGCTCGCTCCACGTTCTCATCGCCGATGCGGCAACCTCTTCAGGGCTCTTTCGATCGAAGGGATTCGAGATAATCGGCCAGTATGCGCGCGTGATCGAATGCCATGACCTGGGGAAGGCGATCATGCGGAAATACTTCCAGTTTCGCCGCATCATCCGCCGCCTTCGCTCGTCCCTTTCCACGGGCCGTGAACACCACGGAAACCGTATGGTGTCTCGGGTCGCGGCCGGGGTCCGAGTACGCGCGGAATTGCCGCAAGTGCTCGAGCTCGAGGCCGGTTTCCTCCTCGGCCTCCCGCCTTGCCGCGGTCTCCAGGCTTTCCCCGTAATCCACGAATCCGCCCGGAAGCGCCCAACCATGAGGAGGGTTCTTCCGCTCGATGAGAACAATCCCTCGCCCCTCCACTTCGATGATGATGTCTACCGTCAACAGGGGATTGCGATATACGGTGACCTGCGCTCCACATTGGGGGCAGGTCTTTCCGCTCTGTACCGGCATCCGCTTGTCTCCTTTATTTAACATCCATCAAGCAGGAGGTCCGCCGACCTTCAACTCTCGCGCTGCTCGCCTTTTCGCATGATAACGTGCTCGAGGGCCAGCACGAGGAAGATTCCGACAATCAAGCCATTTCCCAGGAATACCCTCAAGGCCGTCGGCATCGCCGCCATGAGCCCCTCCGGCAGGAATCCCACCATGGTGCCCAGTAGGACGGGGAGCCCGACAACATAATAATCACGGCTGCTCAATCCGCCGCTGGAAACGATTGCCAGCCCGGCCCCCACCTGAGCGCCCATGGCCACACAAAGGGCAGCCCCGACGACGGGACCGGGAACCATCGACAACAACGCCGCCAGTTTGGGAACAAACGCGGTCACAATCAAGATGATTCCGCACCATGTGACGGCAAACCGGCTCGCCACCCGATTGGCCAGGATCACTCCCGGACTCATGCTGTAGCTCACTATCCCGATGAGCCCCAGGAAGCCGCAGACGATCCCGGCCAGGCCGTTTATGAGGATTCCCCGGGAGACCGCCGACGGAAGACGCTCCGTCTCGGTGATGTTGGCAACCCCATGGAGGCTCCCCAGGCTATTGACCACGACCGCAAGATAGGACGCGCAAAGAGCGATCGCAGCCGGCCAATAGAAGCTCGGCCGGGATGACACCCACCGGGAAGGAAAGGAAAGCCACGCCGCCCCGGCCAGACCTTCCAGGCCGGGAAGCTCCAGAACGGAAAAGAGCAGCGTGCCCACCGCGATGCCCATCAAGAGCGTCACGCTCTTCAGGAATCCCGAAAGCCAATGGGACAAAGCAGCCATGAATAGGACCAGCGCAAAGCTCGTGAGCAGCACCGACACTCTCCCTTGGGGATGAGACGCATCCACCCCGGACAGGGAGCGAACGAGGTACGGCAGGAGAGTGAAGGCGATGAGCATGAGGATGACGCCGACCACGTTGGGCGTGGCATAGGCGACGACCTTCCTCAGTTGACCGATCAAAACCAGGAAGACCAGCAGGAGCCCGCCCAGAATCGTCCCCCCCTGTATGGTCTCGATGCCGTACGGAGCCAGGATGATGAAGGTCAGCAAGAGGGCCGTGGCGGGCCCGTCCAGAAGGGGGTAGCGATGGCCCCACAGCGTTTGGAGCGCCGTGAAGAAGCCCGAGGTGAGAAGAATGAGCTGAAAGAAGCGAACTTCCTGCCCGGTGTCCATGTTGAGGGACTTGGCGCCCAGGCCGGCTACGATGATGAGGGCGGGAAAAACGATGACGGTCCATTGAAGTCCGTACACAACGGCATAATGAAGCGGAGGGCGCTCATCCAGGTCGTAAATATACCGGGGTTTCGGCATGGCAGATCACAACAACTTCTTTCCGGCCTCGGTGGGAAGAACCAGGCAATCCATCAGTGCAGGATCTCAAAAAGAGTGCTGATGGAATCCTCGTTGTGGATGTTTCTTATGGCGGCGGAGAAAAGCCTGCACGACGGCAGCCGGATGATCTTGTGGCAATGGGCCATCTGAGGCCGCAGGGGCAAGGTGTCCGTGACCACTAGGCTGGTGAGCGGGCTATTCTCGATCCGATCCACGGCGGGGCCCGACAGAACGGCATGGGTCACACAGGCATGGACTTCCTTGGCACCTTTCTCCAACAGGCTCTTGGTCGCTTCAACCAGAGTTCCCGCCGTATCGACCATGTCGTCCAGCACGATGGCCATCTTACCAGATACTTCGCCGATGATGTTCATGGCCTTGGCTTCATTCACATCGGAGCGCCGCTTGTCGATCAGAGCGAGACTGGCTTGCAGCCTCCGCGCATAGGCACGGGCGCGGGGAACGCCGCCGGCGTCGGGAGAGACGATCACCAAGTCCCGGTCGAAATGCTCGCGGATATAGGGCAACAGGATGGGCGAGGCATAGAGGTTATCCACGGGGATATCGAAAAAGCCCTGGATCTGGCCGGCGTGGAGGTCCATGGCGAGAATGCGGTGAGTGCCCACGCGGGTGATCAGGTCGGCCACCAGGCGAGCCGCGATGGGGACTCGCGGTTTGTTCTTTCGATCCTGCCGGGCATAACTGTAGTACGGGATGACCGCCGTGATTCTTCGTGGCGAAGCCCGCTTCAGCGCGTCGATCATCACCAAGAGCTCCATCAGGTGATCATTGACGGGCTGAGCCCCCGACTGCACAATGAAGACATCCGCCCCACGGACGTTTTCCCCAATCTCCACGCGGATCTCGCCGTCGCTGAAGGTGCTGACCAAAGCTCGGCTCAACGGGATCTCCAACGAATCGCAAATCTGCAGGGCCAGCTCGGGATTGCTGTTTCCCGCAAAGATCTTCATACCATAGGTGGCCATCAAGTAATGTCCTCTCTTTCTCGCATTTCTTCGGGGCAGCGCCAGACGCAAGCGCGCCACTTTCATATTACAGGCCACTACAAATGGCAACCATTTTCCGCTCCGCGGACCCCGTCCCGGACCCCGGCCCAGGCTCGGAAGTCGGCTCCAAGCCTATTCGCGGACGCTCTCCAAGCCCCCGGCGCCAAAATGCGCAAATAACCGACAACAATGCGCAGCCGCTTCCCGTCATGCCCGCAGGCTTTTGGCGGGAATGACGATCGGATAGCCGAGAGGGTATTTCCAGGTACTTGTGCGTCGCGTTGTATTAGACTTCCTCCAATTCCTCCGCTGCGATGCAGTAGGCTTCATGTCCGGGCCAATAGAGGAAACGGTGGCAATGGGGGCACTGGAGAATGGCTTCGTCCCGTTGGAGCTCGATGAACTTCTGCGGAGGAATGTTCAGGTGGCACACCTGGCAGACGCCGTTTTGAACCGGGCTCACCGCAATGCCCCCCTGCCTCTCCAAAAGGGAGATACAGCGCCGCAGAATGAAAGGCTCAAGCTTCTCCCGGACCTTCTGCTGCAATCCGTCGAGATAATCCATCCGCTCCTTGAGCTGGGCGCTCTCGGATTCCAATTCCCCTTTTTGCTCGTCCATCTTTGCCTTGCGGATCGCCAGCTCCTTTTCCAGCTCTTTCACTTCCTTGGTGAGGGCATCAATCCGTTCCATGACTTCCAACACACCGTCTTCCTTGGTGGTAATCTCCTTCTTCACGTCCTCGATTTCTTTCAGCACCGCATGGTATTCCTTGTTCGTTTTGATATCGGTCATGCGGCTCTTGCTTCGAGCTATCTTGTTTTCCAGGTCCGCTATGGACTGCTCCAACGTGCGGTGCATCTTTTTGGCGTGATCGAAATCAGCCTTCTTGGACAAGTAGTCCCCTTCGAAGACTTCGAATTCCTTCTCAATTTCCGCGATCTTCCGGGGCGTCGTCTCGGCGCTGCGGACCAATCGGCTCTTCTTATCCTCCAAAATCTGGAGCTCGACCAAGTACTTTAACTGTTCAAGCAATTTGGACCTCCTCGTTGCAGTTAACTCGAGCATGGAAAGTGTCCAAGACCGGCTTCCGCTCCCGGCCACCTTCCCGGCGCTCTTCATTACTCTCGGGGGCCCACTAGGGCTCCCCGGCTCATTCCTTTATCATACACCCAAAATGGGTCGCTTTCCTCCGCGGCCGCAAGCAGCTCCAGCTCAGCACCTTCACGGGCCGCACGCGAGCGCAGGTATTCGCCGAGGACCGGCACGACGATTCTCTCCGAAGCGAAGTGGCCGACGTCGATCACGGCCAGACCGGCCTCAACGGCATGCTGAGCTTCGTGGTACTTGACGTCTCCCGTGATGAAGACGTCGGAGCCGGATTGGACGGCCTTCTCCACCAGACTGCCGCCGCTTCCGGTGCAAAGGGCCACGCGATGCACCTGCCCGCGCCGGTCTCCGACCACGCGGACCGTTTCTATTCCCAGAACCCTTTGCGTCTCACTCGCCAGCTCTTCGAGGGAAACCGGACGAGGCAAAAGGCCCACGCGCCCCAGCCCCACATATCGGATTTCCTCCAGCCAGGAGGCCTCCGTCTCCAGCGGTTCACATGTCGTCAAGGAGAGCAGCCGTGCCAGATGATCGTTGGTGCCGTCTCGAGCCACATCCAGATTGGTGTGGGCCGCGATGAGATGGACCCCGGCGCGAAGCGCTCCCGCAACCACACTCCCGGGAAACCGGTCCGACCGTACGCTGGATATGGGCCGAAAGAGCAACGGATGATGAGTCACCAGGCACTCGCACCCCTTCCGCACCGCCTCGTCGAGGCTCCCGGAGCTGGGTTCGAGCGCCACGAGCACACGCTTCACGACGGCTTGGGGGTCTCCCACCTGAAGGCCGCACTGATCCCACGACTCCTTGTATCGGAAAGGAGCGTGCTCATCGATCCAGCCGAGTATGTCCTTTACCCGTACCACGCCTTGCTGCTCCCCCAAAAACGAAGAGGGGTGCTCTTGTCAGAACACCCCTCTTGATCGTAACCCAGTCCGCAACCCTCAGAAGCTTTGTCCCTTGCGGCATCTCCTGCGTCCGGATTCGCTTCCTCGAACCCGGACGATGCCGTTCCAATGGGCGATGATATGATCTTCTCGAGCTGCATGTTTTTCATGGTTTTGGATTGATGGGCCCACCTGGCCTCGAACCAGGGACCTACCGGTTATGAGCCGGTGGCTCTACCAACTGAGCTATGGGCCCGCCGCCTTTCCGTTGAATGAGCAGAGTTGTATATAAAGAGACAGACCGAAAGTTGTCAAGTCAAATCCCCACCCGGTCCTCCATCTCGAGGTTTTCGACGTCGCCGCTTGCGGACTTCCGCAACTCGTAACCCGCAACACGCAACCCGGCATCACGTCTCGATAAAGCTCTTGAGCTCCTTGCGGCGGCTGGGGTGCCTCAACTTCCTCAATGCCTTGGCCTCGATCTGGCGGATGCGCTCCCGGGTGACCGCAAAGTCCTGTCCCACTTCTTCCAGGGTGTGATCCGCCTTTTCGCCGATGCCGAAGCGCATGCGAAGGACCTTCTCTTCTCTCGGCGTGAGCGTGGCCAGCGCCTTTCGGGTCTGTTCGCTCAGGTTCAGGTTGATCACCGCATCCACCGGAGAAGCCACCCGCTTGTCCTCTATAAAATCGCCCAGATGGCTGTCTTCTTCCTCGCCGATGGGTGTTTCGAGGCTGATGGGCTCCTTGGCGATCTTGAGCACCTTCCGCACTTTTTCCACGGGGAATTCCATCTTTTCGGCGATTTCCTCCGGAGTGGGCTCGCGTCCCAGCTCCTGCACCAGGTAACGCGACGTCCGGATCAGCTTGTTGATCGTCTCTATCATATGCACGGGTATTCGAATGGTGCGGGCCTGGTCGGCAATGGCGCGAGTGATGGCCTGCCGAATCCACCACGTGGCGTAGGTGCTGAACTTGTAGCCGCGCTGGTATTCGAATTTGTCCACGGCCTTCATGAGGCCGATATTGCCTTCCTGAATGAGATCCAGGAACTGCAGGCCGCGATTGGTGTACTTCTTGGCGATGCTGACCACCAGACGCAGATTGGCTTCGATGAGCTCGCTCTTGGCCAGCTTGGCCCTCAGTGTTCCATCCTCCACACGCCGCAGGATCTGCCGGAGGGACCTGGAATCCATCTTGGCGGCCATTTCCCGCTCGGTGATCCGCCCCTTGGCCCCCACCGCCCGATTGGTGAGGTTCACGAACTGGCTGTCGGTCATTGAAAGTGACTGCGCGGAGCTCGTCAGTCCATCCTCTCCGGTCTGAGCCATCTTGTACAGGGACTTCAACTCATGGAAAGGCTTCCCGCACGACAGCAGGCAGTCCTCCAACTCCTTTTCCGACCTTACGATCTCCTCCAGGCATTCATACAACTTATTGATAATATTATCGATATGTCGCTTGCTAAGCTGCATTCCCTTGATCAGGTTGACAATGTCTTCTTTGTTTTGCTGCTGCCGGCCCTTGAGGCGTTCTCCATCCCCCGGGGCGAGGCCATTGCTCAAAAGGTTCGTCTGGATCTCCTTGTTTTCTTCGTCCAGCCGCTCGACCTCTTCCAGCATGCTGATGACCCTGCATTTCTGGGTCTCTTCCTCTTCCGGGGTGATTTCCTCGTCCACTTCCCGCAGAACGTCCTGGAGGCGTCCGTTCTCGCTTTGGAGTTTTTCCTTGAGCTTGGTGAGCTGCCGGACGCCGATGGAGGATTCCATGATGGCGTTGAAGATTTCCCGCTCGCCCGTCTCGATCCTCTTGGCGATCTCCACTTCGCCCTCGCGCGTGAGCAGTGATACCTGTCCCATCTCCCGCAGATACATTTTCACGGGGTCCGTGATGCGGCCGGCGGCGTCGGCCTCGATTTGAACCTCATCCTCTTCTTCAACAAGGTTATCCGAGTCCGCCCCCACACTCTCGCGAACCACCTGCACCTGCTGCTCGGAATCGACGATCTCAATATCCATTTCGTCGAAAATCATCATCATGTCGTCCAGCTTTTCCGGAGAC
>Ga0351873_10069_pt1 | contig 31515 bp, 27 predicted proteins | sample TotcelFGM3001N11_FD_206764 | JGI IMG/M metagenome (GOLD analysis project Ga0351873, IMG submission 206764) | Enriched cells from coal bed in the Powder River Basin, Montana, United States - Total cells FGM rep2 HSBNCT.FGM.300.1.N11 ... | reverse complement strand
GGCCTGCTGACGGCGGTCGATCCGAACGCGGGCGACGTGCATACCTTCGTGTTGGTTCCAGGCGAAGGTGACTCGGACAACGACGCGTTCGAGATCGTCGCTCAGCAGCTGCGGACGGTTGTGGCGCTGGACTTCGAGACGCAGAGCGAATACCAAATTCGCGTGCGGGCCACGGACCTGGGCGGCCAGAGCGTGGAAACGTCGCTGGTCATCCAGGTGACGGACGTCAACGAAGCCCCGAGCGCGGTGATTTTGACACCGTCCGCGGTGGCGGAAGACGCCCCGGTGGGCACGGTCGTCGGCGTGCTGACGGCCATCGACCAGGATGCGGGCGACACGCATACCTTCGAGTTCATTGCGGGCGAAGGCGACACGGACAACGACGCGTTCGAGATTGTCGATCAGCAGCTGCGGACGGTTGTGGCGCTGGACTTCGAGACGCAGAGCGAATACCAGATCCGCGTGCGGGCCACGGACTTGGACGGCCTGAGCGTGGAAACGTCGCTGGTCATCCAGGTGACGGACGTGAACGAAGCCCCGAGCGCGGTGACTTTGACACCGTCCGCTGTGGCGGAAGACGCCTTGGTGGGCACGGTCGTCGGCCTGCTGACGGCTATCGACCAGGACGCGGGCGACACGCATACCTTCGAGTTCATTGCGGGCGAAGGCGATGCGGACAACGATGCGTTCGAGATCGTCGATCAGCAACTGCGGACGGTTGTGGCGCTGGACTTCGAGACGCAGAGCGAATACCAGATCCGCGTGCGGGCCACGGACTTGGACGGCCTGAGCGTGGAAACGTCGCTGGTCATCCAGGTGACGGACGTGAACGAAGCGCCGACCGAGGTGGTCCTGTCACCGTCCGCCGTGGCGGACGATGCTCCGGTGGGCACGATCGTCGGCGTGCTGACGGCCGTGGATCAGGACGCGGGTGACACGCATACCTTCGAGCTGATCGCGGGCGAAGGGGACGCGGACAACGACGCATTCGAGATCGTCGATCAGCAGTTGCGGACGGTTGTGGCGCTGGACTTCGAGACGCAGAGTGAGTATCAGATCCGCGTGCGGGCTACGGACCTGGGCGGCTCGAGCGTGGAAGCGACGCTCGTGGTCCTGGCAATTGGCGACAACGAGGCGCCAAGCGAAGTGCTCCTGGCGCCCGCTAGTGTTTCGGAAGATGCCTCGCCAGGCACGATGGTCGGCCTGCTGACGGCGGTCGATCCGAACGCGGGCGATGTGCATACCTTCGAGTTGGTTACAGGCGAAGGTGACTCGGACAACGACGCGTTCGAGATCGTCGGTCAACAGTTGCGAACGGTTGTGACGCTGGACTTCGAGACGCAGAGCGAGTATCAGATCCGCGTGCGGGCTACGGACCTGGGCGGCTTGAGCGTGGAAACATCGCTGGTCATCCAGGTGACGGACGTCAACGAAGCGCCGAGCGGCGCAAGCCTGACACCGTCGGCCGTGGCGGAGGACGCTCCGGTAGGCACGGTCGTCGGCCTGCTGACGGCCATCGACCAGGACGTGGGCGACACGCATACCTTCGAGTTCATTGCGGGCGAAGGTGGCGCGGACAACGACGCGTTCGAGATCGTGGATCAGGAACTGCGGACGGTGGTAACGCTGGACTTCGAGACGCAGAGCGAGTATCAGATCCGCGTGCGGGCTACGGACATAGGCGGCCTGAGCGTGGAAACGTCGCTGATCATCCAGGTGACGGACGTCAACGAAGCGCCGGCCGAAGTGCTCCTGATGCCCGATAGTGTTTCGGAAGACGCCTCGGTGGGCACGGTGGTCGGCCTGCTGGCGGCCGTGGATCCGAACGCAGGCGACGTGCATACGTTCGAGTTCATTGTGGGCGTAGGTGACGCGGACAACGCGGCGTTCGAGATCGTGGATCAGGAATTGCGGACGGCCGTGACACTGGACTTCGAGACGCAGAACGAGTACCAGATCCGCGTGCGGGCTACGGACCTGGGCGGTCTGAGCGTCGAGACGGCACTGGTGGTCTTCGTGACCAACGTGAACGAGGCGCCCGTCCACCTGCTTCCCGGGCCGCAAAGCACGCTGATGAACCAATCGTTCGTCTTCTCCGCCGCCACCGGCAACGCGATCACCGTCACGGACCCGGATGCGGGTGACGACCAGTTGAAAGTAAGTCTGATCGCCGAAGGCGGGACGGTCAGCGTGGACGAGTTGTTTGGGAGTCTGGCGGAGTTGAACGATCTGTTGGACGGCCTCATCTTCACGCCGGACGAGGATTTCCTAGGCGAAGCGTTCCTGGATATCATTACCGACGATCTGGGGCATAATGGGGACGGTGGACCGCAGACGGCTGTGGACCGGATTATGATTGCCGTGAATTGAAGCGAGTCATGAGGCCCAGTTTACTCGTGCGGATGACAGCGCCGCTGGTCGCTGTCAGTGTCCTGTTGCTGTTGGTCGGGCTATCGACCGCGTGGTACGTACAGCATTTACAGCACGAGGCGGCGAATGTGGTGGCGCTGAACGTGTCCAGCATTCGGGCGGCTGAGGAACTGGAGATCGGTTTGCGGGAGATCCGCAACGAGATCCACCAGTTCCTGCTGACCGGGGACCGCCGGCATCTGGACGCAGTGCCCGTACGGCGACTGGAAACCGACCGCTGGCTGAACGAAGCGCGGCGGCTGGCGACCACCTCGCACGAACAGGAGTTGATGGCTGCGGTCGGCAACGGATATGCACGGTTTCTGGACCAGTTCCAGCGGTTCAATGACGCCGGGACGGACCCGGATGCGCAGGATGAGTTGCGGCGTCTGGTGGACGACCTTTTGACCCATGAGATCCTCGAACCCGCTCAAGAGTACCTCGAGTACAACCAGCAGGTGATCGACACCAGCAGTCGGCGCGGGCAAGTCATGGCTCGGCGGATGGTACTAGGTCTGTTGTTGCTCAGCACCTGCGGGCCGGTGGCCGGATTGCTGGCCGGCTTTGTGGTGGCCCGCCGGGTGAGCCGCACGCTGGTGGAATTGAGCGTGCCGGTGCGCGACGCGGCTGGCAAGCTCAGCAAGGTTGTGGGTCCGATCACCGCCGCCGGCCGCGAGTTGGACGAACTGCCCGGCCTGATGCAGGAGCTGGCCGGTCAGGTTTCCGACGTCGTCCAGCGGTTGCAGCAAAGCCAGCGCGAGGTGCTCCGCAACGAACAATTGGCGGCCGTCGGGCAACTGGCGGCGGGCGTCGCGCACGAATTGCGGAACCCGCTACAGTCGATACAGCTGCTGGTACAATCGGCGGTGGCCGAAGGCGACGCCGGTTGCCTTCGCGGCCGCGACCTGGCGGTGTTGCAGGAAGCCGTCGATCGCCTGAAACGGTCGGTGCAGACGTTTCTCGATTTCGCCCGGCCGCCGGCGCTGGAAAGAAAGCCGACCGAACTGGGCGGCGTGGTGCGGCAGACCGTGGAACTCGTATCCGGGCGAGCCAGTTACCAGGGGGTCCGGATGGAATGCCATCTGCCGGACCGGCCGCTGATCGTCGAAGCCGACCCGGACCAGATGCGGCAAGTCGTGCTGAACCTGCTGCTGAACGCCATCGACGCTGTCGCGGCAGCGGGCACCGTCAAGGTCGACTTGCGGGCACCTGTTTCGGCGTCACAGCAGGACAACACCCAGACGCCGTCGGCGGACGGCGACGAACCGTCGCGATGGGTGACGTTGGCGGTGACCGACGACGGCTGCGGATTGCCGGCCGATTTGGGCGAGCGGATTTTCGAGCCGTTCGTCACTACGAAGGAAACGGGCGTCGGCTTGGGCTTGGCGATCTGCCGACGGATTGCAGAAGCGCACGGCGGCCGGCTGAACGCCGCCGACGGCGCCGCTGGAGGAGCCGTGTTCACTGTCCAACTGCCGGCCGTCGGCGGTTCCCTTTCCACCGAGGCGGCGGGCGAATCCCCGTCCACCGCCGTTTGCCAAGGCGGTTTCCATGCCCACGCTGCTGGTAATTGACGACGATCCGGAAGTGCTGTACTCGGTCGAACGCAGCCTGCGCGGCCCGAATCTCCGCGTGTTGTCCGCGGCGACGGCCCAAGAGGGCATCGCGCAAGTCCGCCAACAGCGGCCGAACGCGGTGATCCTGGACGTCCGCCTGCCCGACATGTCGGGATTGGAAGCCGTCGATCGGATCCGCGCCATCGACCCCCAACTGCCGATCGTCATGATCACGGCGTTCGCGACCACCGAGACGGCGATCGAGGCCATCAAGCGGGGGGCGTTCGAGTATATGCTCAAGCCGGTCGAACTGCAGCAACTCCGCGACGTGGTGGCGCAAGCCGTCGAGTTGAGCCGGTTGCGGCATGTCCCGGCCGTCTTCGAGGAGGAAGCGGCGGACGAGATGGCCGACCGGATCGTGGGACGCTCGCCTGCCATGCAGGCCGTTTATAAGGCCATCGGACGCGTCGCTCCGCTGGATGTCACCGTGCTGGTGCTGGGGGAAAGCGGGACGGGAAAGGAATTGGTCGCTCGCGCCCTGTTTCACCACGGCCGCCGCTGCCACGGACCGTTCCTGGCCCTGAACTGTGCGGCCATTCCCGAACCGCTGTTGGAAAGCGAACTGTTCGGTCACGAACGCGGCGCCTTTACCGGCGCCGATCGGCGGCGGATCGGCAAGTTCGAACAAGCCGACCACGGCACGCTGCTCCTCGATGAAATCGGCGACATGAGTCCGCCGACGCAAGCCAAGCTGCTGCGGCTGCTGCAGGAGCAGCGTTTTGACCGCTTGGGCGGCAACGAGACCGTCGAGTCCGATGTTCGCGTCATCGCCGCCACGAACCAGAATCTGGAGGCGGCCGTCGCGGCCGGCCGGTTCCGGCAGGATCTGTATTATCGCCTTCGCGGCTATACCATCCAGCTTCCGTCTTTGCGCGAGCACCTCGAGGACCTGCCGCTGTTGGTCGAGCATTTTGTGGCATGTTTCAATCGGGAATTGGGCAAGTTCGTCCGCGGTGTGTCGCCCGCCACGCTCGCGGCCCTGGCCGGACACGACTGGCCCGGCAACGTGCGCGAATTGCAGAACGTTCTGCGGCACGCCTTGATCCACGCCCCGGGCGATACGCTCACGCCCGATCTGCTGCCCAACGACCTGTTCCACGGCCCGCGCGAGTCACCGCCGCCAAGTTTAGACGTGGGCCGCTTGGTTCAGAACCTGCTTCGCGACGGCACGCCGGACGTCTATCGCCGCGTCTGCCTGGAAGTTGATCGCGTGGTGCTTGAGGCCGCCCTGCAACATAGCCGTGGGAATCAGGTGCTGGCCAGCGAACTGCTCGGCATGTCTCGCAACACGCTCCGCGCCAAACTCCGCTCGCTCGGCCTCGTCCTGCAGAAACAACTTCTGCCGGAATCTGAGCGCGACGACCAAATTCTCCCCAGCGAACCACCGGGCACAGGCGGCGGCGAACCGGAGAAAACACCCGCGCAGGCTGTACAGCGCTCGTAGTGCCGACTTCGGCTGGTCCTGACCGCCGAAGTCTTTCGCCTCCCCAAAAACATTCTGTTCGGCACGGCGTATGCAAACGAACGGGCGGCCCCGCGCGGCGTCGCCTGCCCCACGCAAGGCCCGTGGCGTCCCGCCTCGCCGATAGGTTCTTAGGTTCCACCCATTGCCTGTTGCGTGCCGGAGCGACCGTCGCAGGCGGCGGAAGAACGCATCTCCGGTGCCCCCCTCGAAGAGGACGAGCCATGACCGAACACGCCGTCAAGCTGGCGTCGCTTCCAAGCGACTTTGAGCTTCCGCCGGAAGTCGCCAAGCGCATCCGCTTTGATCCGGCCACGCACCAGTTGATCTTTCGCGGCTTCATGTCCAAGGCGGACTACGACCGGCTGATGCGTCTGAAAGGCAGCGTCGATTATGGCCGCGCGATCGAACACCTGTTCCAGATCAGTACGGAGGACGAAACCCCAGGCTCGCGCAGGTTGCGCCGCGTCCTGGCGACGCTCGTCGCCGTCTGCCTGGTACTCGCCGCCGTCGTCTGGTGGCAGCTGGTCAAGCCGGCACACGAACCCGGCTCAGAAACGCACACGCCAGCCGTCTCGGCAGCCGAATCAAATCTGTTGTCGCCTTCGTTTACCCCTTGAGAACCCCTCCCGTCGCTAGGCCGCCATCCCCGCCGGATAGATTCCAAGTATATACCTGCTAAAATCTCGGACTGGCAACGCCGTCTTACTGCGAGCCATTTGGCACGCCCGCGAATTCGGTTCTTCGTACATGCCACCTCCAACGAAGGAAACGATCTCATGACGCATTTCCCTTTACTGCGACTGGAGTGTCTGATTCGCCTGTTGGCGGCCATTGCTGCGCTCGCTTGCCTGGCATCACCGAGCGCGCACGCGCGGGACCAGCGGCGGCCCAACGTGTTGTTTCTGGCCGTCGACGATCTGCGGCCGGAGATGGACAGCTATGGCGTCGAACACATGGTAACGCCCAACTTCGACCGTCTGGCTCAGCGCGGCGTACGTTTTGACCGCGCCTATTGCAACATCGCAGTCTGCGGCGCCTCGCGGGCGAGCCTGATGAAAGGGCTGCGCCCCACGCCGGCACGCTTTACCTCGTATCTGACCTGGGCCGATAAGGATGCCTCCCAGGTGCCTTCGCTGCCGATGGTGTTCAAGCAAGCTGGATATCACACCCAGAGCAACGGCAAAGTGTACCATCACGTGACCGATGACGCCGCAGCCTGGAGCGAGCCGTCCTGGCGGCCTCCGACCTCGAGTGTCTGGTGGGCGCTGGCCGAAAATCGCGAACTGGCCACCGGGCAGAAACGCGGGCCGGCTTACGAATCGGCCGACCAGCCTGACGACCTGTATCCCGACCACCAAATCTGCGACAAGACGCTCGACGATCTGCGGCGGCTGGCCAAGCAGGAAACCCCGTTCTTCCTGGCGTGCGGTTTTTATCGTCCCCATCTGCCGTTCGTCGTTCCGCAGAAGTATTGGGACCTGTATCCGACCAGTCAGGTAAGGCTGCCGGACAACATGTTCTTTCCCCGCGATCTTCCGGCGGCGTTCCATTATACCTGGGGAGAAATGCGAGCCTATCACGGGATTCCCAAACAGGGGCCCGTCTCCGACGACACCGCCCGGCAGCTCATCCGCGGTTACCACGCCAGCGTAAGCTTCGTCGATGTCCAGATCGGTCGACTCCTGGACGCCTTGGAACAGTTGGGCGTGGCCGACAACACGATCATCGTGCTGTGGGGAGATCATGGCTGGCAGTTGGGCGAACACGGTTTCTGGTGCAAGCACACCAATTTTGAGGTCGCCTCGCGCGCGCCGCTGCTGATCGCCGCGCCGGGAATCACGGGCGGCCGCGTGAGCCGGCAGCTGGTCGAGTTCGTCGACATCTACCCGACGCTCTGCGATCTGGCCGGCCTGTCCAAACCCGCCCACCTGCAGGGCAGCAGCATGCACCCGCTGTTGTTGGACGTGGACCGTGAACACAAGGAGGCCGTGTTCACCCGGCATGGCGGAGGTGACGCGGTGCGAACCGATCGCTATCGATACAAGGAGATGCGTGCCCGTGGCGGTCGCGGCGAACTGTTAGGAGTCGGATTATTCGATCTCGAAAACGATCCGCAGGAAAACCGCAACGTGGCCGAAGACCCGGCCGCTGCCGACGTCCGCCGGCGTCTGCAGACGCTGCTGGATGCCGCGCGGGCCGAGCAGGCCGAGCAGGGCTCGTAAACGCGTGCAAGGCGGGTGAGGCGTTCTACGGTCCGCCGCCGTAAGGCCGGAAGCAACTTCAGAACTCCTGACATACGGAGCCGCCGAGATGAGCGGTTGTCTGCCGTTCAGCCGGAGGCCACCGAGTTTACCTCGGCGGAGTTTCACCTTCCGCCTAGAAACGCGACCGCCCGACATCCCACCCTTTCCGCCGCCGCCGCCGCCGCCGCTGGCGGCGGCGGAAAGGATATTTTTGTGTCGGATCTTCTGGGATGGAAGGTGAAAACTCCCCTGGGGTAAACCCAGGAGCCTCAAACGCCGGTGTTGCTGTCAGATACATTACCGCCGACGAAGGTCGGCGGTGAGGGCCTCAATACCGCTCATTCTTTTCGTTAACTCCCCGGCACTTTCAGCTTATAATCGCCAGGAAATCTCGCCCCATGTCAGGAGTTCTGAACTTCTCAGCGGGATCTTGCTTCGTCACGGCTCAAATCCCAGGAATCGAGCGGCATGACCTTGGGCGTCACCGCGGGTTCCGGCTCGGTGTCGTCGACCGGCACGAACAGCGCCGCGAGGGCGACGTTTTCCGATTTCGGGAGATGGACGGCCAGCTTCCGCAGGCCCTTGTTGCGATTCTGAATGTCTGGGTTCGGCGAACTCGCAAGGGGCTGCGCGTCCATCACCGTGAACTGGGCCTCGGCGGGGGCCAGCAGATAGGCATAGCAGATCTTGTTGTCTCGCTTGAGCAAGACGCTGCGTCCGGTGTCGGACAGCACGTATTCGATCCCTGCTCCGCCATGCGCGAACCACCACAGGTCGCTCGCCTGTTCGCTCCGGATCTCGTCCTGGACCAGAAACGCTCGCCGGTTGTGGAACAGCCGATAACCGCGTTTCACCGACGTCGCGTGCCGGCGGTAGGCGTCGGTCAGGTCGGCAATGGCGAAAACATCCTCGGGGGACGACTCGAACCGCACGATCGTCGAGTTGCCGTTGGCGGCCTGGGAGAATTTTTCGTCCGGGTTGAATACCAAAGTATTGTGACCTTCCTCCCGGATCCGGTAGAAATCCGACTTCGGCAGGTGATGCTGGTGGGTAAGGTAGGTTTGCCGTTCGGTCCCCAAGTCGATAAGCCAGGGCACGCCCCGTCCATAGAAGATGAAGCTTCCCAGATCCTGATGCGCGTGGGCTATGCCGTTCTTGCCGCACTTGATGCCTGCAAACAGGGCGCCGCGGTCGGTCCAGGAACTCCGCATCGCAGCCACTTCGGTGCCCCGAAAGTGCTTGTCCAAGGGCACGTCCTGAATCGCCAGCTCGCTCGCGAACGGGCGGTAGTAGAGAATGTCCTCGAGCGTCCCCCCGGTGGCCTGCTCCTGGAAATACTGGTACAGCGGATGGCGATACTTGTCGGCCAAATAGAACAGCCCCCAATGCTGGAACGATCCGCCGCCCGAACCCGAGTCGGCAAAGTTGTAGATGCCTCCCAAGGGGGTAACCAGGTAGACCGGAAAATCACCGGCCCGAGAGAAGCCTTTCCCGCGGAGCGCTTCGACGAACCCGAAGTCGGTGCCGCAGGCGGTTTCGAGTCCTTGCAGGTAGGACAGCAAGTACCGCATGGAATAGCCCCAATAGCCGATGCCTTCCCACCAGGCGCCGTCCGGCTCGAAATGATCCAGGGGAATCTGAATGTACTGGAAAGCCGCGTGAAGGATCTCGCTACACGGTTCCGGCATTTCATCCAGGACCGCCAACGCGCCCAAGGAAGTGCCGCCGTTGCAGACAAAGTTCCAGTTGTTTTCGACCTTCCGCCACCCCTGCGAACCCTCGGCCTGCAGCCCCATGTACGCAGCGTAAGAGAGCCGCAGACCGTGTTGCCAGAGCCCGTCGCGGATGGTCTTCCGCTGGGCCTCGGTGAGATCCCGGTAGAACCAGTCATACCCGATGCCGACAGCATGCATCATCTCCGCCGTGTCGAGGTAATGCGAAGGGTTCCAGTCCGCGAAGCCGACGACCGCCTCCAGCTCCTGCCAAGCGCGCTCGAGCCATTTTCGGTCGCCTTCCAGGCGGTAAAAGAAACCCCAGTGATACATCCGGTTCACCACGTCGCGCGAGATGGACAGCAGCCGCCGGCCATCGGGTAGCTCGTGTTTGCGCACCGGTTTCAAGTACAGACTCTCCGCCTCGCGCCGGGCGTTTGTGTACCATGCCTTGCCGCGAGGATCGTCCCTTACAAATGCCTTGATGCGCGGCAGATCCTCGTCCAACAGGACCAGCCGGGGGTGCTCCGGCCGCAACCGTTTCAGGAAGTCTTCTTTCGCAGGTTCGGCCACGTACTTGTTGACTTCGATCGATGGCCGGTAGGGCTCGTCGCTGTAAGCAAAGTCGAGGGCATCCAACACCCAGACCGCTTCGTCCGTAGGCGTCTGATTCCAGCCCGCGGCCGCGAACCGGATCTTGTCGATCTTGTTCCAGCCCGCGGGTGATCGCGCGCTGCCGAAGGAACGGAAGTGGAACTCCAGCCGCTGCCACCCGGTCCAATCGACAGTGACCTTCTTGGAAAAGTACGAAAGCTCTTCCCTCTTGCTCCGCGACTCGACGATGATCATGAACGTGGCGTTGTCGGCGCGATTCGAGTGCAGCCAGAACGACATTTTGTTGAAAGCCGACAGATCGGCGGGCGCTGTGCGGCACTCCAGCGCGCCGTTCACGGCGTGGTGGTCCCATCGCATGGCCCCCGTGCCCGACTGCTTCGGCTCCGTCACGAACGTGCCGCCGGTCCACAGTTCCGCCGTCTCGAAGCCCAAGGCGTCGCGGATCTCCTGAGACCAGGCTTGCTTCGCCGTCCCGGCCGCTCGTGCCTCGAGGGCGCGACAACGGCGAGGCGCCGTCCACAAGGCGACGACAATCAGCAGCAGAACGGGAGCACGGAAACGAAACATGAAATCACTCCTCGACGCGAAAGCAAGACGACGACCACCGTCCACTGGGATCATCGTAAGTAAGGAAACCCGGTGACTCAAGGTGTCCGACCGGGAAAAGCGGAAGTGCGGCAAGTGCCGCCAAGCTCGACGCGGCGCGAACGAATGCTATACTGTTGCCAGCAAGCGGAACTCGAATCAGGCAACGCGGAGAACGCAAAAATGACGGAGCCGGAAGTCGGCGGACAGCCGCAGGGCACGCGTGTCACGTTTCTGGATCAGACGGGGGCCAAGTCGGTCGATGCGGTGATCGCCGATACCGTTACGGTCAAGCGGATTCTGCCCAACGTGATCACCAAGATGAATTTGCCCGTCACGGGACCGGACGGTCAACCGTTGAGTTACAGCCTGGACCACAAAGAAGGCGGGCGGCGGCTGCACGAGGACCAAACGCTGCCGGAAGCCCAGGTTGGCACCGGGGACCACCTGATCGTCTATCCGGAAATCGTCGCGGGCGGGGCGGCGAAGGGCCGTGTTCGCTCGTGGCGCCCCGGCGACGGGAAGTGAATGGGAGAGTTACCCATGCGGCGATCACCGCGACTCCGCCGGCTCGAAAGCGACTGGTCGGCCATGCAACAGCTGCGGGCCGACAGCAGCTTATTCGATTTTGTGACGGCGGAAACATCATTCGCCGGCCCGCCCGAAGCCTACGTGGTGCGAATTTGCGGGCGAGGATTGTGGCAGCCGGAGGGGTCCGATCGCGTCCAGGTGCGCGAGGGGCACGAGATCCTGATTCGTCTGGGAGCCGCGTATCCGAGGATGATCCCGGAACTGGTTTGGCGCACGCCGGTCTTTCATCCCAATATCTCGGCACACGGCGCGGTATGCCTGGGCGGCTACAGCACGCACTGGGCGCCGAGCTTGCAGCTGGATGAATTGTGTGTCATGCTCTGGGATATCGTCCGCTACGCCAACTATGACGCGAACAGTCCGTACAATCGAGCGGCCGCATATTGGGCTCGTACGCAGACGCAGTTCCCCTTGCCAATCGATCCGCGGCCGTTGCGCGATCGGATGACGCGCGTGACCGGGCCCTGCCATTCGGCGGCGTCGGCCTCGATTTCACGCGCCGAGGCAGGCGGTCTGCCGCCCGGCAGGGTCGGTGCCGACGCGGCCGTCGTGGACGCCGAATTGGTTTTCGTGGAGGACCAGATCGTCACCGCGGAAATCGTCACCACCGACCCCAGGGCCGCTGCCCCCAGGGCCACTGCCCCCAGGGCCGCCGACCCCAGGGCCGAGGATGGACGGGAAAGCAATCGTTCGTCCGTCTTGTACATCAGGTGACCTGCAACAGGTGACATGAATGCCCGATCCGACGCTGCACGTGGACGATGACGACCGCTATGCGCGGCTTCAGCTGATTCCCTGGTGGGACCAGGACCGGTTGCGGCGAGCCCGCGTGCTGGTCGTCGGCGCCGGCGCCCTGGGAAACGAAGTGTTGAAGAACCTGGCACTGGTCGGCGTCGGGCACCTGATCGTGGTCGATTACGACGTGGTCGAAGCCGCCAATCTGACGCGTTCCGTCCTGTTCCGCGCACGCGACAAGGGGCGTTCCAAGGCCGAGGTGGCCGCCGCGGCCCTTGTCGATTTGAACCCGGACCTGCATGTGACGGCGATCGACGGAAACGTGCTGACCGCGGTCGGATTGGGCGTGTTTCGCGACGCCGACGTCGTGGTGGGTTGCCTGGACAATCGCGAGGCCCGTTTGTGGGTCAATCGGTCGTGCTGGAAGGTGGCGACGCCGTGGGTCGACGGGGGCATTCAGGAATTGAACGGCGTGGTCAAGGTGTTTGTGCCGCCGGACAGTGCCTGTTACGAATGTGCGATGACGGAGAACGACTATCGCCTGATCAATCTGCGTTATAGCTGCCCGCTGTTGCGGCAGGAAGACTTGATCGCCGGCCGCGTGCCCACCGTTGCTACGATCGCTTCGCTGATCGGCGGTTTGCAGGCCCAAGAAGCGTTGAAGCTGATTCACGGCATTCCGGTGGCCGGCGGCGAGGCGTTCGTGTTCAACGGAGTGGTCAGTCAGTCGTATCGCACGCGATTTCAGCGGCGCGAGGATTGCCTGAGTCACGAGACGTATTCGCCGCCCGTCGAATTGCCGCTGCAAGCCGGTCGGCATACCGCCGCAGACCTGTTTTCCGCGGTCCAGCGGCTCGGGGGACCGCCGCACCTGCAGTTGTTGCTGGACCGTGATCTGGTCGTTTCGCTGGCGTGCCCGCACTGCGGCACGCACGAGCGTGTGCTTCAGCCTGTGGCCTCGGTGAACACCCAGCGAGCCGTCTGCCCGCACTGCGGCGGACCGTCACGGCCCGAGATCGTGCATCACGTCATGCGGGAGTCGGAACTCGCCGACCAACCGCTCCAGTCACTGGGCATTCCGCCGTACGATATCGTGCGAGTCGCGAGCCCGGATGAGGAGCGCGTCCTTCTCCTGGCGGGCGATCGGAATATATTGAATGTGGCCGAACGGCCATAATCCCACAACGTCCACCCGCCGAGGAGGCCAACTTGTGTTTCGAATGGGCTTGTTCGCATGCTTGACGAGCGCCGCCTGCGGTTGGCTGACGCCGCATGTCGCGGGGAGCGAAGGAGAGGCCGATTTCGCACGCGATGTAGCGCCGATCTTCGAACAGCACTGTATCCGCTGTCACCATCCGGATAACGCCAAAGGCGATCTGTCCTTGGCGACCGCGGCGGACCTGACCGCCAACGGCTACATAACGCCGGGCAAACCTGACGAAAGCTACCTGCTGGACATCGTCACGTCGTCCTCCGGCGAGAGGCCGGCGATGCCCCAAGAGGGCGGCCCGCTGCCGGACGAGGAGATCGAACGGCTGCGTCGTTGGATCGCCGACGGTGCGACGTGGCCCGCTTCCGTGGTGATTCGCGAGAAATCCAAAGCCGATGCGTCGTGGTGGTCTCTGCAACGTCTGGCCGCTGTCGAGCCGCCGGCGACTGCGGGACTTCCCGACGCCTGGCAAGCGAACCCGATCGATCGGTTCGTGTATCAACGGCTTGCTCAAGAGAACCTTTCCCCTTCGCCGCGCGCGGACAAGCGGACGCTGATCCGGCGCTTGACGTATGACCTGACCGGCTTGCCGCCAACTCCTGAGGAAGTCGAATCGTTCGTCGCCGACGAATCGCCGGACGCCTATTCGCGACTGGTCGACCGGCTGCTCGCATCGCCGCACTACGGCGAGCAATGGGGGCGTCATTGGCTGGACGTCGTCCGTTTCGGGGAAAGCCGCGGCTTCGAGCGTAACGAGATCATCGACAATGCCTGGCCGTTCCGCGACTATGTGATCCGTTCGTTCAACCAGGACAAATCGTTCGCGGCGCTGGTCCGCGAGCATCTGGCCGGGGACGTAATCGGCCAGGGTGATCCTGACGTCGAGGCCGGCGTCACGTTCCTGGTCGGCGGGCCGTATGACGACGTGGGCAATCAGGATGCCGTCCAGGCCGCGCAGATCCGAGCCAACACGATCGACGAGATGATCCGTGCGACCGCCGAAGCGTTTCTGGGGCTCACCGTCGGCTGCGCCCGCTGTCACGATCACAAGTTTGATCCCGTTCTGCAGCGAGATTACTACGGTCTGTACGCTACGTTTGCCGGCGTTCATCACGGCAGCCGCGCGGTGGCAACCGCTGAACAGCGGCAAACGCGGGACGAGGCATTGCGGCCGTTGCACGAGAGCCGCGATCGCCTGATGAAGGAATTAGCGGATCTGAACGCCGTGATCGAGAAACGGGCTCAAGAGGGGGCGGAGGGATTGGAATAGCAGTGGACGCGTCCGCCGATCCGGCGAACGGGAGTGGAGGAAAGGTTCGCGGCGGTTCCGGCCAAGTTTGTGCGGCTGGTGGTCGAAGGCGTCGAGAACAACCCCGACGCGCGGAACGGTTTTGGCATCGACGAATTTGAGGTTTGGACGTCCGGCGGCGCGCCCCGCAATGTCGCCTTGACCACCGCCGGCGGGCAAGCCGCCGGCCAAGGCCGCGTCGCCGCCGACTTTGCCGGGGCATACAGCCCCGCACTGACTATCGACGGCAAATTCGGTGCCCGCTGGCTGGCAGCCGGTCCCGAATTGACGATCGCGTTGTCCCAGCTTGAAACCGTTGATCGAATCGTGTTTTCCAGCGATCGCAACGGCGATGCCGGCGATCATTCGGTGGCGGCGTTTGTCAGCGAGTACCGCGTCGAAGTCTCGCGGGACTCTCAGCAGTGGACGCCCGTCGCCGATTCGCGCGACCGGCAACCGGTCAATACCGCGCACCGCCGGAAGCGGCTGATCGACGCCGCGATCACCGAACCGCAACGGCAGCAACAAGCGGATCTGAATCGGCAGTTGGCCGAGGTGAACGGCCGGATCAACGCCGTTCCGTCACTGCCCATGTGGTGGGTTGGCGAGTTCAAGCCGATTGCCGACAAATTCCACGTATTTGTGGGCGGCGATCCGCAGCGTCGCGGCGCGCAGGTTGCGCCGGCAAGTCTCTCGGCGCTGGACGCTGTTGTCGCGCCGTACCAATTGAGCGACGATGCGGCCGAGAGCCAACGGCGGCTGCAATTGGCCGATTGGCTCACGCATCCGGACAATCCCTTGACGCCCCGCGTGCTGGCTAATCGGCTCTGGCACTACCACTTCGGCATCGGCATCGTCGAGACTCCCAGCGACTTTGGCTACATGGGCGGACGACCGACGCATCCCGAACTGCTTGACTGGTTGGCTCGTCAAGTCCACCGACACGGCTGGCGGTTAAAACCGCTGCACCGGCTGATCGTGATGTCCGAGACCTACCGGCAGTCGTCCGCATTTCGCGCCGAAGCCGCCGGCGCGGACGCCGACAGCCGCCTGTTGTGGCGATTCCCGCCGCGGCGTCTGACGGCGGAAGAGATCCGTGACACCATGCTGAGCGTAGCCGGGAAATTGAACCTCGAGATGGGCGGCCCCGGTTTCCGCCTGTACCGTTACGTGCAAGACAACGTGGCGACGTATATTCCGCTGGGCGAGCACGGACCGGAGACGTACCGGCGCGCCGTCTATCACCAGAACGCCCGCGCGTCCCTACTGGATTTGCTCACCGAATTCGACTGTCCGGACAGCTCATTTTCCGCGCCGCGGCGCGCGGCCACGACGACGCCGTTGCAAGCGTTGACGTTGATGAACCATCGCTTCTCGGTGGATATGGCAAACGATTTCGCTCGGCGACTGGAACAGGAGGCGGGGACGGGGACGGAGGCTCTGGTGCGGCGAGCATTTGTATTGACTTATTCGCGGGCTCCCGCAACGGACGAACTGGCCGCCGCCGTCACCTTGATCGACCGGCACGGACTGCGGGCATTTTGCCGAGCGGTGCTGAACTCGAATGAGACCATCCACCTGAACTAGGGCCCCTTGCCTCAATCGTATAATAGGGCGATTGCGTGAGAACCGTTCTTTTGAGACACCTGTTACTGCATTAGTGGGAGTTGAAGTAATGAAACGCCGTGAATTCCTCGCTGGTTCGTTGGCTCTGACCTCGGGTCTGTTGGTGGCTCGCCGAAATATCGCTGCGGAAACAGCACCCGCCGCCTATGAGTTGCCGAAAATGCCGTATGCCTACGACGCACTCGAACCGCATATCGACGCGCGCACGATGGAGATCCACCACACGAAACATCACGCCGCTTACGTCAATGGGCTGAACGCTGCGGTCAGTGGAACCCCTCTGGCCGGCAAATGCCCCTGCGAGTTGGTCGCCAATTTGAGCGAAGTGCCCGAAACCATCCGCACCGCAGTCCGCAATCACGGCGGCGGACACGTCAACCACACGCTGTTCTGGAACATCATGTGCGGCAACAAGGGCGGAGGCGAGCCCAAAGGGGAATTGGCAAAAGCGATAGACGCTCAATTAGGCGGCTTCGATCGTTTCGCCACGGCCTTCAGCGATGCGGCGATGAAACGATTCGGCAGCGGCTGGGCTTGGCTGTGCTACGAACCCAAGTCGAAGGAATTAGCTATTTGCAGTACCGCCAACCAGGACAGCCCCCTGGCCGAAGGTCATACGCCCATCTTGGGGATCGACGTCTGGGAGCATGCCTACTATCTGCACTACCAAAACCGCCGTGCCGATTATGTCAAGGCGTTTTTCAACGTTATCGACTGGGACGCAGTCGCAGGCCGCTATGCCGAAGCGCGAAAAGCCTAGAAAAGGACTCGAATAACGCCGCGAATGATGTTTGATTGAAAATGCACATGTTCCGGAAAATATTCAGTTTTTCCGGAATGGCAATGCTTGACCGACGCCGAAAATTGCTTAGATTGGATCCTGTTCGCTCCTTGTCGCCCTGACTGAACCTTCTTTCTCGTCACCTTTTCAGGAGGGTTATGGTATGACTCGATTCGACCGTCGTCGGAGCGGTTTCACGCTCGTGGAGTTGCTGGTGGTGATTGCCATCATCGGCATTCTTGTCGCTCTGTTGTTGCCCGCGATTCAATCGGCTCGAGAGGCCGCGAGACGAACGCAATGCAACAACCACTTCAAGCAAATTGCGCTCGGCCTTCACAATTACCACGACACGATTGGACGGCTTCCGTTCGCCACGATCTGCAACATCAACGCGGCAGGTCCTGGGCAATCGAGCAACTCGCGTCAATCTTGGTACCACCTGATCCTCCCCTTCGTTGAGCAGGCGACCTACTACGAGGAAATCCGGCCGCGTATCGAGACCAACCAATTTCCGGGAGGCTGGCCGGAAGCTACCGTCGTCATAGAAACATTCATGTGCCCGTCCGATCCGGTCGGCCCGAAGACGACGAATCAGGGATTTCATGGCAACTATGTTCCCTGTCACGGATCGAGCCACACCGGAAGTGGCGATGGAATCACCAATGGAATCTTCTATCCGCGTTCCAAGACGAGGCTGACCGACATTACCGATGGCACGTCGAATACCGTCATGCTCGGCGAAATTCGACTGCAAATGGATGGTAGTGCCGCAGAAGGTCCCGGGAACGTCGTTTGTGGCAGTCCGCACGATTTGCGCGGACGATACCACAATACGTACCACGGCAACGCAACGTTCACGACGATGCGCTCTCCCAACACGCCCGTCGGCGACGCAACCCAGTACTGCGCCGGGACCACCAAGGTCCCCTGTCGAGCGTGCGTCAGCAGCAACGGCGAGATTCACGCTCGCAGCTGGCATGCCGGCGGGGTTCAAATAGCCCTTGCCGACGGTTCGGTGCGTTTCATCACCGATAACATTGACCAAACCGTTTTCCAGGCCATTGGGACAAGGGATGGTGGCGAAGCCGTCGGTATCGATTAACCGATTCCGGCGAGAAACCGTCCCGAACTAAAATCGCGTTTGTTCCGGCCTGCCTCGGCGGGCCGCTTTGCACACAGTTGTTTTCAAAGGAACGCATCCATGCGCGCACAGTTCTGCATCGCACTTGTCTTGTTGGGAGCGGTCTCTCTGCAGGGTTGTAGCAATCCGGACGGGATCACTACCTACCCTGTCACAGGGTCTGTCACAATGGGCGGAAATCCCATCGAAAACGGAAGCATTGTCTTCGACCCGGCAGACGGGCACGGTACGTCCGCGATGGGCGGTATCGAGAATGGCCGATTCACGGCCCAGGTTCCCGCGGGCGACAAGATCCTTCGTCTCAACGCTGTTCGGACGACCGGCGAAAAAGATCAGTACGGTGCATTGGTTTCCGAATCTTATATTCCAGCGAAATACAACCTGGAATCACAGATCACGAAGACCGTGAAACCGAACGAAGAGAACAAGTTCGACTTGACGCTGGACTAGATGCTGGAACGAGGACTAGATGCTGCGCGAATCGAAAGGCGAGGTTCGAACTCGAGGGGGAGAAGTCTAATGAAGCGGCTGCTGTGCGCGGCGTACACCTCGTGCCTGATGCTGATCGCCGGCCTTGCTCCCGCCGCTGCCGCTGACGCCCTCGCGAAACGTCCTAACGTGATCCTCGTCATGGCGGACGATCTCGGCTGGTCGGACATCGGCTGTTACGGCGGCGAGATTCCTACGCCGCACATTGATTCGCTGGCGCGGACCGGGCTGCGTTTCACCCAATTTTACAACAATGCGATCTGCGGCCCGACACGTGCTTCGCTGCTCACCGGATTATACTGCCAGCAGATCGGCCATCGAGGTGATCGCTGGAATGAACCCGTGGACTTCAGCAAGTGCGTGACGGTCGCCGAACTGCTGCAAGCAGCCGGGTATCGCACGATGATGGTCGGAAAATGGCAAGGCCGCGACCCGCCGGCTGATCGAGGATTCGATCGTTTCTTCGGGCCGATGTGCCAAGCCAAGATCAGCTACTTTCACGAGGTTGAGCAGAATCCCTACCGTCTGGACCGCGAGCGGTGGGAACTGCCGCAGGACTTTTATTTGACAGACGCCATCAACGAGTTCGCGGTCCAGTTTCTGAACGAGGCGGTCGAGCGCGACCAACCGTTCTTCCTGTATGTGGCGCACATCGCCCCGCATTGGCCGCTGCACGCCCGTGAAGCGGACATCGCACCGTATCGGCAACGGTACCGGGAGCATGGTTGGGACGAGTGGCGGCAACGGCGTTTCCAGAAGCAGCGCGAATTGGGCGTCATTCCTGCCGGCTGGGAACTGTCGCCGCGGCCGGCAAGCATCCGAGACTGGAAAACTGAGCCATACCAAGATTGGCAAGCGGAGCGGATGGCGGTGTACGCCGCCCAGGTGGAGACCATTGACCGCGGCCTTGGCGAACTGCTGGAGATCCTCCAAAAGGCCGGCCAAGCGGACAATACCCTGGTGATGTTCCTGTCCGATAACGGGGCCGCACCGGACGGTGAATTGGCACCGACGACGGCCGGCTTCGGCTTACCACCCAGCGCTCGGAACGATCGCTGGCGCAAAGACGGCGTGCCGATGCGTCCAGGCAGCGGTCCGGACAACCCTCCCGGCCCGCACGACACCTTCGCTGCCTACGGACTGGCCTGGGCCAATGTCAGCAATACGCCGCTGTGCGGCACGAAGCTGACCGGCTACGAAGGCGGCATCCGCACTCCGCTGGTGGCCCGCTGGCCCGCGGTCATTCGCCAACCGGGTGGCTTTACCGACCAGGTCGGGCATGTGATCGATATCATGGCGACGTGTTTGGATGTAGCGGGCGAAGCATATCCCGCCGAGTTTGAGGGCCGCAGACCGCTGCCTCTGGAAGGCAAAAGCCTGCTGCCGATCTTTCAGGGACATCAGCGCCAGGGGCATGAAATGCTGTGCTGGAGCGTCCCGCAGCATCAAGCCGTTCGGATGGGCCGCTGGAAAGCGGTTCGCTCCACGCGCGGCGGAGCGTGGCAGCTGTTCGATCTCGAAGCGGACGGTACGGAAACCATCGACCAGGCAGCACGCCAGCCTGAGCGAACGAAAGAACTTGCGGCTCAGCTTGAAACTTGGCGTCAACGCGTGGGGGCAGAATGATGAAACGGCATCGCCGAGGCGATGCTGAATAGCGTTCTTGGATACAGCAGCCACCCCTGTGAAGGTGCGATTTTCGGGGAAATCCGCGGGTCGGGGTTTGTTGGAGTTCACGCTTTAGCGTGCGCGGTGGGCCGTGCCCGCCGCAGAAGACACGCTAAAGCGTGAACTCCAAAGAGGTTAGCACCTTTACAGGGGTGGGCACAGCGGGACAGCTACAAGCCGGTCCCGGTCTCGGAGAGACCGGGCTCACATGTGGCAAGTCGGTCGCCTCGTCAACCGTCCAGCACCCAACCTTGCCGGTACTCGCGTTGGATGAATGCATCGGCCTGAGGACAGTTTCGAGCCTTCAGGCTCTTGGCGTCCCAATCCAGCTTCTGGTTGACTCGGAACGCGACGACGCCCAGCATGTTATTCTCGACCAGTTTGCCGGAGTAATCAAAGTTGCACAACGTCGGCGAGCCCGTCTTGGCGCCGTTGATCCACTCCTGATAATGCCCGGCCGACGGCGGAATGGTCTGCTCCGGCGGCTTGTAGTCCTTGTACTGGTCTTCGGGCAACAGAATCCGCTTGCCGTAATCGGCCAACAACTGTCCTTTGTCGCCGATGAACAGCACGCCGATTCCCCACTTTTCAAGGTCGTGGCCCGGAGGCGAAGGCGGCCGTTTTACTCCGTCGTACCACTTCAACGTTACCGCCGCGCGATCGCCGATCGCGGGGTGCTCCCAACGGGCGATCAGCCAATTCGGATAGCTTTCGTCGCTCCGCGGATCGCCCTCGGCCTCGGCGCTGATAGGGTCCCGCAGCCCCAGGGCCCAGAACGGCAAGTCGATCAGATGACTGCCCATGTCGCCCAGACATCCGTTGCCCCAATCCCAGCGCTGTTCCCAAGTCATGCAGCCGGGCAGGTAGCTGGAGTGGTACGGGCGATACGGGGCCGGGCCCAGCCACAGATCCCAATTCAATTCCGGCGGGCACGGCGGTTCCTCCGTCGGCCGCGCGGGGGTCGGCCCCACGCGGCTGCACCAGACGTGCGCTTCGCGCACAGTCCCGATCGCTCCGCCCTGGACCAATTCGACCACGCGGCGATAGTTGTCTGTCGCATGGATCTGGGTGCCCATCTGCGTCGCCAGTTTGCCTTTGTTGGCGTTGTACTTGTCTTGCACTACGCGGGCTTCGTACACCGAATGAGCCAGCGGCTTTTCGCAATACACACTCAAGCCGCGATTCATGGCCCACACACAGGCCGGCGCGTGCGTGTGGTCCGTGGTGCTGATCACCACCGCGTCCAAATCTTTCTGATCGAGCAGCTTGCGCCAGTCGTCGTACGTCTTGGCTTGCGGAAATTTTTCGGCGGCGCCGCCCAACCTGCGGGCATCCACGTCGCACAGCGCAGCGATGTTCTGGCTGGCTACGCCACCCGTGTTGCTGGCGCCGCGGCCGCTGGCGCCGATGATCCCGATGTTCAGTTTCTCGTTGGGGGAACTGCTTTCCGCAGCTCGACTCAGTCCGGACACCCAGAAGCCGGCGCCCAGCGCGGCCGTGGCCTGCAAAAATTGTCGGCGATGCGTTCGATCAGTCACGACGTATTCCTTTCGTACAAACGGGCTGAAATGGGGGCCTGCCAGGCTACCCCGTTACGCACTCTTCTCGAACCAACTGGCTAATCTGTTTGAATTCAGGCGTTCCGGCGGCTTCGCACCATTCGAACAACGCCGCCTCGGTCGTGGTCAGCGTCGCTCCGGCCGACTCGATCCGCCGCAGCGCCGTCTGATAATCGATCTCGAAACGCGAGCCCACGGCATCGACCGCCACATAGACTCGAAACCCGTCAGCCAGCAGATCCAGAACGCTCTGTTGAACGCAGACGTGCGTTTCCACGCCGGCCACCAGCACCTTGGGGCGTCCGCGCTCGGCCAAGCGGCGAAAGATCTCGCCGCATTCTCCGCAACTGAAGGTCAACTTGGCGGGAATCTCGCCCAACCGCTCGGCCAGCACCGGCGCGGTCGGACCCAGTCCCTTCGGATATTGCTCCGTGGCGGCAACTTCCAAGCCCAGGATACGAGCCCCGTCGATCAATCGGCGGACATTCCAGATCACCTGTGCTCCCTGCCGAATGGATGGCAATAAACGCTCTTGCATGTCCACGACCAACAACGAGGTATCGTCGCGCGACATCAATTCCGGGCTCCGCGGAAGTCGTTCGTGGGTATTCATGGCGTTCATTGTTCTGCTGCGTTACGAGAAAAGCAAGTCGGCCAATAGAAAGATGAAAAGCTCTATCGGCGGCTCGAGGGTCCAGCCACATTCAAGAAATAACTTCTTTGCGTTACGCCCGTTGATTGCAGACCGAAAATCTGCGATACTCTGCACCAGCCATGAATTTGGAGAGCGATTCCGCCCGGCGGTAGCCTCCAATTCATCGCCTCGGGGTGTAGCGCAGCCTGGACTAGCGCGCTTGCTTGGGGTGCAAGAGGTCAGGAGTTCAAATCTCCTCACCCCGACTTAATCCAAGTGACTGACATAAAACGACTTACGAAACGGCCCACCCGGTGGGCCGTGGTCGGTTCTTGGGTTAAAAGATACCTTTTGAGATACCTTTCGGTCAGTTTTCGGTACAATCGAGCGCCCGAAAATCGTCAGCGCTCTGGCGGTGGCGTCATGGCCTCTCAGACGCTCAGGTTTCGCCTCCAAAGAATCGCGGAACTCGCCCTCGACCAAAAAAGAAAAGAGCCGCCTCCACCGCCGAGCTTTCCGTGAGTCCCCTGCGGCTTCTCGTTGGCCATCCTCCGTCAGGCCAATCTGCTGGATGGTGATCCACGTGGACGTTCTACCACCATGTCGCGTACACGTCGCGACCGCATAGCACATCATGCCGCAGCCGACAGCCTTCCTGTTCGCTCAACCCATTCCAATGGCTACTGCCTCTTCTCCGACCCGAATCCGCTGCCCACCCCAGACCATCAGCACAACTGGTATCCGTTTTGGAACAAGAGCCTGGGCACGGCGATCGCCAAAGGGTCTGCGGCCCCCGATGGCACGGTGCACCGAGAATTCGAGAACGGCATGGTCGTTTACAACCCGATGGGGAACACGCCGGTGTCGGTGACATTCCCCGAGGAACGCCGAAGTTCCGCCACCGGAAAGACCGCTCGAACTCACGAACTAGGGAGTGCGGACGGTGACGTTTTCCTGAAGGTCCAGTGAGCGCCCACGGCGATTACAAAAGTTGGAATGCCCTCTGCCCAGGACGCCCCAGCGGCTCCGCAGCCTCGCTGATCCCGCTGTTGCAGCCGGTTCGGCTCGTTTCTTCAAGACCGGGCCCGGCGAATACGGCGAAGGCGACATTTTCATTGGCATCAAGAGCCCAACGCTCAAGACGGTCGCCCAGGATTTCAAGGCCCTGCCGCTGGCCGAGGTCGAGGCCCTCGAACTGTAGACCCACTATGTCGTCGAAAATGAACGCCCCCGCCCCAGCAATGGGACAGGGGCGTCTTTTTGCGCTCGTGCGGAATCTGTCGCCGGAGCGAGAATTCTCTGCCTTGTCTGCGATCACTCCCACTGGCACGCGTATCCGCGCGCGGCCACGTCCCGCGACACGCCTCGGACAGCGACGTTCACCAAACGATCGTTAAAGTTCGAGATGACCCAACTTCCATCGGAAAACAGCACCAATCCTGTGCGGTTGGGAGCATGGAAGTCATTCAAACCACAGGCTTTCAGAAACGGGGCACGCAAGGCGTCCAGCTCCGCGTGCGGCAAGTCGACCAGTCGCCACAGGCCCGACGGTAGAATCACCGCATTCGAGCAGGGTAGATTCAGCGTGCCGTCCAACGCCTTGGCCAGCCGTTCGGTCAGCAGGGTCGGTCGGCCCGTCGCGAGATAGTCGTTGATGCGTTGCGCCGCGTCGGTCAAGGTCAGGGCGTGCATCGAAAAACAGGCTGCCGGGGCAGAATCCGGAAAGGTGCTGCACGGCACCAGCGGAAGTCCGGTCATCCCGAGGAAGCTGAAAAAATTCTCGTCTCCCCGTCCCGGACTGTTTGCCGGTTTGTAGGCGGCCACGCCGGCCAGATTCCGCTTACCTGTCTGGCGGGCCAACTCGATAAGTTCCGGCATATCGGGCTTCAAAGCGGCAAAATTGGCTGGGCCGTGCGTTGATCCCAGGCCGCCCACTCCGGTCAAGCCGAGCTTCGCCACGACGTCGTCCCACTGCCTCCCCTCGGCCTCTGTCAGGGACAGATAGCCGTAGCTGTGGAGAAGCGATTCCGATGCGCCCCCCAGAATCGTCAGCCGGGCCTGTTCGAGATAGGTCGCGGGGGTCGTCCAGAGAGGGTCGTACCACGCGCCCTCGCATTTTCCGGGTGTGACGGATTCGGCCCAGCGGGCGATGAAGAACGCCGCCGTCGGCGGGACTCCCTGCTTGGCGCCAAAATCGTAATCACGCGTCTCGGTGCCGATCCACGTGCCGTCGAAAATCTCTCCCATACGCGGCATATCGTATCCCCGCGTCTGATAACTGTCGTACCAACAGGGGAACTTTGCGATGACCCGCACCTTGGGATTGACCCGCCGGCACGCCTGCATCACGTGCTGCTCGGACAGTCGGCACATCAGTTCGCGCCGGTAATCCGACCAATCCGCCTCGCCGACGGGGTAGACTGTTTCTCCCACCGTGACCCGCTTCGCGTCTTTGGCGGCCGTGCATTCTGAGCAGGCACAATCGGTGAACCAAAAATCGTCAATCAGGATCAGATCGAAGTGCCTGGCGGCAAATTCAAAAATCTCTCGCGTCCGCCGCTGGGTTTCAAGGTCCGAGAAGCAGCACACCACGTTCCAGCCCGATGACGGTTTGCCGATCAAGGTGGGGGTCACGAGTCCGGCGGATTCGATGCCGCCGGCACGGAACGCCGCCTTGGTTCTCTCCAGCAGGGGCTCCTCCACCTGATAACCGAATCGGAAGGTCTCCAGATAGACCCGTTGGATGCCGCTCGACTGACACCATGCGACCGCCTGTTCGAGTTTCTTGTCGGCGCCGAACAGGACCTGCATTTCCTGCGCCTTGACCGACGTCGAGAAACGGTGTTGTCTCTCCGTCGCCGCGGCACAGGAAACCGCAACAACGAGCAGTATTCCGATCACGTGTAAAACCCAATAACGCATCAAGACATCCTTCGGGCTGGCAGGAAACAACGAGGCAAGCCCGATTCTGACAACATAGCCGATTGACGGCAATCTCCAGTCAGAAAAACCTGGCAATACCGGACGATGGCTTCAGTGACGCCGTGTTCAGCGTCCTGGCGTCGTCCCTCAGCGGCGACGCCAGGCCGGTTCGTGGCCGAGGTCGAAGCCGTCGAGCGTTGATCAAGACGCCCCTGGTTTCGGGGCTCGAAGCGGGGGCGTTTCCGTGGCGAAAATTGTCCTCCAAAGCAAGGTGCTGATCTTTATTTCTCCCGGATACGGATGTTCTTCCAGTGGGTTTCGGCGCCTTCACTCTGGATGCCGATAGGCCCTGCGGTCAGCTCGCAATCGCGGACCGTCGAGACTACGGCGCCGTTAATCGAAATGGTCATGTCGCCGCCCTGGACTTCGATCTCAATTCTGTTGAACTGTCCGATTGGTCGGAGAACACTCGCCAGAGCCTGACTGTCAAACGTGCGTGTGCATTTGAGGTCGCGCGGGATCGGAAGAATGACGCCCATTTGCCGGTTTGCTCCCTGCACCTCAATGCTGCGAGGCCAGACACCGAGGGCATTGTTTTCGCCGACGTGGATCAGGCAGCCGCTGTTGCCTCGAAACTCTGCCTCGTCCTTCAGCCCTTCGGGCCTTTTGAATGCGAAATCGAATTGCAGTGTGTAGTTGCCATACGATTTCTTGGTGACCATGTAGCCGGCGGGCTTGCCGCTGCAAATTAGAATTCCATCCTGAACAGTGAAAGTTCCGTCGTTCTCGGCGCCGGCCTTGCCAAAATAGAACTGCCATTCTCCGAAGTTTTTCCCGTCGAAGAGCATGGTCCAGGCCTTTTCCGCGTCTTCCTGCGCGCGGAGTAGATTCGGCGCCAGAACCGCCACGGCGAGAATGGAAGCAAGCACACGGGCGGCTCGATACATCGTTTTCATCTCATTTCTCCTGAAAGCTAAGGTTACGGGTCTGATTACGTTCGGCCAAGGTTTGCAGTATGTGCATCGTCGATTCCTTGGGGATACCACTTCAGGCACGGCCACGCCAAACTCAGTTCAGCTACGCTGCCTAGAGTCTGATGGTACGGCCAGGGGAAATCACGTCAGCCCGCCGTTGTCGAACGGGGCCACGTTCCCAGGCTTCTTCGCGGTTCAGTTTACGAGCCACCCCGGCAGCTTCCTAGCCGTGGTCTGCGGAACCGTGATACCATTGGTCACGTCGCAGTGCATGCGGTGGCTAATCGCCATCCGCTACGTTTGGCGTCAGTTGCGTTTCCGGCCGCATTACGGGTTTTCCGAAGCCAATTGACCAAACGTGTCACGGCAGGCCCGATGATTCCGGCACGGAGTCACCAATTGCGCGGAGGAGGAATCGGACATGCGTCAGCTGATTTCCAGAGCCATGTGCCAGTCGGACGATCTGGTCGTCGAATTCGATTACTGCGACGCCGAAGGGGCCAAAACCCATCGAGTTGTCAGCCCGATTCGGTTCTTGGGCCGGGACCGTTTTCTAGCGTTGTGCCTGAGCCGCGAAGAGCCCCGGCAGTTCTACCTGGACCGCTGCCAAAACGTGCGGCTGGGAATGGCGGCGGACATTTTGATGCCGGTGGCGATGGCAGGGTAGGTGGAGGACGTGCCGTGCGACGATTGTGACAGCCGGCTCGTAATTGGCCCTCTCGGCTGCGATGCCGGGGTTGGTGGGCAAAGGAGGCTACTATGCGCCGATGCGCAGCTCGATTCCCCATGACACCAGGAACGCACAGCAGTCCGTCGAATGACAGGGCAGTGTGACCATTTCCCCGGCCAAAGTCCACCGACGCGCTTCCACCACTCGCCCGGGTCCGCGGCGTTGATCAGCTCCAGCAACTTCCGCCCGGATTGGGTTTGGATGCGGGGCGCCGCCGTGTCAATCCATAGCTGCGCATCTCGGTTGCCGCGGACGATCAATTCTCGAGCGGTAAATACCATCTCCAGAATCTCGGCCTCCTTCGCAAGGGTACCGGCGACGGTGGCCTGGGTGTCAACTGCTTTCCACATCCGGGCGATGGCGGCGCCCGCCGCCCCCAGTTCATCCGTCTGGTCGCGTACCGCTTCGTCTTCTGCGAGCTGCACGTATTGCCGCTGAACCCGATCTGCGTCGCCCACGCGAACCTCATGGATATCGTGAAACAGGATCATCGTCGCCACCAGGTGGGGATCCTCAAAGCGTTCGCAGTGAGCCAGCAGGTAGCCGAGGCAGGCCGCTCGCTGCGAGTGTTCGGCAACGCTTTCCGGGTTCTCGTAAATACGAAGCCAGCCGTGACGGACTTCTTGCCGGAGTTGGCCCAGCTCAAACGTGAAACGCACCACCGCATCAAAATCCAGTTCGCTTGTCATGGAGAACAATTTCGTCTATTCCGCAACCGATGGCAAGCACCGCGCTGAACTGCCTGTGACACCGACACCGGGCGGCGGTCCCGCTGTTGTGCTGTTGGCGGCGTCAGTTCGAAGCGTAAGCCGAGCAGCGATCTTTTCGTCTTGCCAGTTCGCTCGTGTACTTTCGGCCCAGGGTGTCGGCGTGCTTCTTGACCCACTCGGTTAGCACGGTGGTGCCGATGGGTGGCGACTCGACGTACAGGAGGTCTGCCATCAGGCCCTCGATTTCGTCCTTGGTGATGACCACATCGCCAACGAGCGATCCCAAAACTCGGCCTAGAACGTAGCCGAGCCATGGTGGGACCGGCACGATGGGACGTGGTTTGCCGATCAGTTCGCCGATTCGACCGGCGAGTTCTCGGTACGTGAAGGTCTCCGGGCCGATGGCGTTGACGATCACATTCTGGCGTTCTTGGCCCAGTTCAACTGCCAAGGCGGCCAGATCATCGACGTAGATCGGCCGGAGCCTGTAATGGCCATCGCCGAACACTCCGAAGACCGGGAGACGACGCAGTACCCAGGCGATGTTGTTGATCAGGACATCTTCCTTCCCGAACAGGACCGCAGGACGAAGGATGGCGTGGGAAATGCCGGAGGTGATCAAGGCGTTCTCCAAAACGGCCTTGCCCCGAAAGTATTCGAGCGGTGTGTTTTCGGAGGGATTGGTGATGCTCACATGGACAATTCGCTGGACGCCCGCTTTCCTGGCGGCCTCAAAGAGAGTGAGGGTGTTCTGCACGGCATCGGCGTGCTTGAAGAGGCGGTGGTTGAACCGCACCCAGTACGTGTTGTAGAGCACCGAAACGCCTCTCAGCCGCTCAGCCAACAGCCCCGGCTGATCAAAGTCGAACGGAAACGCCTTGATTCGCTCGCCGAAGGGATTCGTTCGGGAGACGGAATTGGTGAGCGTGATGACGGTCTGGCCTTCATCCAGAAGTCGCTGAGCGATGTACCTGCCTGAGTAGCCGTATGCGCCGGTTACGACATGGATGGGGTCGCTTGACATGCTGCATCTCCCCATTGCAGAAACGGGTCGGGGCAGACCGTTTTCGGTCTTCCTGTAATTCATCAACCGGTAGATTCCGATGGGGATAACCGGCTTCATCGCTGGGCAGGCAACATCGCATCCCGCCTGGTATCCGGTCAGGACAACATTTTTCGTGCCCCAGGTGAACCGTTTTGGCCACCACGGCCGGTTCTCGGCTGATGCTCCGGTCTGGTCCGCGGGGCGAACGGTCAGGTCAGCCACTTCGTACGATAGTGCCCTCTTCCTCCCAGAGGATGCCCTCCTGGAGCATCCAAGCGACGACTTCCCGGACGCGTTCCGGGGCCATTTGGGCAAACGCGGGCACCCGCCGGACCCACTCCAGCCATGTGTGCCGGCCGATCCCTCGCTCCTGGAGCACAAGAGCCATCAACTGCTGCGCCAAGACGTGATACGGCTCCGGCGGCGGTACGATCGGCTCGACATAGCCCTCAGCCCAAAGGTCGATCAGGCCGGCAGTCTGCACGAGCGCCTCGTCCCGCGTGGCCAGGAACAGGCAGTTGCGGAGCGCGCCCGCCCGGCGCCCCGTCCGGCCCATGCGTTGGAGGAAACTCGAAACCGTGGTCGGGCTGTCGATCTGAATGACGCGGTCCAGGTTGTTCAGCAGGGCCTTGATCGGGCAGATGTATAGGACGCTCAGGCCCGTCCAGCCCTCGGAAAGCATTCGCGAGGCCAGCGGCAGGAAGGCGGCTTCGGTCTTGCCGGGGAAGCGGCCAGAGTCTACTTCGTCGATCAGTTGCCGCAAGGCGTTCAAGCTCTTGTCCCGAACGTCCCCGCGAACCCGCTGAATGGTCTCGACCTCATCCAGGACCAGCAGCAGACCGGGGTGCCAGGAATCCCGCAGGACGATCAGCACACCCTGGAGGAAGCTCAGCGCGCCGAAGTGGTCTATGTCGCCCTTCACGCCGGCGGACCGTTTTGCCGCGGCGGCGACGTTCGGCTGGCCAGACAACCAGGCCAGGATGCCCTCGGCCGCGCCCTTGTCGTTTCTTGCCAGTGGTTCGCGGTAGCCCCTCAAAGCCGCACTGAAGGTCGGTGCTGGTGACCTTCGCCAACCGCTGTTCCAGCAACTCGGCCGTCCGCGTTACCAGAGCCTGCTGGTCGGCTGCCCTTTGTCATTTGTTGCGGGCTTCGCGTCATTTGTCACTTGCCCTTTGTCATTTGTTTCCGGACGAATGACGAATGACGAATGACCAGTGACCAGTGACCAACCCAAACTCATTCAACGCCGGCTCCAGCGTCCGTTCGAGGATGAACTCCTCGACGAACTCGGGCGTCTGGAGCAGGGCGTACTTCTTCCGCGCCGCTTCGGACAGGTCTTGGTGCAGATCGCCCAGGAATCGTGTGTCCCACGCTGGATCGGTGAAATCGTGGACCAGGGCGCCCGTGTCGGCATCACTCTTCTGGAAGAATCGCAGCAGCTCGCCACCGGCATCGCCGGACAACCAGTTCGGCAACTCGCGGATCGGGTTGTGCTCGCCGAAAACTTCATGGGTGCCCGGCAACGCAGCCAACTCGTCGAACACGGCCAGCAGGTAGTCGCGGTCCGTCAACTTTGGGTGCGCGCGGAAGTAGAGTTCATGCTCGTCACGGGCTCGTTGTAACCGATTCTCCGTTGTGACGGGCTTCGCGTCATTCGTCATTGGTCCTTTGTCATTTGTTTTCGGACCAGCGACCAATGACGAATGACCAGTGACACCGCTGATGCGCGGCGGTTCGATCAGGTGGTTGTCCTCAAGGAATCGGACAAAAGACGCAGGACAACACCCAGGCCGCTGCCGCCTGCGTAATCGCATCGCTCCGCCAGTCCTCGTAGTTCGCCGCCGTCCGCTCGGCCTGTTTGGCCCGCTCGTACTCGGCGCGCAGCGTCCTGCCCACATCCGGCACCTCGGCCGATTCGCTCCGCTGGAGCAAGTCGGCTTCGAGCCGCATCAGCAGGGATTGGAGGTCTTTCAATAATGCGGTTCGGCCGATCACGGGACAAGTCCGATCTGTATCCATTGTTTACGGGCCGAAGTCTGCGCGTCGGCGTTCAGCCGCAGCTGTTCTACGGTCGCCCGCCCGACGGGCGTCAGCCCAACGATGGTTCCTTGCTGCGTATCCAGGCGGAAATGGCTTTCCCAATCATCGCGGCGCGGGTGAAACAAGGGAACCTGCTCACCGCTTTCCCGGTCGATCGCCACCAAAGCGTCACTCTTGAACAGATTGCAGGCTCGGCACGCGAGGGCGCAATTCCGTTCGTCGTCTGCTCCGCCACGGCCGGGCGGCACCACGTGCTCGACCTCGAACGGGAAATTGAAGATCGCTTCCGGTGCGTGGCAGTACTCGCAGCGATGCCCGGCACGAGCTGCCACGAGTTGATAATGGGTGTTCATCGCAGCCCCTGCGCGATTGTTGCCGCGCGGCGGGCACTGGCCTCCAACTCCGCCGCCACGAGCGATTCCAGCTCCGCCCGTTCCGCCTCCGATAGCGTTTGGCCCCGATCGCGGGCTTCGCGCCACCGCCGCATCAGCTCCCCAAGCCGTTGCCGTTGTTCCGCAGGGAAGAACGAATCTGGACGGAACCGCTGGACAATCACCAGCCCCTCCGACTCCATCTCGGGATCCTCGGCGGCCAAGGCATCCAGGGCCTGCCCGGCCGAATTGCCCACAGCCCGGTAGGGCCCCGATACGGCTTGATATTCCACGCGGCCAGCCGATGTAGCCACCGGCACGATAGCGACAGTCGTCATAGCGTTCCTCTCAAAAGG
>Ga0351873_10066_pt1 | contig 32008 bp, 33 predicted proteins | sample TotcelFGM3001N11_FD_206764 | JGI IMG/M metagenome (GOLD analysis project Ga0351873, IMG submission 206764) | Enriched cells from coal bed in the Powder River Basin, Montana, United States - Total cells FGM rep2 HSBNCT.FGM.300.1.N11 ... | reverse complement strand
TCCACTTTCGATCCTCTCACCATACCCAAGGTCGTCCGGAACCACCTCACGTTGACGGTCTTGAGAAGCCCATCAGATCCGTTCACCGCTCCACGACGTGTTTTGGAGACTTTCAACCCCTCCGGGCGGCCCAAAGAAGTCTCCCAGAAAGACCCGCTCCCAGGTACGCGATAACTATTCTCCACCCCACGACATTCCAAGCACCTAGCGAAAGGTTACTCAGAATCGGTCGGTTTGACTTCTCCACCACTCGTTTACGAGACGTTCCCCCTTCCCGACCTTCCCGGCGACCAACGTCCCGGAAACGAAACGGAAAGATTCCTACACATGTTTTTTGGAGGACCAGAGCTTCCTTATTTGAGCTTGCCCACCTCCACCCGGCCAAGAAAGCCGCGTAAGTGGACGTTCCCGGTTTCTCAAGCAGGGAAGCCGGACTTTCTTCTTTTTTATCTGCACGTCAATGACTCTCACCCCGTTCCTACACACTTTCGCTTGATAATGAAGCGTGGAAATCCGCTAACTCGCTTGACAATTGTACACACTTCCACTACACAAAGTGACTGAACATGGCTGAAAGTGGATCTAATAAATTCAGGTACTTGGAGGATAATTGGTGGAGCTTAACCCGTTTCCCCTCAGCTCCACCAAGAGAAAATCAAAAGCCTGGAAGGATCATCCTTCCAGGCTTTTTTTGTTTGATGAAATGGTGGCTCGGGGGCAATATTCGATGAAGCGTACCGGGTAGGGAATGAGCCACGGGACAAGGCAAAGGAGGTCAAGGCTTTACGCGCGACGCGGTTGAAAGAGCTCTTTTCGGGGAGGGATGAATGATGAAAAAAGCACTGATAATCCTAATCGGTCTTTTTGCCTTGCTGATCATTACCATCCTGTCCATTCCCAGGCTCATCGATTGGAACAGCTACAGGCCCGACATTTCGCAAGCCGTCAAGGAGGCCACGGGCCGGGAGATGCGAATCGACGGTGACCTGAGCGTCTCCATCTTCCCCGACTTGGAGATCGGCGCTCAACAGGTCCGGCTGGCCAATATCTCCGGCTCACCCCATCCCGACATGTTCTCGGTGGAAAGCATGCGAGTGAAGATCGGCCTCCGGCCGCTTCTGTCCAGGAAGCTGGTGATTGATTCGCTCGTCATCCGGAAGCCCAAATTCTTCGTGGAGATCGATCGGGAGGGGCATTCGAACTGGGACTTCGGAACGAACGACACGCCATCCCCCACCGCGCCGCCGGATCAGACACCCGAAAAAGAGACCGCGCCGCCAGACCAGGCACGCGGAGAAGATGGCACACCGCCCATTTCGGAGCTTACTCTTGGAGACGTCCGTATCGAGAAAGGCAAATACCATTATTCCGATGGAGCCACGGGGCAGAAGCTGGAAGCCGCAGGGATCGAATTGACCGCCTCCCTTCCCGGCGTCCGGAGCCCGTTCACCCTTTCGGCGCGCATGGTCCTGAACGGGGAGCCGGTGGCGGCGGACGCATCGCTCGACTCGCTTCACTCCATGTTCACCGGCGGCCGGGTTAAAGTGGAGACCCTACTCGACTCGAAACCGATAAAGATGAACTTCTCCACGACCGTTCTAGGGCAGACGATGGCCATGCTGGACGGCTCGTTCCGCCTGGATGTCCCGTCCGTGCGCGGCTTTTACACCTGGCTCGATCAACCCGTCGAGGCCTCCCGGTTGGATCCCGGACCACTCGAGGTCCGCGTGAGATTCGCGTCGGAAGGCAAGCGAATGGAAATCGAGGAGGCGGTCATCAGAAGCGAAGGGGTTAACGCCACGGCCACCGGCAGCCTGGACGGGGCGACGCCCATTCCGACCTTCGACGTCAAAGCGGAGATCACACGGGCCGATTTGAACGCATACCTGCCTCGACCCGGCTCGGGAAGGCGGGAGGGCGAAGAGCGGTCCGCCGCGACTCCGTCCGACGGGACACAGCCGCCCGGGCCGAGTGATGAGCCATTGGATTTCACTCAGCTCTCCAAGGCGAACGGCCGCGCGCAGGTGCGGATCAGCTCCGTGAGTTACGGGGACATGGTGATTCCGGCAGGCTTGATTTCGCTCACGCTTGCAGACGGCACGCTGAAGACTTCCATCGACAAACTGGCCATTTCAGGAGGAGAGCTGAACGCTGCCGCGACGCTGTCCCCGTCGGAGAATGGCGCAACGTTGGACTACGTGATTTCCATCGAAGGCGCCCGGGCCGGACCGCTCCTCGATGCATTGACGCGCAATAACCGCCTGGCCGGGACAATGTTTTTCCACTCCGAAGGAGTCACCCAGGGCCGGAGCCGGAGCGAAATGGCTCGCTCATTGAACGGCGGCGGAAAGATCAAATTCCTGAACGGAGCCATCCGGGGCATGAACCTCGGGGCCACGCTCCACGGCGCAAAGCCCCCCGGTTTCGACGGCTCGTCATCGCAGGCCCAAGAGACCGAATTTTCTGAGCTCGGCGGGAGCTTCACCATCCGGAACGGGATATTGAGCAATCACGACCTGAGGATGCTGGCTCCTGCGGTGCGACTCGACGGAGGCGGCCTCGTGGTCCTGCCCGCCCGAACATTGGACTATTCGATCACCGCCACCTTGTCGCCCACTTCGGGAGGCCGGGGACGGGGGGACGCGCTTGCAGGCCTGCCCATTCCCATCAGGGTCACGGGACCATGGGCCGGACCCCAATACCGAATCGACTGGGAAAGCGTGCTCCGTGAAGCCGCCATGGACCCCGAGCGGTTGAAGCAATCGCTCCAACCACAGCCGTGGACGGAATCGGCGAGCTCCCCGTCAAGCCAGGAATGAACGAAGACGACCGACAAACAGACGCCCACCAAGAGCGGCCCTCTCAAAGCGTTGCGAGGCTTGATTGGTCAATAGGCTCAACCCGAAATCCGTTTTTTCGCCTGACAAAGCCTTTCTTTTTGTATATGTAACGAAGTAGGAATGAACTTGAACAGGAGGCTTCGTTCCATGAAGAGAATGGAAGATATCAAATTTTGCGGCCACCAGGTCACCCGAGAAGAGCTGGATCTCATACGGGAAACCTTGAAGGACTTGGGTGCGCTCAGCCGCACGGAACTGGCATTCACGATCTGCGAGCTGCTGGATTGGCGAAGGCCCAATGGGGGCCTCAAAGCCCATGAATGCCGACAATTCCTGGAAGACCTGGAATCCCAAAAGCTATTGCAGCTTCCCGGTCTTCGCACCGATCCCAACGCCAAACCGCAAAAGCGCAGGAACTTCAAGGTGGAAGAGACGGCGGGCAAGCCCATGGAGCCGACCATCGTGGGCAAGCTCAAGGACTTCGGCCCCGTGTGGCTCGAAAAAGTTCAGGACAAGGAAAACCGGCGCCTCTGGCGGGAGTGGGTGGGACAATATCATTATTTGGGCTATACGCTGCCCTTTGGGGCCCACCTTCGCTATTTTGTCTGGATATCGCGCCCCGAGCCCGTCCGCGTGGGATGCGTGCAGCTCTCCAGCCCGGCCTGGAGGATGGCCGTGCGAGACCAATGGATCGGCTGGGACGAGCCCCAAAAGGAGCGCCGACTGCAATGGATAGTCCAGAACAGCCGCTTCCTCATCCTCCCATGGGTCCGCATCAACAACCTCGCCAGCGCGACCCTCTCCCTGGTCGCGCGCCAGATTCCGCGGGATTGGGAAGCCATGTACGCCATCCGGCCGGTGCTCCTGGAAACTCTCGTGGACCCGTCCCGCTATCGTGGGACGTGTTATCTCGCCGCCAACTGGATTCATCTGGGAATCACCACCGGACGCGGCCGCATGGACAAACGCCATGATCGCGACGGACTGGCCCCCAAGGAAGTCTTCATCTATCCCTTGACCCGCAATGCACGGGAGCAACTACTGAAACCCCCGCCGCCGCGGACGCCCGACGGTCCCGACGCACCGTGGAACAAGTTATAGCCGGGGCACAATGTCTCCGGCCTTGCCGAGAATGCTCAGATGATAAGCACCCGAATACGAGGTGGGGTCCAGGTTGATTTCCGCGACGAAGGCCCCCTGGCGCCGGGCGAGGACGCCCATGGAAGCCGCGGGCTGGACCAGGGCCGAGGTGCCGATGATCAGCATCACCTGGCAGGAATGGACGGCGGCGTAGGCTTCATCCAAAATGCGAGGATCGAGGGATTCGCCGAACCAAACCACGTTGGGCCGCAGCAGCGCGCCGCATGAATCGCAGGCGGGACTTTGGGGAAAGGGCACCCGCCGGTCCTCCGAAACCGCGCCGCACTTCGTGCAGCGCACCCACCAGATGTTGCCGTGCAGCTCCAGGATGTTCCGGCTGCCGGCCGACCGGTGCAGCCCGTCAATGTTCTGGGTGATGAGCGTGAAGCGGGGAATGCGGCGCTCCATGTCCACGAGCGCGTGATGTGCCGCATTGGGCTGCAACGGTGCCAGGAGCTCCCGGCGCCAGTTGTAAAACTCCCACACCAGCCGGGAATCCCTGGCGAAGGCTTCGGGAGTGGCCAGGTCCGTCGCCCGGTATTGCCTCCACAATCCATCTTTTCCCCGAAACGTCGGGACCCCGGACTCGGCGGAAATCCCGGCCCCCGTCAGAATCGCCACCCTTTCCGACTCGGCCAGTTTTTCCTTCACCATGAGGATGTTCTCTTCCGCAGACCGTTCAGCCATCTCCATCTCCACGCGCTTCGCCCCGGCGGCCTGTGGATAGGATCGCACGGGGCCAGGCGCAACCGTCCGGGTGATTCAGCAATTCGCTTCTCATCCGTTCTTGCAGGGCTCGAAGCTCGGGAGTCTCGGGCAGACAGCCGAAAACCCCATCCAGGTGCTTCTTGCGCACAAGTATTCTCCGGCTGGCCGGGAAGTTGAAATCGTATGCCCAACTGCACAGAAACAGCTTGAGATCGTTCACCCAAAGAAGCTCTTCGTAGGGAACCATCTCCCGCTTTTCCACCTTGGCAAGGATGGAGGCCGTGTAGGCCGTGGGGTGAGGCTTGAGCCCCAGGGTGACCACGCCGTTGGCCCGAGCCCCGAGATCGAACTGTCCGAGCATGACGCGCATGATATCCAGCTTGTCCGCGTCTCGAACGATTCGGGTGAGGAGACTCAGGCGGGACGGGAGAGTCTCTGGAATCGACCGGCGGTTGTGCAAATAGACCGCCCCGAGAATGAGCCGACGATGCCCAGGGAGGCAATCCGACAAGACTTCCTCCCGGCGCAGCACTTCCACGCTCAGCCGGGCGTGATTGGTGGAAGCCCTGTCGTTGTATGTCCGATAGCGGGCGTACTGCGGAAACCGTCCCACGTCGTGAAAGAGCGCCACCAAGTGGGCGAGCTCGCAAAGGAGACCGTCCAATTCCAGGGCATGGGTGATCTCCTTGGCCAGTTCCAGCACCTGGCGGGTGTGGTCGACCTTGACCATGATGTTGACATCGTCTTCCGCGCTTTCACCCATGAACCGGCGAGCAAAAGCTTCAAACCAGCTCACGAATCCATCCAGATCGTAAGTCATCTCGGCGCCTTTTCGCACCCCCCAAAAATAAAAAGGCCGGAGTCACGACTCCGGCCTGGGAGAACACTTAAACCATAACGGCTATGGCTGATCGATCACTACAGTTTTTTCACGTTGACGGCCTGGGGTCCCTTGGTGCCCTTTTCGACCGCGAAATCGACCCGCTCGCCTTCGGCCAACGACTTGAAGCCACCGCCCTCAATGGAGCTGTAGTGGACGAAAACGTCCTGTCCTTCGTTGGTTTCGATGAAGCCATAACCCTTCTTCTCATTAAACCACTTTACTCGACCTTCCGCCATTTCTTGAATCCTTCTTCACTTCTGTGATTTTGATCCGGTGCGTTACTTTAGAGCTACATTGAAACCGTTCCAGCCTTGGCGAAAGACCGATTTCCGACATAACCCAAAATATCGACCACCTCCTGATTTTCGGCAAAAGAATATACTGTAATTTCAAAAAATCAAGTAATAATTGCTATGGAGCTGGCAAATATCATCTCAGGAGCATGTCATGGGCACGGATATCAAAGATCGAAATCACGTGGAGAAACCAGTGGTTGGCCGACGTAGCAGCAAGATCGAAACAGCGTATCCCGAATGGAGTGACTACCGCAACGACTGCTGAGCGGGGTTTTTGGACGTAAGTTTACGTCTGCGGTTCCTGCGGCCGGGCGATAGTTTTAAATTCATCTGCACCCCCGAGCAAATGGAGAAGATGAATAAAGTGATCACGCACAACGGCGGCGTTATGGAGACCGAAAAGAGAGAGGAAGATTCGGTATTCGCCGTCGTGCGGAAGGCTCCGACCGCGGAAGCTTGACGGCGAACGAGAAAACGCGCCATGGAAGCTCGTCGTGAAAAACTCTTGACAGGAGCCGCATCGCGCTGATAGGGTCGGAGACGAAATTGATTTTATAGCGAACAGGTGCTCCACAAGCTCAAAAGGGAATCCCGTGAAATTCGGGAGCGGTCCCGCCGCTGTAAACGGGGACGAAATCCACAAGGCCACTGAGATTCGGGAAGGCGTGGAGAGTAGGACGATCCGTTAGCCAGAAGACCTGCCTGGTCGCAGAGAGTGAACGGTACGGACAGATGCCGTCTCCATCTCGTAAGGACCAAGCAAATTTGGGTGCAATCCTTAGGGCCATAGGCTCTAGGGATTTTTTTTTGGGGAAGCAAAGGCACCTTCCCGCCTCGAGCGGGATGCTTCTCTCCTCATCGCATCTATTCACCCCTTACCACCCGGGAGGCTCACCACTCCCGGGTGCTCCAAGACAAGCTCAAACACAGAGGAGGTGCCACATGAAAAAAGGCGTTATTCTGTACGTGACGGAAGGCAAGGAAGAACTGGACGAATGGATGGAGCTCGAGGGAGAAGAAAAGAAGCTGGGCGCGGATGCCGTTTGCCTGGCGACGTCGGAATCCGAGATCGCCTTCGGCTGGTGGCGGATGCTCACGGGCGGAATGCAGGAAATATCGTGTCTCAAAGCGGCCTACAGCAAGGTCGATGGAGCATTCCGGCCCCATGGGACCGCCTTGAGACTATGTGGTTAGAGGAAGCAAGAGGAGCGAACGATGCAAAAGATCTGGCTTTTTTCGCTGGTTTTATCCTTTGTGACCATCCTTGGAACGAACTGCGCATTTGCCATGAGCCCGCCCAAGAGCTCGACTCCCCTCAGGGCCATCCTTCTGGTTGCCTTCGGCACGAGCGTTCCCGAAGCCCAAAAGGCCTTTGACCAGATAGACGCTCAGGCAAGGAAAGCATTCCCGGGCGTGGAAATCCGGTGGGCGTTCACCTCCAGGACCATCCGGGCGAAGCTCGCCAAGGAAGGTAAGCAACTGGATTCGCCGGAAGTCGCCTTGGCACGCATGATGGGGGACGGCTTCACCCACGTGGCGGTGCTTTCGCTCCACGTCATCCCCGGAGAAGAGTATCACGACCTCAATCGGAACGTGCGACTGTTCTCGGAGATGGCGGGCGGCTTTGAGCGTATCCTTGTCGCCCCTCCCCTCCTCTCATCCCACAACGACATGATGCGGGTGGCCGAGGCTCTGCTCACCCACGCTCCCAAAGACATGAAGGCGGAGGAAGCCGTCCTGTTCATGGGACACGGCACCAGGAGCCATCCTTCCGACGCCATCTACTCCGCCATGAATTACCTGCTTCAGGACCTCGCTCCCAATGTCTATATCGCCACGGTGGAGGGGCATCCCACTCTGGACGAGATCCTGCCCAAGCTTTCCCGAAAAGGAATCAAGAAGGCGCACCTTGCACCGTTCATGGTCGTGGCGGGAATGCACGCAAGGGATGACATGATGGGCGACGAGCCTGAAAGCTGGAAATCCGTCCTCTCCCGAAACGGCATCGCCTGCGAGGCGAACCTCACGGGAATAGCCGAATATCCCGAGATCGTCGAAGTCTGGCTGGACCACTTGCGCGAGACGTATGCGCGGCTCTGAGGAAGACGATATGCTCGGGCGGCTTCGGGCTTGGATCAGCTCCGCACAACAAAACGCCCGAAGTCCCGAAATGTCATTCTTGCGGAAGCCGGAATTTAGGAAATTTGCCGTGTGGCTGGATTCCGGCTTCCGCCCATACGCGTCAACTTGAGGCTTTTCCCAATGGAACCAGCGGGTTGATTTATCGGCAAATCTTCAAACCGTCATTCCCGCATGCTTTTGGCGGGAATCCAGACCCGCGCTACGGCGGGATTCCTGTGTGGCTGGATTCCCGCCAAAAGCATGCGGGTATGACGAACTGGGCTCAGCCAGTCTTTGGCTCTACTGGCAGAATCCCTTAAATTGACGCCAATGGGCTTTCGCCGGACTGACGGCCCGAATTCGGGCACCTCTTTGTGAGTCGCGTAGGGTGGGCACAGGATTTATCGTTCCCACCAAGTCGGTTCGGACAGAGCACAGGGCGGCCGAAGCGATGATCAAGACTCCGCATCCGGTCCGCCTTCCGCCTTCCGCCTTACACCTTACACCTGGCTCCCCTGCCTTGCCGGTTCAGTCCGCCTGTTGAGCGGGCGGGGAATCCGAAGCCGGGATTCGATGGCTGCACGGCAAACCGCAGCCGCATTTGCCGCACACGTCCACCAGGGGCAGGTCTGTGAAATGAGATTCGTTCCGCATGCATTGTTTATAACAGGCGTGCCTGTCGAAATGGGTCTCATGCAGGGCACCGTATTTGCACTTCTTCACGCAGACAAGGCAACGCTTGCCAGCTTTGGTGAAGCAATGCTCCTTGCCGGGTCGCTCCGTGGGGGGCAGGACCATGTCGGTGACCAGGCTCCCCAGCCGCCCGCAGCATCCCGCCTCGGTGATGAGCAAGCTATTGTGGCCGAACGTTCCCAGTCCGGCGATATAAGCCAGGTGCTTGTGAGACCAGAGGCTGACCAGTTTTTCCCTGTCGAAGTTGTGGGTGGCCGGAGTAACGCAAGCTTCCCGTCCCAATTCTTTCAAACGGTTTTTTAGATGATCGTTGATGGACGCGATGAGCTTGTTGGTCGTCACATAGGATTCCGCCCAACTGCGCGCGGCGAATGGCTCGGCCTTGTCGTTTTCCTTGCCCATCCAGGGCTGGAATGGGAGAAAAAAGACGATCACCGACCTCGCTTCCGGAAGGAGGTCCCGAGGCACGGCATGCTCGGGGTCCACGACTTCCTTCAGCTTTTCAAACAGGGGATCATCCGCCGAGGCCACCGCGACGAGGGGCTCTCTCCAGTAGTTGTTCTCGCCATGCTCGTCTTTCCAGGCTTTCATGGCGGCCAGGATTTCCCCTTTGAGCCACAGCACGGCATCCTGATCACACGTGGCTTTCACTTCTGGCATCATACTCTCCTCATGTGTTGATCGTTTCCGGACCGGTCTGCTTCTCATACCCGCGAACATGCTCATAGTCAACACGTCCGCGGAGAAAACCCGCACCCATGCCGCACGCATGGAAATTCCGGAAATCCGCATCTCCCCGTGCGGTGAAATACACAGTTAAGGGTTGTCGAATACCCGGGCTGCTGTTATTTTGCGGTGATTTCTTCATCATCATCCCGACCGCATTTCGGATCAGGCCCCAGACACGTGACATGAGCTCGATGAGCAGAAGAGAGCTCCGGAGGATGAAACCTTGAGCACCGACCGCCCACCTTCCAAGGAAGAGGCACACTACGCAAAGAAAGCACAATCCTGGGATAGGTGGACAACCGCGGTCATCGTGGGCCTGCTTTTGATTCCCCTCCCCTTCGCGCGCTTCATGGCATGGCCGGAAGGAACGATTCTATCCGAACGGATCATCATGCCGTGGAGTAATTTCCAGCTCTGCTACACTTCTTTTCCAGGAGGAGAGCCGGTGGAGGAAACGTACCATTTCACGTGGAAGGGAGAGCTCATTCCCAGAGGCGCCACGTCATCCACCGTTTTCATTCTCAATTCCATGGACCCGCCGGTTCTCAAATGGCAGAACAGCCCGTCTCTCAGCCTGGAAGCCCTCTTCTACCGGGGAGAGATGCTCAAGCTGGAGACTGCCTGGCAGCCCGTATTGTGGTGGCCGTTCAAGATGCTGTGGCAGCTATATTCCCCGCAGTGAGGCGGCGCGGGAAGGAACGATGAGTGAAGGGCGAAGGACATGAATGACGTTTGCACTAGCGACGGATCAGACCGTCTCTTCCCTTTTGCCCATCTCCATGTGCTCCGCGGAAGCCGTGAAAAGGTCTTTATAGAAGAAGACGGAAACGAGTATCGGCAGAAAAAAGTACGAAAACCTATAGATCATCGTGGCCATCAGTGCCCGATCGTAATCCAGTCCCATGAGATAAAACGACGCCGCCATGGACCCTTCCATCAACCCGATGGCCGCCGGGGTGAGCGAGAATAGAGTCGTGAAGATCCCCACCGAGAACCCCACCAACAGGGTGTGATTGTCGATCGGATAATGGACCGCCAGAAACGAGCATTTGAGGCACCAGAGCATCAACAGCCAGTCCAACAAGGCGAAGATGGCCGGTGCCAGCAGTATTCTGGAATTCCCCACGAGGGCGTTCATGCTCTCGTTGAATTTCTCGAAGAACGTTTCGGCCCTTTCCCGGTGAAGCCAGCGGGGATGTTTCAATTTCGCGCATAGGGTCTCGGCCGTGTTATAGCAGAACCGCCACAGCTTCTTTCGGAACGCTTCATGGACGATGGTTTGGATGGTGATCCAGGTCATCAGGAACGCCACGAGGAGGACCACGAATCCTGCTTCCAATTCCCGAACGCTCAACTTGTACTCGCTGTACAAAAAGAAGAAACCTAGATAGAGGAAGACCACGGCGACCGTGTTGGTGAGAAAGCCGTGTACCATGGAAATGGAAAGCGTGCTGCTGGGCAGCACCTTCTCCCGCGCCAGCAGGTAAACCTTCGCCGCCATTCCGCTCAGCCCCCCGATGGCCATCACATAGTTCAGGGTGCAGGAAAGAAGCGAGATTCGAAAGGACGCGGAAAAAGGAAGGGTGTGCCCCATGCCTCTCAGCAGACCATAAAGCACGGCGGCGATACAAATGTAACTCAGTCCGCTCGCTATCAACGCGATGCATCCCCATAGCCGGTCGATGTCATGCAAATTGGCGGCGAGCTTCTCGAGGTCAGCATGCTTGAACGTATAAAAGAGAACCGCAAAGCCCAAGGCCAGAGCAAACCAAAACCGCTTTTTTCTCAGCATGCCAATCAACGTCTATCTCCCCATCAGGCGATAAAACGAGCCATCGGTTTGCCAATCATTGCGCTGCTTGCGGACTGCAATCGAAGATAGCAGAATCGTCCCACGTTGGGAAGCAGATTAGGCTTGGGGAAATCCGGCGGGGACGCACGAATCCATCCGAGGGCGAAAGCATGGAATGGCATGAATCCGAATCCGCTATCATGGGGCGTGAGCTTTTGTCATGACTTGGGGGCTCGCGGAGTGCCAACGCACGAGATGGAGCATGAAGCGCTCTTGAAGCCCTTTCTGAACTAAGCTAGGATGTGGGTGACGTGTAAAACGATGGATCTCGAGCGAGAGAGCAGAGACCAAGGCGTAGCGACGCTTTGCAGGGTGCCCGTTGGCGGCAAGCGCAAACGTGACACGCCCTCACTCCCTCTGAAGAACGGTTCACCGGGAGTCACCTGCAAACTGCCTCAATCGATCCAGGCCCCTGCGTTGTCTGAAAAGTGACACGGGCAGAAACGAGATGATCGTGGTTGAGAGGAAAGCCATGTTGAAGAAAAAACGATGTTGGGGTTTTGTTTCCGGAGTCTTGCTCATCGCCCTTGTGGGCTCCACCGCAATGGCGACGATAGCTCAGGAAAACCATGGACGCATCGAGAAACGGCAGCAGCGGTCGAACGCACCGGTCGATACGGAGCAAGGCGAGCCCGGGCTGTCGTATCTAGGAGGCATGTTTCAAGGCATCAATATCCGCTCACCGTTGGGTGACGAGTTTAATACCCTGTACCTCAGAAACAGGGCCGAAATCCACCAGATCATAGATCGTAATCCCGGAATCGTCTGGGAGACCGTCGAGTTGGCACTCGATCTGCTGCCCGCGCTTCGGACGGTGGACCGGAACGGCGGGAAGCTCAGCGTGGAGAAGAAGCTCTACGGCCGTGCGACCGGCCTTTTCGGGAAATGCGAGTCGCTTGCGAGCCCGCAATTGGCGGGAGACTTGAGGAAGGCAAAAGCCCTCGTGGAGAGCAGGGCCACCGAGCTGGATTCACATCAACTTCTGATCGATTTGAACGAGTGAGCTCATTAAGAAAAGGGCCATAAACGCCATGCCGGCAAAATGGGCGACTCTTGCTATTCCATGCCGATCTCAGTTGAAGACCGCCGCCCTCCTCGGCCCTTTTCTGATGACCGCCTCCGCTTTTCTCTACGCCGTCGTGGATGGCCTCATCAAGGTCCTGGGGCCACCCTTCAACGCCTGGGACATCGCATTCTATCGTTTCGGCTGCGGCATGGTTCTTCTCGTCATGCTCTCCGGCGGACGATACAACCCCTTCACCGGCCACAACCGGAAGCTGCTGATCTTTAGAGGAATTACGGGCTTCATCGCCTTCCTCGCGCTGATTCTCGCCATTCAGATGATTCCCATCTCCACCGCCCTGGTGATCTTCTATGCTTACCCAGCATTCGCCGCCTTGTTTTCCGCGCTGTTTTTCAAGGAAAAACTCGGCAGAGAGCTCGTGTGGGTGTTGGTGGCCCTGGTTGGTGTAGGCATCAGCTTCGACTTCAAACTGGAGGGCGGAATCACGGGGCAAGCCATCAGTCTGGTGGGGGCTGCTTTTGCGGGCGCCGCCGTGGCCGCCATCAAGGAGCTCAGTGAAACCAACGGGTCGATCACTATCTATCTCTATTTCTGCATTACGGGAGCCGCCATCAGTATCATCCCGTTCGCCTCGGACCCGCACTTTCCCGGCGCCGCCCGTGAATGGATCATCGTGGGAGGCATCGTATGCTTCTCCCTCATCGCCCAGATCATCATGAATCAGGGATTCCTCTACTGCAGAAGCTGGGAAGGCGCCGTCTTCCTGACCAGTGAAGTGGTCTTCGTCTCGTTGTGGGGAATCATCTTTCTGCTCGAGCCCGTGACCTGGCATTTCTATCTCGGCGGCCCCTTGATCCTGGGAAGCATTATCGCGCTCAACCTCCACAGCGCGCGCGGGATTTCCCGTGATGCTGCCGTTCCCGCTCAAGACTGACCTCGGCCGTTGCCTCGGGGCGCGCTTCCTTCCTTTCGAAAAAATCATCGCGGTCGTGTTGCTGGCAGGGATGCTCTCCGGTTGTGCCGGATTGAGCACCAGGGAACAGAGGATGTTGAGCGGCGGCGCCATTGGCGCGGCTGGCGGTGCCGCAATCGGGGCCGCTGCGGGGGGCTCTCCCGCGGCCGGTGCGGCCATCGGTGGCGTGGTCGGTGTCGCGGCGGGATTTGTCGTGGACGAGATCGACCGGCGCAAATCCGAATCACCGAGAACCAACTGAGGTTGCATTCCCCTCGCTCTGAGCCAAGACCACTCTAACCCGCATTTCGCTTTCCTCTCCGGCCGGATACTCGCTCCCGGAGGGGAAGCCCAACCCCGGAACAGCCGCGCAGCACCTGTCACCACTCATGAGATGAAAATCCATTGAATTTCGTATGGCAAGGGTTTGTGGTCCAATTGAGCTTCGAACCCCTTCCGGATATACCCAATCGCCTTTCCAGTTGACATTCAGGAGAGCAAATAATATACGCTATGCCAATGCTGACATAATGCGAAACCTGAAAAGGAAACCATGGCGGGGGAGAAACCATAATGAAAATGGTGAGGCTGACGATAGACGGCAGAGATGTTCTCGCACCAGAGGAAACCACCATCCTTCGGGCGGCGAAAAGCGCGGGGATCAGAATCCCGACGCTTTGTTTTCATGAAAGATTAAAACCCATAGGGACCTGCGGCATGTGCGTCGTTGAAGTCGCCGGGAATCCAACGCCCGTGGCTTCCTGCGAGACGCCCGTATCGGATGGCATGTCGGTGACTACCCGTTCGGACCGTCTTCTTTCCATGCGCCAGGATAGATTGAAGGCCCTCCTGGCTCACCATCCGCTGGATTGTCCGATCTGCGACAAAGCGGGTGAGTGCGAGCTCCAGGACCTTGTTTACGAGCATGGCGTTACGGGAGTTGAATCGCCGGCGCCGACTTCAAAATTCGCGTTTCCTTACACCACGACCTTTCTCAAATCCTGGCCGGAGCGTTGCGTATCCTGCCTGCGCTGCGTGAGAGGCTGTACGGATGTTCAGGGGCATTGCGCTCTTTCGGCATCAGAGGGACCCGATGGTCCGCTGGTTACCTACGACGAAGCCAAGTGCACTTCATGCGGAGAATGCATCCAACTGTGCCCCACTGGCGCCCTGGTTGAAAAAAAATCGGGCTTGCGCTGGCGGAATTGGGAAATACAGGAAAAGATTCGAACCACTTGTCCGTACTGTGGGGTCGGATGCCAGCAGTTGCTTCATGTAAAGAACGGCAAGATCCTCAAAGTGTCCGGCGTCGAGGGTGCGGAGCCCAACCAGGGCCGGCTGTGCGTCAAGGGAAGATACGGGTTCGATTTCATCTATTCCGAAGAGCGGCTGAAAACACCGCTGATCAGGGAAAACGGCCGTTTCAGGGAAGCCTCCTTTGACGAGGCGCTCCGTCTGGTCGCAAAACGGTTCAAGGAAATCATTGCGGAAAGCGGCCCCGATGCCCTAGCCGGCGTCAGCAGCTCCCGAAGCATCAATGAAGATTCCTACCAGATGCAAAAGTTGTTTCGCGCGGTTATCGGTACGAACAATATCGATAACTGCGCCCGTACCTGACACGCACCCACGGTCGTCGGACTGGCGGCCTCGTTCGGTTCAGGTGCCATGACCAATTCGTTCAACGAATTCGCCAAGGCAAAGATGTTGATGGTGATCGGGTCCAATATGACGGAAGCCCATCCCGTGGCATCGACCTTTGTCAAAAATGCGGTTTCCAATGGCGCGCAATTGATTGTCGTCGATCCGCGCAAGCATAAGCTCTGCGATTTCGCCGCGCTCCATCTGCCGCTCAAGGTCGGCAGCGATATTGCCTTGCTCAATGCCATCATGTATGTGCTCATCAAGGAAGACCTCTATGACCGGCCGTTTGTGGAAACGTGCACCACCGGCTTCGATGAGCTCGAGCAAAAGATCATGGAATACCCGCCGGAGCGTGCGGCTCCCATCTGCGGCATCGACGCGGAGGTCATCCGGGACACCGCGAGACGGCTTGCATCCGTAAAACCCGCCATGCTCTGTTATACGCTGGGGATTACCGAGCACACCTGCGGCGTGAGCAATGTCAAGACCGTGGCCAATCTCCAGATGCTTCTGGGAAACATGGGCGTGGAGTGCGGCGGCGTCAATCCCTTGCGGGGGCAAAACAACGTCCAGGGCGCATGCGACATGGGAGCCCTGCCCAATGTATTTCCGGGATATCAGCTTGTCAAAAACCCGGAAGCCCGTGCGAAATTTGAAAAAGCCTGGGGGGTTAAAAAACTTTCAGGAGAGGTCGGAATTACGATGCCCCAGATGATGGAAGGCCTCGTCAGTAAAAAGGTCAGGGGCTTCTATGTCTTCGGTGAAAATCTGGCCAACACCGAGCCCGATATCCGAAAAGTTGAGCATGAGCTCTCTTCCGCGGAATTTCTCGTTTGCCAGGATATCTTTCAAACTGAAACCACCCGGTTTGCACACGTGGTCTTCCCGGCTGCGGCATGGAGTGAAAACGACGGTACCTTCGCCAACAGCGAGCGCCGGGTTAGCCGGGTCCGGACCGCCAGCCCACCGCCGGGATTGGCGCGGCCGAACTGGTGGATATTCAAGCAGATTGCCAAGCGGATGGGTCATGACTGGCAATCCGACAGCGCACGGGAGCTCTGGGATAACGAGATATCCGTTTTGGCTCCCGGCCTCATGGGCATCAAATACGCCCGAATCGAAGGTGACGGGCTTCAGTGGCCGTGTACTCACGAGGAGCACCCCGGAACCTGCTATCTGCATCAGCGCGGAGAGTTCACCTGCGGCCGGGGCAAATTCATGCCGGCGGAGTGGACCCCTCCGGCTGAAGTGCCGGATACCGAATATCCATTCGTGCTTTCAACGGGAAGGCGACTCTATCACTATCATACCCGAACGCAGACCGGTCGCTGCGAGGGCTTGAATGACCTTCTCGGAGAAGAGACCGCCGACATCTCGTTGCAGGATGCGAGCACCATGGGAATTCAACCCCATGAGAAAATAAAGGTGAAATCGCGACGCGGCGAGGTGATCGTCAAGGCCCGGGTGACACCCGAAGTACCGCCGGGAATGGTCTGGATGGCGTTTCATTTCCGGGAAACTTGCGCCAACTGGCTGACCCACGCGGCATTCGACCCCGTATCATGGACGGCTGAATACAAGGCCTGCGCTGTTCAGATCGAGAAGATATGATTAACCACGGAGCTCACAGAGAAACACAGAGGGAAGCACAGAGAAGACCAAAAGAATCTTTGTGCTTCCCTCTCACCCTCCGTAGACGAAATTAGTAGTCTTTAAGCAGGAAGACCGACTCGGTTTTAAAAACCGAGTCGGTCTCTGTGCTGGATGTGACGAAGTGAGACTACGCCGCTTTCTCTATTCTGACCGCGCAGATTTTGTATTCCGGAATTTTTGATATAGGGTCCAGAGCGCCGTTGGTTAACTCATTCACGGCCGTTTCAAAAAAATGGAACGGCACGAAAGCAACTCCACGATCAGTGACGTCGCAAACCGTGGCTTTTACTCTCAGAGCGCCACGTCTCGAGACGATATTGACGTATTCTCCGCTCACAACATTGAGCGCCTTGGCGTCCTCCACATTGATCTCCGCCAACGCTTCAGGATAAAGACGATTCAAAGCGGTTCCCTTGCGGCTCATTGTTCCGGTATGGTAATGCTGATGCACACGCCCGGTCGTTAAAACAAACGGATACTCAGCATCCGGGAGCTCGGCGGGCGCTTTATACTCGATGGGGACAAAGAGCCCTTTCCCCCTTGCGATGCCATGGATGTGAAGAACAGGCGTGCCGGAATGATCAGGAGTCGGGCACGGCCATGTCAGGCTTTCCTTGTCAAGCCGGTCATACGTGATACCACCATAGCTCGGCGTAAGGGCATTGATTTCATCCATGATTGCGGACGCGTCCGCATAATCCATCTCATATCCCATTCTCTTGGCGATGCCCGCGATAATACGATGGTCTTCCAGAGCTTCTCCCGGAGCATCCAAGGCCTTGCGCACCCGCAGCACCTTACGCTCGGTGTTCGAAAAGGTCCCCTCCTTTTCAGCAAAACAGGCGCTCGGCAGAACCACGTCGGCCAGCTTGGCGGTCTCGGTCAGGAATATGTCCTGTACGACCAGAAAATCCAACGCTGAGAGGCTCTTTTCAACATGATGCGCATCCGCATCGCTCAGCATCGGGTTTTCGCCCATGATGTACAGCGCCTTGATCGATTTGCCGGATGCCGGGACCATCTCCGTAACGGTCATACCAACTTTTTCAGGGAGCGTCTTAACTTGCCAGGCTTTGGCGAATTTGCTCCGTATCTCTTCATTGGTTACAACCTGGTATCCGCTGAAAACATTGGGCAATCCGCCCATGTCACACGCGCCTTGGACGTTATTTTGGCCGCGAAGAGGATTGACGCCTCCCCCCGCAACCCCGATGTTTCCGCTGAGCATCGACAAGGAAGCGAGGCTCTTCACATTGTCCGTGCCGGTTGTATGCTGGGTGATACCCATCGTATACAGAATCGAGGCCGGTTTTTCCTTTGCGAACAGACGCGCCGCGGCAACAAGATCTTTCGCCGGGATACCCGTGATACCGGACACATATTCAGGCGTATATTTTGCCACGCACTTCTTTAACTCTTCATAACCCTCGGTGCGCTCTTCAATGTATGACTTCGCCTGAAGGTTTTCCTTGATGATGACATTCATGAAACCATTTATCCAGGCGACGTCAGTGCCGATCTTCTGCCGCAGCCATAAATGGGCAATATCCACCAGCTTGATCCTTCTGGGATCGATGACGATCAGCTTGGCACCGTTCTTCGTAACGGCTTCATGAATGTAATTCGCTATAATCGGATGATTTGCGGTAGTATTTGTACCGGTAATGAGAATGACCTTTGATTTCAAGACATCCTGATATGGATTGGTCATTGCCCCGCTTCCCAACGTGGCGGCAAGTCCTGCCACCGTCGAGGAGTGTCAGAGGCGGGCGCAGTGATCCACATTGTTGGTACCGATCACCGCCCGCATGAACTTCTGGAATAGATAGTTTTCTTCGTTGGTGCAACGGGCTGAAGTGAAACCTCCGATGGCATCCGGCCCACTCTCTTTCTTGATTTCACCGAACTTTCTCGCAACCAGCCTCAGCGCCTCATCCCAACCGGCTTCCTCGAATTCTCCGTTCTTCTTGATAAGCGGTTTTGTCAGGCGCTGATCGCTGGCAATAAATTCATATCCAAACCGGCCTTTAACGCACAAGCTGGCTTCGTTAACGTCAACAGCATTTTTGCCCTTCACGCTGACGACTTTATTGTCGAGAACATTGAGCTCCATTTGGCAGCCGCAGCCGCAGTAGGTGCAAGTGGTAGGCACCTTCTTAACGGTAAACGACCTTCCCTTCGTGAGACTTAGATTCTCCGTGAGAGCGCCCACGGGGCAAACCTGCAAACATTCCCCGCATTGTACGCATTTCTCCGTGTTGCCGGATATCCGGCGGACTCCTGCCGTCTCGACGACATCCAAAGCGCAAGCGCCTTTTATTTCTCTGCACGCGGTAACGCACCTGAGGCACATGACGCAACGATCCGGCCAGTGCTTGATCAAGGTTGTCGCATACGGCACATCATATGTTTTCTCGGGAGCATGATAGTCCACCGCTTTGATGCCGAGCTCGAATACAAGATCCTGAAGCCTGCATTCGCCGGCTTTGTCGCAGATAGGACAATCCAGCGCATGATGACTCAAAAGACGCTGCAAGGATTCCTGGCGCATGCCAACTAGACGGTCGGAATTGGAGATAACAGCCATACCCTCTACAACAGGAGTTTCGCATGACTGCACGGGCTCCGCAGATCCGCTGATCTCAACGACACATAACCCGCAGGACCCTATGGGATTCATTCTATCATGGTAACAGAGGGTCGGAATTTTGATCCCAGCGCTTTTAGCCGCTTGAAGGATTGTGGTATTCTGTTCGGTAATAACTTCCTTGCCGTCAATTGTCAGCTTGACCATACTCATATCTGTCTGCTTTCTTCCTTGGCAAATGTAGCATTCCAGCTAAACACATTGGATCCTGATCTGAAGTTGCTGTATCGATCCCTCCACTGGTCCCTTATTGCAGCGCCAGAAAGGATTGCTTGACAATTGCAACATACTTGGAGGGAAAGAGTCCCAAAGTCAAAACCCCGTATGCGGAAATGCAGATCGCGAGCACAATGGCGGGCGAGAAGATCAACGCCGGTCTTTCACCTTCCTTGGCCGCAGAGGGATCTTGCATGTACATGGCTACGGTTACGCGTAGATAATAATAAACCGATACAACACTGTTTATCACACCAATGATGGCAAGACCGATGTAGCCTTCCTTAATTGCAGCCGAGAAGATGTAGAACTTGCCCATGAATCCGGCTGTGGGAGGAATTCCGGCAAGGGAAAACAAAAAGAGACTCATGGCAATCGCGGCAAACGGATGTTTGAACCCGAGGCCTCTATAATCCTCGATACGAACGTATTCTTCGCCTTTTCCACCCAGGATGGTGATGATGGCGAATGCTCCGATATTCATGAAAGTGTAGGCCAGCATATAGTACAGGATTGCGCTGATTCCCTGCTCCCCGGCGGACAGGAACGCCACCAGAACGTAACCGGCATGGGCGATACTGGAATAGGCCAGCATGCGCTTGATGTTGTCCTGCACCAAGGCGATGACGTTACCGACACTCATGGTCAACACCGCCATTACCCAGATGAGCGCCGTCCATTCTCCCTGCAGGGAGGGAAGAGCTTCCATGAAGACCCGTGCGAAAGCGGCGAACGCGGCAGCCTTGGGCCCCGCGGACATGAAGGCCGTTATGGGGGCGGGGGCTCCCTCGTAAACATCCGGCGTCCACATGTGAAAGGGGACCGACGCGGTTTTAAAGCCGAATCCGATGACGAGAAGGGCCATCCCCATGATGACGGTGGGGCTGTAGGAGCCCGCGCCTGCGATGAATCTCGAAATCGCCTTGATATCGGTTGTTCCCGTGGAGCCATATAGCAAGGCGATGCCATACAGCAAGAAGCCGGTCGCGAATGAGCCGAGCAGGAAATACTTCAAGGCGGCCTCGTTCGATATCATCCGTGTCCGTGTATATCCGGCCAGGACGTACAACGATATGGACATCAGCTCAACCCCGAGGAAGATGGTGATCAACTCCGCCCCGCTCGCCATGATCATCATTCCGAGCGTCGCAAAGAGGATCAACGCAAAATACTCCCCGTGCTGCATGACTTCATTCTCGAGGTATTTGATCGAGATGAGAATAGTGAGCCCGGTGCCCAGCAGGAATATCAGCTTAAAAAATCTGCTGTAGTTATCCACCACCCACATGCCGCTGAACGAATACTCAACCGACCGCAAGTCGAACCCGGAAGGCTGGCTGCAAATGAGTGCCATGGCGGCCAGAACGCCCACGAGGCTCACATAGCCGTAACAGTCCTTGCAGCGGACGCTATAGAAAGACTGCATCAATAGGATGATAAATGAAAACAAAGCCAGAATGATTTCGGGATATACGGCGCTCAAATTGAATGTGGTCATTACCTGTTCCATAAGCTATCGCCTTTGATCCGCGGCAAACTGTTCAGGGTTTCTATTCGCTCAATTCGTATTCGACACGATATGTTTTTGAGCATCCGCAACAGTCGATCCCTGATGGTTAACCACTTCTAAGAGATGTCCAACGGATGCGTCCATCTTATCCAAAAAGGGCTTTGGGCATACGCCTATCCAAACAATGAATACGATTATGGGAAGGAGATATGCTAGCTCCCGCCCGCTCATATCTTTTAGATTCTTGTTTTCTTCTTTCGTGATGTTGCCGTACATGACCCGCTTGTACATCCATAAAAGGTACACGGCTCCCAATACGAGACCCACCGTGGAAAGCAAACCATATCCCAGCGACGCCTTGAATGCTCCGATAAGGATCAGCAGCTCCCCCACAAAGCCGTTCAAACCGGGCACGCCCATGGATGAGAAGGCGACCAGCAGGAACAGGCCCGCGAGCACCGGCATGACCTTCATGATGCCGCCGTATTCGGAAATGAGGCGGGTATGTCTCCGCTCATAAAGCATCCCGACGATCATGAAGAGGGCGCCGGTGCTTAACCCGTGGTTAATCATCTGGATGATACTGCCCTTGACCCCTTCCATGTTCAGAGCGAACATCCCAAGCATGCAGTAGCCGAGATGGCTCACGCTCGAGTAGGCGACCAGCTTCTTGATATCATCTTGAGCGAGGGATACCAGCGCCCCATAAATGATGCCGATGACCGACAGGCACAAGATGACGGGAATGAAATCAATGCTTGCCTGGGGAAAAATCGGGAGGCTGAAGCGCAGGAACCCGTACGTTCCCATCTTCAGCAGCACGCCGGCCAGGATGACGCTTCCCGCCGTGGGCGCCTCCACATGGGCATCCGGAAGCCACGTATGAAAGGGAAACATGGGGACCTTGATCGCAAACGCAAGGAAGAAGGCCAGGAAAAGCCAAAACTGCGCGTTGGACGGAAGACCGAGATTATAATACGACAGGATATCAAAGGTGAATACCCCCGTCGCCTTGTAGTACATCGAGTACAGGACAAGAATGGCCACCAGCATCAGGACGCTACCGCTCATGGTGTAAATGAAGAACTTCACGGCAGCGTATATTCTACGGGGTCCGCCCCAAATCCCGATGATGAAATACATCGGAATGAGCATGACTTCCCAGAACACGTAGAACAGAATGAAATCCAGGGAGCAGAACACCCCAGTCATTCCGATCTCGAGAAACAGGAGGGATATCATGTACCCTTTTACACCTTCCGTTACCGCCGACCAAGTGGAGAGGATGGCAAGCGCCGACAGAAAGGTGGTGAGAAGAACCAGAAGCAGGCTGATGCCGTCGATCCCCATGTGATAGTTGATGCCGAACTGGGTTACCCACGGAACGTTTTCAACAAACTGCATCTGCCATGTGCTGGAATCGAACAGAAAATACAGCGGAAGAGAAACAAGGAACGTCACGACAGCGGTGAGGAACGCCACCCATCGAAGCAGATCATGGCGTTTGCCATTGATCACGCATAGCACCAGGATTCCCAGCAGCGGCAAATACGTAATGACGGACAGGATCGGAAAGTTCAGCGAATTCATCATAGTCTCATCAAAAAGGCTAGTAGGTAATAACCGATGATAACGACACCGCCAATCAGCATCGTAACCGCGTAATTTCTCACCAGACCGCTGGCAGTTACCCGTAAAGTCCCGGCAAAGGAAATGAAGAGCCCAGCGACACCGTTCACAATTCCATCAATACCCCGGACATCGATAATGCGCGCGAAGAAATCAGATAAGAACAGGGTCAATCGTCCAAACCAGGTGTTGTAAATATTTGCCAGATAATCCTCGTAAATGCTGATCGGCTTATTGACGACCCACATGAACACTCGGCTGCCCTTGCGATAAACCCAATCGGTATCGACGCTGATGGTGGGCTCCGGATCAAGCTTCTTCAGCAGCATGAAGAATCCCAAACCCGTGAACAAAAGGATACCAAGAGCGCTGGTCACATGGTCACCCGTGTACGGATCGAAGTGGACCGCATAGGGAAGAAGATCGTAGAGCGGCCCGGGCACCACGCCGATGCCGATGCACAAGAAAGCGGCCATTCCCATGGCGATGAGCATATTCTTTGGCGGCTCCTTCGCTTCCAGTCCGGAGTCCTTACCGAAGAACATGTAGTATGGCAGCTTGAGGCCCGTGTGCAGGAACGTTCCAGCCGATGCCATGGTCAGCAGCAGGGCCACGGCAGGCCAATGATCGTGGCTCGCTCCCGCCACCACCATGGATTTGGTGACAAAACCGCTGAACAGCGGGAAGGCCGAAATGGCGAATCCTCCGATCATATAGAGAACAAGAGTAATCGGCATTGTTCTGTAGAGACCGCCCAACTCGGTCAGCTTACGCCGGCCGGTCATTTCGATGACCGCGCCCGCCCCCATGAAGAGGAGGCCTTTGTACAGGATATGGGCGAAGGCATGTGACACCGAGCCGTTCAAGGACATATCCGTCCCGATACCGACGCCCGCGACCATGTACCCCACCTGGCTGATGATGTGATAGGCCAAAAGCCTTCTGCTGTCGTTTTCAAGAACCGCGTAGACAACACCGTACAGGGCCATGATCGTCCCCATCCACACCAGGAGCTCGGTTCCGGGAAACACGCGAACCAGGACGTATACGGCTGTTTTGGTGGTAAAGGCGGACATGAAGACCGCACCGGTCACGGTTCCTTCCGGGTAGGCGTCCGTCAGCCAGGCGTGCAGGGGCGGCACCGCGGCATTCAACATGACCCCGATGAGGATCAGGTAAAACGACAGGCTGCCGTCGTGATCGAGGGGGCCGACCGCGATGGATTTCATCTTCATGTAATGAAGCATGATCCCGCCGAGCAGACAGACGCCCCCGAAAATGTGCACCAGGATGTACCGATATCCTGCTTCTATGGCCGCCTTTTCGCCCCGGGCGAAGACCAGGTATGCCGAAGAGAAGGCCATCAGCTCCCAGAAGATAAACAGGGTGAAAAAATCACCGGCGAAAGTGACCCCCAGCGATCCCCCGACATAGAGGAAAGCGGCCACGTGCTGACCCGGCTCCTTTACATGAAGCGCGTAGACGATGCTGATGAAGCACGCAATGGTGAAAACCCAGCCGAAAACGATGCTGAGCTTATCCACCGCACCGAACGTGAGCGTAATGCCGAGAAAGTCGTAGGTCCAATAGGTTCCCGAGGACATGGAAAAAACCGTCGCAACCCCGAGAATGGGGATCAGCATCAGGTACGCATCCCGCACCTTCCCGCGTAGAAAAGGAATGAGAAATGCTCCGGCAATGAATAATATGGACGGGTGAAACCAATCAATCATTGTAATAGTCCTCGCGCTGCATGATGCCGCCCTGGTGGCCCAAAAACTTCGAGACCAGAATGATCACGACGCAGGAAACAAAACCGTAAACTGCACCCCAGCCAGGTATCTTATCCCAGATGTACATGGCATGTTCGCGATGAACGAAGAAATCAGACACGAACACAAGCACCAGAGCAAGATAGCTCCACTTCTTCAACGTCCTTGCATTGGCCGGGTTTCCGACATAAAGGACGATCCTCGTGATCATCGGATCACCTCCTGCGCGAGACTCAAAAAATAATCCGGATAAATACCGATCAGCAATGAAATGATCGCCGTCACGACCAGCGGCACGACTACCATGGGGATTTCCTTGATTTCCTCATGATGGCCATCCCCACCATGGTGGGGAAGAACCGCAGTCTCATCCTTTTCAAAAAAAGCCTTGTACGTTATGGGCAAAAAATACGCGGCATTCAAAACGGTGCTCGCCAGCAAGGCAACCAGAATGGGAATCTGGTGGGCCTCCAGGGAGCCTATGGCGAGGAGCCATTTGCTGTTGAAGCCGGCCGCGGGCGGCACACCGATCATGCTCAGGGATGCGATAAAGAAAGCCGCCATGGTCCATGGCATCTTCTTCCCGATGCCCGACAGTTGGCTGACCTCCGTTTTATGCGCGGCGCAGTACAACGATCCGGCGCAAAAAAAGAGGGTGATCTTGGAGAAAGCATGATTGGCGATGTGCAAAATGCCGCCCACCATGCTGCTCGGTGTCAGAAGAACGGCGCCGAGAATGACATAAGATAGTTGGCTCACCGTCGAATAGGCAAGCCTGGCTTTGAGATTGTCTTTGGAGAGCGCAATGATGGAGCCCATCAGGATGGTGAACGTGACGACATAGGCCGCTGTTATGCCCAGATTCATGCGGGTCATCAGGTCGACACCGTAAATATGGAAGACAACCCGAAGAATCGAGAAAACCCCCACCTTCACCACGGCAACCGCATGCAGAAGCGCGCTGACGGGAGTCGGCGCCACCATGGCGGATGGAAGCCAGTTGTGAACCGGCATGACGGCCCCTTTTGCGAACCCGTACAAGAACAGGAAGAAGCCAGCAAAAAGAAGCGGCGATCCCGGTTGATCTCTCAAAAGCCCGTAGCTTTGGAAATCCGTGTTGCCCGCAACCATGTAGACGATAATGATGCCCGCCAACAAGAGGGTCTTGGACAAGCTCAAGAGATACAGGAAATACTTCCGCGCCCCTTCCTGGGCTTCGGGTGTTTCCTTGTGACCGACCAAAGGCACGGTGGCGAGGCTAAGAATTTCATAGAAGACGAAAAGGGTGATCAGGTTAGCCGAAAAAGCCACGGCAACGGTGGACGACAGGCTGATGGCGAAGCAAGCATAGTACCTTGTCTGGGCATGCTCCTTGGAGGAGCGCATGTATCCGATGGAGTAAAACGTGGTGATGATCCACAGGAAAGAGGAAACCGTCGCAAACAATAACCCGAAGGCATCGACCCGGAACTTGATGTCGATCCCCTGGTAGAAGGTCACCAGTGTGTATTCGATGGTATGACCTGAAAGTATGGCGGGCACCATGGAAATGACGATCGAGAACTTGATGACCCCGGCGAGCACGGACCAAAATTCGCGAAGATTGGGGCGGTCTCCGGTCCTTAGAATCAAGGGCACTGCCAGAAGAGAAGCCAGCACGGCAAGCAACGGCTTTACGGATATAATCGTTTCCACGGTTTCATTAACCTTTGCTTAAATTAATGTCATCCACATTAACGGTAGCTTTGTTCCTGAAAAGTGAAATGATGATGGCCAATCCCACAGCAGCCTCCGCCGCGGCAACCGTCATGATCATGAACACGAACACGTGACCGTCCATATTGTTCAGGAAGCGTGAAAATGCAATAATGGTCAGATTCACGGCATTCAGCATCAATTCAATGCACATGTAAATGATCAAGGCATTGCGTTGTGTGAAAACCCCCACCGCGCCGATTGAAAAGAGCACGGCACCCAACATCAGGTATGCATTTAATGAAACCATAGGCTACAATTCATGATCCGGAATGATGTGCTCTTTACCCGGATCATCAATCCTCCTTTTCGCTAGGATAACCGCACCGACAATCGCTGCGAGCAATAACACGGAGGCAATCTCAAACGGCAACAGGTACTCGGTGAAGAGCATCATGCCGACGGCTTTCGTCGTGCCGAATTGAGTAACCCCCTCTCCAAGTGCAAACAGGGAACCGTTGTTCTTGAACAGGTTCACCATACTCAGGAAAACCAGCCCGACCACCACCACGGTGACAAATTGCAGCAAGATCGTGTTTGTCGCCACTCGTCCTTCCTTCTCCTGAACATTTAGCAGCATGATCACAAAAAGGAACAGAACCATGATGGCCCCGGCATAAACGATGATCTGGAGCGCCGCGATCAAATGCGCATCCAGAAGCACATATAGTCCAGCCAGGCAGAACATGGTCCCGATCAGACTCATGGCGGCGGATACCGGCTTCTTATTGGTCACCATGAACAGCGCGGAAACAACGGCACCGAAACCGAGTATGGAGAACATCAATAATTGCATTTGGAGTAAATCCTCCTGATGTAGTCGATACGACCCTTCACACTTTCCTCGGATCTCAGCAGTTTTTCTTTCGGATATCGCATGTTGTCTCTATTCCGGTCCGCCAGCCCTTCATACTCGGAGCTCATGACGATCGCCTCCTTCGGGCAGACTTCCTCGCAATAGCCGCAGTATACGCACCGGGACATGTCGAGGATATAGCTGACGGGGTATCTCTCCGCCGTGTCTCCCCTTTCTCCGGCAACAATCGATATGGCGAAAGCCGGACATATTTTCTCGCAAAGCCCGCAAGCCACGCATTTTTCCGTTCCATCCTTGCGCGCGACCAGGACCGGACGGCCGCGATAGGCGGGCGGAAGCGTAACCCTTTCTTCGGGATAATAGACGGTGAAGACGCTTCTCTTTTTTCCCTTGGGAGGAATGACAAACCCGATCAGGTTTGAAGCAAAATGTTTGGTCGTGATGCACATTCCACGCAGGATCTCGAAAACATAAAGTCTTTCCCATAAGGTAAGCTCAATGTTCTTTCTTACCTTTTTGGGTCTCAACTTTTCCATCGGGACCCCAACCATCGGATGATTCTTTGTTTGATCAAGATCGGTCATCGTATTCATATTAAGAGAACCAGCCCAGTTATTAATATGTTGATGAGTGAGAGCGGCAGCACCATCTTCCAGCACAGTTTCATGATCTGGTCATATCGGAAGCGCGGAAGCGTCCATCGAATGGTCATCTGCAGCCATATGAAGAAAATCACCTTGGCGAAGAAGGTTCCTATGTTGACGAGCATTGCAAGGATGGAGGCGCCGTTCGCGCCTGCAAATTGAAAGAAGGAAAGGAGCATCGGATCACTGACGAACGGGAGGTGCCATGCTCCGAAAAACAGGGTCGTCACGATGGCGCTGATGGTCACGATCTCGAGAAATTCCCCCATCCAGAACATGGCGAATTTCATGCCGCTGTACTCTGTGAAATAGCCGGCCACGAGCTCCGATTCCGCCTCCGGGACGTCGAAGGGCGCCCTCTTGTTCTCAGCGATGGCGCAGGTGAGGAACAGAATGAAGCCGAGCGGCTGCATGAAAATGCCCCACCTGAAAAAATCGACCTGCTGAGCGCCGATCTCGGGGAGCTGGAGAGAGCCGTATACCATGATGACGCCGACGATGGTGAGTCCCATGGCCACTTCATAGGAAAGCATTTGGGCCGATGCCCGCAGCCCACCCAGGAGCGACCAGTTGCTGTTGGAAGACCATCCGCCGAGAACCACCCCGTAGGTGGCGAGGGAGGCGAAGGCGAAGATGAAGAGGATGCCCACGTCGAGGTCGGCGATGACGAGATTCACGTCATGGCCGAAAAGCTTATACTGCCCGCCAAAAGGGATGACCGCAAACGTGAGGATCGCCGGCACGAGGCTGATGAACGGCGCGATGGTATGGAAGAATCTATTTGCGCCGGTGGGGATGAAGTCTTCCTTGGTCAGAAGCTTGATGGCGTCGGCGAGGGAGTGAAAAAGACCAATCGCGGTGAAGCCGTATATGTCCGCCCGGTTTGCACCGATCCTATCCTGCATCACCGCGCTTTGCTTTCTTTCCACCCACCCCAGTATCGGTGCAAAAAAGCCCAAATTGACGCTGAATATGAACATAATCTTTGCTATGGACTCGATCAGATCTGCAACCATGGTTATCTATCGCATTCTCCGCCGATCATGTTGATCATGTCGAAAGTGGGGACGATATCGGCGATGAGCCTCCCCTTCATCATCCTGGGCATTGCGGCGGTGAGGGGAAAACAAGGGGGCCTCACCCTGCATTTAAAGGGCTTGCCGCTCCCGTCGCTCACCAAATAAAACCCGAGCTCTCCATTGCCCCCCTCAACGGCGAGATAGATCTCGCCCGGAGGAGGCTTGATGCCTTCAATGACGGTCTTGAAGTGAAATATCAACGAGTCGATTCTATTATAGATGTCGTCCTTTGACTGCCACCTGTAGTACGGCATGTCAACGTTTATGGGTCCGGAAGGAAGCTGATCAAGCGCCTGCTCCACAATCCGCATGCTTTGATGTATTTCCTCCATTCTCACCAAGTACTTGTCGAAGTTATCGCCATGCTCGCCGATCGGAACTTCAAAATCCATCCGGTCATAAACCAGATAGGGTTGGGACTTCCGTACGTCGTAGGGAACCCCGCAGGCCCTCAGACAAGGGCCTGTAAATCCATATGCAATCGCCTCTTCCGCCGGCATGATCCCCACATCTCTCACCCTGTCGATGAAAATCCGGTTCTTGGTCAGGAGCTTATCCACATCTTTCCATAAGATGCGGACTCTCTTGAACACTTCCCCGGTTTTTTCCTTGAAGCCATCGGGAAGATCGTTCTTCAGCCCGCCGATCCGCACATAGTTGGCCGTGACGCGCGCTCCGCAAAGCATTTCGATCAGGTCCCAAACGAGCTCTCTCGCTTCGACAAAATAGAGAAAGGCCGTGAAGGCGCCGAGCTCCAGACCGCTTGCGGCAACATTGGTCAAATGATCGGATATGCGTGAGAGCTCGCTGGCGATGACCCGGATGTATTTGCATCTTTCGGGGACATCGATGCCGATGAGCTTTTCCACCGCCAGCGCATAGCCCACATTATTGATGAGAGGGGAGACATAATTGAGGCGATCGGTGTACGGTATCACCTGTTGCCAGGTGCCGTTCTCGCACATCTTCTCGAACCCTCTGTGGAGATACCCGATATCCACTTTCAGGTCCACGATGGTCTCTCCATCGAGGGTCGCGAGAAATTTCACCGTTCCATGGGTCACCGGATGTGACGGACCCATGTTGATCACCATGTACTCGCTATGAAGATTTTTTTCTATGTCAGGCATGACTCAGACAATGGCTAGTTAAAATGTTAATTCATTGGCCCAATCAAGGGCTGCCTCTTCTTAATGGGATAATCTTTTCTCAGGGGATGCCCTTCAAATCCTTCATACAAGAGAATCCTTCGCAGCTCCGGATGCCCCGTGAAGGTTATGCCGTACATATCGAAGGCTTCCCGTTCAAACCAATCCGCGCTGATCCATACCGGAACGATGGAATCGATACTGCAATCGGATTCGGAGACTCTCGCCTTGATCCTCACCCGTCGGTTGTATTTCAAGGAATACAAGTGATACACAACCTCGAACCGCGGCTCATTGCCCATGTAATCCACCGCGGTCAGATCCATCATGAAGTTGTAAAGAAGCGCTTCATCATCCCTCAAGAAGGTGCATACGGCGACGATGTCTTCCTTCTTCACGACGGCGGTATCATCCCCCCGGTGGGAATGGGTCTCAAGGATCGAGCCCGGAAACCGTTCAGCCAGCTTATTCAGAGTCACGCTTGCATCCATAAACGAACACTTCCTAGAAGTTCAACGACGTTTCTCAACACTTGTTTATAGTTACCGGTGCCGCGCCTCTCGGCCAATCCGACCATTTTTCCTTGGCGACTTTCTCTTGGAGCTTCAGCAATCCATCGAGCACCATCTCCGGCCGCGGCGGACATCCGGGGACATAAACATCCACCGGGATGAGGGTGTCGATGCCCTGCACGGTCGAATAGTTGTCGTAAAATCCACCCGATACCGCACAGACGCCGAATGCAAACACCCACTTGGGCTCCGCCATCTGATTATAGACTTTCACCAGAATGGGCGCCTGTTTATGACTTATGGTTCCAACCACCATCAGAAGATCGGCTTGTCTTGGGGAAAAACGCGGCAGCGCGGCACCGAATCGGTCGAGGTCATATTTCGGACCCGCCACGGACATGAACTCCATTCCACAACAGGCCGTGACGAATGGGTACAGAAAGAAGGAATACTTTCTTCCCCAATTAACAATTTCCTGCAATTTGGTTAAAATCACGTTGCCGCCCAGCAAGCTTACCGATTCTTCTGAATCCGGCGGGCCTTGCGTCAAGTCCGGAGAGGCACCATCTCTTCGATTTTCTATTCCCATTCCAATGCCCCCCTTCTCCACACATAAACCAAGCCTAACGTCAATATGGATAGGAATATCATCATCTCTATAAAACCAAACATGCCGAGCTCTTTGAAGAGCACGGCCCACGGGTACACAAAAACAGCTTCAATATCAAAGATGACAAAGAAGAGCCCCACCAGATAGAATTTCACGGAAAACCGCAGCTTGGGCGAGACAATTGGACTCTCGCCACACTCGAAGGGCTCCATCTTATCCGCGAATTTCTTTTTTGGTCCGATCAAGGTGGTGGCGACGATCATCCCCACGGCAGTGGCGGCCGCCAAGAAAAGCATTATGACTACAGGAATATATTCGTTCATTAGATTGATCCGCTAGTAGAGTTTCTTCTTATTACGCCGCCTCTCTCAAAAAATTTCTTCGAGGCCGAGCACTTCCGAGCCCCGTTCATACACTTGAAGCCGCTAGACCGCCAACAATTCCCACTTGCCCCTTAGGATAGAGGGCACGTGAATGTTATCACACTTTCAGCTCGAACCTTGCGCTAAACAGGCAAGCCCACCCTCAACCGGGGGATGCCTTAAAACCGAGCCACTCTTTTGGGAATTGACAAACACCACTTTTCGGGTTCGTCGTATAGCAGGTTCCGCGAAGGCGGTCAAGTGAAATAATTCCCGCTTGGAGATTCGACACAAAGCAGGTTGGTTTCAGCCCGAATCCTCCACTCCACGGCCAGTCCGTCTTAGAGGCACCAAACACTGGCTTCGAAATGGTCAGACTATATCGCTCCAGTGAACCTTGCCTCTGATGCCACGGCGAGCACTGGAGGAATCTGGATTCCTTCCTTTTCGGCAACGAGTTGATCGGCCATCTTGCGGGCTTCCTCCCCGATTCTCCCGGCTTCCGCCCTTGCCTCTTCAACCATTGCTGCCGCCTCATCGTCAGCCTGAATGAATTCCTCTATTTCGATCTTCTTCGATCTTCATCAATAGAAATCCGGTTCCAAGTCCATGGAAGCCAAGCAGCCAATAACCACATGAATTCCCGGATGGAAATTCATGATTTCAGCTTTCCCCACCCTTTTGCCCAGAAGTCGTCCTTGCTGTAGAAGTAGCCAACCTTCACCTTGAACACGAATTTGTCGTAGGTCGTTTCCAAAAACTCGCCCATTGCTCC
>Ga0351873_10062_pt1 | contig 32528 bp, 20 predicted proteins | sample TotcelFGM3001N11_FD_206764 | JGI IMG/M metagenome (GOLD analysis project Ga0351873, IMG submission 206764) | Enriched cells from coal bed in the Powder River Basin, Montana, United States - Total cells FGM rep2 HSBNCT.FGM.300.1.N11 ... | reverse complement strand
AGGGCATTGTGGACAGATGTGATTGCCTGCCTCAACTATTTTCACCACAATGAAGCTATTGCAATCGATGGCCTTGATTTTATAAACATGCTTTACCAGCCTGAGAGACTCCATTTACTTGAATACCTAAAAGGGAAATCACCATCTGATCGTGATCAACTGGTTAATGAGTTGATTCAGAAATACGATCTTATTTCAAAAATAAATCAGATTCCGGAAGAGTTATGGAAGCTTCAAACTGGTGATGAATTGAAGAAATTTGCCAGCTCTCCAGTTGTTACGCTGGGTTCCCATGGGCATATGCACTACAACTTAGGTCAGGTATCAGTGGAGGATGCCACGAAAGAGCTTAAAACGTCTAAGGCGCTTCTTGAAGAGACTACACAAAAGGAGATCAGTATGATCGCTTATCCCGATGGCAGTTATTCTAATGAAGTGAAAGATATTGCCGAACGGTTGGGGTATGACAAGCAGTTGGCTGTCAGATATCAGTGCGCGGATGATTCGACTGATTTACGCATTCTTCCACGTTTTGGCGTTGCCGTGACCACAACATATGAATCTAATATGTTTTTTATTAATAAGTCTTTCAATACGCTAGGATTTAACTAACCAGGGATGGATGAATATAGTTTTAATCGTCTTGATGAAGAAACCTACCATTGCCTTCAGGAACTCTATCTTAAGTCTTTTGGTTTAAAAGAGACCATTTCCTTCATCAGGAACAAGTATGACACCGCTTACACGGGCGTGAAGAATATAGGCTACACCGCTTTTGATCAGAAAGGCACTCCGTCAGCCTATTATGGTGTTTTCCCAATGATTTTAACGGCTGAGGGGGAAGATATTCTGGTTGCACAATCAGGTGATACCATGACCGCCCCTGATCACAGGGGAAAAGGACTTTTTATCAAATTGGCCCAACGAGCCTATCAATTGGCATGGGAACTGGATGTAAAAGTGGTATTCGGGTTTCCGAATGAGAACTCATTTCCCGGATTCAAAAAAAAGCTGAACTGGGAGTTTCATGATTTCATGCAACGGTTCACCATCACAAATCCGGCTCTTCCCTTGTGTGAGATCTCTTCAACATCAAAGATCCTGTCGCGATTGTATCAATCTTATGCCAAACTGATTCTAAAAAGGTTCAAAATCACCCTTACTGAGAAAGATACGGACGAGTTCAAAGATCCCAAATCGATCGCCTGTATAAAAAAGGATATCCATTTTTTCAACTACAAGCTGTCGAATCCCAAGAACTTCCTGATCCGGATAAATGGATTTTCCTTATTAATAAAAACGGATCCTCACCTCCTGATCGGGGCTGTCAACTATTTTGAGGCTGACCGGGTCCCGGACTTTTTATCCACCATCAGAAAGCTTGCATTGATGCTTGGTTGCAAAAAATCTCAGATTACGATCAGCAGGAATCTGTGGTTGTACGAGTACCTCACTCCTTTTCACAAACCAGAAGACTCGTTACCAATTGGATTCCTCCAACCTGTTAGAACTGTTCCTGTTGAGCAGATTGCATTTACGTTAGCAGATTACGATACTTTCTGAATCGATTAGCTGCTGTTTCAATAACAGCATCAGATTTCCTAGTTTGATTCTCAGTAAAATTCAGCTACGGATGATTTAGCTTATGGTTAATGGTTGTTTCAGATCCTACGATAGAAATCGAATAAACATTCCCTTTAAAAGGAGCACAAGCTCGTGACGGAATTTGAACCAAACCAGTATTATACTAACAACCAACTGACCTGAATGAAACAGTATACGTGTTTGATCAGTGATGAAAATCTCAGATACAATTACAACTGTCATAAAGATGACTGGAAGATAAATTATTTTCCAACGGTTGAATTTAAAATGAAATATTTTTCTACTTTCGAAATAGAGTAAAAGTGCCTGGAGGGGTTTAACCATAAAATTCACCCAAACAGCCCCCATCAGGCCAAACCACTGTATCATGAAGATTGCAGCAATTACCTCAAAAAATGCACTGATAGCGAAGACGCGTGGCAAGACCTTTGTTCGTTTAAAGAACATAAGAGGAGCTAGGAACATATAGAACCAAATACGGGAAGCATATCCCAACGCAAGTATAGTAAGCAGAGAGAATGCCTGATAATAAATCTCCTTTTTAATAACAACAGGAATCAGGATCGGAGCCAGTATAACAAAAGTTGGGATCAATAAAAGGATGAATGCTGTAAGGCCATTATAATATCTGTTAACCTCGAGTGTACTACCATGTAGATTCTGGTCTTTCCAAATAGTGTATACCTTAGGGTTTACTGTGCTCACCAATCCAACAAGAAGGAGCTCAATTCCCAACACAAGTTTTACACCAAAATCATAAATTCCAACATAAGTAGGATCCCCCATAAACCGTAGGATGATGAACCGGTCAATGTAACTGACAACCCAGATTAACAGTGCGTAAATCATGAGGGGGGTAGTATAGTTTACAATTTTCCTGACATTTGCGCTTTCCCACTGCAGGCCATATTCTGATTTAACTAACAATAAACATATTGAGGCAGAAACAATTGCTGGAATCATTCTTCCCACAATCGGGCCAAATAAGGTGTAAGGCATTAGATACAAGATCGTAAGTGAACCCCCGACAGTAAAGATAAAGTTAAAGATATTAATCCAGAAAAATCTTACAGGTCGTTGTTGGTTAACTAAAATAGCTGAATATGTTTTAAAAATCCCGTTAAAAACACCTGATATGATGGTAAATAGGCCAAACGGTATGAGTTCCAGAACGTTCCCTCCGCTAAAAGTAATATCAAAAATACGAACTCCACCAAGGGTAAATAAGATAAAGATGACTGCTGCAGAGATCATCAGACCTATAAACACGGTTCCAAAGAACTTTCCTAATCTTTTTTTATCATCCTTATAATCAAAATACAACACTCCAGCTGACATGTCCAGGCCAAAAGATGAGAGAATCTGTATAAAGTACATTAAACTAATAAAGAGTGCATTGATGCCAAACTGAGACGGTGTAAGATAAGCCGTGAACCAAGGTATCAAGAAAAACCCTGAAGCATAAGGCAGTGTCCCAACAATGGTATAGATTAATGATGACTTAAAGAAGGACCGGGAGATCATTTAATAAAGATTCATACTCAAATACAGAGGTGAAATTATTAAAAATTATTTACGTACCTATTATTTTATAGATATCTGCTCAAGAAATTATGCGTGGCAGTTTGCCTCCTTTTCCGCAATTCATGCAAAATCTAGTATATTTGCTTGTCTCAATCTTGATTGGCAGAATACGTAATACTCTGCTCCCACTCATCTTCGTAGATATATTATGAGAGTCCTGCTTCTAGCAAATATAAACTCCCCACATATTCATAGATGGATTAGCGGATTAACTTCAAAAGGGATTCATCTCTATTTATTTTCTTATGATATCCCAGAAACAAGTTCCGTTTCCTTTTTAGAAAGTTTAAATGTTGAATACAAAATAATTGTTGTGCAAGGTTTGGTCAATCCTATAAGAAAATGGATCAGGTTTATACAGTGCATATCTACCTTGCGAGAAATTACTAAAACCTTTCAGCCAGATATTGTTCATGCCCATTATATATACAATTATGGATTCCTGGGTGCCATTTCAATGGTAAAGAACCTTATCATTAGTGTTTGGGGGACAGATATTCTTATTCACCCATATGAGAATACCCTGAAAAGGCTTTTAATCAAATTTAGTTTGAAAAGAGCATTATTTATTTGTTCAACAAGCAATTACCTTCGAGATGCTGTATTCTCCCTATCGAAACGAACATCCTTGGTAATACCTTTTGGTATTGATACAAACCTCTTCAAACCCATAGATATTTCCATCCCAACTCACCAAAATTTTATCACAATTGGTACGGTAAAATGGCTTGAAGAAATTTATGGGATCGATATTCTGATACGCGCTTATCATCTTTTCAAGACCATGTATCCTTCACTTGGAACCCGTTTGCTAATTGTAGGGAAAGGCTCACAAAAAGCAGTACTAGAATCTCTGGTTAATCAATTTGAACTGACTGGACAGGTGACCTTTATTGACAATCCTAAGACACAAGATATTTGGAAGTATCATAATATGATTGATATATTTGTCAACCTTTCCAGGAGCGAGAGTTTCGGAGTATCCGTGCTTGAATCCTCAGCCTGTGGAAAACCTATAATTGCTAGCCGGATCGGAGGGTTAAAAGAACTCATTGTTGAGGGTGTAAACGGAGTTTTAGTAGAATCAGAAAACATCAGAGAAGCAGCTGAAGCCATCCATTCGTTGACTGTTGATCCAGTCAGACGGCATAAAATGGGAACTGCTGGGCGCCGGAGAGTTTTGGAAAAATATGAATGGGAATCATCACTTGTGCAAATGACAAACCTCTATTATAGCGTGCCGAAGAGACCTTAAGTTATCGACAAACCTATTATATTTTATTGCATATGAGAAGCCAGTTGTTTTTTCGAATTATCTACTCACCTAAAATTAATTATCTCATCAGAAATATGAGTAAATTTCTGAAACCAATATTGCCTATCCATCTTATGATACCTCCGGTTGGTGTTATTCGCTTTGATGTTAACGGACGAAGAGTGAAATTTGCAGTGAATCAGACAAGTTTCTTTGGCACGATAATATTTTGGCTGAAATACAGAAAATTTGAATATACGGATATTTTTTGCGACTTGATCAACGAGATCGATTGTTTTTTTGATATTGGAGCTAATATCGGATACTATTCTCTCCTTGCAGCTTCTATCAATCCACGGATCACAGTAAAAAGCTTTGAGCCTTCCACTGGCCCCCTCTTTTATTTGAGAAAAAACATTGCCTTGAATAGATTTCAGAATCTTATCACTGCTGAGTCAATTGCCCTTTCCGATTATAATGGCGAAATTGACTTCTACGAGATGAAAACCGGGAAGTACAAATATCCCGGTTTTGATTTTGATCTTTCTGGAGAAGGGAATACAGGTTCATTGACAGAAGAAAGAAATTTTGTCATTATTAAGGTTGACACACTGACTTTAGATGAATATTTTCATCAACATCAGAATCTAAAGATTGATCTAATCAAAATAGACACTGAAGGGACTGAACATCTGATATTAAGAAAATCACATGAAATTCTCAAGACAATGAAACCAATTATTATTTGCGAAACTCTATTCAATAAAATTGAGAGCGAACTTGAGGAGATCATGCTTGAGTTTGGTTATGAATTTTATAATCATGTTCATGAAGGATTAAAACAAGTCTCGACTATAAAAAGAAATGAGGATAATAATGTCCGAAATTGCTTCTTCGTACATCCCTCAAAAAAGGATCTAATTAAAAAGTTTATAGTATGATATTAGGACAAAAATCATCGATTGCCAAACTAAGATAACTCAATGACTGGCAGGATATTAGGAATTATTTTCATAATTTTCTTACTTTTTCATTCTGAGAACCGGGGACAATCGAGTATTGTTGAAACTAATCCCATTCAGGAAAGGATTGATTCTTTGAATAAAGAATGTGCTGAATTCGATTGGATAAATCTTGAAGATTATCTCCAAACCTGCCTTGAAGCATATTCATTATCTGACTCAATACATTATACACTTGGATTAGTGCAATCCCAAATCAACATTTGTCAATATTACAATAGTAAAAAGAAATATTCCGAAAGTATCGAAGGTTATTTTACAGCTTTGAAAATTGCTAAAACTAATAAATTTAACTTTGAGTTGGGAGTTATCAACGGACAAATTGGGTATAATTATGTCGATTTAAAACGGTATGATCAGGCAAAAGAATTTCTTGAAAAGTCTATTACCCTTAATACTCAAACCCAAAACTTCAATCAAAAAGCATTCTCATTATGTGATTTAGGAAGACTATATTATCAAAAGGGAATGTATCACGAAGCCTTGACAAGTTATTACTTAGTCTTCGCATTCTTTGATAGTATTACATTGCCTAGAGCAAAACTACATACATATCGAGGACTTGGAACCGTGAATTTTTACAAGCGTCAATTCTCATGGTCTCTTTATTATTATCACAAGGCAATTCAGATAGGTATGGAAAATAACCTGATGCCTGAATTGGGCCCAATATATACCCTGATCGCACATGTATATCAAGAAATGGGGAATACCCAACAAAGCCTTGAATTTAATAAAAAAGCTTTAGAAATCAGAGAAAGATTTAAACTTACAGAGCATATTGGAAGTTCATTGGTAAATATCGGTACTATTTTTCTGGATCTTAACCAACTAGACTCTGCGGATCACTATATTTCTTATGGATTACACATGCTTAAAAACTCGAAAGACTATCATTTGATATCATACGGAAACAAGCAACTTTTCATGCTTGCAATGAGACAAGGGAATGTTCCAAAGGCTCTCGAGACATTTCAACTTTATGAGTCCTCTCTTGATAGCCTTGAAACTATAACCAACAAAAGCGAAATTGAATTACTTGAAACGAACTATAAAATTGCAGAAATTGAAAGAAAAAATGAATCTCTCTCTCGAGAAATTGAGATCCAGTCCCTAGAACTTAAAAACCGAAGTTATTCAGAGCTTATAACCCAGTTAATCATAGGTGTTATCGTTACTTTGCTGTTAATCTTAATATATATCTACGAACGAAACAAACTGGGAAAAAGCAAACTGGAGCGGATAAACAAAAAGCTTAATACGGAGGTTGAGGAACGAAAGCAGACTGAAGCCAATCTCAGGAGGAGTGAAGAGTTATTCCGTTTTGTGACGGAACACACGCTCGATATCATTGTTCGAATGGACCGGAATTTCCGATACCTCTATATTTCCCCATCAGTTCTCAGGCTGTTTGGATATTCCCCGGCTGATCCTGTCAACGTCCCGCCACTCAGAGACTTGATTCCGCATAGCTTTCAAGAGGAGCTGAGAATAAAGTACCTGGAAATGATCCGGACAAAAGAGCCGGTCATGCTAACCCACCAGTCGACGCGTAAAGATGGCTCCCTTTTCTGGTCGGAAAGCCTGGTAAATCCCATTTTTGATCCTAAAACCGGAAAGATCAGGGAGACCATTACCGTGATCCGCGACATCACCGACCGGGTTGCCTATGAGGAGTCTCTCTCGGAGAATGCCAGGCAGAAGGAGTTATTGCTTAGAGAGATTCATCACCGTGTAAAGAATAATTTCGCTATCCTGGTTAGCCTGATGAATATGCAGAAGGGGAGCTCTCATCCGGGAAATTTCAATGATTTTCTAACCGAATTGCAGGGCAGGATCCGGACTATGTCGTTGGTTCATGAACTTCTCTACCAGTCATTTGAAATCGATTATATTCAATTCGGTGAATACCTTGAACACCTTATCAGCATCATTTCCAGAGCTTACAATACACATTCTGTCACGATTAATTCAACCGTTGAGACATGCATTCTTGATGTTGAAACCGCACTGCCACTTGGACTTATCGCCAATGAGATTCTTACGAATGCATTCAAATATGCATTTGCTGATCAGCCGGATGGTGAGCTATGGATTGATCTGAAATGTTACTACGATGATACACATCCCGAAGAGCCTTATTCACATACCCTCACAATCAGGGACAACGGGCCCGGCTTGCCAAAAGATTTCTCTCTTGAAAACCAAGGATCCATGGGTTCACAAATCATTACATTATTGATTGAACAGTTGGAAGGAAGACTCGATCTTTCCGGAGATGGAGGGGCCACCTTTACGATCTATTTTTCAGATGAGAAAAGAATATAGGTTTTGGAAATGTTTACTTTTGTTTCATGAACACAAACCAAGAACAGATCACCTTTATCGGTGCCGGAGCTATCGGGACAGCCCTGGGAAACATTCTCGCATCAAAACCGGAATACAGGGTTATCTTGCATTCGATTGATGATGAAGCTGTTCATGCCATTTCGTTTAACCATCAGAATACGAAATACTTTCCCTCAATACAGTTGCATCCTGAACTGCATGCTACTACCAACAACCAGGTAATCAGGGATTCATCACTCCTCTTTCTGGCCATCCCTTCAGGCATCATCATTGATTACCTGGAGTCTATCCGACACTACATCCCCGAAAATGCTATCCTTGTCAATCTTGCTAAAGGGTTTGGGACTGAGCACAAAACCATCTGTTCATGCCTGCAGCAGCGATTTCCAAACCCTGTATGCACCCTGAAAGGGCCCACGTTTGCCAGGGAGATCATCACCCTTCTGCCAACCGGGTTTACGCTGGGGTATTCCCATGATAGTCAGATCGATACATTCAAAAAAATCTTTTCAACCACAACCATCTATCTTGACTTTACACCTGATATTACCGGCGTTGAGATCCTCAGTATTCTGAAAAACATCTATGCCATTGTACTTGGTATTGTTGATGCCCAATTCAATTCCCCAAATCTGCGATTCCTGGTTCTGACCAAAGCCTTCCGCGAGATGCGACGAATCCTGCACCATTTTGGCGGATCCGACGAGACCTTGTTCAACTACTGTGGATATGGGGATTTCACACTTACTGCACTCAATGACCTGAGTCGGAACAGAACCCTCGGGCTTCTCATTGGTAAGGGCTTCTTTACTGAACACGTCTCTCATGAGCTGGTTCTGGAGGGAAAAACAGCTGTAACCATCTTTTATGAGGAGCTTTCAAAAAAGCTTAAAGTTGATGAACACTTCCCCATCGTAGCTGAATTGTATAAAATATTCACCAGCCCATATGACACCTCTTCTTTCGTAAATGCTATCCTGTCGCTGCGGGAGTCTTGATTTTTGCTATCTTTGCATCAAATTCCAGGGTTAACAACCTGGATTAACCCGGGACTTTTACCCCGGATATGGGGCTGACCGGTTTTGACAGCAGCGAAGTGGCCTTGTAAGCATGCCGAGTTTCTGTACAGGGGTCTCGAAAAAACATCTGTGCAAGCCATAATAACTGGCGACTATCAATATCAAATGGCTGCGTAACTTTAGAAGTTAATGCGCCTTTGTCTCCCGGAAAACCATTCTCAGCGGTGTTCCGGATGAGGCATCAAAAAAGTTGAGATAGGTGTGGTGAGGTTCCGGCATCACAGCGAAATAAAGGAACTACGGATTCGATAGGTTGGCCGCTGGCCGGTTGGGTCCCGACAATCAACCAGAGGATAAGCATGTAGAAAGCATTGTTGCTACCTGTTTGGACGAGGGTTCGAATCCCTCCAGCTCCACTGGCCTGAAAGGCAATTTAACGTAAACCACTGAAAACTAATTACTTCAGTGGTTTTTACATTTTTGAGACGATCTGCTGGGTATGTTCAGCGATGATTAACTCCTCATTGGTCGGAACCGTCATAACAGTAATCCTGGAAGAGGGTTTGCTTAACACCTTTTCTTGTCCCCGAACTCCCTCATTGGCTGTATTGTCAAACTCAATACCCATGCATTCCAGATGGGAACAGCAGGCTTCACGTGTTTTCCAGTCGTTTTCCCCGATGCCGCCTGTGAAGATCAGGATATCGAGTCCTCCAAGTGCAGCAATATAGGATCCTATGTACTTTTTAATCCGGTACCGGTACATGGAAAGTCCAAGAATAGCTCGTTCGTGCCCCTCTTCCGCAGCCTTCTCAATCTCCCGCATGTCGGATGAAATCCCCGTAATACCAAGCATTCCGCTATGTTTATTAAAAAGGGTGTCGGCCACCTTGATGCTCAACTCCTCCTGCTCAACCACGAAAGTCATGATGCCGAGGTCTGTATCCCCGGCCCTTGTTCCCATGATCAATCCCTCTACCGGGGTTACTCCCATGGAAGTATCGATGGAGTGGCCGTTCAGGATGGCAGCCATCGACGAACCATTTCCGAGATGGCAGGTGATGATCTTTTTTGTATTCATATCCACGTTCAGAATTTCACAGGCACGCCTCGCTACATAGAAATGGCTTGTTCCGTGAAATCCGTAACGACGGAGTCCGTATTTGGTATACAATGAATACGGGATGGCATACATGTAAGCATGCTCGGGCATGGTTTGATGAAATGCCGTATCAAAGACTGCGACCTGTGGCACGAGGGGCAGCAAAAGCTGCATAGCCTGAATTCCACTAAGATTTGCCGGGTTATGAATGGGCGCCAATGGAATGCACGCTTTGACATCCTTGATGGTCTCATCGGTAATTAACGCACTCTCCCTGAACCGTTCGCCTCCATGAACCACACGGTGGCCCACAGCATCAATTTCGGAGAGTGCGTCGAGACATCCATGTTTCTTGCTGATCAGCACACCCAATATGTATTCAATCCCAACACTATGGTCAATAACCTCGCCTTCCAGCTTTACTTTGGTTCCATCAGGTTTTTCAAATTTCATGAAGGAACCCTTCAATCCAATCTTTTCTATAATCCCTTTGCCAAGGATGGTTTTTGTTTCAATGTTGAAGAGCTGGTATTTGATGGAGGAACTTCCACAATTCAAAACGAGAATATTCATTCTTTAGTTGTTTTTTTTGAGATATTTTCACCTTCGCAATTGTATTCATAAAATCCCGCACAGGTACTTCTGCCCAGTTTGTTTCCCCGAACCAGTTTCTTCAGAATCGGGGATGCAATATACCTCGGGTTTCCAAACTCACCATAAAGATTTTCCATCCAGCGGAGTACCTTTTCAAGACCAATTTTATCGGCCAATTCAAATGGTCCAAGGGGCATGTTAAAGCTGGTACGAGCCGTGAGGTCAATATTTTCCATTGTCCCTACCCCCTCCATCAGCACCTCACACGCTTCGTTGAGCAAGACAACAAAAAGCCTGACACTGATCAGTCCGGGTGATTCGATCACCGGAATGGAGATTTTATCCAGCAATGCCACAAATTTCATCACCTTATCGTATGACTCGTCGGAAGTATGCAGTCCCCGCGCAACTTCTGCAACACTGGCTCCGGGAGCCGAAGTGGAGATGTGCATACTTACACACCGATCTTTGTGCTCAAGTTCCGACGACATTTCGGTAATCACCAGAGTGGATGAGTTAGTGGCAATGATGCAATCAGGACTCACATACTGTTCAATATTCCGGAAGATCTGCTTTCTCATGATCAGACTGGATTCCCGCTGTTTCGACTTGATGGCATCGATGACCAGCTCGCAATCCTTGAAGTCAGAATAGGAGATCGTTCCTTTGATCCTGGAGAGAATCGCTGCTTTATCACTTGGAGTGAGTCCCCAGCGGTTTATCTGTCGATCCAACTCCTTGGCAATCTCCACAAAAGATTTTTCTATAAGTTCCTGGCTGAGCTCAAGAAAAATGACTTCAATGCCATGTTTTGCAGAGGTGATCGTTAAATCCTGACCAACAGTGCCACAGCCTACAATACCAATCGTTGAAAAGAGCACTTTTGGTCTAGCATCCTTGCTAAGTCCGTAATTTTCAATTGGTTCTACAACTAATTCTGCCATAATACCTGATGAGTTTCGATGACCTGATAACGATATAAAATACGTGTCTGCAAAGGTATGATTATTTATTATTTGTTAACAGATTCACAGTTAGAAAAACAGAAAACAATCATTAAAAATATTTTGTATCGTTCGATGTTAATAGTATCTTTGTTATGAACATTTAATGCTCATGGGACCCCGGATTATCCTTGCACTCCTTCCACTAACTCTGTTTCTTCCTCCGGAAGCCTTAACCCAAACAGTTGTTGCCAATTTTATTGCCCCTGATACGGTTTGTGTGGGAGAGACGATTACATTGACCAACACCTCTACAGGAGGATCCACCTACTATTGGAATTTCTGTTCGGGGAATGCAAATACTAATCCATTAGGAACGAATGTTGGTAATCCTGGAGGGTTACTCAATGTTCCTGTCTATCCAACTTTAGCTCAAGATGGAGATGATTGTTTCAGTTTTGTTCCAAATCAGGGGGCTGGAGTCAGATTAGTTCGCGTATACCATGGTGCCAGCTTCAGGAATGATCCGGTTAGTTGGCAAAACCTGGGGAACTTCGGACTCTTATCGGATAGCGTCGAAGCTATTCAGGTAATCAAAGACAACGGGTTATGGTATGGTTTTATCTGTAATGGGCACAGACTGATCAGGTTGGAGTTCGGAGCAACTCTCTGGAATAATACTCCAACTGCCACCAACCTTGGTACTTTCCAAATGAATATGGGCCATTGTCTCCAAATTCTAAAAGAGGGAAGTACATGGATTGGCATTGTTACTTGTTCCATTGGGAATGCCATAGGAAGATTTAATTTTGGTAATAGCCTGGCAAACAATCCAGTATACACCAATCTTGGAAATATCGGATCACTTTCTACTCCTTATCAATTCTTTCTGGTTTTTGAAAACAGTCAATGGTATATGATCCTAATCAATGGCGGCACTAATACTGTCAGCAGAATTTCGTTTGGATCGTCTCTCTTAAACACTCCAACCGGAGAAAACCTGGGCCTCGTCGTGGGGATGAATACAACAATTGGACTCACCGGCATCAGGGATTGTGAAACAACCACAGGATACTTTGCCAATTACTTAACAAATGGTGAACTTGGGAAATTGACCTTCATAGGAGGTGTGACAGGAACAGTTACAGGACAAGTACTGGGAAACATAGGGACGTTAAATAAACCCAACTGCTTCTCTCAAATATTCAGAGAAGGTGACAGCATATTTGTTTATCTTTCAAACCGCGGTACTGGTACCCTCACCCGGCTCTCATTCCCTCCTTGCAGCAATGCCTCCATCCCTTCTTCCTCCCTCTTCAACCCGCCATCTTTCTCTTACAATACAGCGGGGGTGTACAATGTTAGATTGATTGTCAATGAAGGGTTACCAAACCAGGCCAGCATTTGCAAAAGCATTGTTGTAAGTGCCCCACCCTGCAACCTGACTGCAGATTTTACCGCGCCTGACACAATTTGTGTGGGCGCAACCGTAAGCATCACCAACCAAACATCAGGCGGGTCAACCTACTATTGGAACTTCTGTTCGGGGAATGCAAATAATGATCCTTCCGGAATTAATATTGGGAACCCAGGCAACTTACTTAGCATTCCTACATATGTAACTCTGGTCAAAGAAGGGAATGATTGTTTCTCATTCGTTAGCTGTCAGGGTGTTGGGGTTGTGAAGTATTTTCACGGTACAAGTTTTGCCAATAATCCCGTTTCATGGACAAACCTCGGGACTTTCGGATTGATCAATTTCAATCAGGAGGGAATCCAGGTTAAATACGACAATGGGCAATGGTATGGCTTTGTTTGCAGCCTGAATACCCTGATAAGATTAAATTTCGGGAATTCGTTATCTAATACTCCAACAGCAACCAATATTGGGCCTTTTTCAGAACTAAACATGCCTCACGGACTTGAAATCATCAAAGAGGGAACAACATGGATTGGATTTACTGCTTGCTCCACCGGGAATAAATTGGTCCGTTTCAATTTTGGGACTAGTTTAAGTAACATCCCTTCTCTAACTGATTTTGGTAACATGGGGGTATTATCCACACCCACTGCATTATCAGTAATACTTGAGAACGCACAGTGGTACTTGTTGGTTAGCGCAGGGAACAACAACCTTGCGAGGTTTTCATTTGGAACCTCTCTGCTTAATACACCAACAGCTCAAAATCTTGGAAACCCTGGGGGATTTAATTCCACCGTTGGATTGACCTTTTTAAGAGATTGTGAAACAACAACAGGATATTTTGTAAATTATCTAACCTCCGGGCAACTAGGGAAACTTACCTTTCAGTACGGAGTCTCTGGTACAGTAGCCGGTACCATTTTGGGCAACATTGGTTCCCTGAACCAGCCACATAGCTTTTCTGAGATTTTCAGGCAGAATGATACCTTATTCGCTTATATAACAAACCGCGGTACTGGTACCCTCACCCGGCTCTCATTCCCTCCTTGCAGCAATGCCTCCATCCCTTCTTCCTCCCTCTTCAACCCGCCATCTTTCTCTTACAATACAGCGGGGGTGTACAATGTTAGATTGATTGTCAATGAAGGGTTACCAAACCAGGCCAGCATTTGCAAAAGCATTGTTGTAAGTGCCCCACCCTGCAACCTGACTGCAGATTTTACCGCGCCTGACACAATTTGTGTGGGAGCAACCGTAAGCATCACCAACCAAACATCAGGCGGCTCAACCTACTACTGGAACTTCTGTTCCGGCAACACAACCTATGATCCGGTTGGGGTGAATATCGGCAATCCCGGAAACCTGCTCAACATCCCGGTATATATGGCGCTGGCAAAAGATGGGTCTACCTGTTATTCATTCATTACCAACCAGGGGAGCACATCGGTGATCCGGTATAACCATGGAACCAGCTTTAGCAACAACCCGGTCAGCTCAACGAACCTTGGTTCCTTCTCGATGCTCACGAATGGAGTACTGGGCATTGAAGTAAAACAGGAGAGCGGGCAGTGGTATGCTTTCGTATGCAACAACACCAATATTGTGAGGCTGGATTTCGGAGCATCCCTGGCAAATACACCAACCTCCACCATGCTTGGGCCCTATGCCATGCTCAATGCAGCGCATTGCATCGAGATTCTGAACGAAAACGGCATCTGGGTGGGATACCTCACATGTAGTACAGGGAATAAACTGGTACGGCTGAATTTCGGAAACAGTTTGCTCAACATGCCTGTACTCACTGACCTGGGTGCTCCAGGATCCATGAGTACACCGGGATCTTTCCGACTGATACAGGAAAATGGCCTCTGGTATGCGATGGTAGTAAATATGGGGAACAACACCCATACCCGCTTATCTTTTGGGGCTTCCCTGCTGAACAACCCCTCAGGGATCAATATCGGTACGGTATGTTCTTCTATCAGTCCGGGCGGGATTGCCCTCATCCGGGATTGTGAAGGCACCAATGGCTTTCAATTGAACTACTCGACCTCTTCCATGGACCTGATTTGGCGGTTAAATTTCACTTCCGGTATTACAGGACCAGTTACGGGAACATCCCTGGGAAACATAGGCGGAATGAGTCGCCCGGCACACTTCTCAGATCTGTTCAGGGTAGGCGACACACTTTTCATGTATGTGACGAACCGACAAAATTTCACGCTCACCCGCCTGCGATTTCTGCCATGTACCAGTTCATCCATCCCTTCTTCAACACTCTTCAACCCTCCTCCTTTCTCCTATTCCCAGACTGGAATATACAATATTCAACTGATCGTGAATGAAGGTCAGGCTAATCAGGCCAGCCTGTGTAAAAATATCGTTGTGGGACCTGCTCCGGTAGCAAATCTGGGATTGGATCGTGAAATTTGTCCAGGAACGACGACTACTCTCAATGCCGGTTCCGGATTCAGTAGTTACCTGTGGTCTACAGGCGCTACCACATCATCTGTCGTGGCTGGCACGCCCGGGTTATACTGGGTAAAGGTCACCAACTACGGATGTGAAGATTTTGATTCCATAGTTGTCTCCCACTATTCAGTAGCACCGATAACCATTGGTCCGGACACAACCATCTGTGAAGGACTCGCCTATACCTTCGACGCAGGTGCTTGTACTGGATGCAGTTTTGTGTGGAGCAACCTCACAGCCGGACAGCCAAACATTGGGACCGGTCCGACCCTTACCACGGGAGTTGCAGCCACCTACATGGTAACACGTACAGATGCAAACGGATGTATCAACCGTGACACAGCCACCCTCGCCCTCTCCCCAAACCCCATAATTACGACTACTCCCCTTTCTGATACTATCTGTTCAAGCAATACCACCAACATCCAGCTGACCGCCAATCCGCCAGGGACCACCTTCTCGTGGACCGCCTCTTGCACCGCAGGGAATATTACAGGCTTTTTACCCGGAACTGGCTCAGAGATCACACAGGATTTGACAAATTTACTAACCACACAGGGAGTAGTATCCTACAGTATTACTCCACATCTGGGAAACTGCTTAGGCCAGCCGGTCACCTACCAGGTGATTGTCAAACCTGCTCCTTACATCACCAACTTTCCCTCGGGAGATACCATCTGCTCTGGCGATACAACTATGATTCAGCTTCAGTCTTCGATCGTCGGATCCACTTTTACCTGGACTGCAACTGGTAGCTCGGGGAGCGTATCTGGTTATTCACCAGGGTCGGGAGACACAATCGAACAGGCGCTGATAAACAGCGCCTATACAAATGAAACGGTGACCTATTCCATTATCACAACAGCCTTGGGATGTGCAGGGCCGGAGGGAACTGTTACGGTTCTAGTCCATCCGGTTCCCGACACCTGGTTCGTACCACCGGGACAATCACTCTGCAGCGGAGACACCACGAGGCTTTTTATTTACGGAAATGTCCTTGGCACCACATTCAGCTGGACCGCATCCGGAAGTTCGGGCAGTATTTCTGGTTTCATCGATGGTTCGGGGGAAGAAATTTCACAAAAACTGACAAACTCAGGATTCGGCATCGGGACTGTAACTTACACAGCTTCGCCCACCGCAGAAGGATGCCCGGGAATTGATTCGACAATACAGGTCGAAGTATTCCCTGTACCCGATGTTTTCTTTAACCAACTCCTTGACACCATCTGCTCGGGCGATACGATTAACATTTTCCTGCTTTCTCATGTAAACGGATCGTCTTTCAGCTGGACAGCAACCGCCTCTTCTCTGTGGGTCACTGGATTCTCATCAGATACAGGCGCTCAAATCAGGCAGGCGATAATAAATTCAGGAACAACACCCTCCACAGTGACCTACGTGGTCACTCCATCAGCCAACGGATGTCAGGGATTGTCAGATTCCATCACAGTTCTGATAAAACCCCGTCCGGATATACTGTTTACTCCTGACAGTCTTGCGATTTGCTCAGGATCCACCACATCAATTACCATCGCTTCAACCATTCCGGGAACAACATTTTCCTGGATTGCCCAGGGAAGTTCTCCAGACTTGACAGGCTATTCCAACGGAGCAGGTTCTGTGATCAGTCAGACTTTATACAACAGCAGCTTCCGGGAAGAGGAGGCCTGTTATCTGGTTGTTCCGTTAACTGATGGGTGTACCGGTGCTGACTCCATATACATTGTCACAGTATTTCCTGTTGCGGATGTAATGTTTGTCCCACACGGAGACACAGTATGCAGCGGCCAGATTACTTCCATATCCCTTCAATCTAATGTGACCGGCACTACGTTCAACTGGACCGCTTCCGGAAGTTCTCCGAATGTATCAGGATACTCCTCTGGAAGCGGATCGCTCATTGCCCAGCAATTGTTGAATTCCGGGACCCTGCCCGAATCGGTGATCTATACAGCTTCACCGGAGAGTAACAATTGTCCCGGCACACCTGATGATGCTCTTGTATGGGTGAGTCCGTCTCCGGTTGTGACCCTCTCGCTCTGCCACGATACACTTACAACCACTTCAGCAAAACCGTTGCTGCTGCGGGGAGGGATTCCACTACACGGAAATTACACCGGGGCAGGGATCACAAATGGTGTTCTTTACCCTGCTCTGGCCGGGGTCGGATCCCATCTGATTACCTACTCATATATCAATCGATACGGATGCGAATCACAGGCCAATCAAACGATAACCATCGCGAATCCCGCAGCACACTTCTGCGGAGATACCATTGCCGATATCCGCGACGGGAAACTCTATCCAACTGTCCAGATTGGCACCCAATGCTGGCTTTCAAAGAACCTTAACTATGGGATCCGAACCCCCAGTTCCTATCTTCAGCGCGACAACTGCATCCCGGAGAAATTTTGTCTAGAGGAACTTCCGGGGAATTGTTCACAATATGGAGGATTATATCAGTGGGATGAAATGATGACCTACCTGGATGAGGAACAGAGCCAGGGTGTTTGTTTGCCCGGATGGCATCTCCCTTCTCAAAGTGACTGGCAGGTGCTGTTTGCATATTTTATTAACAATGCCTTTGCCGCCAAACCCTTACTATATAGCGGCTACTCAGGCTTCAACGCTCCCCTGAGCGGAACCCGTTTCATCAACCTGGTTTGGGATTTCGAAGGATTTGCGACCCTGATCTGGTCATCCACTTCACATGGACCCTATAAAGCCTGGGCTCATGGGCTGAACGACTACGACCACGGGGTTTCGTACTATCCGGCCTACCGGCTGAATGCTTTCTCGGTGAGATGTTTGAAAGATTAATACTAGATATTGGATGCCGGATCCTGGATGTTTGTAACTAATCGTTGCCAGCTACAACCAGTAAACTGCCAGCTAAAATAAAGGCGCTGCATACCGGCGGATGTCTTCCGCCCGAATGGTTTCAGCACACAGAATTACCAGTCGCTCCACTACGTTTCTGAGTTCGCGGATGTTGCCTGTCCAGTTGAACTTTTTGAGTTCTTCAATGGCTTCAGGAGTGATCTCCATAACCGGTTTGCCCTGTGATTCGCAGAACTCTTCAAGAAAGAATCCCGTAAGCAGAGGGACGTCATCCTGACGATCTTTCAGGGAGGGAACTTCAATGATGATCACGCTGAGACGATGGTAGAGATCTTCACGGAAACTTTTTCGCTGGATCTCCTCTTTCAGGTTTTTGTTGGTTGCGACAACCACCCTTACATCAACCGGGATCTCCTTTTCCCCTCCTACCCGGGTAATCTTGCTCTCCTGGAGCGCCCTGAGTACTTTGGCCTGAGCTGCCAGGCTCATGTCGCCAATTTCATCAAGAAAGAGGGTGCCCCCATCCGCGCTCTCGAAGGCTCCTTTGTGTTGTTTTACTGCGGAAGTGAATGATCCTTTCTCATGTCCGAAAAGCTGACTTTCAATAAGTTCCGACGGAATAGCTGCACAATTGACTTCAATGAATGGCCCATCGGCACGTTTGCTGAATTCGTGAATGTACCTTGCCACCAGCTCTTTACCGGTTCCATTGGCGCCGGTGATCAATACGCGCGCATCTGTTGGCGCCACCTTGCCAATCATCTCCCGAACAGCCAGGATTGCCTGAGACTCGCCCACCATTCGGTAACGCTGCTCTACCTTTCGTCGCAATCTTCTTGTCTCGTCCATCAGGGTGGCTTTATCCAGGGCATTGCGGATCGTCACCAAAAGTCTGTTGAGATCCAGGGGTTTGGCAATATAATCATACGCGCCTTTTTTAATCGCCTGAACAGCCGTTTCGATCGTGCCGTGTCCGGAGATCATGATCACAGGGGCGTCAGTCAAAACCAGCAACTGGTCCAGCGCTTCCATTCCATCCATCCGGGGCATCTTGATGTCGCATAAAATGACATCAAAGTATTGCTCCTTCACTTTTGAAATTCCCTCTAGTCCATCAGCAGCATCCTCCACCATGAATTTCTCGTATTCGAGGATCTCCCTTAACGTATTCCGGATGCTCTTTTCGTCGTCGATCACAAGTATTCGTGCCATATTCACGGAGTTTGGTTCAAAGATAGGAAAGTTTGAATAACTTTGATACGCGAAGCGAAATACGAAATTGGAAACTAGAAACTGGACATTGGGAATCAGGATTAAGGTCTTTTACAAGATGATGGCTATGGTACTGGCATCCGGCATCTTGTTTTCGACTTTCTGCCCCTGGAACCCGGTATCTGCCCAGACCCTCTCCTTAAGTTCCGGTGCACTTCCATGGACCGGTGGAATGAACGCTGTTCAGTTTTGTGAGTTGGACCTGAACCGGGATGGGATCATGGATCTGCTGGCTTTCGACCGGCATGGGAACAGAATTATTCCATTGATTTATCATGGGATGTCGGGTTCATCCATGTACATTCCCGACACTACCTATATCAGCCATCTGCCCGAACTGCACGACTGGGTATTAACGGCCGACTATAACTGCGACGGACTGATGGACCTGTTCACCTATGGATTAGGAGGGATCCGGGTGTTCCGAAACATCTCTGATAATGATCTTCGCTTTGAACCCGTAACGAATATGATCACCTCCTGGTATTATTCCGGTTATATCGGAATCCTGGTCACGCCTGTAGACTATCCCGCCATTGCCGATATTGACGGAGACGGAGATCTGGATCTGCTCACATTCTTTGGACTTGGCTCTTTTGTGGAGTATCATAAAAATCTCTCGATGGAGAAGTATGGTAGCTGCGACAGTCTCGACTTCCGGCTGGAGGATAACTGCTGGGGAAAATTTAAAGAGAGCGAAGGATCCAACAAGATCACGCTCAATGCGGATTGCCCCACAACCAATTTCGAATCACCAATTTCTAATTGCAAATTCATCCCGTCATTTCCGCCCGGTACAAATCGTAATTCTTCATTCCCGAAACACACCGGATCTACCCTCCTGGCGTTGGACCTCAATGGCAACGGACTCAAGGACCTTGTGTTGGGGGATATTGACTTCCCAAACCTGATTGCATTGTATAATGGAGGCACTTTCGACACAGCTTTCATGGTGGCTTTTGACACCCTTTTCCCTTCGGGAAACAACCCTGTTAACCTGTTCGACTTCCCTGTTCCATCATATGTTGATGTTGATCACGATGGGCTGAAGGATTTGCTTCTCTCCTCCTTCGATCCTCAACTGGCAATTCCTGACAACTATGAGTCGGTGTGGTTCTATCGAAATACCGGAAGCATTTATCTTCCAAAGTTCACATTTCAGTCGAAGAGGCTCTTTCAGGATCAGATGATTGACGCAGGTTCAGGCAGCTTTCCGGTGTTCACAGACTTAGATCAGGATGGGTTGACAGATCTGCTGGTGGGTTGCTGGGGAAGGTATGACTCATCCTATTATCAGGAAGGCTTGCTCAAGTCTGTCAATACCGGCAGAATTACTTATTTCAGAAATCGTGGAGAACCACTGAATCCCTCCTTTTCGATTGTCACAGACGACCTGGCCGGACTCTCAGACCTGGAACTTACTGGTCTCTATCCGGCATCGGGAGATCTCAACGGAGATGGCGCTTCCGACCTGGTAGTTGGTCAGGATGACGGAACCCTGTTATTCCTTCAAAACAGCGCATCAGGCTCTTCTACTCCTGACTACCTGCCTCCGGTATGGAAATACCAGAACATTGACGTGGGAGAGAGCAGCACACCACAGCTTTTTGATCTTGATTTCGACGGGCTCGCCGATCTGATCATTGGAGAGAAGAGCGGGAATCTTAACTATTACAGAAATACCGGGACATCTGATAATCCAGTCTTTACATTCGTCACCGATAGTTTGGGGAGAATTAATGTCACCAACTACCAGGTCTCATACAATGGGTATTCCATTCCCTCTTTTTTTCGGGACCGCACTGGTACAGAGAGATTGTTGGTTGGGAGTGAAGAGGGAAAAGTCTGGTATTTTGCCGACATTCCCGCTGATCCCCAAGCAGTTTATCCCGAGTCGGAGGAGCTATATTCCCTGATAACGACTCAGTCATTCCCAATCCGTTGCGGCTGGAGAACTGCACCTGCCATCGGTTACATTACCGACAGTTCCTGGTTTGATCTGGTGGTTGGAAACTGGGCCGGCGGTTTGAATTATTTCAGTCAGCACGATCCCCCTGAAGTCCTGCTTGGAACCCATTCCATCCATCAGCCCCCACTCAACCAGTTCACCGTTTACCCCAACCCAGCGAAAGATTTCATCGTTATCAATTTCCCCTTTCCCCAACATTTACGAGCTATTCGACTTGAGATTGTGAACCTTTTCGGGCAAACTTTTGTCAGCAAGGAGATCAGCGGAGATGCGACCTTCGCTGAAAACCTTATCTCCACCAGCCAATTCCCAAATGGCCTCTATCTTGTCACCCTGACCGACCCAACCGGAAAAATTTTCTTCGCAGCCCAAAAACTTGTTATCAGCCGTTAGCAGTCAGAAGTGAACGGTCAGCGGTTCACAGCCTGTTCCTCAACCCTCATCCCTCATTCCACATTCTTCATTCCTCATCCCTCATCCCTCATTGTTCATTCCCCACTTCTCACCCCTAAATCCCCTAAAGGGGACTTGCTCCACTTCGTGGATGATCCCTCCTTAACCTCCCCTAGGGGAGGCGGAAATCCCGCCACGTAGGAGTTAGTCCACTTTAGGGGATTTAGGGGTGGGTATCAAAAAGTTATTAACAATTTATCTATTTGGTGGGGGAAAGTGGGAGAATGTGGGGAATTTTGCTCTATATTTACACCCTCAAAGTCCAAAACCAGGTGTCGGAAATTAACCTTATCGGCGAATTCGAATGCAAGCTTGACCAGAAAGGACGGGTCATTCTGCCAGCGAATCTGAAAAAACAGATCTCACCGGAAGCCAAGGATATGTTTGTGATCAACCGTGGATTTGAGAACTGTCTGGTACTTTATCCCATGAACGAATGGACGAATATCAGTGCAGAGATAAACCAGCTGAACCTCTACAACAGGAAGAACCGGAATTTCGTCCGCTACTTCTATCGGGGAGCAACCGAGGTGACCCTGGATGCCAGCAGTCGCATACTCCTGCCTAAAACATTGATGAATTATGCGGGAATTGGCAAAGAGGTTATTCTGTTTGCTTTCTCCAACCGCATTGAGGTGTGGGCCAAAGATAAATACGAACAACTCATGACCGATGAGCCTGATGACTTTGCTGCTTTGGCCGAAGAGGTTATGGGAAAACCTGAGAGAAAAGAAGAGATCGACGATGTACCATAGGAGTGTCCTGCTCAGCGAAAGCGTGGAAGCTTTAGCTATCCAGCCCGACGGCATCTACGTCGATGCAACCTTCGGCGGTGGCGGTCACTCCAGGGAAATTCTAAAACAGCTGACAACGGGGAGACTCGTCGCGTTCGATCAGGATGCAGAAGCCATTGAAAATCGTATTGATGATCCACGTCTTACTATGATCCACAGTAATTTCAGGCATATCAAGAACTTCCTGAGGCTTTACAATGCACTCCCGGTGAATGGGATTCTGGCCGACCTCGGAATCTCATCCTCGCAGATCGATCGCGGCGAAAGGGGATTTTCAACACGCTTTGAAGGAGATCTTGACATGCGGATGGATAAACGTCAGAAACTACATGCCCGGCAGGTGGTAAATGAATATTCCGAAGAGCGGCTCAGAGAGATTTTACGGAATTACGGGGAGGTGGACAATCCCGCGAAGGCGGCTGCCATGCTCGTGTCGGCCCGGAGAGAGAAACCGATCGAAACAACCGGGGACCTGGTAACCTTGCTGAAACCGAATGCGCCCTGGGGAACAGATCACAAATACATGGCACAGATCTTCCAGGCCCTCAGGATCGAGGTGAACCAGGAACTGGAAGCCCTGAAAGAGCTGCTGATACAGAGTGTTGAGGTTCTTGGTAGCGGCGGGAGGCTGGTTGTGATCTCCTATCATTCGCTGGAGGACAAACTGGTGAAGAACTTCTTCAGGGCAGGAAACTGGAGCGGAGAGATCGAGAAAGATTTTTACGGGAATGCGTTGGTTCCCCTTCAGGTTATCAACCGTAAACCCATCACCACCGGAGAAAAAGAGATCTCCGAAAATCCACGAGCACGAAGTGCACGGTTACGTATTGCAAAAAAGATCTGACATGAACGAGACAGCAGCCACAGTATTTCCGGATGAACTTCAGGGAGAGGTGCATCCGGAAAAAAAGAAGAAACGGATCTCGAAACCGATTCAGAGTTTGCTTGAGGGGGATTTTCTTTCCCGCGAAGGGGTGGTGAATAACCTCCCGTACCTGGTATTCCTCGCGATCATCGCGATCATTTATATCGCCAATACCTACTACGCAGAAAAAACCTTTAAAGATATCGAAACTACAAAATTGGAATTGAAGGAGTTGCGCTACCAATATATCACAACGAAGTCGAACCTGATGTATCTCAGCAAGCAATCGGAAATCTCGGGACGGGCGAAACTTTTGGGGCTTATGGAAACAACCGTACCTCCCTTTAAAATTTTCCATGCCGGATTAACACCAACAACTGAAAACAGGAAATAGATAATGGAAGAGGCAAAGAAATCGATTCTGTTGCGTGTCTACCTGGTTTATCTGGGTATTCTTCTCTTAGCCATTGCCATCATGGGACGTGTGATCTATATTCAGTCATTTGAGAGTGACGCGTTGATGGAGCAGGCCAACAAACAGGAACTCAGCTGGGTTGATGTTGAAGCTATCCGTGGAAATATTTGCTCAGATGACGGAACTCTCCTTGCTACCTCTGTTCCCATTTTTGATGTCCGCATGGATGTGTATACGGATTCTCTGACAGACGAGATCTTTCGGAAGAATGTTGACTCACTTGCCTACCGGCTTTCGGCCCTTTTCCATGACAGAACTCCTTCCCAATACCGTGATGAACTGTGGGAAGCCAGAAGAGAAAAGGAAAGGTATTACCTGATCAAACGCAAGATTACCTACCCACAACTGAGGGTACTTCGCACCTTCCCGATCTTCAAACGAGGGAAATACAAGGGTGGGTTGATTGTGATTCCCCATTACCAGCGTGAACTACCCTACAAAGAGCTGGCCAAACGGACGATCGGCTATGAAAGCACAGATGAATCGAATCGTGTATTTGTAGGATTGGAAGGATTTTTCAGTCAGGACCTGCAAGGGATGACGGGAAAACGACTGATGCGAAAGGTGGGAAGCAGCACCTGGGTTCCCCTGGACCTGGACAATGAGCTGGAACCTCAAAACGGGGATGACATCATTACCACGATCGATATCAACATCCAGGACCTGGCACAACGCGCTCTCCTGAAAGAGCTGATTGCCGATAGTGCAGATCACGGATGCATGGTGGTGATGGAGGTTGCTACCGGTCATGTCAAGGCCATTGCCAACCTGAAGCGGGTTGGTCAGAACAGCTATGAAGAGGGATACAATTATGCCATTGGCGAAAGTACCGAACCCGGTTCCACCTTCAAACTTGTTTCTTTCCTGGTGGCGCTGGAAGATGGTAAGGTGGACCTGAACACACCGGTTGCAACCGGTAATGGAGAGGTAATTTACAGCAGGCGTAAGATGTCCGACTCGCACAGGGGAGGATACGGGACTATTACAGCCCAGGAGGTTTTTGAGAAATCAAGCAATGTTGGCACATCGAAGATCATTGTCAATGCTTACAGTTCCGAACCCCAGAAATATATCGACGGGATCTACAAACTGGGTATCCAGAACCTGCTTGAGCTGCAGATCAGCGGAGAAGGGCGGCCCAATATCAAAGACACCAAAGACAAATTCTGGTCTAAGCTATCACTTCCCTGGATGTCTGTCGGCTATGAAGTGGCCATGACACCTCTTCAGCTGCTCACTTTCTACAATGCTGTTGCCAACAACGGCATCATGGTTAAACCGTTACTGGTGAAGGAGATCCAAAGGAACGGGCAGGTGGTTACACAGTTTGAGACAGAGGTGATTAACCCGGCTATTTGCTCTCCTGCAACCATCGCCAAAGCCAAAAAGATGCTACTGGGGGTAGTTGAAAAGGGGACAGCCACCAATATCAAGAATCCTGTTTACAAGATCGCAGGAAAAACGGGAACCGCCCAGGTTGCCAAGGACAACAAAGGGTATGGCAACAAAGGGGGCTCGGTTGAGTACAAAGGATCATTTGTCGGATTCTTCCCTGCAGAAGATCCCAAATATTCGATGATCGTTGTGATCAATAACCCCAAAAAGGGAAAATACTATGGAGCTTCAATCGCCGGTCCCGTTTTCAAAGAGGTTTCCGATCAACTCTATGCCCGCCATCCGGAGATGCAATACACAGCAAAACGAGATACCATTAATCCCCTGATGCCGGCTGCCAAAGCGGGGAAACGTAAGGATATCGAACAGTTATACGGAGATCTTGGTATGAATGCCATCTCAACCACCCCAAATGTACTTTGGGCGAGACCTCAATTGATCGAGGAGAGTGTTTCGCTCACACCCGAACCGGTTATCCAGGGGATTATGCCCGATGTGACCGGTATGGGGATGAAAGATGCTGTTTACCTCCTGGAAAAAAATGGACTTCATGCAGTTGTCACAGGCAAAGGAAGTGTTGTAAGCCAGTCGATTGCTCCAGGAGCTCCAGTTTCAAAAGGAACTGAAGTATTGATAGAACTGAGCCTTAAACCGAAACCCACACCCGTTGAGGAAAAACCTGAAGCATGATGAGGCTGGAGGAGTTACTATATGGAATTACCGTTCGCCGTGTGACAGGTACGACCGGAATCGAGGTGACCTCTCTGCACCTTGATTCCCGCAAGGCGGATGCCGGCACCCTCTTCGCAGCCATTCCCGGAACGGTAACTGACGGACACGATTATATCCCTCAGGCTGTAGCACAGGGGGCCGGTGTAATCCTGTGCGAATGCCTTCCCGAAAAGCTCCATCAAGGCGTTACATACGTTGAAGTGGCTGACTCATCAGGTACGCTTGGTCTGATTGCCTCCCGGTTCTATGGGAATCCTTCCAATGCACTGAAACTGATCGGAATTACCGGAACCAATGGGAAGACCACTACCGCCACATTGCTCTATCAACTCGTTGAAGCACTCGGGAACAGTGCAGGTCTGATCTCAACAATCCGGAATATCGTCCATGGGGAGGTTGTTAATGCCACCCACACAACTCCGGATGCCATTCAGCTAAACCAATTGCTTCGCAGGATGGTGGATGCAGGATGCAAATACTGCTTCATGGAAGTGAGTTCCCATGCGATAGAGCAAAATCGTATCGCCGGATTAACGTTCGCCGGAGGATTATTCACCAATATCACCCACGACCATCTGGACTACCATAAAACCTTCGACCGCTATATCTGGGCCAAAAAGAGCTTCTTTGACCGGTTGACCAAGGAAGCCTTTGCCCTGGTAAACAGAGATGACAAACACGGAATGGTGATGCTGCAAAACTGTGTGGCAAAAAAAATGAGTTTCGCACTTACCTCAATGGCAGATTTCCGATGTAAAGTACTTGAAAATAACGTTCAGGGGCTTCACCTGTTAATTGACGGACAGGAGGTCTGGTTCAGACTTATTGGCCGGTTTAATGCGTACAACCTGCTATCCGCCTATGCGACGGCCATCGTGCTGGGTTTGGATAAGACAGAGGTCCTCACTATCCTGAGCCATCTTCAGCCTGTCGAAGGGCGTTTCAACTATGTGATCTCCCCAACAAATATTACGGCCATCGTGGATTATGCCCATACACCCGATGCATTGCAGAACGTGCTGGAGACAATTAACGACATCCGTGAAGGATCGGGAGAGCTGATCACAGTTGTTGGAGCCGGAGGAAACCGGGATGCTGCCAAACGGCCGATAATGGCTGCCATCGCAAGTCAGTTTAGCAACCGGGTCATCCTTACCTCTGACAACCCTCGTTTTGAAGAACCGGAGACCATTCTGCAGGAGATGAAAGCGGGGATTCCGCTGATATATGAGAAGAACTTGCTGGTGATTGCCGACCGCAGGGAGGCGATCCGTACCGCCTGTGCCCTTGCTCACCCTGGTGATTATATCCTGGTGGCGGGAAAAGGACATGAACAGTACCAGGAGATTAAAGGAATCAGATACCCCTTCGATGACCAGGCGATTGTTCGCGAGATCTTCGGAATAAACCAACACGTCACCAATACGTAAAGGTATGCTCTATTATCTTTTTCAATATCTGGACACAACCTTCAACTTTCCCGGTGCCGGGGTATTTCAATATATCTCCTTTCGGGCAGGTGCAGCGCTGATCACATCCCTCTTCATCTCCATGATCATAGGAAAACGACTGATCGGATTCCTTCGGAAGAAACAGGTGGGAGAAGATATCCGCGACCTGGGACTGGAAGGACAGCAGGAGAAAAAGGGGACACCTACGATGGGAGGGCTGATCATTCTGGCAGCAATCCTAGTACCTACTCTATTGTTTGCCAAACTGCACAACATCTACATCCTGCTGATCCTGATCGCCACAGTGTGGTTGGGCCTGATCGGATTCCTCGATGACTACATCAAAGTGTTCCGGAAAGATAAAAAGGGGCTTGCTGGAAAGTTTAAAGTAATGGGACAGATTGGATTAGGGCTGATCATTGGGTTTACCATGTACTTCAGCAACGACATTGTGATCAGGGAACGGGTTGAGCCACAGGCAGTGGTGAAGTCGGATCAGGTTTTCGGCATGGAGACAGCAACCGAACAAACCGTAATTTTTAACAAAACAGCGGTAAAATCAACCAAAACGACCATCCCTTTCATTAAAAACAACGAGTTCGACTACTCCTCCCTCATCTCCTGGTTGGGCGACAATGCAAAATACTGGACCTGGCTGATCTTTATCCCGCTGGTGATCTTCATCATCATTGCCGTGTCCAACGGAGCCAATCTCACCGACGGGCTGGACGGGCTGGCCACCGGAACTTCTGCCATTATCGGTGTCACGCTGGGCATCCTTGCCTACGTTTCTGGTAATATCATATTTGCCAACTATCTGAATATCATGTACATTCCAAATACAGGAGAGTTGGCAATCTACATCAGCGCATTTGTTGGAGCTTGCATTGGGTTCCTCTGGTACAACTCTTACCCGGCCCAGGTATTTATGGGTGATACGGGAAGCCTGGCACTGGGAGGCGTGATCGCGGTATTCGCTATCATGATCCGTAAAGAGATCATGATCCCAATCTTTTGCGGGATCTTTCTGGCCGAGAACCTGTCAGTTGTTCTGCAGGTCAGCTGGTTCAAATATACGAAAAGAAAATTCGGGACGGGAAGGAGAATCTTTCGCATGTCGCCCCTGCATCACCATTTTCAACTGCTTGGATATCACGAGTCGAAGATCGTGCTCCGCTTTTTCATTGTCGGCATCATGCTGGCAGTTTTATCCATTGTAACACTAAAACTCAGATAACATGACGCTAGAAGCATTGGCTTTACAAGGACGACCCAAGACCTACACCACCCTTGCTGCATCAGTGGCCTCAAGGATCTTGGAATTGAGGAAAGAGTTGATCAAGGAGTCGCTCGGCAGTTCACAATCTCCTGAACACCAGATGGAATTTGTAGCCAACATTCATGGGATTGAGTTTATCAATGATTCCCATGCATGCAATATCAATGCGACTTGGTTTGCGCTCGAGAGCCTGAACCGTCCTGTAATCTGGATTGCCGGGGGGGCCGACAAACGAAACGATTATGCCAGCATCCGGGAGCTGGTGGAGCAAAAGGTCAAAGCGATTGTGCTAATGGGAGACTCCAAAAATATCCCCGAAGTATTCAATGGCACCGAAATACCCATTATCCGGGTTCAAGAGATGGCGGAAGCCGTTGAGTCGGCCTACTACCTGGCTAAAACGGGTGATTGCGTACTGCTCTCCCCTGCCTGTCCCAGTTTCGAGATGTTTGAAAACTACGAAGCAAGGGGTATCGCTTATAAAAAAGCCGTAAAGAATCTCTAGAAGCCATGTTAGAGTTTATAAAAAATATCAAAGGCGACAAGGTGATCTGGATTATTGTGATCATCCTTTCAATCTTTTCATTGCTGGTAGTCTACAGCTCGACCGGCTTACTGGCTTATAAGAAGCAGGGAGGAGATACTGAGCATTACCTGCTGCGTCAGTTTTTTATTCTCGCTCTCGGTTTTATTCTGATGTATCTGATGCACCTGATCAAATATACCTATTACTCACGCCTGGCGCAGGTAGGATTGATCCTGACTGTTCCGTTACTGCTTGTCACGCTGATCTCGGGAACCAACCTCAATGAAGCGAACAGATGGCTTACTGTACCAATTATCAATATCACCTTTCAAAGTTCTGATGTCGCCAAGCTTTTTCTCATTATGTATGTAGCCAGGGTACTCAGCAAAAACCAGGAGAAGATCAAGGAGTTCAAGCGAGGCTTTCTACCCGCCATTCTTCCGGTAGTTCTCATCTGCATGCTGATCCTTCCTGCCAACTTCTCTACAGCAGCGATCCTTTTTGTTACGTGTATCGTACTGATGTTCATCGGAAGGGTGAACCTGAAATATATCATGGCACTGGCCGGTGTTGGGTTTGCCGGAATCATCCTGCTTTTAGCTATTGCCATGGCGGCGCCAAACCTTCTTCCGCGCAGCACCACCTGGAAAAACAGGATCGAAAACTTCATCGATAAAGATAAAGCTTCAGTTGATGAAACGTACCAGGTTGACCAGGCTAAAATAGCGATCGTCTCGGGTGGTGTTTTTGGAAAATCTCCAGGGAAGAGTACACAGCGGAATTTTCTGCCTCACCCCTACTCTGATTTTATCTTCGCAATAATCATTGAGGAGTACGGCATCGTAGGTGGTGTGGTAGTCATGTTGCTTTACCTGATTCTCTTTTTCCGGGTGATCCGGATCGCAAATAAATGTCCGGGCAATTTCGGGGCGCTGCTGAGTGTGGGAATTGGCTTCAGCCTGGTATTCCAGGCATTAATTAACATGGCGGTGGCTGTAAACCTGTTTCCGGTAACCGGACAAACATTGCCGTTGATCAGTATGGGAGGAACTTCCATCTGGTTTACCTGTATCTCTATCGGGATTATCCTGAGTGTGAGCAGGCGGATAGAGATTGAGACAAAAAACGGCACAGAGGTGGATGTGCTGCGTGAGAACCAACCAGCTGTAGCATAAGGATATGAACAGATTTATCATCAGCGGAGGAGGAACTGGCGGGCATGTTTACCCGGCGATTGCGATTGCCCAGGGAATCAAGCGGCATCAACCCGATGCGGAGATCCTCTTTATTGGTGCGTTGGGGAAACTGGAGATGGAGAAAGTTCCGGCCGCAGGATTCCGGATCGAAGGGTTGCCGGTTGCCGGGTTTATCCGCAGAATGACAATGAAAAACCTGACCTTCCCCTATAAACTGATGAAAAGCCTTCTCCAGGCGAAAAAAATGATTCGAGAGTTCAATCCTGATGTAGCAATTGGCGTAGGAGGCTATGCAAGCGGACCAACGTTGCGCGTGGCAACCTCGTTTGGCATCCCGACTCTCATCCAGGAGCAAAACTCGTTTCCGGGGGTAACCAACCGGCTGCTGGGAAAGCGTGTGAGCCGGATTTGTGTGGCTTATCCGGGAATGGGCCGGTACTTCCCTCCGGAGAAGGTCATCCTTACCGGCAACCCGGTGCGCAGCGATCTCGTGGATCTAAAGAATCACCTCCCGGAAGCCTATACCCACTTTGGGCTCGACCCTGCAAAGAAAACCCTTCTGGTAATGGGAGGAAGCGGGGGTGCCAAAACGATCAACGACAGTATCCGGATCTTGCTCGAACAAGGGCTTCCGGACGATATACAGCTTCTCTGGCAAACAGGTAGATACTATTTTGAGGAGGTGAAAGGTAAACTTGCTGATGCCGCGTCACCCCTAAATCCCCTAAAGGGGACTTACTCCCTCCCCTTTGAGGGGAGGGCCGGGGAGGGGTCATCCAGCATCCAGCATCCAGCATCCAATATACTTCCATTTATCGACCGCATGGACCTGGCTTACTCCGTTGCCGACCTGGTAGTTTCGCGAGCCGGAGCGATTGCCATTTCGGAACTATGTATCGTTGGGAAACCGTTGATCCTGGTTCCATCTCCAAATGTGGCGGAAGATCACCAGACAAAAAATGCACGGGCTCTGGTAGAGCAGGAGGCCGCAGTAATGGTTGCCGACCGGGAGGCATCAGGGATTTTACCAGGTGTTGTGAGAAACATGATGAAGGATCAGGCAATAAGAGAGAGACTTGGTTTGCAAATCCGCAAATTGGCGATCCCGGATGCCGCCAACCGGATCGTGGAAGAGGCATTTAAACTGGCTGGCACAAACGGAAAAAGGAATGGGTAAGATGACATTCAGATCGGTCTATTTCCTGGGTATCGGAGGGATTGGCATGAGTGCTCTTGCACGGTATTTCCAGCAAACGGGAGCCCGTGTTGCCGGTTATGATAAAACACCATCCACGCTGACAGATCTCCTGATGAGTGAGGGAATGGATATCCACTTCGCTGAGGATCCATCACGAATCCCTGAAGATGTCGACCTGGTGATCTGGACCCCGGCAGTTCCAACAACACATGCCGAGTACAGATCCTTCCTGGATCGTGGCATTCCGGTGAGGAAACGGGCCGAAATCCTCGGAGAGATCGCTTCACCCTATACCACCATTGCAGTTGCCGGCACGCATGGCAAAACGACTACCACCACCATGATTGCCCATATCTTCCATACCGCCGGCAAGCCTGTGCTGGCATTTTTGGGAGGAATTTCGAAGAACTATGGGACAAATCTCGTGATGTCAGAAGTATCATCACCCCATCACATCATCACCTCATCACCCCATCACCCTCCTACTTCCCTACCTCCCTACCTCCCTACCTGTATCGTAGAGGCCGATGAGTTTGACCGCTCCTTCCTGCAGCTTTCGCCCGATATTGCCATCATCACTTCCATGGATGCCGACCACCTCGACATTTACAACCATAAAGATCAATTGAAGCAATCTTTCGGTGATTTTGCAGGCAGGATCCGGAGCAACGGAACTCTGATTATTAAAAAGGCTCTCGGACTTGATCGTG